>ERZ869909.1286-NODE-1286-length-20844-cov-269.995618_pt1 | contig 20844 bp, 15 predicted proteins | sample MGYA00520892_ERZ869909 | MGnify/ENA primary metagenome ERZ869909 (study PRJEB32215, sample SAMEA104723947) | bioreactor metagenome | biome: bioreactor; feature: anaerobic bioreactor; material: water | place: China | collected 2015-03-12 ... | reverse complement strand
GTGGGAATGTCCATGAAGTGATAGGCGCTGGCGTGGAAGAAGTCGGCGTTGCAGAACAGCTTCTTCTCGCGCCACATGACGTCCTCGACCCGCACGGAGACGGGATAGAGCACGGTGTCGCCGACGTCCTGTGCCAGCCGCTCGGACCACTCCTTGATGATGGCATTGCGCGGGTCGGACTCGCGATAGATCGCGTGGCCGAAGCCCATGATCTTCTCCTTGCGCTCGAGCATGCCCATGATCTCGCGCTCGGCCTCTTCCGGCGACTTCCAGTTCTCGATCATGTCCATGGCCGCCTCGTTGGCACCGCCGTGCAGCGGGCCGCGCAGCGAGCCGATGGCGCCGGTCACGCAGGAGTGCATGTCGGAGAGCGTCGAGGCACAGACGCGCGCCGTAAAGGTCGAGGCGTTGAACTCGTGCTCGGCATAGAGAATGAGCGAGACGTTCATTACCCGGGCATGCAGCTCGGAGGGCGCTTCGTCACGCAGCAGGTGCAGGAAGTGAGCGCCTACGGAATCATCGTCGGTCTCGGTCTCGATGCGCACGCCGTCATGGCTGAAGCGGTACCAGTAGCAGATGATCGAAGGCAGCACCGCCAGCAGACGGTCGGAAACGTCCTGCTGCTGATCGAAGCTCTCCTCGGTCTCGAGATTGCCGAGCATGGAGGCGCCGGTACGCATCACGTCCATGGGGTGGGCGCTGGCCGGGATCTGCTCGAGCACGGTCTTGAGTGCCTGAGGCAGGCCGCGCAGCCCCTTGAGCTTGGTCACGTAGGCATCGAGCTCGGCCTGGTTGGGCAGCTTGCCCTTGAGCAGCAGGTAGGCGACCTCTTCGAAGCGCGCCTTCTCGGCCAGCTCCTTGATGTCATAGCCGCGATAGGTCAGGCCGGAGCCGGTCTTGCCGACGGTACACAGGGCCGTGCTGCCGGCGCTCTGGCCGCGCAGGCCGGCGCCACCGATGGGTTTGTCTACCATGTCGAGTCTCCTTGGTCTGGCGTGTTCTTGTCGTCGTAGCGAGGGGTCAGGCGTTATCGCCTTTCCCGGAAAGCTGGTTTTCAGCAAACAGCGCATCGAGCTTCTGCTCGAAGGCGTGATAGTTGAGGAAGTCGTAAAGCTCGTCGCGGGTCTGCATCAGCTCGACCACGTCACGCTGATGTCCCTTTTCATGAATGCTCCGATAGACCTTCAGCGCCGCCGCGTTCATCGCGCGGAAGGCCGACAGCGGATAGAGCACCATGCGACAGCCCACCTCGCCGAGTTCCTGCTGGGTGAACAGCGGCGTGGCGCCGAACTCGGTGATGTTGGCCAGGATCGGCGCATCGACCCGCTCACAGAAGGCGCGATAGTCATCCAGGGTGTGCACCGCTTCGGCAAAGATGGCGTCGGCGCCGGCCTCGATGCAGGCATTGGCGCGCTCGATGGCGGCGTCGAGCCCCTCCTTCTGGAAGGCATCGGTGCGCGCGATCAGATAGAAGTCCGGGTCGATGCGGGCATCGGCCGCGGCCTTGATGCGGTCGACCATCTCCTGCTTGGAGACGATCTCCTTGTTGGGACGGTGGCCGCAACGCTTCTGCGCCACCTGATCCTCGAGGTGCACGGCGGCCACGCCGGCGCGCTGCATCTCCTTGACGGTGCGCGCGATGTTGAAGGCCCCACCCCAGCCGGTATCGATGTCCACCAGCAGCGGCAGGTCGGTGGCACCGCAGATCCGATGCGCATCCTGCACCACGTCGTTCATGCTGGTCATGCCCAGATCGGGCAGTCCGAAGGAAGCGTTGGCCACCCCACCGCCGGAAAGATAGATGGCCTGATGCCCCACGCGCTCGGCCATCATGGCGGTATAGGCATTGATGGTACCGACGATGGGCAGCGGGCGATTGGCCTCGAGGGCGGCACGAAAACGAGCGCCGGGGGTGGGTTGTGTCATGACGGAATTCCTCTTGATATTCGGACGGGCTTCTAAACGGTTTCTTCGGCCTGCTGCTGCTTGAGGGTGGCGGCGTAACGGTCGGCCACGTTGGCCCGCGAGGCGCTGACATGGCGACGCATCAGCAGCTCGGCCAGCTCGGCATCGCCGGCTTCGATGGCATCGACGATGCGATGGTGCTCGACGAAGGCCCGCTGCGGCCGGGTACCGCTGGCGCTGAACTGAGTACGGTAGAGCCGCACCAGGTAATAGAGGTCATCGCACAGCATGGTCATCAGCATGCGGTTGTGACTGCCCTGGACGATGCGATAATGAAAATCGAGGTCGCCTTCGCGCTGATAGTAGGCTTCGCCACTCTTGAGGTCGGCCTGACGTTCGTGCAGCGCCAGCACCTCGCGCAGCCCGGCGATCTCCTCGCGGGTCATGTTTTGGGCGGCCAGGCGAGCGGCCATGCTCTCCAGTGCCTCGCGCACGTCGAACAGCTCGAGCAGCTCCTTCATCGAGAGCTTGACCACCCGGGCGCCGACATGCGGCACCCGCTCGATCAGGCGGTGGGCTTCCAGCCGGCGCATCGCCTCGCGCAGCGGGCCACGGGAGATACCGTAGGTCTTCGACAGGCCCGGCTCGGTGATCTTGCTGCCAGGCGCCAGCTCACCGCGGACGATGGCATCCTGTAGCTGATGGAAGACCCGTTCGGCCAGGGTGCGGACTTCAGGGGCTGTCTGTTCTGGAGCGACTGAGTTCATGGCAATTGTCGACAATCAAGGAATGAAGAAACTTTAGACATTGCTCTGGCACGGGTCAACCTTCCTCCAGCCGCCATTTCGTACGCCTTTGGTTGTAGACAATGAGAAAGCGCGCAGCTACGGTGTCGACAATCGTCTCAGCGTTGACGACAAGTCGTTAACAGGCCAACGACTTTCACGACAAAAGGCTCGCCACCCCCTAGAATGAGTCGCCTGTTCCGAAAGGCCCCCCTGATGACTGCAAGACTCGAGATAACACCGCTGCCCTATGGCGAGGATCCGCTTGCCTATTTCCAGGCGCTGCGTCAGCGCCCCGGGGCCGTCCTGCTCGACAGCGGCAAGCCTGCCGCACCGGGCGGTCGCTATGACATCATCAGCAGCGACCCCGTGTCGGCACTCACCGTCGACGGCAAAGGGGTCATCCGCATCGACGGCGAGGTACAGCAAGGCCGTGATCCTTTCATGGCCCAGCAAACCCTGCTCGAGGGTCTGGCTCTCGATGTGCCGTCCAGCGACCTGCCCTTCCTCGGCGGCCTGATCGGCTACTGGGGCTACGACCTGGGCCGCTCTCTTGAGCCGGTGGGCAACTCGGCTCAGGAAAGGGTCTGCCTGCCTGCCTGCCGTACGGGACTCTACGACTGGGCGCTGATACAGGATCATCAGCGACAGGAGAGCTGGCTGGTGGCGACGGCCGAGAGGCGCTTGCAGGTCATGGAGTGGCTGCGCCACAGCGCCGCCCCCACCCTGCCCTTCGGCCTGCTCGCCCCTTTCGAAGGCGAGATGGATCGCGACGGTTATGCCAGGCGGTTCGCTGCCGTGCAGGACTACATTCGCGCCGGAGACTGTTACCAGATCAACCTGGCGCAGCGCTTCAGCGCACCGTACAGCGGCGACCTGTGGGACGCCTACCTGCGCCTGCGCCTGGCCACGCCCACCCCCTTTGCCGGCTTCATGGCCTGGCCCTCGGAGCGAGGCGAGCAGGCCATCCTGTCCCTCTCTCCCGAGCGCTTCCTGTTGTGCGAGTCGGACGGCCACGTCGAGACACGCCCGATCAAGGGCACTCGCCCCCGCGGCAGCACGCCCGAAGAGGATTGGCAGCTTGCCATGGAGCTGATCTCGAGTCTCAAGGACCGCGCCGAGAACGTGATGATCGTCGATCTGCTGCGCAACGACCTGGGACGTGTGTGCCAGCCGGGCAGTGTGCGGGTACCGCAGCTCTGCGGACTGGAGAGCTATGCCAACGTGCACCATCTGGTCAGCGTCGTGTGCGGCAGACTGGCGGCGGAAAAGCGTCCGCTGGACCTGCTGGCGGCCGCCTTTCCCGGCGGCTCGATCACCGGTGCGCCGAAGGTTCGCGCCATGCAGATCATCGACGAACTGGAGCCGAGCCGCAGAAGCGTCTACTGCGGCAGCCTGGGCTTCGTCGACGTGCGCGGCAACATGGACACCTCCATTGCCATTCGCACCGCCGTGGCCGACGGGGAGCGCATCCATCTGTGGGGCGGCGGCGGGCTGGTGGCCGACTCCAGCGTCGAAGCCGAATACGTCGAGACCCTGGACAAGATTCGCCACCTGATGCAGGCGCTGGCCAAGCCAAAGCACCAGCAGGAATAAGAAGAGCCCTTTTATCTTTCATTTGGCTATATTTATCCAATGAAACGATATTGGGGCCCTGTCAGCCGCCTTTGGTAGGGTATGGCCCAATACGGTCAACCACTCTGGAGCCATCATGGCAGCACTCGACGCGATCAATCAGGAACTGGGCAGCGACCCCGATGGGCTGATTCGCTGGGCTCTGACGCAGGGGCAGCGCCCTATCGTCACCACCAATTTTCGCCCCTTCGAAGCGGTCATCCTGCATATGGTGACGCAACAGCGACCCGACATTCCGGTGGTCTGGATGGATCACGGCTACAACACGGAGGCGACCTATCGCTTCGCCGACGCGCTGGTCAAGCGGCTCGACCTCAACCTGATCAGCTATATACCTCAGCGCACCCGCGCTCACCGCGAAGCGGTGGATGGCGCGATGCCGGGCATCGACGATCCGCGCCACGAGGCGTTCACACGCGAGGTCAAGCTGGAACCGTTCGAGCGGGCACTACGCGAAATGGCCCCGGACGTGTGGTTCACGGCACTGCGCGCCGAGGATACCCCCGAGCGTGCCCGCATGCAGCCTGTCAGCCGTAACGCCGACGGGCTGCTCAAGGTCTCCCCTTTGCTGCACTGGAGCGCCAAGGAGCTCTATCAGTACCTGCAGCAGCACGACCTGCCCAACGAGTTCGATTACTTCGACCCTACCAAGGTGGAAGCGAAGCGGGAGTGCGGTCTGCATCTGCAGCACTGACTTTCAGCCGAACCCAGTAAAAAGGCGGGCCGCACAATGCGCGGCCCGCCTTTTTTCGGCCTGCTCGAAACGTCGTCGAGCGTAGGCACTTCTCGTACGGTGCCTAGCGCATCGGCAGCTCGATGTCGTCGAACAGCTCCGCCTCATGGCGCGGCCCCGCAGCAAGCGCCGCATCGACCAGATCGCGGTCGAGATGGCCGGCGAAGCCCTTGACGAAATCGTACATGTAGCCGCGCATGAAGGTGCCGCGGCGGATGCCGATCTTGGTCACCGAGCTCTCGAACAAGTGGCCCGCCTCTAGGGCGACGAGATCCTCGTCGAGCGTGGGGTCGTAGGCCATGTGAGCGACGATACCGACGCCCAGGCCAAGCCGCACGTAGGTCTTGATCACGTCGGCATCAGCGGCGGTGAGTACCACGTTGGGGGTCAGCCCTCTGGCACGGAAGGCATCGTCGAGCTGGGAACGCCCGGTGAAGCCGAACACGTAGGTGACGATCGCCTGATCGGCCAGACGCTCGAGCGTGAGCTCGCCTTCGGCCAGCGGATGCCCCCGCGGCACCAGGACACAGCGGTTCCAGCGGTAACAGGGCAGCAGCACCAGATCGGCGAACAGCTCCAGCGACTCGGTGCAGATGGCGAAGTCGGCCATGCCATCGCTGACCATCTGAGCGATCTGCTTGGGCGTGCCCTGCTGCATGTGCAGGGCGACGTCGGGGTATTTGCGGGTGAACTCGCCGATCACCGGCGGCAAGGCATAGCGGGCCTGAGTATGCGTGGTGGCGATCGAAAGGCTGCCGCGCCGCTCGTCGCTGTGCTCCTGGGCCACCTGCTTGATGTTGTCGGTCAGCCGCAGCACTTGCCCGGCCAGCTCGACGATGGCCTCACCCGCCGGTGTGACGCGAGTGAGGTGCTTGCCGCTGCGGGCGAAGATCTCGACCCCCAGCTCATCTTCCAGCAGTCTGATCTGCTTGGAGATACCGGGCTGGGACGTGTACAGGCTCTGGGCCGTTGCCGACACGTTGAGGTTGTGCCGGGTAACTTCCCACACATAGCGAAGCTGCTGCAGTTTCATGGTCGACACGACTCCCTGACGCCCGGCAAGAGATGCATTGGTGATTAGACGTTTCTGCCTAATCACCAAATAGCATAACGTCAAAAGCGCCTTCCGACCATGAGCGCGATATGGCTTGCCACCAGCGTCAGGGGCCGCTGGTCGGCTTGCCGAAATAGTCGCTGACCGGCTTGTCCACCGGTTTGTCGAGACGCTCGGCAAATGCCTTGAGCCCATCCGCCAGCGGTGCCACGGCGCGCCACAACTCATCGTCGTTGAGCATGCGGTAGGCGCCGCTGATACCGGGTGCGTCGCCGCCCTCCTGCACCGGCCGGTGCTGGCCGACACGGTCGAGCGCCTCCTTGACGGCGAAGGTCACGCGGTAGAAACGCTCCGGCGGGATCTCCGACAGCATCATGCCGAGAATCGCCAGGTTCTGAATGGCGTTGAGAGTGGACGCCTTGCCCAATCCATCCACCACCACGCTGGCGATGCTGGTGTTGGCGCCAACCACGTCGTTGGCCAGGCGCAGCACGCCATGCTCATGCAGCGTCTGCAGCAGTCGCTCCAACTCTTCATGGGCGTCGGGGCCGATCTTGGGCGGCGTCACGTCGTGGGAGATTCGTTCGGCCATCACATTTTCCTCGGGTTGGACTGCTGGGCGGGCGGCGGCGTGTAGTCTCCCCGCATCCACTTCACCTCGACCTCGACGCCCTGCGTTGGCGTGGGCCGGCCGTAGCGGTAGTTGTGGGCGGGCAACGGCGGGGTACCACGCTTGTCGAGCACCTCGAGTTTCACCGCGGTTTCCTTGTAGGCGGGGGTCTGCACGTCAGGGTCGTTGTGCTCACCGGTGAGCAGATTGACCCCCGTCTTGCCGAAATGGATGGGCATGAACAGCGTCTTGCCGCGCACCCGGTCGGTGATGACGGCAGGAAATTCGATGCTGTCGCGGCGCGAGGTTATCCGCACCCAGGTGCCTTCCTCGATGCCGCGCTCGGCGGCAAGCTCCGGGCTGACCTCGACGAAGCCGTGCGGAAGCTGCTGCCGAACCCCCTCGCTGCGCCCCGTCTGGTTGGTGCCCTGGAAGTGCTCGCGCAGACGGCCGTTGTCCAGCAGCAGGTCGTATTCGTCGTCGGGGGCCTCTTCGGGCGGCTGCCACTCCAGCGGATGCAGGTTGGCCTTGCCGTCCTCGTTGGCAAAGCCGTCGGTGTAGAGCAGCGGCGAATCGGTGCCGTCCGCCGACACCGGCCACAGTTGGGACTTCCAGCCCTCGAGCCGCGCATAGCTGACCCCGGCGAACATCGGCGCGATGCGGGCGCACTCCGCCATGATCTCGGCGGGGAGGGTGTAGCCCCAGTCGTGCCCCATGCGAGCGGCGAGGTCGGTCAGGATGCGCCAGTCGGGGCGGCTGTCGCCCAGCGGTTCGAGCACCTGGTAGGAGCGCTGGATGCGCCGCTCGGTGTTGACGTAGGTGCCCTCCTGCTCAACGCTGGGACAAGCAGGCAGCACCACGTCGGCATACTCGGCGGTGCGGCTGAGGAACATGTCCTGTACCACCATGAACTCGAGCTTCTCGAAGCCGGAGAGCACATTGTGGGTATTGGAGTCGGAAAAGGCCGTCTCCTCGCCGACGATGTACATGGCCTTGATCTCGCCCTCGTCGGCCGCCTGCACCATCAGGAAATTGCCATGGCCGGCTTCACTTGAAAGCTCTTCCGGTGAGATGCCCCACCCTTCGGCCCAGCGCTTTCTCGCCTCGTCGTCCTCCACGTGATCGTAGCCGGGGTAGCGGTCGCGCAGGCAACCGAAGTCGCTGGCCCCCTGCACGTTGTTGTGGCCGCGCATGGGGTAGCCGCCGGTGCCCGGCTTGCCGTAGTTGCCGGTGACCAGCAGCAGGTTGGAGAGCGCCGTGCTGGCGTCCGAGCCGTGGCTGTGCTGGGTGATGCCCATGGCCCACAGCAGGCAGACGCGCTGCGCCCGACCGATGGTCTCGGCGGCTTCGGCCAGATCCTGGCGCGCGATGCCCGTCTCGGCCTCGGCGAACGCCAGGGTGAAAGGCGCGAGAGACTGGCGGTACTCCTCCACGCCGTTGACCCAACGCGCGAGGAAGTCGCGATCGGCCAGGTCGTGATCGAACATGTAGCGCGACAGCGCCGAGGCCCAGACCAGATCGGTGCCGGAGTTCGGTCGCAGGAACAGGTCAGCCCGTTCGGCCATCTCGTGCTTGCGCGGGTCGACCACGATCAGCTTCTGCCCGCGCAGCTTCTGCGCCGCCTTGATGCGGGCAGCGATCACCGGATGGTTCTCGGCGGTGTTGCTGCCGACGATCACCACCACCTCGGCTTTCTCGATGTCCTGGATGGTGCCGGAATCGCCGCCGTAGCCGACGGTGCGGAACAGCCCCTTGGTGGCCGGGTTCTGGCAGTAGCGCGAGGAGTTGTCGACGTTGTTGGTGCCGATGATGCGCCGGGCTATCTTCTGCACCAGGTAGGCCTGCTCGTTGCTGCCCTTGCTGGAGCCGATGAAGCCCAGGCTGTCCGGCCCGTGGGCCTCGCGCACCTCGAGCAGGCGGCGCGCCACCAGGTCCAGCGCCTCGTCCCAGCTCGCTTCGCGAAAGCGGCCGTCGTCGCGGATCAGCGGCATGGTCAAGCGCTGCTTACTGTTGACGAAGTCCCAGGCGAACTTGCCCTTGATACAGGTGGAGATACCGTTGGCCGGCGCCTCGGGGACAGGTTGCACCTTGAGGATGTGGCGGTCGCGGGTCCACATCTCGAAGGAGCAGCCAACGCCGCAGTAGGTACATACCGTCTTGGTGCGCTTGATCTCGGGCTGGCGCAGGTGCATGTCGATTTCCGAGAGCCCGGAGACCGGCACCGCCCCGGTGGTCGTCTCGAGCTTCTTGATGATCTCGATCATCGGCCGCTTGAGCGACCAGGGCATGGCGGTGAACGGTCCCGCCTTGCCGTCCATGCTGTTCTCCATCAGCGCATTGCAGGGGCAGACGGTGACGCAGTGGCCACAGTGCACGCAGCTGGAGTCGTTGATCTCCTTGCCGCCGTCCCACAGCACGCGTGGATTCTCGCTGGCAAAGTCGATGGAGAGCGTCTCGTTGACCTCGACGTTCTGGCACGCCTCCACGCAGCGCCCGCAGAGAATGCACTGATCGGGATCGTAGGTGTAGAAAGGGCTCGAGGTGTCCTTCTCGTGGGGCTTGCGCTGAAACTCATAGCGCTGGATGGGGATCTGCATGTCCACCATGGTGTTGTGCAGCGTGCAGTCGCCGTTGTTGTTCTCGCACACGGTGCAGTAGAGCTCGTGCTTGGCCAACAGGCGATCCATGCCCTCTTCCCGCGCGGCCCGGGCCCGCTGGCTGCCGAGGCTCACCGTCAGCCCTTCGGCGCTGTTCAGCGTGCAGCCGCGCTTGAGCTCGCCGCCGACCTCGACCCAGCAAGCATCGCAGGTTTCCAGTGCGCCCAGCGAGGGGTGGTAGCAGACGTGCGGTAGATCGACGCCTCGCTCCTTGAGAAAGTCGATCAACGGCTGATCGGCTCGGCCACTGAGTGGCTGTCCATCCAACACGACCGTACAGCGTGTCGTCATGACGCGCATCTCCCTGTCGAGGCCCGGCGACGAGCAGCCATTGCTTCATGATGCGACGAGTTCGGCCATCCACATGGCGCTCGGAGCCAAGCCATGTCCATATACCTTCTGCTCCGTGCTATGCACGTTAGTCAATGGCACCTGGCTTGTCTAAACTGTCGAAAACATGGCTCAACGAAAAACCGCTGCTCAATCAGAAGACTAGCGAACATTCGGACAACAATCGGCACATAGAGGCAACGAGAGTTCACCAAAACGAAGTGTTCCGCAACTGCAGCCGTCCGGGCAGTGAAGGTGGGTGAGCCAGCGTCAGCGATGGACGCGCAGAAAGAGCGCTTGCATGGGTATTTGCCAGAGACACGGCTGCCCGCTACCATCTGCCGACCGGACGTGCCCAATGCATGTCACCCGATTCGCTCGATGTAGCGCAACGTAACTGGAGAATCACATGGCCAATAACGTCGATGTCACCAATGCCAACTTCGAGCAGGAAGTCCTGAAGGCTGAGCAAACCGTACTGCTGAAGTTCTGGGCCCCCTGGTGCGGCCCGTGCAAGGTCATGGCTCCGGTGATCGACGAGGTTGCCGAAGAGCGCGCCGACAGCCTCAAGGTGGTCAGCATCAACGTAGACGACGCCCCCGAGATCGCCGCCGAGCAGGGCGTGCGCGGCGTTCCCACCGTGATGCTGTTCAAGTCGGGCTCCAAGGTCGCCTCCCTGGTTGGCGCTCAGTCCAAGTCTCAGCTGGTGCAGTTCATCGATCAGAACGCCTGATCCCTGTAGGTCTCAACCCCTGTAGGTATCACCGCTCGTCTCGCCCCGGCTCCGGCCGGGGCGATTTCGTCATGAGCGTGGGCTGACTCGCCTCCTCCTCGCTCCCGGGTGCGCTCACCATTTCCTCCGTAGCGATACGATCGCTCATGGGCCGCTTGCCCGGCCCCAGCATGTAGGCCATCCAGCGGGTCTGGGGATGGCTGTCCAGGGCGATCTTGAGTGTCATGGTCAGCACCACCGAGAGCAGCATGCCGACCACTCCCAGCATCCAGCCCCACACCACCAGCGAGAGAAAGGCGACGAAGGTCGACAGCCCCAAGGCACGTCCCATCAGCCGCGGTTCGACCAAGTTGCCCAGCACGAAGTTGATGCCCAGGTAGGCCATGGCCAACCCGAAGGCCGAGGCCAGGCCGCCATCCTGAGACAGCAGCAGCAACAGGACCGGCGGCACCGCGGCAATGGCGGAACCGATATTGGGGATGTAGTTGAGGGCGAAGGCCAGCACGCCCCACAGCAGCGGGAAGTCCACACCGGCCAGCAGGCAGGCCAACCAGGCCATCACGCCCGTGAGCAGACTGACGAGGGTCTTGACCGCCAGATAGCGCTTGAGGGTTTCGCTGAACTCCTGAAAACGGCGCAGGCTGGCTTCCGGGTCGTCGAGGGCGTAAGCCACCTTGCGGCGAAAGTTGAGGGTCTCGAACAGCATGAAGACCACCAGCAGCGCCACCACCATGCTCTGCATCAGCAGGTTGCCGAGCCCCCCCAGCAGAAACGACAGCCAGCCCCCCTCGTCTTCTCCCTCGACCAGGCCGGCGAGCGTATCCGGATTGATCGCCAGGCCCATGGCCGCGAGGCTGTCGAGCACGTTGAGGTAGTGCTCGTAAAGCCGCCTCTCGATGCCCGGCAGGGCTTCGATGAAGGTGCCGAAGGCGTTGACCACCAGCAGCCCCACCAGCGACAGGAAGCCGCCGATCACCAGCAGCGTGACCAGCACCGCCAGGCGCGGACTCAGACCCAGCCGCTGCAGCCAGTTCACCGGCGAGGTACAGATCACGGCGATGAACAGACCCAGCAGGATCGGAATGATCAGATCGGCACCGGCGCGAATGCCGGCAACGATGATCACCAGCGCTGCCAGCGCCAGCGTGAGGGTGAGCGGAAGCCCGTAGCGCACATTGTCGTCGCGGTGAAGCATGCCATCTATCCATGTGTGGCGTGTCCTGCTTATCATGACCCGTACCGGTCGGGTGCACAAACACACCCGACCGGCGGCGCCGGCAGAGCCCTCGCCGGCCAGCTCCCCCCTGATCATTGCCGCATGGAGGCCTACCGATGTTTCCGATTCGTTTTCGCTGCCTGGCGCTGGGCAGTCTGCTGATGACAGCTCCGCTGATGACTACTGCTGCGCTGGCCGATGAGCCTCGCGGTCGGTTGGTCGCTCAGGCTGACGCCCAACTCGATGTGGTTCCGGATCGCGCCACGCTCAGCGCCCGGCTGTGGGAGCGCACCCCGGCGGTGGCGCAACATGAGGAAGAGACCGACAGCCATGCACTGCGCGAAGCTCGGGATCAACTGGAGGAGCGAGCAGCAACCTTGATTCGCGCCTTGGAGGAGGCCGGGGTGGAACGTGACGACATCAGCGCCGGCTCGCTTGCGGTGCAACCGGAATATGTTTCTCCCCGACGCAGCGACGGTGATCAAGAGCTGCTGGTACGCACTCGTCTCGAACGCCCGTTCCAAGTGCGGGTCGATGACCTGGAGCGACTGCCGCGACTGCTTGACGCACTGACCGAAGCCGGCGTCAATGCCATGGACGGTATCAGCTACGACCTGACCGACCGCGATGCTGCCACCGACGAGGCGCTGGTCAAGGCTCTGGAGAAAGCGCGTCACAAGGCCGAGCTGATGGCTCGCACCATGAACGTGACGCTAGGCTCGGTGGTAAATATCAGCGAGACGCGCTCACCGATCTATGTGCCACGCATGATGGCGATGAGTGCCGACGCCCGTGAGAGCGCCGGACAGGTCGACTACAGCCCCGGGACTATCGTCATCGAGGCGGGAGTCAGCGTCAGCTGGGAGATCGAGAATTGAGGGTGGCAAGCCCGCCCAGATAGGGGCGCAGCGCCTCGGGCACGGTGATGGAGCCATCGGCATTCTGATGGTTTTCCATCACCGCGATGAGGCAGCGTCCCACCGCCAGTCCCGAGCCGTTGAGGGTATGCAGCAACTGTGGCTTCTTCTGCTCGGGATGACGGAAGCGCGCCTGCATGCGCCGCGCCTGGAAATCCTCGCAGTTGGAGACCGAGGAGATCTCGCGGTAGGTCTGCTGGCTCGGCAGCCACACCTCCAGGTCGTAGGTCTTGGCCGCGCCGAAGCCCATGTCACCGGTACACAGCGTGACGACCCGGTAGGGCAGCTCCAGCGCCTGCAGGATCGCCTCGGCGTGGCCGCGCATCTCTTCGAGCGCCGCGTAGCTCGTCTCCGGCTCCACCAGTTGCACCATCTCGACCTTGTCGAACTGGTGCTGGCGAATCATGCCGCGGGTGTCGCGGCCGTGGGAGCCCGCCTCGCTGCGAAAGCACGGCGTATGGGCGGTAAGCTTGAGCGGCAACACCTTGTGGTCGAGGATCTCGTCGCGAGCGAAGTTGGTCAGCGGCACCTCGGCGGTGGGAATCAGGTGGTAGCTGCGCTCGTCGTCCAGCCGGAACAGATCCTCGCCGAACTTGGGCAGCTGCCCGGTGCCGAACAGCGAGGCTTCGTTGACCATGTAGGGAACGTAGCACTCCTCGTAGCCATGCTCGAGGGTCTGCTTGTCGAGCATGAACTGGGTCAGCGCCCGATGCAGGCGAGCGATCTGTCCGCGCATCACGGCGAAGCGTGAGCCGGTCAGCTTGGCCGCCAGCTCGAAGTCCAACTCGCCCTTGAGCCCGCCCAGATCGACGTGGTCGCGCACTTCGAAGTCGAACTCGCGCGGCGTGCCCCAGCGGTGCAGCTCGACGTTGTCCTCCTCGCTCTCGCCTGCCGGCACGCTGTCGTGGGGCAGGTTGGGAATGCCGCTGACCAGGGCATCCCACTCCTCCTGAACTTCCGCCAGCTGCCGCTTGGCGGCATCGAGGCGGTCGCCGAGGTCACTCACCTCGTCGAGCAGCGGCTGGATGTCCTCGCCGGATGCCTTGGCCTTGCCGATCGCCTTGGAGCGGGTATTGCGCTCGTTCTGCAGGGACTCGGTCTCGGTCTGCAAGTCACGACGCCGGGACTCCAGCGCCTCGAGCCGTTCGGTATCGAGGGTAAAGCCACGTTTGGCCAGTCGTTGGGCAACCGTATCGAGGTCGCTGCGCAGCAGTTTGGGATCGAGCATGGAATCCGGTCCGTAACAGTCGGTGAATCGGAAAATCGAGCCGTCCATTGTAGGCAAAAGGCCGAGAGGGCGCCACGCGCCCGCCTTCCCCGTACGTCCGGATGGCCCTATCATCCTCTCCATGCCATTCATCCACTCCCTTCGCCACACCGCCCACCCCCTGCCCCTGCCACTGCCGGGGTGGTCGGCGTGACCCCGCGCACCTGGCGCCTCGCCCTGCTGACGAGCTGCGGGCTGCTGGTGGCCGCCGGGCTCTGGGCGGTATGGCAGTGGCAGTATACCCAGGCGGCGCGTGAGGCCGAGCGCCACGCCCAGACACGATTGACGCTCTATACCACCACTCTGCAGGGTGCTTTGGAGAGCTTCGCCTACCTGCCGGGACTGCTGGTTCGCCAGCCCCAGGTGCAAGCGGTGCTGCTCGACGAAGCGGGCATTTTCGATGCCCAGGTCAACGCTCACCTGGCAGAGGTGGCCGAGCGCTCCGGCGCCGAGGCGATCTTCCTGATGGATGCCGAGGGAGTGACCGTGGCGGCCAGCAACCATGCCAGCGAGGACAGCTTCCTCGGCCACCGCTATCCCTTTCGCCCCTACTTCCGCGATGCCATGGCAGCAGGCCGGGGAGAATTCTTCGCTATCGGCAGCACCACCAGTCGGCCGGGCTACTTCGTCTCTGCCGCCGTGACGGGCGGGCCCGATGGAGCGCCTCTGGGCGTGCTCGCCCTCAAGGTCTCGCTGGAATCGCTGCAGGAGAGCTGGCGGCGCGCCGGCGAAAAGGTGCTGCTCTCCGACGCCAACGGTGTGGTGATCCTCTCCAGCCGCCCGGAGTGGCGCTACCGCCGCCTCGGCGAGCTCTCGCCCGATGCCCTGGCGGAGATCCGCGACCAGCGCCAATTCCTTGACGAACCATTGCTTCCCCTGGGCGAGCGACTGGCCGACGGCTCTCTGCGCATCGGCGGCGGCGATCTGGGCGAGCGCTTCCTCGATCTGAGCCAACCTCAGGCTACCCTGGGCTGGACCATGCACTATCTGGCGCCGGTACGCCCACTCTACGTCAGCGCCCGCAATGCCCTGCTGGCTGCCGCCGGCGCCACCCTTGCCCTGCTGCTGCTGGGACTCTGGCTACGCGAGCGGCAGAAGCGTCAGCGCCTGCGCGACCGCGAGGCCCACATCGTCCGCGAGGCCAACGAACGCCTTGAAGCGCGGGTCGCGGCGCGCACCCGGGAGCTGGAGGCAGCCCAGGCAGAGCTGGTCCAGGCCGGCAAGCTGGCCGCCCTGGGCACCATGGCCGCCGGCATCGCCCACGAACTCAACCAGCCGCTGTCGGGAATCCGCACCTTCGCCGCCAACGGCGAGCGGCTGCTCGCCCGCGGCCGCTCGGATGCCGCCGAAGCCAACTTCCAGCGCATCCAGACGCTGTGCGAACGCCAGGACGCCCTGATTCGCCAGCTCAAACTATTCGCCCGTCGCGGCGACCGCCAGGAGCCGGTGGATCTGGCCGAGCGGCTCGACTTCGTGCTGGAGCTGCTCGACGAGCGCATCGCCGAGCAGGGGGTGAGCCTGGTGCGCCCCGATCCCCTGCGGCCACCGCTGCGAGTGCTGGGCGACCCGCTGCGCCTCGAACAGTTGCTCACCAACCTGTTGCGCAACGCTCTCGACGCCCTGCGCGGCGGCGCCGTACCACGCCTGGAGATCAGCCTGCACCGTGAGGGCGGGCAGGTGGTGCTCGGCGTGGCCGACAACGGACCGGGGATCGAGGCGGACGCCCTGTCTCACCTCTTCGACCCCTTCTTCACCACCAAGGCAGTGGGCGACGGCCTGGGCCTGGGGCTGTTCATCAGCTTCGGCATCGTCCAGGACCTGGGCGGAAGCATCGCCGCCGCCAACCGACCCGAAGGCGGTGCTCACTTCCGGGTAGCCTTGCCTGCCGCCCCCGCTGTTTCAGGAGAGCCCCATGGTGAGCATTGACGAATTGCCGATCTGGCTGGTGGATGACGATCCCGACGTGCGCGAGTCGCTCGGCCAATGGCTCGAAGTATCGGACCTGGCGGTGCGCCCCTTCGCCGAAGCCACAGCGGCCCTGGCGGCGCTGGCCGCCGGCGACGCCTGCGGCGTACTGGTCAGCGACGTGAAGATGCCCGGCATGGATGGCCTGGCGCTGCTGGATGCGGTGCAGCGCCTCGAAGAACCGCCACCGGTGGTACTGATCACCGGCCATGGCGACGTGCCCATGGCAGTCGCGGCAATGCAAGCCGGCGCCTGGGACTTCGTCGAGAAGCCCTTCTCCCCGGAGCGCCTCGAGGAGTGCGTGCGCCGCGCTCTCGAACGGCGCCGTCTGGCCCTGGAGAATCGCCGTCTGCGCCATGCCCTGCGAGAGGGCGATCTGGCCGGCCGCCTGCTGGGGCGGGCGCCGGCCATGCTGCGCCTGCGCGACCAGCTCGCCAACCTGGCCCCGGTGCGCGCCAACGTGCTGGTGCACGGCGAGACCGGCAGCGGCAAGGAGGTGGTGGCGCGCTGCCTCCACGAGCTCGGCCCCGGCCCCGATACCCCTTTCGTGGCCCTCAACTGCGGTGCCCTGGCGCCGGAGCTGATCGAATCGGAGCTCTTCGGCCACGAAAAGGGCGCCTTCACCGGCGCCCAGGAGCGACGTATCGGCAAGCTGGAGCATGCCAGCGGCGGCACCCTGTTCCTCGACGAGGTGGAGTCGCTGCCGCTGGCGGCCCAGGTCAAGCTGCTGCGCGCCCTGCAGGAGGGTGAGATCACCCGCCTGGGCAGCAACGCCGTGCAGCGGATCGACCTGCGGGTAGTAGCGGCCACCAAGGTGGACCTGCTGGCTCTGGCCGCCGAAGGCGGCTTTCGCGAGGACCTCTACTACCGGCTGGCCATCGCCGAGCTGGCGCTGCCGCCGCTGCGCGAGCGCCGCGAGGACATCGCCCTGCTCTTCCGCCACTTCTGCCATCAGGCCGCCGAGGTTCACGACCGCCCCCTGCGCGAGCCCGACGCCGCTCTATTCCAGGCCCTCGAGCGTCACGCCTGGCCGGGCAATCTGCGCGAGCTGCGCAACGCCGCCACTCGTTTCATCCTCGGCCTGGAGATCCCCTGCCTGGGCACGGCCGCTGCCGCGGACGAGGACTCCCTGGCCGCCCAGGTGACCGCCTTCGAAGCAGCCCTGCTGCGTGCCGCCCTGGGCCGTCACGGCGGCAACATCCAGGCGGTGATGGAGGAGCTGGAGCTGCCGCGCCGCACCCTCAACCAGAAGATGCAGAAGCACGGCTTGCGCCGCGAGGCCTTCCTCGACGGCAGCGACGACAGCTGAGCCCGCCCCGTCCATCGGCAAGATCTAGCCGACGGGGTGCCACCACGTCGGCAAAAAATTGCCGACAGCACTCACCCAGGCCCAGTCCATTTTGCGGTTTCTCAGCACAACACACTGAAATACATAGGGTGTCACCGAAGCTGGCAGGCTTGTCGCTATGTCAGAGCGTCTCATAACCACAACGCTCGACATACGGAGACCCGCCATGCACAAGCGCCAGTTCCTCAAGTCCGCCCTCTGCCTTGCCACCGCCGCCGCCCTTGGCCTCGGTGCCGCAACCGCAACCGCCAGCACCGACAACGGTAGCGAAGGGGGCCAGTACATCATGGGTACCGCCACCACCGGTGGCACCTTCTACCCGGTGGGCGTCGCCCTCTCCACCCTGGTCCGCGTCAAGCTGGAGCCGACCCACAACATCTCGGTCTCCGCCATCAGCTCCGCCGGCTCCGCCGAGAACCTGCGTCTGATGGATGACAACCAGGCCCAGTTCGGCATCCTCCAGGCCCTCTACGGCGCCTGGGCCTGGCACGGTGAGGGCCCGGTACCCAAGGCCTACGACAACGTACGCTCCATCTCCATGCTGTGGCAGAACGTCGAGCACTTCGTGATGCGCAGCAATCGGGTGGAGAGCGGTACCATCGACGACCTGTCCAACCTCTACGGCCGCGGCTTCTCCATCGGCGCCCGCAACTCGGGTACCGAAGGCTCCGGTCGGCAGATTCTTGCCGGTCTCGAGATCGACCCCGAGCAGATGAACCTCGCCTACCTGGGCTACGGCCCCAGCGCCGACTCCATGCAGAACGGCAACATCGACGGCATGAACATCCCCGCCGGGGTGCCCGCCTCCGCGGTGACCAGCGCCTTCGCCAACATGGGCAGCAACATCTCCATCCTGAACGTGACGGAAGAACAGCTCGAGCGGATCAACGCCGACTACCCGGTATGGACCCCCTACGAGATTTCAGCCGGCACCTACCCGAGCCAGGACGAGCCGGTTCACACCATCGCCCAGCCCAACATTCTGGTGGTCAACGCCGACGTCCCGGAAGAGCACGTCTACCAGATCACCAAGGCGATGTTCGAGAACCTGCCCTTCCTCAACAACATCCATCCGGCGACCCGCGACATGGCCCTCGAGAAGGCCCTGGACGGCCTGCCCATGCCGCTGCACCCCGGCGCAGCCCGCTACTTCCAGGAGCAGGGGCTGGAGATCCCCGAGCATCTGCTCGAGGGCTAGGCGAGAACAGTGAAGTGAGCCTCTGAAGGGGCGGCCGGGGACAAGCCGAAGAGAAGGTCCTACGCCAGGGATGGCGTCGGTAGCGCCCAGGGAGGGGTTCACAGCGCCTTCTCGGAGGCTTGTCACCGGCAACAGCCCCGTACCGCCGAAGGCCTGTCGCCGGCAAGCCCCGGGCCTGACCACCGACAACGCCTTCCCATCCACGCCAGCTCCGCGAGAACGCCCATGAACGCAACGCCCACTCCCGAGGTGCGCGACGAAGCCGCCAGCGAAGCCCTCGAGCGCCTCGAGCATCCCTGGCTCGGCCGGCTGCTGTTCGCCCTGGCCATCGTCGTGGCCCTGTCGCATCTCTACTTCAACACCCTCGGCACACTCTCCGAGGTGTGGGTCAGCGCCCTGCACTTCGGCATGTTCGGCCTGCTCTGCGCCCTCTCGGTGCCCATGCTCAGGGCCCGCTCCGTCGGCGGCCAACGGCTGGTGCTGGCGGTGGACATCCTGCTCGGCCTGGCGGCGCTGGGCTGCGCCTTCTACCTGATCGGCTTCGAGGACGCCCTCTACGCTCGCGGGGTACGCTTCTCCACCGCCGACTGGATCGTCTCCATCGTCGCCCTCGGCCTGGTGCTGGAGTTCGCTCGTCGCACCACCGGCTGGTTCATCCCGCTGCTCTGTCTGGTGGCGCTCACCTACGTGGCCTGGTGGGGGCGCCACGTAGGCGGGGTGTTCGGCTTCCCCGGCCTCTCCTGGGAGACGGTGCTGTTCCGCAGCTATCTGGGCGGCGACGGCATGCTGGGCTCCATCGCCCGCATCTCCTGGTCCTACGTCTTCATGTTCATCCTGTTCGGCGCCTTCCTGGTACGCTCCGGCGCCGGCGACTTCATCATCGAGCTGGCCCGCTGCGCCGCCGGGCGCTTCATTGGCGGCCCCGGCTTCGTCGCGGTCTTCTCCTCCGGACTGATGGGCTCGGTGTCCGGCTCCAGCGTCGCCAACACCGTCTCCACCGGAGTGATCACCATCCCGTTGATGCGCAAGGCCGGCTTCCCGCCGCGCTTCGCCGCCGGGGTCGAGGCCGCGGCCTCCACCGGCGGCCAGTTGATGCCTCCGGTGATGGGCGCCGGCGCCTTCATCATGGCCTCCTATACCCAGGTCTCCTACCTCACCATTATCGGCGTGGCGGCTCTGCCAGCGCTGCTCTACTTTCTCTCGGTGGCGATGTTCGTGCGCATCGAGGCCAAGCGTAGCGGCGCCCAGCACGTCGAAACCGAAGAGGCACCGCGCTTCCTCGAGGTGCTCAAGGGCGGCTGGCACTTCCTGCTACCGCTGGTGGTGCTGGTAGCCGCGCTGATCTACGGCTTCACCCCCACCTACGCCGCCGGCATCGCCATCCTCTCGGTGGTGGTGGCCTCCTGGCTATCGCGCAATCCCATGACCCCAACGGTGGTGATGGAAGCCCTGGTGCTCGGCACCCGCAACATGATCACCACGGCGATCCTGCTGCTTACCGTGGGGCTGATCGTCAACGTGGTCTCCACTACCGGTATCGGCAACACCTTCTCGCTGATGATCACCGACTGGGCCGGTGGCAGCCTGCTGATCACCATCGTGCTGATTGCCATCGCCTCCCTGGTACTGGGCATGGGTCTGCCGGTCACCGCCGCCTATATCGTGCTGGGCACCCTCTCGGCGCCGGCCCTCTACGGTCTGATGGCTCACGGCCAACTGGTGGAGCTGCTGATGGCCGGTCAGTTGCCCGAGCAGGCCAAGGCGATCTTCATGCTTGCCGCTCCGGAGAGCCTGGAGGCGCTGAGCGCTCCCATGGACGCAGCCAGCGCCCGCGAGCTGCTCACCCTGGTGCCCGACGACTTCCGCCGCCAGCTCTACGAGCAAGCGCTCTCGCCCCACACCCTGACCCTGCTGCTGGTGGCGGCCCACATGGTGATCTTCTGGCTCTCCCAGGACTCCAACGTCACCCCGCCGGTATGCCTCACGGCGTTTGCCGCCGCGGCCATCGCCAGGACACCGCCGATGCGCACCGGCTTCACCGCCTGGAAAATCGCCAAGGGGCTCTACATCATCCCCCTGCTGTTCGTCTGGTCGCCGCTGATCACCGGTTCTCCTGCCGAGATGCTCACGGTGTTCGCCTTCGCCCTGTTCGGCATCTATGCGATCATCGCCGGCCTCGAGGGCTTCCTGGAGCACGAACTACCCTGGTGGCTGCGCCTGGCGATGTTCCCCATGGGTGCCCTGATGCTCTGGCCCCACGGTCAGCTGGCACTGGACTTCCTGGGCCTGGCACTGTTCCTCGCCACCCTGACGTGGAGCGCCCGGGCCGGCCGCGCCTCGGCCACTGCCCAGCCCGCTGCCGGCCACGCCTGAGTCCACGCGCGTCGGCATCCCACCGCGGCTCCTGGCCGTGGCGGGATGCGTCCCCCGCCCGCTCGCGGTAAAGTAGCGTCATTCCCTGCCGTCCCGCCCCCGGGTGGCATCAAACGAC
>ERZ869909.1285-NODE-1285-length-20847-cov-3.951228_pt1 | contig 20847 bp, 17 predicted proteins | sample MGYA00520892_ERZ869909 | MGnify/ENA primary metagenome ERZ869909 (study PRJEB32215, sample SAMEA104723947) | bioreactor metagenome | biome: bioreactor; feature: anaerobic bioreactor; material: water | place: China | collected 2015-03-12 ... | reverse complement strand
TGGACCCGGAGGTGCGCGACCACGACCCGCGCCTGGCGCTGGACGGCGGGCCGGACGGGCTGGACGCCTATCGCTCTCTCGCCCGTATGGCGCCGCTATGGCTGAAGCCGGGCGGTCTGGCGCTCTATGAAATCGGCCATAAACAGGCCGCAGCGGTCAAAGAGCTCCTTGCCGCCCACGGCCAGACTGTGCTAGAAACCCGACAGGATTTGGCGGGGCGTGATCGCGTGATCGTTGCCCGTCTGGCGGAATAGCCAGAAAAAAGCATTCAAATCAATATTTTGCGAAAAAACAGCTTTTCAAGCGAATCGGGCTTGAGTACTATGGACTTGTGCGTTCTGCGGAAAAGTGTGTCCCGTAGGGCAGAACGTCACGCAAAAGGGGGCTTCCGCGTCAGCGCTCCGCAGCGGGCCGTGATCAGAGCAGATGCCGTGACCGCGAGGCGTGCGCAGCCTCGATCCCGTCGATGGCCTCTCGCGTTGCTACGCAGCTTCCCGCGACCTCGGTCGTTCGAACCATCGCGCCTCGGGGATCTGCAGGACACCTTGCGCGCGCGGGTTGTATCCGGACAACGCCTCGGTTTCATCGGTCATGGACCCGGTCCAGACGGTCTTTGCCATGTTGATCCACGAAAACGTCTCTCCGTTCCCGAGCCTCACGGTTGTGGCGCTGGTTGGACAATACCCGAGCCGCGCATACAGCGACAGCCCTGACAGAGTCGCGCCAAGTTCAAGGCGCTCGGCCATGCCGAGCACGACTGCCTGGTCCTCGGCGATGGACATGATCCGGCGAGCCAGCCCGCGGCGGGCATGGTCGGGAGCCGCCAGCTCGCCCGCTTCGTTGGCGAGGCCGAGGCGCGCGGGGCGAAGATCGTCCTTGTCGGGGATCACGAGCAGCTACAGGCGATCGGGGCCGGCGCACCGTTCCGGGCGATCGCGGAGGAAATCGGCCATGCCGAGCTTTCCGAAATCCGCCGGCAGCGGGTGGACTGGCAGCGCGAGGCATCGGTTCAGTTTGCGACGCATCGCACAGATTTGGGACTGAGAGCCTATAACGAGCATGGCAATATCAGCTTTGCCGAAACCGGCGAGGACGCGCGCGGCCAGATCGTGCGGGATTATCTTGCCGATCGTGACGAGCGGCCGGAGGGAACCCGCGTAGCGATGGCGCATCGCCGGGCCGATGTTCGGGCGATCAATGACGCGATTAGGACCGAGCTACAGGACCGGGGCGAGCTGGCGCAGGGCGAGGACGCCGGCGCGCTGACCTTCCAGACCAATGACGGCAAGCGCGAGTTCGCGCCCGGCGACCGCATCGTGTTCCTTGAGAACAACCGCGACCTTGGCGTGAAAAACGGGATGCTTGGCACCGTCGAGCATGTCGAGGCCGGCCGGATCGTCGCGCAGCTCGACGGCCGAGGCGGCAATAGCGTCAGCGTCCCGATGGGCGACTATCAGGCGATCGACCACGGCTATGCGACGACGATTCACAAAAATCAGGGGGCGACGGTCGATCGGTCCTATGTGATGGCGTCGGGGACGATGGACCGGCATCTAACCTATGTCGCCATGACCCGGCATCGCGACGGCGTGCAGCTCTACGCGGCACAGGACGAGTTCACCAATGCCGGCCGGCTGGTCGAGCATGGGGCCGCGCCCTTCGAGCATGACCCGCAGAAGTCCGACAGCTATTTTGTGACGCTGGAAAACGCCAAGGGCGAGCAGCGCACCATTTGGGGTGTCGATCTTGAGCGGGCCATGAAGGAGGCCGCGCCCGAGATCGGGGAGAAGATCGGCCTTCAACATGAAGGTTACACCCCTGTCACCTTGCCGGATGGGACGCAGACGCACCGCAACGCATGGAAGGTTCAGGACGCCGGCGAGCTGGCCTATGACCAGCTTGAGCGCCGCCTGTCCCGGTCGGGCGTGAAGGAAACCACCCTCGACTATACGCGCGACTTTGCCGAGCGGCGCGGGATTGCCGAGCAAATGGGCGTCCGCAGCGAGATCGAGATTCCGGCCGAAGGTCGACACCCTGCCGAGCGGGAGCGCATCGAGGACCGCGCGCCGAGATCCTCGCAAAAAGTTCGCGCGGATCTCGCGCAGGATCTTCGTGCAGATCCTCGCGCGGATCTCGCCGGCGATCGACAACAGCGCCGCAATCCGTTCGAGGGCCTGAAACTCGGGCGCGGCGCGGCGGCCGAGGGGCCGCAGCAGGCCGAGAAGCAGCGGCGCGGCATGTTCGCCGGCCTCAAGCTCAATGCACGTTCTGCACCCTCGCAGGAGCGCAGCGAGGTATCGCGGATGCAGCGACAGCCGGAAAAGGAAGGGAGCTTGCGGCAGGCGCCGGCGCCCGACCGGCTGGCCGAGCGGGTGCGGGGGCAGTCACCGCTTGAGCAAGCCGTTGACCGCTATTCGCGGGCCTATCAGTCGATCGACCAGCACCGGCGCGAGGGCCTGCCGGTCCTCGACATGCAGCGGCAGGAAATGGGCGCTGCCGGCCAGCAGCTCGACCAGGTGCAGGCCGGCATGAAAGATTTGATGCGCTCGACGCTGGAAAACGACCCGGCGACGGCGCGCGCCATGACCGAGCTTTCCGGCCGGGAGCGTGTCGCCCATGTCATCGAGGGCATGAAGCGCGAGAACGCCGCGCTGCAAGACCCCAATGTCAGGGCCGAGCGGTTCGTGAACCGCTGGCAGGAGCTACAGGGCCAGCGCCGGGAGCTTCGCGGCTGGCGGCACGACGATGCCCGCGCCAAGGTCGAAAACCAGATGAGCGGCCTTGCCAAGAGCCTTGAACGCGACCCGCAGGCGGAATCCCTCGTGCGCAATCGCAGCCGGGAGCTTGGAATCGGGCAGGAGCTTCGCCGGGGCCAGAGCATCGCCCGCGAGCTGCAAGAGGAAATGACACGCAGCCGGCAAATTAGCCGGGGCATCGGTTTGGGAATGTAGGGCAGGGAGATCATGGCGGAACTGGACGACGACAGGGAAGGAATCGAGCCGGAAACACTGGACGAGGACGCCGGCGACCCGGCCGAGAGGCCCATCACCTTCGCCTTCAACGGCGGACCGGGTTCCTCCTCGGTTTGGCTGCACCTTGGTGTGCTCGGTCCCAGGCGCGTGGAGCTCAATGATGACGGCTCGGCACCCAGGGCACCTTACCGGTTGGTTGACAACAACTGGTCGCTGCTGGACAGGACCGACCTTGTTTTCATCGACCCCGTCTCCACCGGCTACAGCCGCGCCGTCACGGGCGAGAAGGCCGGTGAGTACCACGGCTACAAGGGCGACCTGGAGTCGGTGGCCGAGGTCATCAGGCTCTGGCTGAGCCGCAACGGCCGCTGGCGCAGCCCCAAGTACCTGGCGGGCGAGAGCTACGGCACCACCCGTGCCGCCGGGCTGGCCGCGCACCTGCAGCAGCGCCACGGGATCTACCTGGACGGGCTGATGCTGCTTTCGTCCGTGCTTGATTTCTCCACCGTCCGCTTCGACCCGGGCAACGACCTGGCACCGCTCCTGTATGTACCGAGTTACGCCGCCACCGCGTGGTACCACCGGCGGCTCGATGATGACCTCCAGCAGAAGCCAATCGCGGAGTTCCTGCAGGAGGTTGAGGCGTTCACCTACGACCGTTACGCGCCTGCACTGCTGCGTGGAAGCAGCCTGGCTGCCGACGAGGCCGGCGAGGTCGCGGGGCTGCTCGCCCGTTACATCGGCGTCTCACACGAGTTCGTCCTGCGCAATAACCTCCGGATCAGCATCGATCGCTTCTGCAAGGAGCTGCTGCGCGACCGGCGCCGCACCGTTGGCAGGCTGGATAGCCGCTTCCTCGGCATCGACCGGGACGCCGGCGGCGGCAGCTTCGAGCACGACCCCAGTTACTCCGAGATCCAGGCGCCCTACACTGCCTTGCTGAACGACTACGTGCGCGACGAGCTCGGCTTCGAGAGCGACCTGCCCTACGAGATCATCAAGGACCTGTACCGCAACTGGAAGTACAGCGACTTCGAGAACCGCTACGTCAACACGGCCGAGGAGCTGCGCCAAGCGATGGCAACCAACCCGCACCTGCGCGTGCACGTGGCCTCGGGTTACTTCGACCTGGCCACCCCGTACTTCGCAACCGAGTACACGTTCGACCACCTGGGGCTCGAGCCCGAGCAGCTGGGCAACGTCAGCAAGTCCTATTACGAGGCGGGACACATGATGTACATCGAGATTGAGTCGCTCAAGAAGGTGAAGGCGGAGTTGAGTGCCTGGCTCAGCGGTTGAGCTTGTTCTCGCTGATTCGTCCACTCTTTCGGAGCAGAAACGACTTTTCATCCGGAGGCGACAGGCTTATGAACCAGGGAGCTGGATGCCTTGCGTTGTAACGTTCAAGCGCGACCTTGCTATTGACGAAGTTTCATGAAGCCCGCCGCTCGCTTCAGGCTGGGATCTGGCTCCCGGCTGGAAGCCTGTTCCCGCGGTGGAGGCTACGAGTCGAGCATCTGACTTAGTAGCACTATCCTGCCCCGGCGACAGATGACGATGACGACATGGAAGAAGGAGGCACCTTGGTCTGCAGATGGCAAGTAACCCAATCGGTTACCGTCTATGAGGTTGAAGAATTCGATGTAAGCTTTGACTAGGAGTAAGCGTTAACCGTACATCACGCGAGCCTGTTGAGATCATGAACCCCCCCAACCCATGGATTAAGGATACTCGCAGCTACTGGAGCGACCTTGTACTGGCTGTATTCGTGGTTGGAGGGCTTGCCAGCGTTCTGCTGGCCGTGCTCAGACCGGGCCAGGAGCTTCCTTGGTCGGCAGCTGTGCAGCAGCAGCCGACCTTGTTGTTCTTGATGCTCATACCTCACCTGCTGCTTATAGCAGTACTGCTTCGCCAATACTCACGGCTGCAGGCCAGAGCCAACGTTTCGGCTTGGCTTGCGATCATTCCCGTTGCTCTTGCGCTCGGCGTCCTGCACCTACTACTTGCAGCGTGGGCGGGGTTCGGTACGGGTTACGCAGAAGTGACAATTCATTCTGCTGCCTCCGGCAGCCCAGCTGTGTTGTTCCTGACGTTTGCACTCGTCGTGGCTTGGCTCGTGGGCCCGGCTGCAGAGGAGCTGCTTTTCCGGGAATGGTTGCCGCGGAAGCTGCCATTTTTCGCCGCCATGATTCCCAACGCCTTCCTGTTCGGCATTTTTCACATCTCGTGCGACGTGGAGCTTACCGCGTTACTTGGGCGTTTCGCGTTCGCTTTCATCGCCGGTTGCCTGCTGTTCCAGGCACGGCGCAGGACAGGCAGTATCTACGTCGCGATGCTGATGCACGCTGCGATCAACGTGGCCACCTCGGTGCGCCTGGGCTTCTGAAGCCACCAGCGTGTGCAGATCGAACCAAGTCCGCAGCCGTGTGTACCGATCCGGGTTGATCAGCGTGCTCGGACTCGAGCCGGAGCTGCTCGGCAACGTCACCAAGTCGTGCTGCGAGGCGGGCCACATGATGTACATCGAGATGGAGTCGCTGAAGAAGGTGAAAAGAGTGGAGTTGGGTGCCTCGCTCAGCGGAGGTTGACGAGGCGCTCAGTACTCGGGAGTCCCGATATTTGTATGCTCACTTCCGTGACCTAGCGTAGCGATCCGGGCTGAGTTGGTGTGTTGACGACATATTCTGACCAGAGGACGCTTCCAATAATGTCAAGCGGCATGTCTGGTGCCAGCGCTTCACGGTCGATCACCTTGGGCTCGAGCCCGGGCAGCTCGACAACTTCCGCAAGTCTTGCCACGGGTGTTACCTGTCAACTCTGCACTGGTACCTTGTTCTGCTTTTACGTGCTCCTAATCTCACTCGTCGAACTCGCAAGTGGTAGACAGAAGAAGCTGCAGAATGGCTTGACAAATAGTGCGAAGGGTGCTAACTTACGCCCGTAGGAAGAAAACATCTGCACCGCCATTGGTAGAAGCCCAGTCCGTTTCAGGAGGATGGTTCTCTTGCTACCTAGACCTTGTAAATACCTTCTGATGTTTGGCATTTCGTTGGTGATGCCGCTTGGCTCCGCGCAACTTGGCACAATCGTTAACAACCAGTCTCTCCTTGACTCTCTACAGTTTGTGGCGGGCAACATGCGGGCGGAAAGCCTGATTGAAGAACGGGTGGTCTTGTTCTTTTTCCTACCAGAGGATTGCCCTGGTTGCGACAACGTCGCCGAATGGGCTGAAGCTTCTGGAATGGGAAGCGATGGCTTGGTGTTTGTTACCAACGCAGAAACACCCGCGCTGGACCAGTGGATTGTACAGTATCCGAATCTCAATGTCTTGAGGGACACTGCTGATCTCTTGGCGGTTGAGTTAAGGGTGACGGAAGTCCCCAGCGTCTTCATGCTGGATAGAGGCCTGGTTCTCAATGCAGACTACTGGCCATTCCATGGCGGCTTAGATGGGCTTGCTAGCCAGCTGAACGAGTTTGCACTAGGTGGTCACCACAGCACTTCACGCGACGGCGAGATTGACTCCAGCATTAACAAGTTGTATGACATTGATTTCGATTCCTTGCTGCTCATCGATACGCAGGGCACGTTCGTACAAGCTCGCGATCTCACAGCTCCTGCAGTCTTCATAGTTTGTCAAGAGGCATGTCCAGTCTGTACCGAAGAAGCTGAGTATCTAGCCGGGCTTGATAGCGAGTCGCGAGCGAACCTGTTGCCAATTCATTTGGTTCTGGTTAATCAGGAACAGGGCATATCAGCGAACACGGCAGAAACATCACTGGCGTTAACCGCATGGCGGCGTGTCGGAGTAGAAGGCGTCTACCTAGTGGATAGCGACAACCCATTCGGTAGCGTTTTTGGGACACCAACTCACGTAGTAGTTGGAACTGACTGGCGGGTTGACTTGGTTCTTCTCGGTTTCAAGACAGGCATAGAGAGGCAACTTAGTAGAGTGGAGCCGCGTTAGCTGTTAGAAACTCGTAATCGACTGAGAGGGGAATCCTAGTTATGGTGAGCATCTCGATGAGGGCGCTAGCAATAGTAAGCTTGCTTGGTTTGCTGAATACGCCCGAGATGGCCGAGCCGTTACCGGCAACCCCGTATCTGCCGGGTGACCTGGTATATGCACAGTCAGACACTGCAAACTACACTCCCTATGATGACGAGATTATGGATTGGTCTTGCTCCGACTGGGACTGTCAAATGGGTGGCGGATACTACTGCGAAACCTTATTCCTATGTGGATTGGGCTGCCCAGCAAAGTGGTACACAGGCAGTGCAACCAGGACTTGCACGCCCACGAACGGACCTCCGATCATCGAAACCAGGCCTTGCAATCAGTACGGAGGCTGCTGTGGTGATTCGGGGGCCCAGTGTCCGACCTTACAGCTCGATGAGCTGTATCAGGAGGAGGATTAAGTTCAATGCGTATAAAAATGATAACACTCTTTCTATTCGCTACCCTGTTCAGCATTCCAGTGTACGCCGATGGGGGACGAGAATCAGCGGTGTCGAGTACGGTTTATCCGCTGATTTCAGCAGTTGATGTCATCCCAATGGCGATAGTATATGGACCGTGGAGCCCTTGGTTTGACGCGGGCAGCTACTGTCAGTTTGAGCTACTGGGCGTGGCATGCGCCTGCACTACACTTCCGGGAGAAGTACGCAAGACTGATCAATACCGATGGCGGACCGCCACCAATCAGGGAAGTGGTCAGCAATGGACAGAGTTTCAGTATCGGACGGTAACCTCCGGTTGTTGTGGCCTGGGTTTTCCGATTCCCGTTCCGGGCTGCTGAGCCATCCTGCGTCTGGTCTGCATACGCAGAGCAGGTCAGATACGCAGCCGTGTGTACCGATCCGGGCTGAGCGCGGTGATGTCGGTCTCCGGCTCCTCGCCAGCCACTATCTGGCTGACGATCCGGCCGCTGACCGGTCCGAGACTCACGCCCATCATCGAGTGCCCGGTCGCCACGACCAGGTTGGACACTCCGGCCGACCGGCCAAGGTAGGGCAGGCCGTCGGGCGAGCAGGGCCGGAAGCCGTGCCAGACGTCCGACGCCTCGAGGGCCGCCCGGTCCAGCGAAGGCAGGTAGCGCAGGGCCGAGTCGATGATTCCTTCCACGCGGGTGGGATTCACGCCCTCGGTGATGCCGGACATCTCCATGGTTCCGCCCACGCGCAGGTTCGTGCCCATGGGCGTGATGGCGGCGCGCGCCTCCGCCAGCAGGGCGGGGTGGCGCAGGTTCTTTTCCATTCCCTGAAGCGTCATGCTGTAGCCCTTGCCGGCTTCCATCGGCAACTGCAGGCCCAGGTTGCGGGCCAGGCTTTCGGACCATATTCCTGCGGCCAGCACGAAGGTGTCGCTGTCCAGCTCGCCTACACTCGTGGAGATGGCCGCGATGCGGTCACCAGCGCGCCTGACGCCGGTGACGGTGGTGTCGAACAGGAACTCCGTGCCGCCCTCGATCAACGCATCCTGAAGTGACCGCATGAACAGGCCCGGGTCAAGGTGGCCGTCCTCGGTCCACAGGACGCTGCCGACGATGTCGAGCGGCATGTCGGGCTCCAGCGCCTGCGTCTCGGCAGCACTCAGCACGCGCGCAGGCAGGCCGAGCGCGTTCGCCTGCTCAGCTAGTGCTGCCTCCTCTTCCAGCCCTTTCTCCGTGTTGCAGAGCATGAAGAGGCCGCCCTCGCGCAGCAGGAAATCCCCCGGCAGCTCTTCGGCCAGCTCCCGGTAGGCGGCCACCCCGGCGCGGTTCAGGTGCAGGAGCAGCGGCCCGGAACGCTCGACGTGCGCGCGGGTGGAGGCCCGCCAGAAGCGGTACCCCCACGAGGCCAGGGCCGGGCTCAGGCGCGGCTTGATGTAGAAGGGGCTCTTCGGGTTGGCCATCCAGCGGATGCCCTGGGCGATCACGCCGGGCGCGGCCATCGGGACGAAGTGGCTGGGCACGAGCATGCCGGCGTTGCCGTAGGACGTGCCGGTGCGGTCCCGGCCGCCGCGCTCGACGACGGTGACACGGTGGCCGGCCTGCTGCAGGTACCAGGCGCTGGTCAGGCCGATGATGCCGCCGCCGATGACTGTGACGCGCTCGCCCACTCAGATGCCGTCCCTGAACGGATCCGCGGGGTCAAACAGCAGGTCAGCACGTGCGGTCACGAAGGCGGTGCCGGTGATGACCGGCAGTACCTGGCCGGCCTCGTCCAGCGAGTAGACGGCGTCAAAGGCCGTGCCCAGCACGCCCTCCTGGCGCCAGTTCGCGCCCGGCGCTAGCTTGTCCTCTGCATGCAGGCAGGCGAGCTTGGCGCTGGTGCCGGTGCCGCAGGGCGAGCGGTCGTAGGCCCGGCCGGGACAGAGCACGAAGTTGCGGCTGTCGGCCGTATCGGTGGCGGCGAAGAGCTCGACGTGGTCGATCTCGGCGCCGTCCTCACCCGTGATGCCCGCGGCGGCGAGCGCCTCGCGCACGGCCCAGGTGAAGTCGGTCAGCTCATGAACGCGGCTCACGTCGATCTCCCGGCCGTGGTCGTCGCAAAGGAAGAACCAGTTGCCGCCCCAGGCGACGTCGCCGCTCACGGTCTGGCCCGAGGGCATGGTGACGCTGACGCCCTTCAGGTGCCTGTACGCGGGCACGTTGTGCACGCTCACGCGCCCGTCGTCGTGCAGCTCGGCGCTGACCACCCCCACCGGCGTGTCGATCCGGTGCGTGCCTGGGCCGATCCGGCCCAGGTGGGCTAGGGTCTCGACCAGGCCGATGGTGCCGTGGCCGCACATGCCGAGGTAGCCGACGTTGTTGAAAAAGATCACGCCGGCAGCGCAGTCCGGCGCAGCGGGCTCGCACAGCAGGGCGCCGACGAGAACGTCCGAGCCGCGCGGCTCATTCACAACGGCGGAGCGGAAGGAATCGAACCGCTCCCGGAACACCCTGAGGCGCTCGGCGAGGCTGCCCCCACCAAGGTCGGGGGCGCCCTGCAGGACGACACGGGTGGGTTCACCCGCGGTGTGTGAATCGATGACTTCGACCTGCTGCACGTGCTTCCTCAGACCTCCAGAAGTTCGCGGGTGGTGGTGTTGAACGCGTCCGGGCCCTCGGGCGTGACCAGCACCGTGTTCTCGATGCGCACGCCGCCCCAACCCTGGATGTAAACGCCTGGTTCCATGGTAATGACCATGCCACTTTTGAGCGTGTCCGTGTAGCCCTCGCTTACGAACGGGTCCTCGTGCACCTCGAGTCCGAGGCCGTGGCCCACCGAGTAGCCGTGCGAGCTGTCGCCGTAGCCTGCCTCGATTATCGGCTGGCGCGCCGCGCGGTCCACTGCCTGGCCGGTCACGCCTTCCTTCATGAGCGCCTGGCCCGCGTCGTGACACAGCCTGACCAGGTCGTAGATCTCGCGCTCGCGCTCCCCGGCGCGGCCGCACACCACGGTGCGGGTCATGTCCGAGTGGTAGCCGTCCAGCAGGGCGCCGAAGTCGAAGAGGACGAACTCGCCGTCGGCAACGATCTTGTCGCTCGCCCGGCCGTGCGGCAGTGCGGCCCGCCAGCCCGAGGCGACGATCGGCATGTTCGGGTAGTTGTTCGCGCCCCTGAGCTCGATCTGGTGGCGCATCTCGACTGCCAGCTCGCGTTCGCTCACGCCCGGCTTGATGAACGGCAGGATGTGGTCGAACACCTCTTCGGCGATCCTGAGCGAGCCGCGCAGGCGGTCGATCTCGAAGTCGTCCTTGATGGCGCGCAGTCCTTCGACGAGCCGGCCGGCCGAGACCCACTCGACGGGCACGTTCTCGCGCGCCTGGACGGCGAAGTCCGCCGGGGCGATGCCGCCCTCGAAGCCCAGGCGCTGCACGCCGAGCTCCTTGAGGCGGGGCGCGAGCGGCGACCAGAGGCTCTTGTCGGCCGTCAGCGTGTTGATCTTGAACGTTGGGCACTCGGCGGCGGCCTGGTCCAGGTAGCGCCAGTCGGTGAAGAACTCCTCGGCGCCGTCCCGGGTGATCAGCGCGTAGCCGAAGCTGCCGGTGAAGCCGGTCAGGTAGTGGCGGTTTGCGGGGCTGAAGGTGATGTAGGCGTCGAGGCCAAGCTCGCTCAGGCGTGCGGCGAGGCGCTCGCGGCGGGTGGCGAGGAAGGATGCGCGGTCAGTCATTGGATCAGGTTCCTTTACTTGCGGGGGTCAAGGGCGTCCCGCAGGGTGTCTCCGAGGATGTTGAAGGCGAGCACGGTCAGGAAGATCGCCCCGCCGGGTCCGATGATTATGTGTGGGGCCATGCGCATGTGGTTCCGGGCCGCGCTGATCATGGCGCCCCACTCCGAGGTGGGCGGCGCGATGCCCACGCCCAGGAAGCTGAGCGCGGCGGCCGTGAGGATTGCGCTGCCCATCAGCAGCGTGGCGTAGACGAGCACGGGACCGAAGCTGTTCCTGAAGACATGGGCGAACAGCACGCGAACGTTGCGGGCGCCCGCGGCGCGCGCGGCCTCGACGTACTCGGTGTTGCGGACGCTGAGCACCGAGCCGCGCATCACGCGGGCGAATGTGGGCACGGAATAGAGGGCGACCGCGATGATGATGGGCACCAGGCCGGCTCCCAGCGCGGTGGCTATGAGGATTGCCAGGAGTATGCCGGGGAACGCCAGCAGGACGTCCACGATTCGCATGATCACGGTGTCGGTAAGGCCGCCGAAGAAGCCGGCCAGCAGGCCGGCGCCGACGCCGACGAGGCCGCCGAGCGCGACCGCGAGGATGCCGACGGTGACGGAGATGCGGGCGCCGTAGACGACGCGGCTGTAGATGTCGCGGCCCAGCTCGTCGGTACCAAGGTAGTTCTCGGCAGAGGGCGGCTGCAGCACGCGCACGAAGTCCTGCCGGTTCGGCTGGTGGGTCGCGAGCTGGGGCGCAAAGATCGCGCTGACGAACAGCAGTACAACGACGAGTGCAGCGGGGACCGAGAGCGGGTTGCGCTTGACGAGCTTCATGACGACGCGCATCAGCTGTACTTCACTCTCGGGTCAAGTGCCGTGTAGATCAGGTCGACGATCAGGTTGACCAGCACGAAGGTGATGGCGATCGCCACCGTCGCACCCTGCACGGCGGGGAAGTCCTTGCCGGTGATTCCGTTGATGAGATAGCGGCCCAGTCCGGGCCAGGCAAAGATCGTCTCGGCGATGATTGCTCCCGAGAGCAGCACGCCGAACTCGAGACCGATGACCGTGACGATGGGAATAAGTGCGTTCTTGAGCGCGTGCCGCAGGATGACGGGGCGCTCGGGCAGGCCCTTGGAGCGGGCGGTCCGGACGTAGTCCTCCTTGAGCACCTCCAGCATCGAGGCCCTCACCAGGCGCGCGATGATCGCGGCGGCCGCGACGCCCAGGGTCGCGGCGGGGAGGATCAGGTGCCGGATCGCCTCCCAGCTGAAGCCGCCCACCCTGCCCGATGGTGGCAACCAGCCCAGCTGGAGCGCGAAGACGAGCATGAGCAGCAGGCCAAGCAGGAAGCCTGGCAGCGAAACTCCAAGCAGCGCGAATGCCATCACCAGGTTGTCGACCACTCCGCTGCGGTTGAGTGCGGCGATGATGCCGGCAGCAGTGCCGAGCAGTGTGGCTATGAGCAGGCTGGCCACGGTCAGCTCGAAAGTTGCGGGATAGAGCCTGATCAGGTCCTGCAGCACGGGCCGGCCACTGCGGATGGAGTTGCCCAGGTCGAGCTGCACCGCGTTCTGTATGTAGCGGAAGTACTGGACACCGATCGGCTGGTCCAGGCCGTGGCGGGCCCGCAGCTGTGCGATCAGCTCTTCGCTCGCGCCGGCACCGGCCTCGGCCGGAACGAGCATGTTGATGGGATCACCCGGCGTGATGTGCAGGGAAAAGAATACGAGTGTCAGCACGCCAAGGACTACGAAGATGGCGTGCAACAGGCGTTTGGCAATATAGATATACATGGATCAGGGGGGGGCTCCGGCGGACAGGTGTGAGCGTGGTGCCCGGGGGCGGGACGGCGCAATTGAACCGTCCCGCCCGAAAGTGGGCTCCTTTACGCTGGTTACTCGAAGTGCCAGCGCTCGGCGCGATACAGCACGCCGCGCGAGTTGGTCATGGTGTCGGCCAGGTTGGCGTCCAGGACGTGGGCCTGCTGGACCCAGAATGCCTGGCACTGAACTGCCTCGTCATAGAAGATCTCCTGCAGCTCGAAGTAAGCCTCCCTGCGGGACTCCTGGTCAGCCGTGGTGCGGCCGTGCATGACGAGCTCGTCAACGCGCTCGCGGTCCTGGTGCACGATGTTCCAGAAGTCACCGGAGTGGAAGACGTACTCGACGATGGGCGGCTCGGGCTGGGCGTTCGAGATCCACCAGCCGAGATCGTAGTCGCCGAGGCGCATGTTGGCGTAATACGTGTCGCGATCAGACGCGGTGATCGTGGTGCCGATGCCCACGTCGCCAAGGAACTGCTGCATGATCTGCGTCACGAGCAGCCACTCTCCGTCGGCGCGCGCCTGGAAGTCGAGGTTCAGGGGAACGCCGTCCTTCTCGCGGATGCCGTCGCCGTTGGTGTCCACGTAGCCGGCGGCCTCGAGGATCTCCATGGCGAGCTCGGGATCATAGTGGAAGCCGGGCACGTCGGGGTTGTACGCCCAGCCTTCGGGCAGTGCCAGCGAGGTCTGCGGGCGGCCGAGTCCGGCGTAGGCGTTGTTCAGCATGATGTCGCGGTCGAGCGCGTAGCAGATGGCGCGGCGCAGCTCCACGTCGGAAACGTTGGTGTTCTGGATGCCGAGCACGGCGGTGTTGACCGAGCCAAAGGGCATCGTGGCGAAGCCGAGGTCGCCGAGGCGGGCAACGTGGTTGGGTGGAGCGAAGAGGATCGCGTCGACCGTGCCGGCCTCGAGCTCGAGCACGAGGGTGCCGGGCTCGGGGATGTTCCTGACCGTGATGGTCTCGAGCAGCGGCGTGCCGCCCCAGTAGTTGTCGTTGCGGACCAGGTCGATCTGCTGGTCGGGCACGTAGTTGGTGATGATGAAGGGGCCGCTGCCGACCGGCGTGGCGCCACCCTCGGCGCTGGCGGGCGAGACCATCCAGATGCTGGTCAGCTTGAGCAGGAAGTCAGGGTCGACGGTGTCGAGCGTGATGCGGGCCGTGAGGTCATCGAGTGCCTCGACGTTGGTGACGGCGACCAGCTGGCCGGCGGCGAAGAGCGGGTTCTCCGGGTCCATGATGCGCGCGAAGTTGAAGACGACCGCTTCGGCATCGAGCGGCTCGCCGTCGTGGAAGGTGATGCCCTCGGTCAGATGGAAGGTGTGCTGCAGGCCGTCCTCGGAGGTCTCCCAGGTGTGCGCGAGCGCGGGCACGTACTGGCCATCCTCGTAAAGGATGAGCGTGTCCGAAGTGAGTTCCGAAACCGTGTGCGCACCCATGTTGCTGGTGAGGTGTGGGTCGGCCTCTGCGCCGGTGGCTCCCGGCATGGCCAGGTTCAGGTGGGTCTGGGCAGATGCGACCGTGAGCAGCGCGGCGGCCGCGAGGGCAGTCATCAGGCGTGGCTTCAACATGTGTCTCCTTGGTCTTGCTGTGAGTAGGCGTACCCGGTCGCTTGAGGCGTTCGGGCAGGATCCTGCGGTGTCGGCTACCTCTTTCCGGCCCGTCAGGCGGGGCCTTGAAAGTTTGTTGTATACAACATACATTATGGCATGGCAGATTTTCAACGCCCCCGCACGATCAGCGAAGGAGTGTACGAACACCTTCGCCGGGAGCTGTTGAGCGGCCGTCTGCTGCCGGGCCAGTGGCTGCGAGAGCAGGAGCTGGCGGCGGAACTGCAGGTATCCCGCACGCCGGTCCGTGAGGCAATCAGGCGACTGGCGCAGGAAGGGCTCGTCGCCATCGAAGCGAACCGTGGTGTGAGCGTGGTTGAACTCGGCGTGGACGAGGCGGTCGCGACCTACGAGGTACGGGAGCGTCTGGAGGCCATGGCTGCAGGGCTCGCCGCGAGCAGGATCACCGATGCCGGTCGCCTTAAGCTGAGTGAGGCGTACGCCGCGATGACCGCGCTGCCCGATGACGCGACCACGGCCCACCTGAGGACCGACGGCGAGTTCCATCGGGTGGTTGCCCGCCTCGCCGGAAACCCCGTGCTCGAGGAACTGATCGAGCGGCTCAACGATCGCGTCATGCGGGTCAAACTGCTGACGAGCGACATCAACAGCACGTCCCTGGCCAGGGAGCAGCATGCCGAGATCAGCGCTGCCATCCAGGCTGGTGACGCACCGCGGGCAGAACGCGCGATGAGCGCGCACATCCGCAGCAATCTGGGTATCGTCCGTGACAGGCTGGCCCTAGAGCTGGCCCGCACGGTCTGAGAGACACCGGCCCAAGGGGCCAAAAAAGGAGCAGACATGAAGGTCAACTGGAAAGGCGTTCTTCCCGCCATCACGACCCCGTTCAACGAGGACCTGAGCATCGACTACGACTTCCTCGCGGATCACGCCGAGTGGATGATCGACGAGGGCGGCGTCGGGATGGTTCCCTTCGGCTCGCTCGGGGAAGCCGCCACGCTCACTTACGAGGAGAAGCTCAAGGTAGTCGAGGTACTGGTCGACCGGCTCGACGGCAAAGCCCCGGTCATCCCGATGGTATCGGCCCTTTCCACCGCCGAGGCGATCCGCCTCACGAAGGACGCCGAAGCGGCCGGAGCGAGCGGCTTCATGGTACTTCCCCCTTACATCTACAGCAGCGACTGGCGCGAGATGAAGAACCACGTCGGTTCCGTCTTCGGTTCGACCGAGCTGCCCGTCATGATCTACAACAACCCGATCGCGTACAAGACGGACTTCCTTCCGCCGCAGATCATGGAGCTCAAGCGCGAGTACCCGAACATCGAGGCGGTCAAGGAATCCAGCGCGGACCTGCGCCGCATCACCTGGCTCCGCACGCTGCCGGGCTCGGAGGAACTCAACATCCTGATGGGCGTCGACGACATCGCCCTCGAAGCGGTCGATGCCGGCGCCGTCGGCTGGATCGCCGGCATGGTCAACGCGATGCCGGCCGAGTCCGTGCACCTGTTCGAGCTGGCCCGTGCCGGCCGCAGGGAAGAGGCGTTCGAGCTTTACAGCTGGTTCCTGCCACTGCTGCGCCTGGACATCGGCACCAAGTTCGTGCAGATGATCAAGCTCGCGCAGGAGAAGGTCGGTCGCGGCAGCGCCCGCGTGCGTCCGCCCCGCCTCGAGCTTGACGGCGAAGAACTGGCGACGACGCTGCGTACCATCGAGGAGGGCATCGCCAACCGGCCGCAGCTTCAGGCGCTCAAGTGAGCCGCACTTTCCGCGGGCTCAACCCGGCCACGGGCGAGCAGCTGCCCGGCGAGTTCAAGGTGGCCACCGGGGCTGACGTCGATGCCGCCGCGAAGGCGGCCGCGGCAGCCTTCCCCGCGTACTCTGTGCTCGGCGCAGCCAGGCGCGCAGAGTTCCTGCGCGAGATCGCCAACCAGCTCGAAGCGCGCCGCGACGAGCTCGTGGAACGCGCTGACCAGGAGTCTGCTCTCGGATCGTTCCGACTGAGCGGCGAGGTCGGCCGCACTGCGGGCCAGCTGCGCCTCTTCGCATCGATGCTGGATGACGGCACCTGGCTCGATGCGCGCATCGACCCCGCGGACGCGGGCAGGCAGCCGGCACCGAAGCCGGACGTTCGCTCACTCAGACGGCCGATCGGTCCGGTAGTGGTGTTCGGAGCCAGCAACTTCCCGCTCGCCTTCTCGGTCGCAGGCGGGGACACCGCCTCCGCGCTCGCCGCCGGCTGCCCCGTCATCTGCAAGGCGCACCCGTCCCACCCGGGCACATCGATGCTCGCCGGCGAAGCGATCAGCGCAGCCGCGGCGAAGACCGGACTCCCGGAAGGAGTCTTCCAGCTGCTCTTCGACGACGGCCACGAGGTCGGCCAGGCGCTCGTCAGCCATCCGCTGGTGCGGGCGGTCGGCTTCACCGGCTCGCGCGCAGGCGGCGACGCCCTCATGAAGCTTGCAGCCGCCAGGGCTGAGCCGATTCCCGTCTACGCCGAGATGGGCAGCGTGAACCCCGTGTTCGTGCTTCCCGAGGCCGCCGGCAACCGCGGCGGCGAGATCGCGACCGGACTGTTCGGCTCGTTCACCCTTGGTGCCGGCCAGTTCTGCACGAATCCCGGCGTGGTCCTGCTGCCCACCGGGCCGGCTGGCGACGCGATGCGCGACCAGGTCGCCGCCAGCACCGAATCGGCACCGGCCCAGGTCATGCTCGGCGCCGGCATCCGCGACAACTACGAGGCCGGCCTCAAGCGCCTCGAAGGAGCCGGAGCGCGCCTGGTTGCACGTGGCGAGGACGGCGAGGGCGCAGCCCAGGGTACGGTGACCGTCTGGGAGGCCGACGCCTCAGGGGCGGCCGAGCTGCTGGACGAGGTGTTCGGTCCCACGACGCTGCTGCTGCGTTACGACGGTGCGACCGATCTCGCCGGCTTCGCCGGCGGGCTCGAAGGCCAGCTGACTGCCACGATTCACGCTGACAGGGACGAGCTTCTCAAGAGCGGTGAGCTGATCGCGGCACTCGAGCAGCGCGTCGGACGCCTCATAATCAACCAGTTCCCGACGGGAGTCGAGGTCAGTCCGGCCATGGTTCACGGCGGCCCGTACCCGGCCAGCTCCGACGGCAGCACATCCGTCGGCACGCGTGCCGTCGAGCGCTTCACGCGCTTCGTTGCCTACCAGAACTTCCCGCAGGAACTGCTCCCCGAAGAGCTGAGGGACCAGGCAGGCTGAGGCCCGGGGCTGGTTGCCGGCGTTTACGCAAACGCCGTTATGATTACCAGCGGAGAACAGTACAAAGGTGCCCGGATACCAGGATTATCGTCCAGCACGGAGTTAACAGAAAGCATGTACAACACGCCGGTCGGCGGCTCCACTGGGAGGCCCGACCGGCGTTTTCATGCCTGTGGTAACATTCCCACCAAGAGTTGGTACCAAAAATCTATCCTGCCACTCTTGCCACCGTGCCGGCGCAGAATCAGGCGCTGGCAGACGCATGTTTCTTGGAGGAACCATGAACCGAATTCGCAACACAATCGGAGGCGCAGTCCTTGCGTTTGCCCTCTTCACAGGCTCCCAGGCCCTTGCCCAGAACGACACGCTGATCATCGGCGTCGGTTCCGAGGTACAGAGCCTGGACCCGCGCCTTGCCACTGACGTCGCCTCGGCGATGCGCACCAACGTCATGATGGAATCACTCGTCGTCTTCAACCAGGGCCTCGGCCTCGAGCCGCGCCTGGCCACCGACTGGGAGCTCTCGGACGACCTGCTCAGCTTCACGTTCTTCCTGCGTGATGACGTGACCTATCACAACGGCCACCCGTTCACTTCGGCGGACGTGCGCTACACGTTCGAGACCGTCCTCGATCCCGACTTCGGCGCGCGCAACATCGCGCTTTATGCGGCGATCGACAACATCGAGACGCCGGATGATCACACCGTCGTGTTCAACCTCAGCCAGCCGAACGTCTTCCTGATCAACAACCTGGCGCGCATGCCGATCCTGCCGAACATCGCGGATCACGACCACGAGATGCATCCCATCGGCACGGGACCGTACCAGTTCGTGTCCCAGACGCGGGATGACCGCATGGTCATGAGCCGTTTCGACGACTACTGGGGCGGCACCGGCCCGCTCGAGACGATCGAGTTCCGCGTAATGCCGGAGAACAGCACCCGCCTTCTCTCGTTCGAAGCAGGCGAGATCGATGTCACGCAGAGCATCATCCCGGCCACCGAGCTCCCCCGCCTCGAGGAAGACGACCGCTTCGTGCTCGAGCGCACGCCCGGCACCGGTTACACCTACCTCGCCTTCAACAACCTGCTTGAACCGCTCGACAACGTCCAGGTCCGCCAGGCCCTCAACCACCTGATCCCGCGCGAAGCGATCGTCGACCGCGTCCTGAACGGCAACGGCTTCTCCGGCATCAGCATGCTCCTGCCGACCGTCGACTGGTTCAACCCCGACGTCCGCATCTACGACTACAACCCGGAACTCGCACGCCAGCTCCTCGAAGAGGCCGGCATCGACTTCGACGCTCCGCTCCGCCTCACCACCAGCGAGGATGCCGCCCGCATGCAGATCGCCGAGATCCTCGCGTTCGAGTTCGGCCAGGTCGGCCTCAACGTCCAGGTCGAGATCATGGAGGCAGCCGCCTTCCTGACCCGCATCCAGCAGAGCGATGATTACGACCTCATCATCAGCGGCTGGTCCGGCCAGCTCGACCCCGACCGCGCCACCATCCGTCAGTTCCACTCCGGCACCTTCGGCACCGCGAACTACGCCAACTACCACAACGAGCGCGTCAATGAACTGCTCGAGCTTGGCGCCCAGACCGACCCGACCAGCCAGGAGTCGATCGACATCTACCAGGAAGTCTCGGCGATCGTAGTCGAGGAGTCCCCGATGGCGTTCATCTACTACGTCGAGGAACTCGCGCTTTACCACCCCTACATCGAAGGCTGGAGCATCCACCCCTACAGCCCGAACACCTTCCAGAACGCCCACCGGATCTCGAAGAACCGCTGAGCCGAGCGGCAAATCCGGCCATATAGGCTGACAGGTGCGGCGGGCCCGAAAGACTGGGAACCCGCCGCAGCTGTAGCGGGCCGGGCCAAGACCTGACGCCAAGAGGTATCCATTTGCTGCAGTACATAATCAGTCGCATCCTCTCCCTCGCCCTCATCCTGGTCGGCGTGTCGATCCTCGTGTTCCTGCTCATCAAGCTGACGCCGGGCGATCCGGTCAGCCTGATGCTCGGTGAGGACGCAACCCCGGCCCAGGTCGAGAACCTCAACCGTCTCTATGGGTTCGACCAGGCGCTGCACGTCCAGTACTGGCGCTGGGCCAGCCGAGCGGTACAGGGCGACCTCGGCACGTCCGTGCGCCAGCGGATCCCGGTCACGACGCTCATCTGGGAGCGCATGCCGGCAACGTTCGAGCTGACCATGTGGTCACTCATCATCGCGGTCGGCCTGGGCATCCCCCTTGGAGTACTGGCCGCCGTACGACGAAACTCGTGGTTCGACATCGGCTCGATGTCGGTGGCGCTCGTAGGGGTGGCCGCCCCGAACTTCTGGGTGGGGTTGATCCTGCTCTCGCAGATAGCCCTGCACGTCGCCTGGCTGCCGATAGGCGGCCGCGGGCCCGCCTTCTCCGACGCGATGGCGTCCGTGTTCACACAGTTTGACTTCACGCAGCTCTGGCATCACTTCAGGCACGTACTGCTGCCTGCAGTCGCGCTCGGGACGTCGATCATGGCCATCATCATGCGCCTGACCCGTTCCAGCCTGCTCGAGATACTCAACACCGACTACGTCCGGACCGCCCGGGCCAAGGGCGCACGCGGCCTGACCGTGGTCTACAAGCATGCGCTCCGCAACGCGCTCCTGCCCGTCGTTACGGTCGTGGGTGTCCAGTTCGGCTCGCTGCTCGGCGGAGCGATCGTCATCGAGGCGGTCTTCTCCTGGCCCGGCATCGGCCGGCTCATCCTCAACGGCATCAGCCAGCGCGACTTCCCGGTCGTCCAGGGTTCGGTGCTGATGTTCACGGCGATCTTCGCCGTCGTCAACCTCCTCGTAGACCTCAGCTACGGTCTGATCGACCCGAGGATCCGCTATGGATAGTCCCGCCGTGCCGCTCAACGCTGCCGCACCGAAGAAGAAGCCCATGTTCCGGCGCCTGCTGGGGAACAAGAGCGTCGTGTTCGGCGCGGTCATCATCCTGATCCTTGTGATCGTCGCCATCTTTTCGCCGGTGCTCACGCCCATGGACCCGCAGCAGCAGGACATCTGGGAGCGGTACGCCGCACCCCGCGGCTTCTGGGTGGAAGGCTCGCTGAACCTGGAATACGCGCTCG
>ERZ869909.1284-NODE-1284-length-20858-cov-4.139262_pt1 | contig 20858 bp, 16 predicted proteins | sample MGYA00520892_ERZ869909 | MGnify/ENA primary metagenome ERZ869909 (study PRJEB32215, sample SAMEA104723947) | bioreactor metagenome | biome: bioreactor; feature: anaerobic bioreactor; material: water | place: China | collected 2015-03-12 ... | reverse complement strand
CGTACGGCCAAGGCAAGAAGAAGCGCAAGAAGAAGAAGAAGGGTCCGGGTGGAATGGGCGGCGGTGGCGGAGGCGGTCAGGGATATTCGGGGATTCCCTCTGCGGTGCTGCCGAGCGATGAGGATCTGATCCGTGAGGCGGAAGAGCTCGAGAAGATCGTCTCGACGAAGGAGTACAAGCAGGCCGAGAAGAACTCTCTGCACATCTCGGAGTTGCAGCGGATGGACATCCGCGAGCTGCACGAGGTGGCGGAGAATGAGGGGCTGACGGACTTCCACAAGACTCCGCGTCAGGATCTGATCTTCCAGTTGCTGAAGCAGCGTGCCGATGCGGGGGCGCTGATGTTCGGCGAGGGGACGCTGGAGGTGATGCCCGAGGGGTACGGGTTCATACGGAGCCCCGAGGCGTCGTACATCGCAGCGCCGGATGACATTTATGTCGCGCCCTCGCAGATACGGCGAATGGGATTGCGGAAGGGGATGGAGATCAAGGGTGCGATTCGTCCGCCGAAGGAAGGGGAGCGGTATTTCGCTCTTCTGCGCGTGGACACGGTGAACGGCCAAGATCCGGAGATTCTGCGATCGCTGCCGATTTTCGAGGATCTGACGCCGCTGCACCCGGAGGAGCGGTATGTGCTGGAGACGACGCCGGATGTGATCGAGACGCGGGTGATTGATCTGGTCGCCCCGATCGGTCGCGGCCAGCGCGGGTTGATCGTGGCTCCGCCGCGGACCGGCAAGACGGTTCTGCTTCAGAAGATCACGCAGGCGATCAGCACGAATTTCCCCGAGGTGAAGATCATCGTGCTGCTGATCGACGAGCGTCCGGAGGAAGTGACGGATTTCCGCAGGAATACGAAGAAAGAGGTTGAGGTGGTTGCCTCGACCTTTGACGAGGACTCTTCACGCCATGTGCAGGTCGCCGAGATGGTGATCGAGAAGGCACGGCGCTGGGTGGAGTTCGGCGGTCATGTGGTGATTCTGCTGGACTCGATCACCCGTCTGGCTCGCGCGTACAACGCCAACAGCCCGCACTCGGGCAAGATCATGACGGGCGGCATCGACTCGAATGCCCTGACGCGTCCGAAGAAGTTCTTCGGTTCGGCACGGGCGATCGAGAACGGCGGCTCGCTGACGATCCTCGGGACCGCGCTGGTGGACACCGGCTCGAAGGCGGACGAGGTGATCTTCGAGGAGTTCAAGGGCACGGGCAACAGCGAGCTGCATCTGGATCGGCGGTTGGTCGAGAAGCGGGTCTACCCGGCGATCGACATCGCGGCGAGCGGCACGCGTCGCGAGGAACTGCTCCTGGATCCGAAGGAACTGGAGCTGGTCTACCGACTCCGGAAGGTGTTGAGCGACATGAATGTCGTGGAGTCGATGGAGCTTCTCAAGGGCCGCCTGAAGAAGAGCAAGAGCAACGCAGAGTTCCTGATGACGATGAACCTCGGCTGATCTGGTGGGGGGTTCGTGCGATCGGCAAAAACTGCGCGTTCGGGCGGAGGGGTGTTGCTGCGCGTCGAGTCGGGCGTGTCGTGTCGCGCGGGTTCCGGGGTTCCGGAAATCGTGTGTGGGCTGTGGAGGACCGATATAGACTGTGCTTCCCGTGCATTTACGGGGGTGCGGGCGCGGTCCGTGTGGCGTGCCTGTTGTGCTTTGACTGTCTGAGGGACCCGCAGGCGTGCTGATCGCGACCTTACTGATCTTCGGAGCGGCTCTTGTCGGGCCGGTGGTGCATCGGTTGCTCGGGCGGTTCGCGGCCCCTGTGCTGGCTCTGGCCCCACTGGCGGGGTTCATCTACTTCCTGCGTGAGGCCAAGCTGATCTTCGAGGGGGGCTCGGTTTTTGAGAACTGGAACTGGGCCCCTGAACTGGGGGTGATGCTGGGATTCCGGCTGGATGGGCTTGGGCTGCTCTTTGCATTGCTGGTGACGGGGGTCGGCGTTCTGGTGGTGGTGTATGCGGGGGCGTATCTGAAGGGGCATGTGCATCTGGGGCGGTTCTACTCGTATCTGCTGGGGTTCATGGGCTCGATGCTGGGGCTGGTGCTGACGGACAATGTGATCGCGTTGTTCGTGTTCTGGGAGTTGACGAGCATCACCTCGTACCTGCTCATCGGTTTCGATCACCAGCGGAAGGCCGCGCGGGATTCGGCGTTGCAGGCGCTGCTGGTGACGGGGATCGGCGGGCTTGCGTTGCTGGCCGGGCTGGTGCTGCTGGGGATTCTGGGGATGCAGGCGTCGCTGGACGATCCGTGGTCGGTGAGCGGTCTGGTCGAGGGTCTGGCGGCGGGGGCGATTGATCGAGATTCGGGGTTGGTCCACGGGGCGGTGGTGCTGATCCTGCTGGGGGCTCTGACGAAGAGCGCGATCTTCCCGTTCCACTTCTGGCTGCCTGGCGCGATGGAGGCACCGACGCCGGTGAGCGCGTATCTGCATTCATCGACGATGGTGAAGGCGGGGATCTTCCTGATGGCGCGCTTCCAGCAGGGCTTCAGCGGTATGGCGTTGTGGGATACGACGCTGGTGGTGCTGGGCGGGATCACGATGGTGGGGACGGTGTTTCTCGCGAGCCGGCAGACCTACTACAAGAAGCTGCTTGCATATTCGACGACCTCATCGCTGGGGGCGATGGCGATGTTGCTCGGGCTGGGTGCGAACGCCGCGGTCGGGGCGATGGGGTATCTGTTCGCGCACGCGATGTTCAAGGGTGCATTGTTCCTGGTTGCGGGGAATGTGGATCACGGGGCGCACGAGAAGGACACGGAGAAGGTGGGCGGACTCGCGGGGAAGATGCCGCTGACCTTCGCGGCGGCGCTGCTCGCGGCGGCATCCATGGCGGGCGTGGTGCCGATGCTCGGTTTCGCTGCGAAGAAGCTGATGAAGTACGGGCTGCACGGGAGCGAGTGGGAAACGATTCTGGTGGTGGGTGTGACGGCGTTCAGCGTGATGACGGCGCTGGTGGCTTGCATGGTGGGTGTGTTGCCATTCATCGGGAAGTTGAAGGGCAGCGCGGATGAGGCGCACGAGGTGAGTCCCGGGCTGTTGTTCGGGCCTCTTGTGCTTGCTGTGCTGGGCGTGGTCGCGGGGGTGATGCCGGGCTGGTTCGCCGCGCCGCTGATTGCGAGTGCGGCGTCGAGCGTCGCGGGGGCGGAGAAGAGCGTTTCGATCGGCTTGGGCTCGTTGATGAAGGCGGATCTGTCGATGGCGCTGACGGTGGGGGCGATCGTCGCGGGCGTGGTTTTGTTTGTGGTGCGGGTGTTGTGGCGTCGTGCGACATCGCCGGTGGAGTGGCTCGATGTGGTCGGTCCGGCGCGGATGTACAAGCGGAGCGTGTCGGGGACGCTGTGGCTGGCGTGGTGGCAGACACGGATTCTCCAGAACGGGTATCTGCGGCATTATGTCTGGACGATTCTCGGAACAACGATCGCGCTGGTGGGATACGGGCTGTACCGGTCGGGGATCGAGCGGATACCGCTGCCGCTTGGGGAGGCATTTTACTTTGAGATCGCGCTGGTGATGTTCATTGTTGCGGGGGCGATCGGCGCTTCGACGATCCGGACGCGGCTCGCGGTGGTGTCGGTGCTGGGCATCGTCGGGTTTGCGATCGCCGCGGTGTATGTGATCTTCGGTGCGTTCGATGTGGCGATGACGCAGTTCGCGATCGAGACACTGATCGTGATCATTCTCGTGCTGGTGGTGTATCACCTGCCGCGGTTCCGCTCGTTCTCGACGCCGATTTCGAGGTGGATGGACATCGCGATCGCACTGGGGTTCGGGGCGATGATGACCGTGCTGGCATTGCTGGCGGCGGATGTCACGCTGTCGGGGCCGATCTCGGACTACTTCGCGGAGAACGCCGCGCCGGTGGCGTACGGCCGGAATGTCGTGAATGTGATTCTGGTTGATTTTCGTGCGACGGATACTTTCGGCGAGATCGTCGTGCTCGCGCTTGCCGCGCTCGGCGTGATGACGCTGCTGCGGTTGCGTGCGGAGAATCCGAGCGGCGGGACCGAGCGTGACGGCGGGAAGGGGGAGGGCGCGTGAGATCATTGATCTTCCGGACATCCTCGGTCTTTCTGCTGCCGGCGTTGCTGGTGTTTTCCGTCGTTGTGCTGTTCCGTGGGCACAACGAGCCGGGCGGGGGGTTTGTCGGCGGTTTGCTGGCGGCCTCCGCGTTCTCGCTGTACGCCCTGGCGTATTCCGTCGAGGAGGCGCGCCGTCTTCTGCCGTTGTCGCTGACGACGATTCTGGGGATCGGGCTTGCGCTCGCGTTGCTTTCGGGTGCGCCCGCGATGTTCCTGGGGGAGCCATGGTTCACCGGCGTCTGGCCGCAGGGGCTCCCGGCGTTCGGTGAGGTGAAGTTCGGGACGGTGATGCTGTTCGACATCGGGGTGTATCTGGTGGTGCTGGCGATCACGCTGATCATGATTCTGTCGCTGGCGGAGGATGCGGAATGAATCTTCTGCTCTCGATCACGGTCGGCGTTCTGTTCGGGGCATCGATCTACATGATTCTGCGCCGGAGTGTGGTGAAGTTGATCATCGGGCTTGTGCTGCTCGGGCACGGCGCGAACCTTCTGATCTTTCTGTCCAGCGGACTGGTTCGCGGGAGGCCGCCGCTGGTGCCGATGGGGGGCTCGCGGCTGGAGGGGGAGTATTCCGATCCGTTGCCCGCGGCGTTGATTCTGACTGCGATCGTGATCTCGTTCGGCATCGTCTCGTTCGCGGCGGTGCTTGTGAAGCGTGCCTACCAGGAAGTGGGCACGGACGATCTTGATGAGATGAAGAACACCGACCGATGAACTCTTCCGTAGCACTTCCGGTTCTGATTCCCTTCGCGACGGCGATCGCGTGTCTGTTCGTCTGGAACTCGACACGCCTGCAGCGCGGGATCACGCTGCTCGGTTCGGTCGGTCTGCTCCTGAGCGGCCTCGTGCTGTTTCAGGAGGTGGAGACCTATGGGGTGGTTTCGCTCCAGATGAGCGGCTGGTCGGCACCGTACGGGATCACGCTCGTGGCGGATCGTCTCGGTGCGATCATGGTTTTGCTGAACGGCGTGGTCGCGCTGACGGGTGTCCTGTACGCCTTCGGCTCGATCGACAAGGGGCGCGAGAAGTTCGGCTTCTATCCGCTGCTGTCGGCGATGTTCGGCGGAGTGTCCGGGGCATTCCTGACGGGGGATGTGTTCAATCTGTATGTGTGGTTCGAGGTGGTGCTGATGTCTTCCTTCGTGCTGCTGGCTCTCGGTGGTGAGCGGCCGCAGTTGGAGGGCGCGATCAAGTATGTGACGCTGAATCTGTTGAGCTCGACGCTGTTCCTGGTCGGGATCGGTGTGCTGTACGGCTTCGCGGGCACGCTGAACTTTGCGGATCTGGCGGTGAAACTCGCTCAGACGGATCGGCCGGAGTTGATCACGGTTACGGCGTTCATTTTTCTGTGCGCGTTCGGGATCAAGGCGGCGGCCTTCCCGTTCTTCTTCTGGCTTCCCGCGTCGTATCACACGCCTCCAGCGGTCGTGTCCGGCATCTTCGCGGGCGTGCTGACGAAGGTCGGGGTGTACGCGATCTTCCGCATGTTCTCGCTGGTGTACACCCAGGAGATGTGGCTGACGCACTTCATCATTCTGTGGATGGGTGCGATCACGATGCTCACGGGCGTGCTCGGTGCGGCGGTGCAGACGGACATTCGTCGCATTCTGGCATTCCACAGCATCAGCCAGATCGGGTACATGCTGTCGGGCTTCGGGATCGCCGGCGTGGGGATCGGCGCTGCGATGTCTGCGGGCGTGGAGGGGCAGGCGGAGCGTGCGGCGATGCTGACCGCGGGCGCCGGATTGGCGCTGGCCGGGGCGATCTTCTTCGTGCTGCATCACTCGCTGGTCAAGATGAATCTGTTCTTCGTCGCCGGTGCGGTGAAGAAACTGCGCAACGCGGAGGAGCTGGAGCAGGTCGGCGGTCTATACCACGCGAGACCGTTCCTCGGTGCGATGTTCCTGATCCCGGCGTTGTCTCTCGCGGGGATCCCGATTCTGTCGGGATTCTGGGCCAAGCTCGCTCTGGTGCGTGCGGGGCTTGAGGTCGGTACTTTCGCGGTCGTGGCGATCAGTCTCGTCGTCAGCATCCTGACGCTCTTCTCGATGACGAAGATCTGGGCGAACGGCTTCTGGGCCCCGCCGCCGGATACGCCCGATGGCGATCGCGGCTCGGATCCCGGCGATGAGGAGGATCCACCGGGGTATCGCTTGATGCTGGTTCCGATCGTGACTCTGGTCGTGCTGATGGTTGCGATGAGCGTGTTTGTCGGGCCCGCGTTCCGGGTGGTTCAGAAGGCCGCGGATCAGTTGCTCGCCGATCGCGTGTACATCCAGCAATTGTGGGAGAGCTCGGGCAAGATCGAGCGTATCGATGCTTTGCTCGAAGAGAGAAACTATGTCACGACGGTGCTGGGCGAGGAGTATCTCCGGGCGCTGTTGATGCCGATTGAGGAGGAGGGGCCATGAGCATCCTCCTCATCAGTTTGTTGCTGGCGATCGTGTGGATGATCGTCATCGGCGAGTTCAGCCCGCTCAGTCTGTTGCTGGGGTTCCTGCTGGCGTACACACTGGTCGCGCTGGCGTGGGGCGGAGGGGATTCGTTCAAGTACTTCCGGCGGGCCTGGCTGGCTTTTCGCTTCTTTATCTTTTTCATTCGGGAGTTGATCATCGCGAATCTTCGGATCGCGTACTACACGCTCTCGCCGCTGACGAAGTTGCGCCCCGGGATCCTCGCGATCGAACTGGATGAGATGACCGACATTGAGATTACGGTGCTCGGCAGTCTGGTCACGCTGACGCCGGGCACGCTGACGCTGGATGTCTCGGACGACAAGCGCGTGATGTTCGTGCATTTCATGCACTTGGACGATCCTGATCGGATGCGTCGGGAGGTTCGCGAGGAGTTTGCTCGTCGGCTGTTGGAGGTGATGCGGTGATTCTTGCGAAATCCCTGATGCCTTCGGATGGATTGCAGTTGATCTGTTCGATCGCACTGATCGTGCTTGGCATCGCCATGTTCCTGACGGTCTACCGGATCCTGCGCGGCCCCTCGCTCCCGGACCGCGTCGTGGCGCTGGACCTTCTGGCGTACTTCGCGACGGGTGCGATCTGCATCTATGCGATTCAGTTCGGGCGCTCGTCGCTGCTGATCGTTGCGGTGGTCATGGCGCTGATTCTGTTCCTCGGCACAGCCGCGTTCGCGTACTACATCGAGAAACGAGCGAACCCATGAACATGTCGGAGCTCCTGACCGCGTTTCTTCTGATCGTAGGATCCGGCTTCTGCATGATCGCGGGCATCGGTGTGCTGCGCATGCCCGATTTGTTCACGCGGATGCAGGCCTCGGCGAAGGCGGGAACGCTCGGGGTCGGTTGCATCGTGCTGGGGGTCGCGACGAATTTTCAGGATCTCAAGGTCGCCGCGGAGGCGTCGCTGATCATCGCCTTTCTCTTTCTAACCGCCCCGATCGCATCGCACCTCATCGCCCGCGCGGCGTATTTCGCGGTGGATACGAAGAATCGACGCCTGGAGTGCGACGAGCTCGCCGGATGCTACGACCCGGAGACGCACACGCTTGCATCGGAACGGCCGAAGGACGGCGTGTGGATCAGGCGGGATGTGCCGGAGATCGACGACTGATCCGCTCTGTCGACGGTTGCCCAAATCCGGTCTGATCCGGAGTTCTCCGGTTCGGGCTCGGGCATCGACGCGGCCTGCGTGCTCGGCTTGTGGCGCGGCTCGAACTGACGCTACTCTCGGCGATTGGTGAGTCTCGCGTACCTGCGGAAGGACGATGCATTGAAACAGCAACGCGGTTTGCCCTTGCTCTGGGCCGGAGTGTGCGGTGTGTTCGCAGTGGCTTCGGGGTCGCTGACGGCAGCGCCGAGCATCGAACAGATCACCATCGGTGCGAGTCCGAACGGTCTGCCGATCATAGTGCAGGCGGTCGGAGAATCGGCGAAAGATCAGCACGGGCGAGGACGCGACGAGCGCCCGGCCCTCGTGATCGTTGCGGGTGTGTGCGGATCGCACCAGATCGGGACCGAGGTTGCAGCGCAGATCGGCGCGAGACTCATCGATCAGCACGCTGAGTTGCTGGCCGAGCGCACGGTGTACATCCTGCCCGTCCTCAATCCGGAGGGTGCGGAAAAGTTCCTCACGCATCGGCCCCGGGCGCTCTACGGGCGGGCGCCGGAGAGCCAGGATGCGGACCGGGATGGGCGCGTGGATGAGGATCCCGCGGACGACCTCGATGGTGACGGGCTGATTCTGATGATGCGCGTGCCCGCGCCGAATGCCAAGTACGCCCTCGAAGCGACGCACATGATCGACCCGGATGATGGCCGACTCATGCGAGCCCCGCGTCCCGAGAAGGGTGAGCTGGCAACGCACGCGCTGCTGATCGAGGGACGAGACAACGACGGGGACGGTCGATTCAACGAGGATGGATGGGGCGGTACCGCGGGCGGCGGTGTTGATCTGGATCGGAATTTCCCGACGCACTGGCCCGATCTCGGCGAGGGGGCGGGGCTGTACCCGCTCGCACGGCCGGAGACCCTCGCGCTGGTGCGTTGGCTGCAGGAGCGCACGAATGTGATCGGTGTTGTCGTCTATGGGCGCCACGACACGATCGCATCGATTCCTGCGGTCGGTCAGTACGGCCCGGAGGGGCGCGTGCCGAAGGGGATCGAAAAGGAAGATCAATCCTTTTACGAGGTCGCATCCGAGGCGTTCCGCAAGATCACGGGGATCTCGAAGGGTTCGGATTCGGATCGTGCGGGATCGTTCGTTCAGTGGGCGTACGCCGATCTCGGCGTGTACGCGTTCTCGACGCCGATCTGGGGGCGCCCCGATCTCGTCAAGCGTGAAGACCAACCATCCGAGAGCGCGGATGGAGAAACACCAGCGCGCGCCGGTGAAACATCACGAGATGCGGATGTGGCATCGGAGCGGCAGGCGTTGGCGGACCGCGGCGTGCCGCAGCAGTTCATCGATTTTCTGTACATGTCCGAGGAAGAGCGACAGGCCGAGATGGAGGCGATCGGCAATGCTCCTCCTGAGACTCAGGAAGGGATGATGGCCCAGTTGCAGGCGCTTCCGGAGGATGTGCGTGCCAGGGTGATGGCGGTTGCGCAGGGGCAGGCGGATCCCGGGAGGGGCGCCGAGCGGGCGCCGGCGCGTGATGCACCGAGCAGACGAGCCGGCAGGGCATCGAGCGGCCAGAGCGAGGAGGCCGCGTGGCTGGCATGGATCGACGAGCACCGCGGCGGCGAGGGATTCGTCGATTGGAAGCCGTTCGATCATCCCCAGCTCGGGCCGGTGGAGATCGGCGGATTCGTGCCCGGAGTCAGGGTCAATCCGCCGCAGGATGATGTTGCTCGCCTGTTGAACGAGCAGACGGAGTTCGTCGTCTGGATTCTGCAGCGCATGCCACGACTCGAAGTGGAGCCGGTGGAAGTCGAGCGGGCCGGTCCGGGGCTGTGGCGAGTGGGTGTTGTGCTCCGGAATGATGGGTTCTTTCCGACGGTCAGTGGGATCGGTCAGAAGGTTCGGCGGTTGCCCGAGACGATCGCCGCCTTGGATCCGGATCTGGGATTGGCGCACGGCTCGCTCCTGAGCGGCGATCGCAATCAGCGCTTCGCAATGATCGCCGGTTCGGGTGGGACTCAGCGTGCGGAGTGGCTCGTGCGAGCCCGTGCAGGCACGGAAGTGACCATCGAGATCCGTTCGGCGAGATACGGCAATCGAGTGATGCGGGTTGTTCTGGAGGAGAATCGATGAGCATGCTTCGTTCGCTTGGAATCGGGATCGGCATGGCAACAGCGCTGGTCGGGTGGTCGGCGTCGACCGTACATGCTCAACCGCATGTCGAGTCGCGCCACGACATCGCGTTCAACCGCTACTACACATTCGAGCAGATCGAGGATCACCTGCGTGCGGTGGCGGAGGCGTATCCCGAGCTTGTCGAGTTGAGATCGATCGGCAAGAGTCGGCAGGGTAGGGAACTGTGGGTCGCGATCGTGACGGCGCCGAACGCTCCGCACAGCGAGAAGCCGGCCATGTGGATCGACGGATCGATCCACGCGAACGAGATCCAGGCATCCGAGGTCGTGCTGTACACGCTTTGGTATCTCACCGCTCACTACGGCCAGACGCAGCCGATCACGGACTTGCTGGAGCACAGTGCTTTCTATCTCATGCCGGTCGTGAGCCCGGACAGTCGCGTGGCGTGGTTCGAGCAGCCCTCGACACCGCACAGCAGACGGGCGAATCAGATCGAGTCCGACAGCGATCTCGACGGCCGCATCAATGAGGATCCGCCGGACGATCTGGATGGGGATGGCTCGATCACGCAGATGTGGAAGCGTGATCCGCGCGGCCAGTGGATCCGAGACCGCTTCGACCCGCGGATTTTCCGGCGCGTTCCCGAGGGCGAGTTCGGCGATTGGACCTACCTGGGCCAGGAGGGGATCGATCGCGATGGAGACGGTCGTGTCGGCGAAGATGGGTGGGATGGTTACGACATGAACCGGAACTGGCCCGCGGACTGGCAGCCGAATTATGTGCAGCGGGGCGCCGGGCCGTATCCACTGAGTTCCCCCGAGACGCGAGCCATCGCCGAGTTCTGCTACGAGCACACAAACATCGCGGCGTTTCAGTCGTACCACAACATGGGCGGCATGCTGTTGCGTGGCCCGGGCACGAACTATCGCAGGTCGGTCTACCCCCGCGAGGATCTGCGGATCTACGACGAGTTGGGAAGACTCGGCGAGCAGATGCTCCCGTACTACCGGTATCTGGTGATCTACTCCGACCTGTACAATGTGCACGGCGGGGAAGCGACCTGGGCGGCGGAGTCGCTCGGTGTGATTTCCTTCACAAACGAGCTTTGGACGGCCGCCAAGTATTTCCAGCGCGATGTCGCCCGTCCGAACGAGGAACAGATGTGGTTCTTCCGGGATCGCCTCCAGTTCGGGCAGGTCTTCAAGGACTACACCGAGGTTGAGCATCCGCACCACGGCCCGGTGCTGGTCGGGGGCTTGAACAAGTGGTCAATGCGGTCCACGCCGACCTTCCTGCTCGAAGAAGAGTGCCACCGGAACTTCGCCTTCACGGCGTTTCATGCCGAGCAGATGCCGCTGGTGCGCTTCGATCGTGTTCGCGTCGAGCGGCACGATGAAGGACTGTGGAGTCTGACCGTCGAGCTGCGCAACGAGCGATTGATCCCGACACGGACGGCTCGCCAGAGACAGGCGAACATCGGCTCGCACGACATCGTGCGGTGCGAACCCGGTGCGGGGCGGGTCGTTAGTGCCGGTCGGTTGCGATCCTGGTGGGATACATCGATGGAGGAAATCCGCTTCGAGCCCGGACGCGTTCAGTTGGAATCCGGAGTGCCCGGACGGGGAGCGGCGGTCCTGCGGTTCTTCATCGAAGGGCGCGAGGGCAGCGAAGTCCGGCTCTCATTCGAGGCGGAGAAGGCGGTGGATCAAGAGATCACGGTTCGCCTGGTTCCGACGCCGGAGAATGCATCGGAGTGAGTCTCCTGCACATAGTGGAAGTTCCAAAAAGAAAAGCCGGGGCGAATGCTGTGCATCCGCCCCGGTGAGCAATGTCTGAATTGTCGTGATCAAAGATCAGCGACGACGGCGTCTCCCGGCGGCGAGGCCGGCGATGCCGAGCAGACCGACAGCACCCGGAGTCGGGATGAAGCGGGTGGTGCCGTTCGAGGAATCAAGTTGTACGATGATGGTTTCGCTGCCGACGACTTCGAACTGTGAGTTCGGGGCGTTGACATTGACGCCGGTGAAGGGGCCTGTGGAGTCCCATGAGCCATTGGCGACGGGCTTCCACTCGTAGATGCCGGGAGCGAGTGAGCCGCCGGGGATCACGAACTCGAAAATACCGCCGTTGTTGGTCATCGCGGGTGCGGTGCCGAGGTCCCAGTCGTTGCCGAGGCCGGCCGCGCCAACCCAGTTGCCGGTGGCTTGCCATGACTGAAGGGCGAGGGTGTTGGTGTAAATCCGGTTGGACGAAGGCGCCCAGCCGTCGCTGTAGGTGTTGGTGTCGAGGATGATGGTGACATCACCATTGCCGTCGGCATGGCCCCACTGGTTCGAGCCGTGGAGCTGGGAACCCCAGTCGCCCGCGAACTCGATGATGTTCCACTCTGTGCGGGCGCCAGCGCCGAGCCCGGATGCCGAGTACTCCCACACACCGGGGGAAGTCTCTGTCATCGCGGTAGATGCATCCCAACCGTTGTCCGCGCCGGGCGCGAAGAACGCGGCGGTGGTTCCTGCCAAGACCAGACCGGCGATCGTCGCCGTCATGGTCGAAAGCGACTTGACATGTTTCATCTCGAAACTCTCCTTCTCTCTCAACATTCACATCCGCCGAACGACGGTGGATGATGTGTGACTCTCTCAGCCGGGGCGAACGAATCGACCCGGTAAACCGTTACACCCGCCTCTAGAGTCCGTTCGGAGAGCATCCTGTGATGCTCGGAGATGGACACCGCCCCTGCAGGTGTAATGTTTTACCTACCGTGAACGATATCTCCACTCTCGATCAGAGCAAGGCATTTCTCGGTTTCTCCGACGATCAGCAGCGGAAACATCATGCAGGCGCAGATTTGATAGGGTTTCATTCGGGCTTTTGCGTTCGCGGAGCATTGCCCAGCTTGACAACTAGGGATTCTCCCGATCCGGACTCGGATCCTGTGCGCCCGAGAGGATCTGGGCATGCATTTGCTCGTAGACCGGGGCGAAGCGGCCCGCATGGGCCATGCCGGTGCGAGCCAGTTGCAGCGCGTTCTGGACATCGCCGGTTTCGAGGAACGAGTGAATCAGCGTTTGGTCGAGTTCAACGAGCCCCTGCTCCCCGAATCCCGGGCGGGCGGCCACGAGGTAGGGAATCGATGCCGCGTGATCTCCGAGCACCTTGTACAGCGCGCCGACATGGCGTTGCAGGGTGAACTCGCGCTCCGATGAGTTGGCGATCATGAGCAGCGCTCGCTCGATCGCGCTGCGAGCGATCTGCTCCGCCCCCGCGGGGAGCTCCGGCGCGATTCTCTGAAGCGTGCGCGTGTAGCGATACGCGAACTCGATGCTCTGGTTGGAGTACGCGGGCATGATTCTGTACACGGTGTAGAACAGCGGCGCGGCATCGTCGAGCCGTCCTTCCGCCAGAGCCATCGGCCCGATCACGGAGCTGAGCGGGCGTGTGTAGTTCTGATGGACTGCCGGATCGTGCCACGCGGTGGTGGCCCGCTGCTCCGATTCGGACATACTTGCGCGGCGATCATCGAGTCGTGCATCCATGATGGCCGCAGCGTGCGGGTTCGTTTCGCTGAAAAACGGAACATCAAAGAGCCGCCGCATGCGGTACGCCACGGCGTATTCCTCAAAGATGTTGTTCCCGAGCCGCTGCGCGTAGATTTCCCACGAGGGCCGTTGTGCAAGTACTTCTGGATCGATCCGGAGTGCGCCGTCAGCCTCGCCGAGCTTTTCGCTGATCGCCGCCGCGACGAGCGCCTGTCCTCTGAGGGACATGTGGACATGATCGTCCATCAGATCCCAGCCGATGGTGCCGCCCTCGCTTTCACGCCGAAAGACGGCTTGCACATCGCACAACCACGCATTCCTGCTCGCCGCGGCCTGACGGATCGCATCGTTCTGGCTGCTGGTGGCTCGCCAGGGCATCGGGTCCAGATCGAGCGCAGATTCGAAGTGTTTCCGCGCCTCCTCATAGCGATGTTCCGCATGCAGAGCGGTGGCAAGCAGCCAGTGGAGGCGAGCATGATCGGGCGCGAGTGCAACGCCGGCTCGAAGTTCTTCGATGGCGGTCGCTGCATCTTCGTTGATCAAGGATTCAGAAGACTCAAGGATCCGCAACACGCTCGCGCTGTCCTCGGGACTGAGTTGATCGAGTGCGGATGTACCCAGCGGTGCGAGACCGCGTTCGTTCGAGGGGAGTGTGCAGACCATGACGGGCACGCCCGCTGACCGACAGTGGTCGATCATCTGTTCAATATGCATCTGAAGATTTCGCGCGGCCGCGGCACGGAGCGGATCGTTCGGCCCGATGAACGGGCGCGCCATCATGATCTCCATCAGCATCGCCCCCGCGGGCCGAGCCGGGGCCCTCCCGGCGAAAAGCCCGTCGATCCACTGGAGAAGCCCGAGCCGACGCAGATTGTGTTGCAATGCGATGAATCTCGGCGTGCGAGCGATGGTATTGAGTGATGCGACGCCGTAGGCGCCGAAGAACTCGTTGTGGCCCGAGTACACGATGATGAGATCGGGCTCCTGTTCGAGCGCATCGCGGAGCATTTCGAGCACCGGGAAGCTCGCCACGGCGGTGGTCCCGAGATTGATCACCTCGACTTGTTTCCCGGGCCACGCATCGCTCAGCATCTCCTGAAGAAACGCGGACGGTGCGAACGCGCCGAGCTGCGGATACCCCTTGATGGCCGACCCGCCGACCATGAACACACGAACGGTGTCGTCCGGCTTCGGTGAACGGAACGCGGTTTCCGTGAGTGTGCCGGGAAGATCTCGGTTTCGGAAGAAATACGCCTGCGAGCTCTCCACATTCGAGGCGACGAGCCGGTCTCCGTTGTCGTAGGTCGCCAGTTGCTTGAAGGTGGGGGGGTACCCGCCGTAACCGGCGAACCGCAGGCCGATCTCGATCACAGCAAGCAAGGCCAGCGGCAGCAGCAGCGCGATGGCACTGAAGATCAGCCGCTTCCGGAGCGGGAGCTTGCCGGGCTGTGTCGATGCTTTGGGGGGCTGCTTCGGTTTCACACCGCTATTGTCGGCAAACCGGGCGGCGTTGGAAAGCCGCGAGCCGGACTTGCTGGCCGCCAATGGGCAATAGGGAAGCCCCGCGTCGCGACAACCCCGTCCCAGCATGTCTCGGCAGGGCTTCCCGCAACGAGGCATCAGGTCGATGCTGAAAAAGTGGAGCCGGGGGGAATCGAACCCCCGTCCCGTGACAGTCCGCATGCCGCTTCTACGCGTGTAGTCACCGTTTAAATCTCGGCCTCAAGCTCACCGGTGACGGCATGCTTTTCAGCCCAGTTCGGTTGAATCTCGCTCCTTTGGCCTCGAACAGTGGCCTCCGGAGCCAGCCCGATGATCGTCGAACCCGCCTCCATCAGGCGTCAAAGCGGGTTCGCGCGACGATTTTACGCCGCGAGAGCGTACTGCTGATTGGCAGTTATGGTTTTTGCTCGCTTGATAACGCGGTCCACGAGCGCCGCGACGCGCCACGACATACATTCCCTGCCCGGTCGATACCGATCGGCCCCAATTATCAAAGAACAACAGCGTACCACTGCCTTGGTAATACTAGGCATACAGCGACACACGCGGAAATCGCGAAACCTTTGCGGCGATCCGGCGACTTGATTCCGGAAAGATCGGGCTCAGGCGAAGTGGGCGAACGCCTTGTTGGCCTCGGCCATGCGGTGGACCTGCTCGCGAGTGGCCATCGCCTTACCCTCGCCGCGGGCGGCGTTCCAGAGTTCCTCGCTCAGCCGGTCGGCCATCGGGCGGCCGCGCTCAGCACGACATGAATTGATGATCCAGCGGAACGCGAGCGACTGCCGGCGACGCGGGCCGACCTGCATCGGCACCTGATAGTTCGCTCCGCCGATGCGCTTGCTGCGAACCTCGATGTAGGGCTTGACATTCTCGATCGCACGATCGAAGACCTCAATCGCCGTCTTGGGCGCGTTGGGATCGGTTTCCTTGTCGAGCTTCCCCTGAATGATGTCCATCGCGTCGTAAACCACGCGAATCGCGGCGGTCTTGCGCCCATCCTGCATGACGCAGTTGATGAAGCGAGCGAGGGTCTTGTTCCCATACCGGGGATCGGGACGAAGTTGCTTGTCTGCTGCGGTGATGCGACCGGCCATGCTTTCTCCTTCTGGCTCATCCGACCGGCGGTGCCGGTCCATCTGTTCACCCCGCCGCGGAGTGGTTGCTCCTGGGGAATTGCGGCAGGATTACTTGCCTATTCGATTCTTCGGAACTGCTGAACAAGGGAGGCCCGTAAGCGGGCCGAACTCCTGAGATTACTTCTTGGCTCGCTTGGCGCCGTACTTGGAGCGTGCCTGCTTGCGTCCATCGACGCCGAGGCAGTCGAGCGCGCCGCGGACGATGTGGTAGCGAACGCCAGGAAGGTCGCGGACGCGTCCGCCGCGCACCAGAACGATCGAGTGCTCCTGCAGGTTGTGACCCTCGCCGCCGATGTACGCGGTGACCTCGCGCCCGTTCGAAAGACGAACACGAGCGATCTTCCGAAGCGCCGAGTTCGGCTTCTTCGGGGTCATGGTGCGAACCTGGAGGCAGACGCCGCGGCGCTGGGGTGATTCGCTCAGATCGCGCACCTTGGACTTGGCGACCTGAACCCGGCGTGGATTGCGGACAAGCTGATTGATCGTCGGCATAACGAGGCGATTCCTGATCTACGGACCCAATGTGATACGGATATGGCGTCACGCCCACCGCGAGACGAGCCGCGTAGTGTAGCCCCGCTCGGGGAGGTTGCAAACCCACACGCTTCCGGGTCAGTCGAAGACCACGGTCTTGTTGCCCGCGATCAGCACACGATCCTCCAGATGGAGCCGGACCGCCCTGGCGAGCACCAGCCGCTCCAAGTCGCGACCGGTGCGGATCAGGTCCCGCACGGTGTGTCGATGGTCGACCGGCACGGTTGTTTGGGAAATGATCGGTCCTTCGTCCAGATCCTCGGTGACATAGTGGCTCGTGGCGCCGATGACCTTCACGCCCCGCTCGTGGGCACGGTGGTACGGCCGGGCTCCCGCAAAGGCGGGAAGGAACGAGTGGTGGATGTTGATGATCCTGCCGGGATAGCGCTGCACCACTTGCGGGGAGAGGATCTGCATGTATCTGGCGAGGACGACCAGATTGATGTCGGCATGGTCGAGCAGGGCGAGAAGCTGCTCCTCCTGCCGGTGCTTGGTTTCGGGGCTGACCGGAAGATGATGGAACGGCAGCCCGACCATCTCCACGGGAGGGGCGGCCGTCGTGTGATTCGAGACCACCATCGCGACTTCGCAAGGCAGTTCCCCGGCCTTCCACCGCCAGAGCAGGTCGCTCAGGCAATGGTCCTCCCTGCTGACCAACAGGGCGACCCGCTTCGGGCGGTCCGCCCACTCGAGTCGGCACTGCATCCCGAGCGGCTCGGCCACTTGGGCGAGCCCGGTCGCAAACGCCTCGCGACCTGATCGCAGACTGTCGCGCGTCACCTCAACGCGCATGAAGAACTCGCCCGTGTCATGGTCGGTGTGCTGGTCCGCACGGACGATGTTCCCGGCGTGCTCGGCGATGTACGCAGTGATCGCTGCGATCAGGCCCGGCCTGTCGCGGCAGGTCACGAGCAGGCAGGCGGTATCGAACGGCTGCATGCGGGATCCACTCCGATGAGTCGAGGGTGACGACGCCGGCTTCCGTGACGGTCGCATCCCCGTTCTCGGATCATCGACCGAACCCGGGACGCGGCTCACTCCACCGTGACGCTTTTGGCGAGATTCCGGGGCTTATCCACATCGTGTCCGCGGGCCACCGCCGCGTAGTAGGCCATGAGCTGCAGCGGGACGACGGTCAGCATGGGGCTGAGACACTCGGGGCACTCGGGGACATACAGGACATCATCGGCCAGCGAGCGGATGTTCTGGTCGCCCTCAGTGGCGACGGCGATGATGTGTCCGCCGCGGCTCTTGACCTCCGAAATATTGCTCATCACCTTGTCGTACTGGCGGCCTCTGTTGGCGAGGAAGACCGCGGGCATGCCGTCGTTGATCAGCGCGATCGGCCCGTGCTTCATCTCCGCCGCGGGCATGCCCTCGGCGTGGATGTACGAGATCTCCTTGAGTTTGAGCGCGCCTTCCATGGCGACGGGATAGTTGTAGCCGCGCCCAAGGAACAGCCAGTTCTCGCGTTCGATGTGCTTCTCGGTCACTTCCCGAATGCGCTCCGCCCCGGCGAGGATCGTCTCGATCTTGCCCGGGATCGCTTCGAGCTCCCTGATCAGGTCCGCGCAGTCGTCGGGCGACATGAATCGACGCCGCGCGACGAACATCGCAAGCAGCGTCAGCACCGCGACCTGGCCAGTGAACGCCTTGGTGGACGCCACGCCGATCTCCGGTCCGACGCGCAGATACACGCCCGCATCGGTCTCGCGAGCGATCGTCGAGCCGACAACATTGACCACGCCGAGCGCCAGCGCTCCCCGCTCGTGCGCCTCGTGGAGCGCCGACAGCGTGTCCGCGGTCTCGCCAGACTGACTGACCGCGACGACCACGGTGCCATCCTCAATGATCGGATTCCGGTAGCGGAACTCGGATGCGTACTCGCACTCGGTCGGCACCTTGGCGAGGTCTTCGAGCAGATATTCGCCGATCATCGCCGAGTGCAGGGCGGTGCCCTGAGCGGTCAGGATGAATCGGCGCGCCTTGACGATCTCCTTGGCGAAGGCCGAAACCCCACCGAGCACGACGCGCCCCTCGGCGCGATCCAGTCTCCCGCGAAGCGTGTTCCTCAGAGCGTTCGGCTGCTCGAAGATCTCCTTCTGCATGTAGTGGGAGTAACTGCCGAGCTCGATCTGCTCAAGATCCAGCTCGAGCTGCTGAACCTTCGGCGTCAGCGGAATGTTGTCGAGCGTCGAAGACCGGAACCCCTCGCGCGTGACCTTCACGACATTGTAATCTTCTAGCGTCAACGCCTGCGCGGCGTGCGCGACAATCGCGGAGGGATCCGATGCGATGATGTACTCATCGCTGCCGATGCCCACGATCAGCGGCGAACCCTTGCGCGCCACGACCAGAGAGTCCGGCTCCCGCTCGCAGATCACGGCGATCGCATAAGCACCCGTCACCTCACGCAGCGCCGCCTGCACCGCGGATTCAAGATCGCCGTCGTACAGCTCCCCGATCAGGCGCGTCAGCACCTCGGTGTCGGTTTCGCTCTTGAAGACATGGCCACGCTCCTGAAGGTAGGTCTTCAGGGCGGCGTAGTTCTCGATGATGCCGTTGTGAACCAGCGCGATGCCGTTGCGCTCATCATGGTGGGGGTGCGCGTTGGCCTCGGTCACCGAGCCGTGCGTCGCCCAGCGGGTGTGCGCCAGTCCAAGGGTGCCGGTGAACCCGCCATCCTCATCGACGCGCTCCTCCAGCACCGACACGCGCCCGACCGCACGGCACATCCTGATGCCGCCATTCACCACCGCCAGACCCGCCGAGTCGTAGCCCCGATACTCCAGCCGCTTCAGTCCTTCGAGGAGGATGGGCGTTGCCTCCCGGTTGCCGATGTACGCGACGATTCCGCACATGTCCGCTCCTCCTCAGTCCCGCGGAGCATCGGCCCGGGGCTCACTTCCTACGCCCCGCCAGAGGGGGGCTGTTCATCATTGGCTCATCGCCGGACACGAAGGTACCGGCCAGCTCTGTTCATCGGCTCACGATCGCTGGTGCGCATTGCCCGGAAAAATCTTGCCTATCAGAAATTTTTCTGGTTGACCAGCACAGGCCACGAGTTATCCTGTTGTCATTGAGACTCAGTCTCAGGCGTGGTCATGACGACTGTGTGAGCGCGAGATTTCGAGAAGAGAGGCACATGATGCGAATTGCAGCTTCAGCGGCACTCCTAGCCGCTCTGTCGGGCGTGGCTTCGGGGAGTATCACCAGCTTTGTTGAGACCTTCGACGACGATGCGGCAAGCTGGCGCAACTTCAACAGCACGGTGGATCTTGATTGGTTCCCCGCCGGCGGACCGGATGGCTCCGCGTATGCCTCCGGCACCTACAACCTGATCAATTCCGCGGGGAACCCCTTTCCTCCCATCGTGATCCGGGGCCAACTCGGATTCGGGTCGTCGGGCGGAGCATTTGCGGGCGATTGGATCGCCGCCGGCGTGACCGGCTTTTCCTTCGACTTCCGCCATGACCTCCCGGAACCCATCGTTGTCACCGGACGGTTCGCCGTACCCGCGAACAACGCCGGTGCATCCACGGAGTCGTCGATTCTCGTTGCTCCCAATACATGGACAACCGTGTTCTACGATCTCACCGAGGGATCTTCGGACATCATCTCGTTCGGTGCGGGCAGCTACCAGCAGATCTTCTCCAATGTCGGCAACATCCAGATCGGATTCAATGTCCCGGCAAGCTTGAGCGGGCAGGATCTCGTCGGCCGCTTCGACATCGACAACATCAGCATCATCCCGGCTCCCGGCGCGGCGGGCGTATTGGCGATCGGTGGTTTGGGTCTGTTCCGCCGTCGTCGCTGATGGCCCCCAGATCATCGACCCGCTTCGAGGAGTCTCGAAGCGGGTTGTCTATTTTGTCGCGATGTCCTCGGCGAGGTTGATCGCTCTGGCGACCGCAAGCTCAAAGTCCGGGCAGATGTTTTCCATCGGGAGGAACTCGCGAGTTGCTCGCACGAGTCTGCCGGTCTGTTTGTGTGTCAGGCCCGCAATGACGATATGTCTTCCTTGCAGGGAGAGTTGCGATACCACTCCCGAGAGATCGAGGATCGCATCACGGTCGAGATCTGCAACATCGGTCAAGTCCAGCACGACGACACGCACTTCCGCCGGCAGCTTCTCCGACCACTGAGTCAGATCCGGGATGCGGTATGTGCCTTTGCGTCCGGAGGCGCTGCGCCGAAGATGATGCACGGCCAGTGATGCCGGAAGATTGATGCCGACGAGTTGACCCCGCAGGTCGGACGGTTCCAGTTCGGCGATCGGGCGGCTGATGTCCTGATAGATGATCCACAGCAGGAGAAGCACCGGGGGGAA
>ERZ869909.1283-NODE-1283-length-20880-cov-4.040523_pt1 | contig 20880 bp, 18 predicted proteins | sample MGYA00520892_ERZ869909 | MGnify/ENA primary metagenome ERZ869909 (study PRJEB32215, sample SAMEA104723947) | bioreactor metagenome | biome: bioreactor; feature: anaerobic bioreactor; material: water | place: China | collected 2015-03-12 ... | reverse complement strand
CCGCGCGCTGCTCCCGACGCCGGGGCGAGGCGCAGGGGCGGCCGCCTGGACGGGTTCGGCATGATCGCCGAGCTGCAACGCTACTTCGCGCGTGGCCGTGTCCTGGGGCGCGACGTCGCCAGCGGCGACACCTTCCTCGTTCGTGGGGGGCTGCCCGGTGAGCGGGTCGTCGTGGCGATGGAGCGCGTCGGCCGCCGCCGTGAGGCGCGCGTCGTCGAGGTTCTGGAGCCGGCCCCCGCGCGTGTGCGGAGCGCCTGCGCCGTGTTCCCTCGCTGCCGCGGGTGTGATCTGCTCCACGCCGCTCGGGACGAGGAGCTCCGCTACAAGCAGCTCGTGCTCCAGGAGGTGCTGGAGCGCCACGCCGGCGTCGTCGTCGCGCCACCGCCTGTCCTGCACGGCCAGCGCGGCGACCACCGGCTGCGCACACGCCTGGTGTTCGGAACGGCTGACGGCGTGGGCGAGCTCGCGGTCGAGGGCGGTGCCGAGGGTAGGGGGACCTCTTGCGGCGCCCTGGGGATGCGCGCGGCGGACGGGTCGGTCGTGAGTCTGCGCGACTGCCCGGCGAACCACCCGCGGCTGCGGGCGGCGGTCGCCACGCTCGAGCCTGTCATCGCCTCGCTCGCCGCTGTATCGCCTGCCGCCGCCTCGCCTGCCACGGACGCCTCGCCTGCCACGGACGCCGCGCCTGCCACGGACGCCGCGCCCGACGCCGCCGGGCGGCGCCTCGATCCGGGCGACCTCGTTGTCGAGCTGGCGCTGGGTGTCGACGGCCTCGCGCTCGTCTTCGAGCACCGCGACGACCTCGAGACAGCCGCCGCGTTCGCGCGGGCGCTCCGTGACGTCCCTGTGGTGGCCGCGACGTTCGCCGCGATCGGGAGCCGGCAGGCCGGAGGGCCAACGACCCTGCACGTCGGGCGGTGGCCACGCCAACACCCGGTGGGAGCCGTGGAGCTGCAGGAAGCCGTCGACGCGTGGACGCAGCCCAACCCGTCGGTCATCGACCAGGCGTTCACCGCGCTGCTCGACGGCCTCGACGTGTCCGGGCAGGTGGTGCTCGACCTGACCTGCGGGACCGGCGCGCTGGCGCTGCGCGCGGCCACCACAGCGCGGCACGTCATCGCGGCAGACGTCAACTGGAGCGCCGTCCAGAGCACCCGCGCGAGCGCCGATCGCCTCGCGTTGGCCAACGTCGAGACCCGCGGTGGCAAGGCGACCGCCGTGCTGCAGCGCCTCGTTCGTGAGGGGACCGCGGTCGACCGCGTGATCATCAACCCGATGCGCGAGCCGCTGGGCGCGGACGCGATGGAGCTGCTGTGCCGGCTGCCGGCGACTCGGCTCGCCTACCTCGCGCCGGCGCCACAGGCCGCCGCCCGGGACCTGGCCCGGCTGCTCGGGGAAGGGTGGGCGTGGCGTTCGTGCCACGGTGTGGATCTGCACCCCGGGACCGGGCACGTGATGCTCCTCGCGATCCTGGAACGGGACCTGGCGGTACGTTGAGACGGGTGGGGGACGGTGTCGCGCGGACGCCGCGCTGCGCGCGGGGCACGGTGCTGAGCAGCAGCCGTGCAGCCTCGCGGGTACGGTGTCGCGCTGGAGTCACCGCGCCGCGCTGGAGTCACCGCGCCACGCGTGCGTTGCAACGCGTGTTGCACGTCGCGCGACGCGTCCCGGCGATGAGGCCGCCGCGGCCCGGTGTCTCGCGCTGGTGCGGCGATGAGGACGGGCTCCCTGGCCACCGACCCTGCGCTGGCACGTTCGTTGCTAGTAATGGTCACGTACGCAGCCCCGCTGGCAGCGTGGCGCGATCAGCGCCGCTTGCACCGGGGGACTGGCCCACCGCATGATGAACAACGCGGGCACCGCCCCGCAGCTGACCCGGAGGTCACCATGATGGAGATCAAGCCCTTCTTCGACGAGCGCACCTGGACCATGACCTACGTGGTCCACGACCCGGAGACCAGCGACGCCATCGTGGTGGATCCGGTGCTCGACTACGATCCGAACGCGTCGCGCACCTGGACCGAGTCCGTCGACGAGGTCGTCCGCTTCATCCGCGAGCAGCAGCTGACCCTGCGGATGGTGCTCGAGACGCACGCGCACGCCGACCACATCAGCGGCGCACAGATGCTGCGCGACGCGTTCCCGGGCGCGGTGGTCGCGATCGGCGAGCGCATCACGGACGTGCAGAAGATGTTCAAGAGCATCTTCAACCTGCCGGCCGGGTTCGCCACGGACGGGTCCCAGTTCGATCGCCTGCTCAAGGCCGGCGAGGAGGTGCAGGTCGGCTCGCTGTCCTTCACCGTGCTGCCCACGCCCGGCCACACGCCAGCGTGTGTGTCCTACCTGTTCGGTGACGCGGTCTTCACTGGTGACGCCCTGTTCATGCCGGACGTGGGCACGGGCCGCTGCGACTTCCCGGGTGGCAGCGCGGACGACCTCTACCACTCGGTGACCGAGGTCATCTACGGCCTGCCGGACCAGACCCGGGTCCTCGTCGGGCACGACTACCCGGACAACCGGGAGGTCGCGTGGGAGGCGACGGTAGCCGAGCATCGCGCCGGCAACGTGGCGCTGCCGGCCAGCCGCTCCCGGGAGGACTTCGTCGCGTGGCGCAACCGCCGCGACGCCTCGCTCGCCGCGCCCCGGTTGCTCTTCCAGAGCGTTCAGGTGAACATCGACGCCGGGCAGCTGCCGGACCCGAGCGACAACGAGATCCGCTACCTGCGCATCCCCCTCAACGTCTTCCGGCCCAAGGCGGACCGGGAGGCCACGACGACACTGGAAGAGGTCAGCAAGTGACAGCCACTCCCGCGGCTCGCCCGCGCGCGGCGCGAGCCGCTCTGGTCGCATCTGCCGCTCTGGGCGGCCTCGTCCTCCTCGTGCCCGCTTGCGGGGACGGGGAGGACCCCGTTGAGGAGCGCACCGTCACGCTCTCGGGCACGACGTACACCTTCAACACGCCCAACCCCGTCGAGGGGGCGGTCGTCCGCATCGCGGAGCAGCCAGGCATCGAGGCTGTGAGCGACGAGGACGGCGCGTGGTCCCTCGAGGTGCGCGCCGGCGGCGCCGTGACCCCGTGGGTCAGCCACCCGAACCACGTCGACATGTTCGTCCAGACCTTCACGGCAGACGACGACATCCCGGACATCTACTTCCAGATGGTCATGCCGGGGATCTTCGCCGCCATGGAGGCGATCCTCGAGATCGAGGCAGACCCGGAGCTCTGCCAGATCGTCACGACGGTCAGCGAGCGCGCGATCCAGGGCATGACGTTCCCGGAGTTCGCCGCCCACCGGGCCCACGGGGTCGCGGACGCGATCGCCGCGATGGACCCGCCCGCGGTGGAGCCCGTGTACTTCAACGCGCAGGTGCTGCCCGACCGCACCCACACGGAGACGTCCCGCGACGGCGGGGTCGTCTGGACGAACGTGCCGCCGGGCGTCTACACGCTGTACGCACAGCACGACGAGCTGTCCTTCGCCGAGGCGGTCGTGACCTGTGAGCCCGGGCGCTTCATCAACGCGAACCCGCCGCAGGGGCTGCGCGAGCTCGTCGACTGACGTACCGGGGCGCTCGACCGCGGCCCCGCTCCACGGCCGCCGCGCCCCACGGCCGCCGCGCTCGTCGTCACGGCAGGCAGATCCCGATCGTCGTGCAGAAGAAGCCCGTCGGGCAGTCCAGGTCCTCCTGGCAGAACGCTCGCCAGTAGCACAGGCCGTCCGGAGCGCAGCGGTAGCCGGACAGGCAGTGCGAGTCGCGGAAGCAGCGGTCCACACCGGTGTCCGTGCTGTCCGACGCGCAGATCCCGTTGAGGCCACAGCCCAACGACGCGGCGGTGCACTGCTCGTCCGCGACGCAGAGCGGGATCGGGTCGCACTCGTTGAACGGGCCGCAGACCTCGTCCCGCCTGCAGTCCTCGTCGAAGGTGCACCCGTCCACGAAGCGGCACAGCGAGCCGTCGCACACCTCGTCCGGGCCGCAGCTGCCGGGGTTGCACGCGCGGTAGGGGCGGCAGACGCCGTCCGTGGCGCAGTACGCGGCGCTGTCGCAGTTGCGGTCCTCGAAGCACGGCGACCCGGTCGTCGGGGTCGGACGAGACGGCTCCGTCTCGCAGCCGAGCAGCACGAACACGGAGGCCACGCCCGCCAGCAGGCGCACGCAGCGGAGCAGGGAGGCGAACGGGGTGGTGAGCACAACGACTCCTCGTGGTGGGCGGACGGCGCGCGGGTAGGGTATAGCGGAACAGGACGTCGAACGCGAACAGACGTCGACCGGACCGGAGTGTTCACACCATGGCGCACGACGAAGACCGGGTGGCCACGCCCGCCAGCTCGGCCACGACAGCGGCAGCCGCCGCGCGACCTGCAGCGGCGCCGGCGCAGACCGCGGTACCGGCACCGGCGGCGAAGTCGACGGCCGGCATGCGGGACCTGCTCGCGAACGAGCGCACGCTCCTCGCGTGGGTGCGGACCGCGCTGGCGTTCATGGCGTTCGGGGTCGCCCTGGAGCGGTTCAGCGTCTTCATCAAGGTGACCGGGCTGGGCACCGGCGGCGACAGGGCGCAGCTCGAGGAGCTGATGCGCGGGGCGCAGATCAGCGACGTGATGGGCATGGCGCTGATCGCGCTGGGGGGCGTGATCGCGGCGATCGGCGGCGCGAGGACTCGGCGCTGGAGCGAGCGCGCGGAGCCTGTGCCCGGGGGGGCGCCGGGGCCGCTGGGGCTTCAGGTCGCGACCGGCCTGACCGTCGCGCTGTCGGCGGCGTTGCTCTTGTGGATGCTGCTGACGTAATCGTGCGGCGAGCGCCTCGACCTGCAGCACGGACGGCAGCATGGTACGTCGAACGTCACGTTTCAGAACGCTGCCCGCCCGGCGGGCCACCCCGGGGACACCACCGGGCGTCCTCGACCCGACGCTGATCGACGCGGACGCGATGCCGCCCGGCGTCCGCGCGTTCGCGTGGGCGCCCGACGCGCTGCACGAGTCCGCGGTGAACCGTATCGACGAGCTCGACGGGCTGCGGGCGCGCTTCCCGGTCATCTGGGTCGACGTCGAGCACAGCGATCACCCCGAGACGCTGATGACGCTGCGCGACCACTTCGGGATCCACGCGCTGGTGGTCGAGGACATCTTCAACGTGCCCCAGCGGAGCAAGCTCGACGACTACGACGACCACGTGTTCCTCGTCGTGCACGCGCCGACGGACGAGACGGTCGCGGACGTCATGGGCGTCGCTCGAGAAGGCAGCGGCGGGGACAGCGTCGCGCGTGACGGCGGCCGCGGCCGGGGAGGCCCACCGGAGCGAACCTGGTCAGCGCTGCGGAGCGAGCAGATCAGCATCGTGCTGGCGCCAGGGGTGGTGCTGACGTTCCAGGAGCGCCCGGGAGACTGCTTCGAGCCGGTGCGCCACCGCCTGAGGGCCGGGCGTGGGCGCATCCGCGCCGCCGGCGCAGACTACGTCGCCTACGCGCTCGTCGACGCGATCGTCGACGCCTGGTTCCCGGTGGTCGACCGCATGACGGACACCCTCGACCAGCTCGAGGACGACATGCTGCTGCGCAAGCGCCAGGATATCGTCGAGGAGCTGCTGCGCATTCGCCACGAGGCCATCGAGATCCGCCGCCTCGTGCGGCCGCTGCACAGCGCCCTGCAGCTCTGGATGGAGCAGGACAGCCGCTTCGTGTCGCCCGAGACGGTGCCGTACCTGCGCGACCTGCAGGACCACGTCGTCCGCATCACCGAGGCGGCGGACTCGGCGCGCGACCACGCGGCGAACCTCATCCAGACACACATGGCGGTCTCGAGCCAGGAGATGAACGAGGTGATGAAGGTGCTGACCATCATCTCGACCATCTTCATGCCGCTGAGCTTCATCGCCGGGGTGTACGGCATGAACTTCGACCCGGACGCCTCGCCGTGGAACATGCCGGAGCTGGGGATGCGGTACGGGTACCCGCTGACGCTGCTCGTGATGCTGGCGGTGGTGGGGGGCATGTTCACGTTCTTCCGACGACGCGGCTGGCTGTAGACGGCGCGGGCTCCCGAGCTGAGCGTGGCAGGGGCCACCGCGACCGGAGCGAGGGGCAGGCGGGCGTGAGGCTCGGGTCACCGAGGTCACCCACACCTGCAAACGCCACACCACCACCCTTGTCGTGCGGCCCTGCTCGACCGAGCCCTGACACCGGTCCGCGGCCGCACCAGGCCACCCACCGGGCGCCGTGCCACCAGCAGGGCGCCCGGCCGCCTCTTGTTCGGCGAGAATCCAGTCATCAAGCGGCGTGCAGACGCATCGATGGCATGAATGGTCGGGCTGCGTGCCGCTCCCCTTGCGCTGGGCTGCCGTGGCAGCACGTTGGAGTCTGCACAGGTTGATGGTGGCCGTGCGCGGTCCCGGTGGCCGCGGTGCCCGGAGGTTCGGATGATGACACGCAGGGAGTTGATGAAGGTGGCAGGCGCGGCGGCGCTCGCCGGTGTGCCGCTGGCGGGCTGCAGGACGCGGCCGGTGTCTGCCTCGGTGGACCTGACGGATCCCGCCTGGATAGACCCGTCCGCGCTGTTCCTGCGCCCGGGCTCGGAGCGTGGCCACGTGAACCACGGTTGGCTCGACGCGCGGCACTCGTTCTCGTTCGCGTCGTACCGTGATCCGCGGCACATGGGCTGGGGACCGCTGCGGGTGATCAACGAGGATCGTATCGCCGGCGGCCGAGGGTTCGGCTGGCACCCGCACGAGAGCATGGAGATCCTCACGTGGATCATCGACGGGGCGCTGGAGCACCGCGACTCGATGGGCAACGGATCGGTGATCCGGCCCGGCGAGATCCAGTACATGAGCGCGGGCAGCGGGGTCCGGCACAGCGAGTTCAACGCGCTCGAAGCAGAGCCCACGCACCTGCTCCAGATCTGGATCCAGCCGTCCTTCTGGGGTGGCGAGCCGCGCTACGACCAGCGCCAGACGTCGATGGCGCAGCGGCGGGAGGGCTGGACGCTGCTGGCGTCCGGCGCCCAGGACACGGACGCGATCCACATCCGCCAGGACGCCCAGCTGCTGACCGCCGCTCCGGGCGCGGACGGCGAGCTGTCGTGGACCGTGCCGGAGGGCCGCCGCACGTGGGTGCAGGTGATCCGCGGCGAGGTCGCGGTCCAGGGCCTGCCGCTGGTGGGTGGTGACGCCGTGGGCACGCACCGGGTGGCCGGCGAGCTGCTGGTGCAGGGCCGCTCCGCGGACGCAGAGGTGATGCTGTTCGACCTGCCGGGCTGACGTCCGGCATCACCACCACTGCGTGACTCGGTCGCGGCCGATGCTCAGTCGCAGCCGACCGGCCCGCTGGCGACGAGCTGCGTGTTGACCTTCACGTCGCCGGTCAGCACGCGGTGAACCGGGCACTTGTCGGCGATCTCGAGCAGCTTCGCGGTCTGCTCGTCCGTCAGCTTGCCCTGCAGGCAGATGCTGCGCTCGACGACGAAGCCCTCGGGGGTGCGCTTGCCGGTGAGGCGCACGTCGGCGCCGGTCATCGGGATGTCCTTTCGTGTGGCGTACATCTTCATGGTCATCGACGTGCAGGCGCCAAGCGCGGCGAGCACGAGCTCGATGGGGGTCGGGCCGGTGTCGTCGCCGCCCAGGTCCAGGGGCTCGTCAGCGAAGAGCTGGTGCCCGGCGACGTCGATGGTCTGGGCGTGGGCGCCGAGCGGCGCGGTCTGAACGGTCACGATGCGGTCTGCCATGGTCGCGTGCTTTCCTGGTGTGCGGGTGCGGGTCGCGCCGGGACCCGTTCCGGCTGGTCGGGCGGGTCCTCCGGGGCGGGGGAGGGCCGGCCATCGTGGATCGGTGCGGTGTGCGCTCGAGTGACCGGTACCCGAGCCGGAGTGTCAAGGTGATTCGGCTCGACGGTGGCGTCGCGGTACCGCCTGCGTTGGCGGTCGGGCTGGTGGTCCTGCAAAATGCCGTGGGTGACGTTGCACCGAATCGTCTCGAGCCGCATTGTAGAGGTCTGGCAACTGGAAGCGTTGGTGAGCCACGTCGCGATGGGCGCGGCTTGACCTCCTTGCTCGGGGAGAGCGCCGCGCCGATGTCGCGTTCGACTGGGGGTCGGATGCACGCGCAGGGGTGTTGTGTCGAACCGGTCGAGCGTGTTGTGAGTGGTCTGAAGCGGAGCAGCGACGGCATGGCAGGCGAGCAGGATCAGGACGCGCTGACAACTCAACCCATCGACGTACCCCGCGGCGGCATCCCCGACGGAGTTGCGCTGGGTGCGCTGCTCGCGGTGGCCTCGTCGCTGCGGTTGACGATGGAGCTGCGGTTGTTGGCTGCCGGCGCGGAGGGTGGCAGGGTCGTGGTGCGTGGCGGCGCGGTTGTGGCGGCCCAGACGGGCGGTCTGTCGGGTGTCGCCGCGCTGCTGGAGCTGGACGCGGGTCCGTGCGGCCGGTTGATGGTGCGTGGCCTTGGAGACGCCGCCGAGTCGCTGCCGTCCGTCGCGCTGCCGTGGGAGGGGTTGCTGCGGTTCCGGGAGGCAGACCGGGAGGTCGCGATCCGGCTGCTGTCCGCAGGCGGCGGCGACCTCTGTGCGCCGTCAGTGCGGGACTCGTCGGGCGCGCGCGGCCCGACGGGTGAGTACGATATCGCGTGGGAGGGCGACCACGTGGACGCGCACCGTCGGTCGTCCGGCTCCTCGTCGCTCGCTCCACCGCCGGTGCTGCGGCTGGCGCCGGGAGATGGCGCGGTCCCGGCCCCCACACGTGAGATGCCTCTGACATTCAGCGCGCAGGCGCGCGCGACGCTCGAGGTGCCGCGTCGTGAGTCGGTGCGCGACGAGCCTGTGCGCGACGAGCCTGTGCGCGACGAGCCTGTGCGCGACGAGCCTGTGCGCGATGCTCAGGGCGGCGACGTGGATGGCGAGCGCGAGGACGGCGATGCGATGGATGGTGATGATCTGCACATCCCCATGGAGTTGCAGTCCGATTTCGAGTCGCTGTACAGGGAGGCGCTGCAGGCGTACCGTGACGGGCACTACGACAACGCGCTCCGCCTGCTCGAGGCCTGCCTCGAGCTCCGGCCACGCGACAAGCGCGTCGCATCGAACATGAACGTCATCCGCGCCAAGTGGGGAGCCCGATGAAGGTCATCGCCGTCTGCAGTCACAAGGGTGGGGTGGGCAAGACCACCTTGTCCCTGAACCTGGGCCTGAGCCTGGCACGCCGCGGTCACCGCACGCTGATCGTGGATCTGGATCCGCAGGGCGCGATCGGGCTGTCGCTGGGTCGCGATCGTTGGGGGTACGGCGGCCTGGCGGAGGTGCTTGCCGGTCGTCTGGCGCCCGAGGACGCGCTGGTGCGCACGCGGATGGACACGCTGCAGCTGCTGCCGATCGGGCGGATGCAGATGCGGCAGAGCGCGTTGTTCGACCGGCACATGGAGTCGGGGGAGAAGCTGGGCGCGGTGCTGGACGCGCTGCGCGACCGCTTCGACATGGTGGTTGTCGACACGCCGGCCGGCTTTGGAGGCGCGACGATGGGGGCGCTGCGCAACGCGACGCACATGATCAGCCCGCTGGCGGCGGAGCCGCTGGCGATGCGCGGCGCGCCGGAGGTGCTGGAGCTCGCCGTGTGGCTGCGCGAGCTCGAGCTGCCGGTGGAGCTGCTCGGCTTCGTGGTGACGATGGTGAACTACGACGACCCGCAGTCGGTGGCGGTGCTGAACGAGGCTCGGCAACGGTTCGGCTCGGAGTGGCTTCTGGAGACGGTGATCCGGCGCGATCCGTCGTTCCTCGAGGCGAGCGCCGCGGGCGTCCCGCTGAGCCTGCTGCGCCGCCAGCCGCCGCTGGTCGCGGCCGCGTTCGACCAGCTGGCGCAGGAGCTCGAGATCCGCATGAACCGCGAACCCGCACAGGTGGATGATCATGAACCAGTCTCGCTCATTGACTGACCCCGCGCGGGTTCGAGAGCTGCTCGAGCAGCTGCGGTCCGGTGCCGGCGCGCCCGTCAGCACCCCCGCGCCTGCGCGTCAGGGTGGCCAGCGGGTCACGACGGGACCGATGCCGGAGCCGGAGCGGCCCGCGACGCATCGCCGGACCGCTGCGCTGCGCACGCTGTCGAACGACGTCGTCGACTTCCACGAGACCGAGCCCGAGGGCGTGTCGTTGCGCACGCCGCCGGTCGCCGCAGACGTGCCCGCCGCGGCGGCGGCGGACGACCTCGAGCTCGACGTGCGGCTGGACGTGAGCGTCGGCGGGGACCGCCCCGAGGCCGGCGGCCGGACGCCCACCGTGCAGAGCGACACCGTCCAGGAGGTCGCCGAGTCCGAGCGCGCCGCCGCGCGGGTCCCGCGCCTGGCCACCGGCGAGCTGGAGGCCGCGCGCGTCGAGGCTGACGCCGTCCCCGCGCCGACGCCTCCGGCCACGCCGGTGTCGCTGCCGGACGTCAGGCTGTCCGGGCCGCTGCAGCAGCAGCTGGACGCGCTGCTGCGCGCGTTGATCGAGCAGGTGGGCGCCGTGACGGGCTTCATCGCTGACAGCTCCGGCCTGCCGCTGTCGATGGCCGGCGTAGGCGAGGACGAGGTCGCGCGCAGCTCGATCGCCTGGCGCCTGCTCGACGGCCCCAGCCGTGACGACAGCCCCGAGTCGGACGTCATCGTCGCCGCGCAGCACGGCCAGCTGGTCAGCAGCCTGTTCCTCACCCACACCACGATCGGACCCATCGTCGTGGGCGTGCGCTCCGAGCGCATGCTCAGCACCGCCGTGGCCGAACAGGCACGGCTCGCGCTCGTCCGAGCCCTGAACGAAGCTTGAGCAGGAGGTCCCCCGTGCAGCTTCAACTGCCTGAGATTACACGCGGTGTCGAACGGCTCCGGAACGTGATCATCACCGTGATGCCCGACTGCCTGCTCTACGAGAGCTGGTCTCGCGACGGCGACCAGACCGCGAACGAGGAAGCTGCGTCCTACCTGGGTGATCTCGTCAGGGCCAACCGCGAGGCGCTGCGTGTCATGCGGGCGCTGTCCGACGAGATGCAGGTCACGATCGAGTCCGGCGGGCTGCTGATCATCCTCCGGGAGATCGAGTCCAGCTACGTCGTCGGCTTCGTGTTCGAGAGCGATGTCCCGCTGGGCATGGTCCGCGTCCAGGTCCGCACGATGCTGGCCCGGATCACCGAGGCGCTGCCGCGCTTCGCCGTGTCCGAGTCCAGCCGCGGTGAGCGGGTGCTCGAGTTCGTCGAGCGCTACGCGCCCGACCCGCACACCGTCCTGCTGCGCGTCGCCGTCCAGGCGCGCGTGCCGCTGGACGAGCTGCGGAACCCCGCGAACCTGGATGGAGAGCGCATGCAGCGCGTCGAGCGCGCTGTCTGCACCATCCTGGGCATCGACTCCCTCACCCTCTGAACCGGAGCTGACCCGATGGCGACGGATGCACTCAGGGAGCGCTCCTGGATCGACGGACACGACCTCATGTTCGTGGCGGATACCCAGGTCGTCTACCACTGCCACCACTTCAACCTGTTCTTCGACCAGACCATCGACGACGCCCTGGGCGTCGAGGAGTCGAGTCGTCTCAAGAGCCGCGCCGCGCGCGAGGCCTCGCGACAGCTGCTGCTGGGCCTCCGCAAGCGCCTGGACCTGCAGACCCCCGCGGAGGTCATCCGCGCGGCAGAGTCCGCGTTCGCGGCGATGGGCCACGGCCGCCTGCACATCAACGTGAGCGCCGAGGGCGGCGAGGCCAGCGGTGAGTACCTCCACTACGGCTACTCGTGGAAAGAGAAGTACGGCGCGGTCGTCCGCCGCAGCCACCCGATCGACGCGTTCGCGACCGGGTTCATCGCCGCCACGACGGAGGTCGCCTTCTCCCTCGACCCCGGCGCGATCGAGGCCCGCGAGATCGAGTGCATCGTCTCCCGTGCAGCGTCCCGCTGCCGCTTCCTCGTCTACCGCACCGGCGAACGCGTGCAGCCCGCCGCGCTGACGGAGAGCGACTGCGCGAACCTGCTGGGCTCGTCGTTCACCGGCCTCGACGAGGAGCGGGTCTCCGCCATCGCCAGCGGCCTCAAGGAGTTCACCGCGGGCGTGGCCGGCGATGACCGCGGCCTGATCCAGGCGTTCGGCGTCTTCGTCACGATGCACCTGGCGTCGTACTACAACCGCATCAGCTTCGACGCCGTCCACGAGATGGGGAAGATCGACGCCTCGCTCGCCGCGAACGTCGAAGAGCTGCTGCGCGAGAGCGGCCGACAGTGCGGCTTCAACACCTTCGGCGGGATCCTGCGGTCCGCCGAGTGGGAGTCCCTCGTGGGACCACCGCGCTCCGACCCCAAGGAGATCGTGACCAGCTGCCTGGGCATCGCCCGAGCGCTGGGGTTCGGACACTGGACGCTCCACGAGTTCGAGCCTGGCGAGCGTATCGTCGTGCGGACGCCGGCGACGTACGAGACCTCCTTCTACCGCCGCACGTACGGCGCCAGCTCCCACCCGCGCTGCTACATCCTGCAGGGCGCGATGGTCGCCGTGGCCCACCTCGCGCACGGTGTCGTCTGGGAAGAGTCGCCGTCCTTCGACGAGGCGCTCTACCAGCGACTCCTGCACGGGACGGACAACGCCTGGGACTGGTCCATGCCCACCTGCCACACCTGCGGCGACACCTTCTCCGAGATCGTCGTCACCCGCCGCCGGAGCTGAGCGCGTGTCCCTGGCGCTGAGCCGGCAGCAGGGGTGCCTTCGGGCGCTCCAGTACCGCCTCACGCTGGAAGACAGCGCGCGCCTGCCCGCGTTCCTGCGCGCCGCCGGCGACACCGGGTTCCACGCCGCGCCGCGGCCCGGGCTCCCGGCCCTGCGGCTCGTCGACGACAACGAACACGAGCTGATCATCGTGCTCGCCTCAGCGCGGATCCAGCTGCGTGTGTCCTACCTCGTGCCGCGCGACGAGCGCGAGGCCTGCGCCCTGGCGTTGACGTCCCGGTTCATCGACGCCATGCATCCCGCCCGGCAGGACACGCCCGCCAGAGATGCCCACGCCGAGCCCGAGCCGTCGCTCGGGGAGGAGCCGCCGCGCATGCCCGATGCAGACTGAACCGGACCGGATGAAGGCCCCCCGCGGCGCGCGCCGCACCAGACCCCGCCGCAGCCCCCGCGGCGCGGCCGCGGCGCTGGTGGTCGTGAGCGTCGTCGTCGGGCTGGTGCTGACCGTCGCGACGCTCGCGCTGATCAGCCGGGCTCGGCTTGCGCGCGTCTACGCCGTGCCGCTGGTCGAGCTGCCGGAGGCCGCGCACGCGCTCGACGAGGGGCGCAGGCTGTACACGCTGTACGGATGCATCGACTGTCACGGGGCCCGGCTCGAGGGGCGGGTGCTGATCGAGGGCGGGCCGCTGGGCCGCTACGTCGCCCCGAACCTCACGCGCGGCGCTGGCGGTGTGGCGGCGCGGATCGACGACGACGCGCTGGTCGCGCGGGCCGTGCGGCACGGCGTCAGCCCGTCCGGCCGCTCGCTGCGGCTGATGCCGTCCGAGCGGTACACGCACCTGGCGGACGGCGACGTCGCGGCGCTTGTCGCGTACCTGCGACACGCAGCGCCGGTCGACACGTCGCTTCCGCGCACCCGCGTCGCGCTGGGAGGGCGCATCCTGCACGCGCTCGGCTTCCTCGAGCTCGACGTCGCGCGAGGCGTCGACCACGAGGCGCCGCGCGTCGACCCGGGGGAGCCGGCGGCGACGGCGGCCTACGGGCGCTACGTCGCAGGGCTGTGCACCGGCTGCCACGGCGCAGACCTGCGCGGCGGCGCGGCCGCGCCACACGACGGGGCCGGGACGGAGCCTGCGGTGGCCGGGAACCTGACGCCGCACACGGACGGGCTCGCCGGCTGGCGGTTCGACGAGCTGGAGCGGGCGGTGCGGCGGGGCGTGGGCCGCGACGGGCGGTCGCTCGACAGCGGGATGCCCAGCGAACGGCTGGAGCTGCTGACGGACACGGAGCTCTGGGCGCTGTGGGCGTACCTGCAGCAGCTGCCGCCGCTGCCGTCAGCGCGTCCGTAGCGGGGGACGCAACCGGCTGTGTGCCTGACGGTACGCCGGCCGGTGTGTCAGGGGAGGGGAGCCGGCGACGACGTCGGGCCAGGGCGCAGGGCCAGGGCCAGGGCGCAGGGTCCGGGCGCAGGGTCCGGGCGCAGGGTCCGGGCGCAGGGTCCGGGCGGTGGGCGCACGTCAGATGCGGATCTGCAGCTGCATGATCCACTCGTTCGCCCGCGTGATCGGCTGCAGCTCGAGGTTCGTGCCGGCTTCACCGTAGACCGGTCGGTTGCGCCAGGTCGTCGTGACCTTCGCGTTGTGGCCGTAGAGGTACCAGTTCATGCCCAGCTCTGCCGTGGCGTTGACGCCGCGCAGGGCCTCGAGGAACGCGACGTGCGAGGAGGCGTAGGGCTGCATCTGGAAGGTGATCGTGCGCGCGGGCGCCAGGAGCCCGACCTGGCTGTAGAGGTGCCAGCCGGTGCCGATCACCGGGTAGCTGTTGCCCGGCCCTGCGATCGTGCCCGCGGCGCCGTCGACGGTCCCGCTCGTGGGGTTCATCGTGCCGATCGCGCGCAGGTAGCCCGGCCCCATCTGCTGCACCATCGCCACGCTGTAGTGGCTGATCGCGAACCCGGACGTGCCGATCGGGCGGTCGAGGAACACGTCGACCGCGCCGATCACGGCGTCGTGGATCTCGCGGACGCCGTCGTCCCCGGTGCGCTGCATCGAGCCGGGGTGCCAGTAGAAGCCGGCGCCCACGTTGAGCACATCCCGGCTGCCCAGCCAGGTGCCGGCGGTGTACGGGGTGACGGCGGGCTCGGGATCGCGGAGGTAGACCTGGAGGTAGCCTGCCCAGGCGAAGGTGAAGGCGTCAGGCCGGAAGTCCGTGCGGCCGTCGGCGCGCGGTGGGGCCGGCGGCGAGAACGGCCGGTTCGCGGCGAGGCGGTAGTTGAGCGGGCCGATCGTGCCGTGCGCGAAGATGCCCAGCTGGCGCGCGACCTGGTCCGTCTGCTCGATGGTTGGCCACGTGAACGTGGGTGTATCGAGGCCCAGCAGCGTCGTGGTGGACGCGTTGCTCATCCGCGAGATGCCGTTCCAGTAGTGCAGGCCGGCGCCGATGATCAGGTGCTCGCGGATGACCTCGAAGGATCCCCACGCGTCATGGACGTGGATGCCCAGCTTGCGGTCCGCGGTCGTGAGCTGGTTGTTGATGCCCGCGTGGAGCATGATCTGGAGGCGGTCGAACTGGCCCTGCAGCATGAGCCGGGAGCGGCGGATGGCGACGTCTCCGTAGAGGTCGGTCTCGCGGCCGCGGACGGTGGTGTCCGGGTTGAGCTGCATCGCGCGCAGCCAGACCTGGTGCCAGGTGGAGAGCTGGATCGTGTAGTCCGGGTTGCCGCCGACCTGGAAGCGGATGGCGGGCAGGCCGGGGCGGGGCGTGGCGTCAGCCTGCGGCGTGGCGAGCGCGGCGAGCGCCGCGACCAGCGCGGTGATGAGGTGCCGCGCGCCCCGCGCGCCCCGGTTGTCGAACGAGCGCGCCCGGCGTCCGCCTGCGCGAGGGGGCGTGGTGTCGCGTCGGTGGCGGAGCTGGGCTGCGGTCGCTGGGCTGGCCGGTGCGGCGCTGGCGTGGGGTCGGGTTCGTGTGCGGTCGCGGCTGGCCACGTCGTCACGGGTCGGGGGCGGTGGGGAGCGCGTCCGGCCGCGCAGCTGCTCACCCTAGTGCGCCGGGACGCGGGCCGCAACGCATCGTGGTGAGGGGCGTCCTCGTCCGGGCATCGCGGTCTGGCGCGTCACGGTGAGGGGCGCCGCGTTCAGGGACGCCGCGTTCAGGGACGTATGCCCAGGCGGCGCTCGACGTGGATCATGTGCAGCGCGTACGAGACGACCATCACGCCGAACGTGATGAAGGCGCCGGTGCGCAGGAACCAGGTGTCGAGCGCGTGCTGGGTTCCCGGCGCCGGGAGGGCACCCAGCACCGGGTGCAGGACCGTCGACGCCAGCACGACGAGCAGGAACCAGCCGCTGACGTGTAGCGCGAGGTAGCCCAGGCAGGAGCGCCAGTAGATCCGGCGCAGCGTGTCTGCGTCCGTGGGCGGCGTGAGGAGGTGTCGGCGGCGGCGGCGGAGGGTCATCGTCGGGAGTCCGGGCGTGGGGCCGCGGTCGCGGCCGTCCTTGCGTGCGCAGCTGCCGGCGCGCTGGGGGATGAGCGTGAAGGGCTGGCGAAAGAGGGTCATCATGGCGGCCTCCAGCGTGCGTCAGCCGACGGTGGTCATCGTGGCGGGTGTCCGGGTCGAACCCAGGTCGCAGACGCGGGGGCCCGGTGGCGTGGTCGCTGCGCCCAGCCAGTAGTAGCCGTCGTCGTCACGGCTGCAGGCGCGCCCGGTGCAGAAGGCGCTGGGCACCGGCGTGAAGTAGCGGTCGACGAAGCGGGCGTGCTGGCGGTGCCAGGTGCGCGCCTGGCCCGGCCAGGAGCCGACGAGGCAGAGGATGCCCTCGCGGTTCCGCTCGCGCAGCCGCTCGCCGTGGACGTCGACAAGGGACGGCTGCACGCCAAAGAACGGGACCGCCGGTGAGCCGGGCTTGTGGGCGATCGCGCCGGGCAGCGGCGCCAGCAGGACGCCGCCGGACTCCGCCGGATGCCAGGTCTCGATCACCGGGCAACGACGGTCACAGATCACGTCGTGCACGAAACGCCACAGCTCCGGCTTGAGCGGCTCACCCCAGGTGGCGACGAGGCGCAGGCTGTCCTGCGTCCAGGTGCGCGCCGCCGGCGCGCCCATGTCCTGCATCGCGCGGAGCGCCGCGGGCGCCGCGTACCAGACGGTCGCGCCGGTCGCGTCGATGATCTCCAGCGCGCGCGTGGCGTCAGGCCAGGCCAGCGGACCCTCGCTGAGCACCGTGGTGATGCCGTTGCAGAGGGGCCCGTAGACGCCGTAGGTCGTGCCCGTGATCCACGCGACCTCCTCGGTGCAGAACTGGATGTCGTCCGGACGTGTGTCGAGGACGTAGCGCTGGGTCACGGCGGCGTAGGCGAGGTAGCCGGCGGTCGTGTGCACGACTCCGCGCAGCTCGCCGGCGTCGTCGACGTCGTAGGTGATGAACAGCGGCGCCTCGGACGGCATGGCAGCGGCCGGCGCGCAGGCGCGGTGACGCGGCAGCGCCTCGTGCAGCCACTCGTCGCGACCGTCGACGAGGGGGACGTCGACCGCCGTGCGCTGGACAACGACCACGCGCTCGACAGCGGTGTCGTGCTCGAGGGCCTGGTCGACGTGCCGCTTGAGCGGCACGACGCGCCCGCCGCGCGGCGCCTCGTTCGCCGTGATCACGACCCGCGCGCCGGAGTCCTGCAGCCGCGCCGTGAGCGCGTCCGGACCGAACCCGGCGGCGACGAGCACGTGAACCGCGCCGATCCGCGCGCAGGCCAGCATCGACGCCACCTGCTCAGGCATCGTCGGCAGGTGGATCAGCACCCGGTCACCGGGGCGGATGCCGTACTCGAGCAGCAGGTTGGCGATGCGCGCGACGGACAGCTGCAGCTCCGCGTAGCTCACGAACTCGTACTCACCGGGCTCGTTGCGGGCCCAGACGATGGCGGTGTGATCGGGCGCGACCGCGGCGTGGCGATCGACGCAGTTGACCGCCACGTTGAGCGCCCCGCCATCGAACCAGGTGACCTCGCCGACCGGGTGCTGCGTGCGCACCTGCGCCGGCGTGGTCGACCAGACGAGCGAGCGGGCCTGGTCACCCCAGAACCCGACCGGGTCCTCCGTGCTGCGCCGGTAGAGCGCCGCGTACTCGTCCAGGGACTGCACCCGCGCCCGCTGGGCGAAGTGGGGCTTGGTGGGAACGGTGAGGGTCATGGTGTGGGTCATCGGTGGTGTCCTCGTCGAGGCGCACTCCAGCTGCCCGGCGACCCGCTCCCGTGCTCACGTTGCCAGCGGAGGGGGGGACAGCCCTGGATACGTCGTGCTGTTGTGGTGTGCCGCAGGTATATGCATGGTTCGTGCCATAATGGGCGCAGGGCGTTTTCCGCACGATCGTTCGCGAGGAGGTGAGCGGTGCCGGTCACTTGCGAAGGTACAGGACTGTTTCCGTCCAGGCGCCGGCGCGGTCGGGGGGCGTGGGGGCCGGCTTCCGGGTGTTACGATCGGTAACGGTGTTACGTGGGGTAACGCGGGGGGCGGGGGGGCGCGGACCCCACGGGGTGTTACGGCAGGTAACACGGGTGGTGGTGGTTGCCGGTGCCCGCGGGCGGTTGCTGGCCGGGTGCCGTCTGTCTGAGCGCCGGCTCCGGGCGCCACGTGTCTGGGCGCCACGTGTCTGGGCGCCGGCTTCGGGCGCCGGCTCCGGGCGGCCGTGCACGGCAGACTTTACGGTGCGCCATCGGGGTCGCTATGGTGGTGCCCGTACGGACGGCCCCATCCTTGCGGAGTGACCTGTGCGACGTCTGGGACGCGAGGAACGACGTGCGCTCACGGTGCTGCTGTTCGCGGCAGCGTCGCTGGCGCTGGCGACCCCGATCCGGGAGCTGTGGCTGATCGACCGGTGGTCCTGGTGGACCTTCGCGGTGGTCTGGCTCCTGGTGGCGCTGGGTGGTGTGTGGCTGGCTGCCGGGAGGTGGGACGATGAGTAGTGTCCTTGTCCCGCTGGCCGGCGCGCTGCTGGTGATGGGCTCGTTGTGGCTGGCCGGGGTGCTGCTGGAGCGCCGCGCGGCGTCGTCCGCCTCGTGGGAGCCGCACCCGGCGCTGCTGGGCATGGCGATGGGGATCTACTCGACGTCGTGGTTGATCTTCGGGAGCGCGGGCGCGGCAGAGCGGTCAGGGCTGGCGTTCCTGTCGATGGACATGGGCGCGGCGCTGAGCTGCCTGGCGATCCCGCTGCTGTGGCATCGGGTGGCGACGGTGGTTGACCGGTTCGGCGCGCGGAGCCTGGCGGACGTGCTGGCGGTGCGGTTTCACAGCCGGCTGGTGGGCGCGGTGGTGGCGATGTTCATGTTGTGCGCGGTGCTGCCGTACATCGCGCTGCAGCTGCGCGCGGTGGCGGGCACGGCGCAGTACCTGGCGGGCGAGAGCGCGCCGGGGTGGCTGGGCACCGTCTACGTGCTGTTGATCACGGGCCTCGCGCTGCTGATGGGCATGCGGTACATCGCGCCCGGCCGGCGGCACCCGGGGCTGCTGGGCGCGGCGGCGCTGGACGCGGTGTGGAAGGTGCTGGCGCTGACGGTCTGCGGGGTGCTGGCGCTGGTGGCGCTCGGCGGGCCGTCGGGCATCCAGGAGCGGCTGGCGGCGGAGCCGGAGCTCGCGCGGCACCTGACGGAGGACGCGAAGTCTCCGCTGTGGATCCCGCTGCTGCTGATGGGCTTCTTCATGGTCTTCATGCTGCCGCGGCAGTTCCACATCGCGTTCGTGGAGCGTCCGGACAAGCGGTCGTGGCGCCACCTGGTGTGGACGCTGCCGCTGGTGCTGCTGCTGTTCGACCTGTTCATCCCGGTGATCTACCTCGCGGGTCGTGAGTTCGCCGCGGTCGGCGCGGCTCCGGACCGGCTGGCGCTGGAGGCGACGTCGTACGGGTTCGTGCGCCTGCTGATGTTCATGGGCGGGGTATCGGCCTCGAGCATGATGGTGGTGGTGGCGACGGTGGCGGTGAGCGGGATGGTGGTGCAGCACCTGCTGCTGCCGCTGCGCCCGCTGAGCGAGTCCAGCTGGGCGTACGCGAACCGGATGCGCCAGCTGGCGATCGCGGGGCTGGTCCTGGTCGCCGCGCTCATTCACCTGCTGCTCGAGGGTCAGGCTCGGCTCGTGGACCTGGGGCTGGTGTCGTTCAGCCTGGTGCTGCAGTTCGTGCCCGGTCTGCTCGCGACGGTCTTCTGGCCGCGCGCGACGCGCGCGGGGTTCTACGCGGGGCTCGGGGCCGGGTTCGCGGTGTGGTTCTCGGGGGTGCTGGCCCCGCTGCTTCAGAGCGGGGACGTGCTGCGCGGGGACATGCTGTGGACGAGCCTGTCGCTTGACGGTCGCGGCCACTCGTTCATGGTGGCGCTCGTCGTCAACGCGCTGGTGATGGCGGTGGTGAGCCTGCTGGGACCGCAGCGCGGCGAGGAGCGGGACGCGGCCCTCGTGTGCGCGGCGTCTCCCGGCGAGCCGGTGAGCGGGCCGTGGATCTCCCCGACGGAGCTGCGCCGGCGGCTGAGCCGGACGTTCAGCCGCAGGTCCGCGGATCTGCTCGTGGACGACGCGCTCGGCGCGTTGGGGCTGGCGAACGACGAGTCGCGCGCGTTCGAGCTGATGAGCCTGCGCCAACTGCTGCTGCGGCAGCTGAGCCGGGAGTTCGGCCCGATCGCCGCGCGCGAGCTGCTGGCGCCGCGCCCGCTGGCGCGCGGTGACACGGACCCGGGCGGGCTCGCCGGGGGTGGACCGGACAGCCGGATCGCGGCCGAGCTCCGGCTCGTCGACCTCGTCGACGACGGGGCGGCGTCGACGCTGCCGGCGCGCGTGCGGCGCTACGTGCGCGCGGTGGTGCACTCGCTGCCGATCGGGGTCTGCACCCTGGACTCCGGGTGGCGCATCGTGCTGTGGAACGACGCGATCTCGACGCTGAGCGGGGTGTCGTCGCGGGAGGTCGTCGGGGCCCCGGTCGAGCAGCTGCCGGCGCACTGGGAGGTCTTCCTGTCCGAGGCGCTGCGCCAGCCATTCGGAGCCGTTCTGCCACGCTCGATCATGCTCCCCGACGGGACGACGCGCCTGCTGGAGGCGCGCTGCACGACGGACGGCGGCGACGGCCGCATCATCATCGTGAGCGACCGCAGTGAAGAGGAGCGCCTGCGACGCCAGGTCGCCCACCAGGAGCGCCTCGCGGCCGTCGGCCGCCTCGCCGCCGGCGTCGCGCACGAGATCGGCAACCCGCT
>ERZ869909.1282-NODE-1282-length-20887-cov-32.367756_pt1 | contig 20887 bp, 17 predicted proteins | sample MGYA00520892_ERZ869909 | MGnify/ENA primary metagenome ERZ869909 (study PRJEB32215, sample SAMEA104723947) | bioreactor metagenome | biome: bioreactor; feature: anaerobic bioreactor; material: water | place: China | collected 2015-03-12 ... | reverse complement strand
TCAAGGTAGTGCGTCTACCAATTCCGCCACGACCGCATCATGACCAGAAGCGCCCCCATATAGCCAACTCACGCGGCCGGAACAAGGGGGACACCGAGCGTCCGCGGAACTAACAGAGCCAACCTCCGAAGGCAAGGCCTCAAAGCGCGCAGGCCGCGTTTTTTGGCGGGCGCACGAGCAGCGAAGCGCCGGAAAGTGATAGAAATCGACCATGAAGGATTTCGATACAGGCCCCGGCCCCGTTTCCTGGCGCACAGACCACGGCCTCACCGCCTACCCCTCTGCGGTCGCCGCCATGGAGCGGCGCGCGGCCGACATTCGCAACGGCGAGAAGCCGGAGCTGGTGTGGCTCATCGAGCATCCGCCGCTCTACACGGCCGGCACCGGCGCGCGCGCCTGCGACCTCAAGGAGCCCGGCCGCCTGCCCGTCTTCCCGACGGGTCGCGGCGGCCAGTTCACCTACCACGGTCCGGGCCAACGCATCGCCTACGTGATGCTCGACGTTCAACGCCGCTTCGGAAGCGACGTGCGCGCTTTCGTGGGTGCCCTCGAACGCTGGCTCATCGCAGCTCTCGCCGATCTTGGCGTGCACGGGGAAACGCGCAGCGGCCGTGTCGGCATATGGGTGGCCGACCGAGGCCCCCCGCCGTCCGAGAACAAGATCGCCGCCCTCGGCATACGCATCCGCCGCGGCGTGAGCTTCCATGGCGTCAGCCTCAACGTGGCGCCCGATCTCTCCCACTATGGCGGCATCGTCCCCTGCGGAATTGCCGAGCACGGCGTCACGAGCCTCGCCGATCTCGGGTGCAGCGCGTCGATGAAAGATGTGGACATCTCGCTCCGGCGAAGCTTCGAGGCGCTGTTCGGCCCCACGATCGACGAGGCCCCGCAGGCAGGCGTCGCAGCTCGTCCGCCCACACAGCCCGAAACGAGCCGTCTCGAAAAATGAAAACCCGGCCCCGCGACAGGCGGAGCCGGGCAAAAATTCGAACACCGATGCCTTTGCTACGGACGCGGCGCGGGCTGAGAAGGCTGGGCGTCAGGTCCCGAACCGGACACTGTCGGCGCCACCGCGCTGTCATCGTAGAGCTGGCCGTCCTCGATCGACGTGACATCCGAGCTTTCGAGCTCGAACGGGTCGTCTCGACTGTCGTCAATCCTGATCAAGCATCCTGCCTTGCAAATCCCATCGATCACTTCGTTCGGCTTGAGAACCCGTGTCTCTGGGGTGCTTCCCTCGATGATTGTGACCTTGCGATCCCTATCGTCCCGATTTGTGATCGAAGCCGATTGAGCGGCCGAGGGAGAAAGGAGGACTGCGATCAGAAGCCCCGATATGACGCGATCAAGAAACACAGTCAGCAATAGGCGCTCCGGATTGAAACTGATTACTTCTTCTTCGCCTTCTTCGCCGCGGGCTTCTTGGCGGCGGGCTTCTTAGCGGCAGGTTTCTTAGCAGCTTTAGCCATAGTCCTCAGTCCTTCCATTGCACACCCGGCAAGCGCCGGGCTCTCTACGACCCGACTCGTTGGCGGGTCTATCGGCAATGTGAGGAGAATCAATTCCTCCTTCAAACGGAAATTTCCGGTGACGACTATCGAAGATTTCGATAGATAGTTTCGTGCATTTTAAGTGCGCGTTATGAGCAATAAATGGACATCAATCTCGCGCGAACGTTCCTGATGGTCGCGGAGACCGGCAGCTTCATCGAGGCTGCCGTGAAGCTCAACATCACGCAGTCCACCGTGTCCGCCCGCATCAAGGGGCTCGAGGATCTTCTCGGTTGCTCGCTGTTCCACCGCTCGAAGTCCGGCGCCGACCTCACGGCCGCGGGCGAGCAGTTCCGCAAGCACGCCCTCGCGCTCGTCCGCGTCTGGCAGCGTGCCCAGCTCGAAGTCAGCCTCGTGGACCAGCACAGCGACCACCTCGCCGTGGGGGCCTCGCAAGGTCTGTGGCAGGGGTTTCTCCTGAAATGGGTGGCACGCCTCCGCGCCACCAACTCCGACATCGCGGTCTCGGCCTTCTCCGCGGCATCGCCCGTGCTGACCCAGCGCCTGATCGAGGGCACCCTCGATCTCGCGGTCATGTATCGGCCCATCCAGCCGCCCGGCCATGTGGTCGAGCACCTGTTCGACGAGGAGTTCGTGCTGGTCACAAGCGGAAAGGCCGCCCCGCGGCGGGAGCCGACCGAATATGTGCTGGTCGATTGGGGACCGGACTTCCAGCAGGATCACGCGGCAGCCTACCCGGAGCTTACGAACCCCGGCCTGCGGCTCGATCTCGGCTCCGTCGGCCTCGATTACCTGCTCGCCACCGAGGCCTCGGCCTATTTCCCGGCCCGCATCGTGAAGCCCTACGTGGCCCGCGGCCGCCTGCATCAGCCCAAGCGCGCGCGGCGCTTCGTCTATCCGGTCTACATGGTCTATCCGGAGGCCCGGGACGAGGAAACGTACGAGCTGATCATCCAGGGCCTGCGCCGCGCCGCGGCCCGCCTGGGCTGACAGCCCCAAGAATGCCCACGGCACCATGAGCCTCGGTACGGCTCAAGCCGTCGCCCGCACCTCGAACCCCTCGAAGGCGCCGACGCCCTCGCCCAGGATCTCGACGCGCGTCACCGCCGCCCCTTGGGGCCCGCGCCCGCACCGCGCAATCATCTCCGCGACGCGCTCGTCCTCGCCCTGGAATACGGCCTCCACCGCGCCATCGGCCCGGTTGCGCACCCACCCCGTGAGCTTGAGCTCCGTCGCGACCCGCTGCGTCCAGGCACGGTACCCCACCCCCTGCACGAGACCTTCAATTCTGACGTGAGCGGTGCGGGTCCCGATCATGGAGCGTCCTGCAGGAGGGGATCAGTCCGGCTTCAGCGCCGTGACCTCGATCTCGATCTTCATGGCCGGATCGACCAAGCCCGCGATGATCAGCGTCGCCGCCGGCCTCACTTCGCCGAAATAGGTCTTCATGACCGGAAGGCACGGCTTGAAGTCCTCGGCGCGGGTGAAGAGGTACGTCACGCGCACGACGTCGGCGAGGCTCGCGCCCGCCTGCTCCAGCGCCTTCCCGATATTGCGGAAGCACTGATCGGCCTGCGCCACGACATCGTCCGAGATCGACATCGTCGCGTAGTCGAACCCGGTCGTGCCCGAGACGAACACCCAGCGCCCGTCCACGACGGCGCGCGAATAGCCCATCTCGTGCTCGAACGGCGATCCGGACGAGATGAGCCTGCGGGACGCGGTCGTCATCTCACACGAACTCCAGGATCACGGCGTCCACGGCCAGGCTGTCGCCCGCCTTCGCGTTGACCTTCTTGACCACGCCGTCACGCTCGGCCCGGAGAATGTTCTCCATCTTCATGGCCTCAACCACCGCCAGCGCATCGCCCGCCTTCACCTCGGCGCCCTCGCTCGTGTGGATCGCCTTGACGAGCCCCGGCATCGGGCAGAGCAGGAACTTCGACATGTCGGCCGCGGCCTTCACCGGCATCAGCGACACGAGCTCCGCCTCCCGCTCGGTGTAGACGTAGACCGGGCTCTGAATGCCGCGGTAGGAGAGCGTCACGCCGTTGAGGATCGGGCGGACCTGCACCGACACGGCCTTGCCGCCGACGTCGCCCCGCCAGACGGGATCGCCCGCCTTCCAGTCGGAGCGCACGGCCAGCGACTGCTCGACCGCCCCCTCCGCATTGAGGAACCCGACGGTGAGCTGATCGTCGCTCGCCGCCACCTCGATGGTCTGGCGCACGCCGCCGATATCGACCACGCGGCGCTTGGCGAACACCACCGAGCCGTTGGTCATCTGCCCGTCGATCAGGCGCCGGCGTGCATTGTGGAGGTGATCGATCGCCGCCGCGACCGCGACCAGGTCTTTGCGCTCCTCGCCTTCCGCAACGCGGGGCTGGAAGCCTTCGGGGTATTCCTCGGCGATGAAGCCCGTCGAAAGGCGGCCCTCGCGCCAGCGGGGATGATGCATCAGCGCGCTGACGAACGGCACGTTGTGCTGGATGCCGTCGATATAGAACGCGTCGAGCGCGTCGGCCTGCGCGTCGATGGCCGCGATGCGGGTCGGCCCATGCGTCACGAGCTTGGCGATCATCGGGTCGTAGAACATCGAGATCTCGCCGCCCTCTTCGACGCCGGTGTCGTTACGCACCGTGATGCCGTCGCGCACCTCTTCCTCGGGCGGGCGATACTTCACGAGCCGGCCGATGGAGGGCAGGAAGTTGCGGAACGGATCCTCGGCATAGACACGGCTCTCGACGGCCCAGCCATTGAGCTTCACGTCCGACTGCTTGAGCGGCAGCTTCTCGCCCGCCGCCGAGCGGATCATCAGCTCCACGAGGTCCACGCCCGTGATCAGCTCGGTGACCGGATGCTCCACCTGGAGCCGCGTATTCATTTCGAGGAAGAAGAAGCTCTTGTCCTGCCCGGCCACGAACTCGACCGTACCGGCCGAATCGTAGCCCACCGCCTTGGCCAGCGCGACGGCCTGCTCGCCCATGGCGCGGCGCGTCTTCTCGTCGAGAAGCGGCGAGGGCGCCTCCTCGATGACCTTCTGGTTGCGGCGCTGAATGGAGCACTCGCGCTCGCCGAGATAGATCACGTTGCCGTGCTTGTCGCCGATGAGCTGGATCTCGATGTGGCGCGGATCGACGATGAACTTCTCGATGAACATGCGGTCGTCGCCGAACGACGCCTTGGCCTCCGAGCGAGCCAGCGGGAAGCCTTCCTCGACCTCCTTGCGGTTGTAGGCAATACGCATGCCCTTGCCGCCGCCGCCGGCCGAAGCCTTCATCATCACGGGATAGCCGATCTCCTCGGCGATCTTCACCGCATGCTTCTCGTCGGCGATCTCGCCCACATAGCCCGGCACCGTCGAGACCTTGGCTTTGGCCGCCGCCTTCTTGCTCTCGATCTTGTCGCCCATGGCCGCGATGGCCTTGGGGTTCGGCCCGATGAACACGACCCCGGCTTTTTCTAGCGCGATTGGGAAGGCCTCGCGCTCCGAGAGGAAGCCGTAGCCGGGGTGAACCGCCTCCGCGCCCGTCTTCTTGCAGGCCTCGACGATCTTATCGATCAGCAGGTAGGATTCGGCAGCCGGCGGAGGACCCAGGTGAATGGCCTCATCCGCCATTTCAACGTGCAGCGCATCGCGATCGGCGTCGGAGAAGACGGCCACCGTCTTGATGCCCATCTTGCGCGCGGTCTTGATCACGCGGCAGGCAATCTCGCCACGATTGGCAATGAGGATTTTCTTGAACATTATCCCTGGGCGCCCTGTCTCGATGTCGGGGAAGTCGGTGGCAGGCTTTCTAGACGAATTCTATGAAGCGCGTAAACCGCGATAAATCGCACCGGCCGCACCGGGCGTGACGGAAATATGAACGGTCCGGGCCGTGTCGGGCGGCATGCCGCCGCGGAAAACCCGCTCCGCCTCGCTCGCTAACTCTCTCTAAATTTTGGACAGTTTCAGGCCGCTCGGCCGTCTCTCGCCGCCACGCCGATCAGCCGTTCCCGGCGCAAGTGCACGGCCACCGCCGCCGCCACCGGCGAGCGGGGCTCCTCCGTCTCGAGCCGCGCCGACAGCCAGCCCGGCTCGTCGGCGACGAGCCGTTCCCCGGTTACGATCTCGATCCGCTGCCGCTCGAGACGGGCCAGCGCCCGCTCCTCGCTCGAAGGGAGATGGTAGTCGTGCGTCAGAAACCCGAGCGAGGCGGCCACCTGCCGGTCGAGCGGCAGCGGCTGCCCGGCGGAAACGCGCGCACGCAAGGCCACCGAGCGCGGCGGTACGGCATAGCCCTGCTCCGCGAGCAGCACGTTCGACACGGCTTTGGCGAAGAGATCGACCCACGCGGGCGGTACCGGCCGGGCGGACACGGCCTCGTCGATGGCGATCAGGATCTCCGCCTCGGACCGCGTGAGCGCGAGCGCGCTGTCGCCCGCGAACGCGTTGAGGATGGTCCGGATCAGCGCAATGTCCGCCTCGCCGATCATGCCCGGCACCGGCGGCTGGCCTTGCCCGGAGCGCAGCGGACCGAAGCCGTGGATGGCGGCTCCCGCCACCTGCGAAAGAGCGAACGTCGCGAGACTGAGCGGGAACCAGCGCGCCTTCCCGAGGATCGCGACCAGAAGATCCAATTCCGCGCGGTTGGCGATCCACCCGTCCGTCGACAGCCGCGAGATGAGCCAGTCGCTCTTCTCGGCCGTGATGTAGCCTTCGGGGCCGCTCTGGTTGAGGATGTAGTCGCCGATCAGATCGACGAGAAAGCCGCCCCAGGAGGGCGCCTGCACCGGGCACGTGCGATTGAGGCGAAGCAGCGTCTCGGCCTCGTCCGCGTGGATATCGGGATCGTCCTGGAATGCCGCCTTGAGCCGGGCGACATCGCCATCCTTGATGCTTCCGCGGAACTCGAATTCCTCAACGGATACAGACTTCACAACGCACATGCCACTTCCCCGCCCCGACGCTCCCGTGGATGTCCAAGCTAGACGGGCATCCTTACCAATCGGCTAATGTCCGCCCCGCAACGGCGCACGCCCAAGGCTCCGTACACGGCAGGTGTGGCTATCGAGCCGCAGCGGGATCGCGCCGGAAACGAAGCCGGAGATCGAGCGTCGCGCGTCCGCCGCGCCCCCTTGAGTTCTCCCGGTCGCTCTATAGGGTGGCGCGCATCATGAGACCCACCGTCCGCTTCGCGCCGAGCCCGACCGGCACGCTTCATATCGGCAACATCCGCACAGCGGTGTTGAATGCGCTTCTCGCCCGCAAGGCGGGGGGCGTGTTCATGCTCCGCCTCGACGACACCGATCGGGAGCGCTCCACGGAGGAATTCGCGGACGCCATCCGGCGGGATCTCCGCTGGCTCGGCCTCGACTGGGCACGCGAGGCGCGCCAGTCCGACCGCCTCGGCCGCTATGCCGAGGTTGCAGAGGCGCTCAAGGCCAGCGGACACCTTTATCCCTGCTACGAGACCGAGGCCGAGCTCGACCTCAAGCGCAAGCGCCAGCGCGCGCGCGGCCTGCCGCCGATCTACGACCGCACGGGCCTGCGCCTCTCCGACGACGACCGCGCGAAACTGGAAGCCGAAGGCCGCCGCCCCCACTGGCGCTTTCGCCTGCCCAATTCGGATGCCGAAAGCGGGCTGAGCCCCTTGCCCACGATCGTCTCCTGGAACGACCTCATCCGCGGAGATCAGACGGTCGACCTTGGCTCGCTGTCCGACCCGGTCCTGATCCGCGGCGACGGCACGCCGCTTTATACGTTCACGAGCGTCGTCGACGACATCGACTTCTCCATCACGCACATCGTGCGCGGCGAGGACCACGTGACGAACTCGGGCGTGCAGATCGCCATCTTCGAAGCACTCGGCGCGGAACCGCCGGCCTTCGGCCACCACGGCCTCCTGATCAGCGCCGACGGCACCGCCCTCTCGAAGCGCACGGGCTCGCTCTCGATCAGCTCGTTCCGCGAAGCCGGCCTCGAACCGATGGCGGTCCTGAGCTACGCCGCGCTGATCGGCACCTCCGACGCCATCGAGCCGCATGGCGCAATCGACGAGCTGGCAGCCCTCTTCGATCTCGGCAAGGTTTCGACCACGCCCGCCCGCTTCGACGCGGTCGAGCTCAGAAATCTCAACGCCAAGCTCCTGCACAAGAGTGCCTACGAGACCGTCGCCGACCATCTCGCGGCCTTCGGCGTCGGCGGAGGCGCCGCATTCTGGGAGGCCGTACGCGGCAACGTCACCGTGCTGGAAGACGCGTGCGACTGGTGGCGGATCGCGACCGCCGACATCGACCCCGTGATCGAAAATGCGGACCTGACGGCCAAAGCCGCGACGCTTCTCCCGCCCGAGCCGTGGGATGCCGACACCTGGAAAACCCTGACGGGCGCCGTCTCGCAGGCGACGGGCCTCAAGGGCCGCGCGCTCTTTCACCCGCTCCGCCTCGCACTCACCGGCCGCGACGCCGGCCCCGAGCTGAAAGGGCTCCTGCCGTTCATCGGGCGCGCGCGCGCCGAAACCCGCCTCAAAGGCCAACGGGGCTAGACCATGATCGCTTCAGGCCCTATCAGCCTGAAGCGTGAATCATCGGTCTCACGAAAGAGATAGAGCGTGATTCCGATTCAATCGAAAATGATCGCGCTCTAGCAATCACGAAACGGTGTCTCCGCTTCGCGCCGTCCACTTCGACCGATCTCTGAAAAAACCTATTGCGTCGTGGTCGCCCAGGGCAGCTCTTCGGCCGCTCCGCCAAAGGCGGGTTCGCCCGGGGCCGCTTCCGCCGGTGCGCCCTCGGTCGCCCAGCCACCTGCCGCCCCCGCCGCAGCGCCATGGGCCGGCAGCGTACCGGGCGGCGGCTCGTATTCGGAAACCTTGCAAGAGCAGCCCTTCACGTACTCCTTGCGATAGCGGAAGGCCGTCTTGAGCTGCTTGTAGGCTTCGTTGGTGCTGGCCGCCACGGCCTGCTCCATGCCGGCACCCGGATTCTGGTGGTAGTAGAGCGCAGCCGGCGACGCGCACCGCGACTGGCACACGTCCTCGTCCCGCTGGAAATGGTTGGGCAGCGTCGAGAAGCTCACGGGGAAATAGTAGCCGTCGCACAGCCGGACGCACACCGTCCGGTAGGTGGCATAGGGGAGCGAGCCGAAACCCGAACGGCCCGCAGTGCCGCTGCTTTCCTGGTCCTCCCAGAAGCCGAAAGACCCGCTATCCTGCCGCCGCGCCTGCTGCTGGTAGGTGGCGCCGCAATTGTTGCGGGCAAGCTCGCGCACGATCTCGTCCTGGTACGACCGGCCGGAGGACGCCTGAAGCTGGTGCAGCCGCGATTCGATCTCGTCGACGCGCCGCCGCCCTTGCTCCACCTGATTGGAAAGGTCGATGCACTTGCGCGTCCGCCGCAACGTCTTCGAGAACAGGAAATATTCGTAGCAGTCGCTGCGTTCGAGCTGCTGGCGCTGCGTGCGGTAGGTCCGCTCCACCTCGCGAAGCTCGCTCTCGAGCGCAGGAACCATGTTGGCCGAACTGCTGCCGCGCTGGCCCTCCTGCACGAGGCGCCGCTCGAGATCGAGGCAGATCGGGCTGCGCCCCGTCTGCGCCCCATGGGAGGGCGGCGGCGCGGCCGGCTCCGCGTAGGGGTCGGTATAGGGGTCGTTGTAGACGGGCTCGCGCGGCGTCGGCGGCGGACGCTCCTGCTGCTCCTCTCCCCCGCCCCAGGGCCACCAGCCCTGCGCGAGCGCGGGCACCGCGAAGCCGGCGGCCAGCGCAAACGTCACCACGAAACCGAGCGTCGCGGCTTGGCCGGTCTTGGCGCCGAGCCGGCCCATAGTCTTCACCGCGAGGCGCGAGACCCGGCGCAGAAAGCCGCTATTGCGAGACGTTGTCATCGATCCATCGAACGTCGGGAGCCGAAGCATCCCCTGAGAAAGCAATCGCTTTCACCATATCATGCGAGCCGGATAAGGGGTCAATGCGGGAGAAATGCGGCGTCTCCCCGCGGCCTGCCTTTTCCCCGCATATCCCTCCAGCCCACAACGCGCGCGCGATGGCGCGCCGGACAGCGCTTGACGCCCCGCAGGGCGCCCCGCATAACTCGCCCCATGATCACCACGCTGCGCAAACCCGCCGTTATTATTTGCGGCTGCATGATTATTTCGGGCTAGTCATTTCCCGCTGGCGCGCGGCCTCGGTCTTTGCCTCATCACAAGACAGAGAAACGCCCCGCCGGACGGAGGATCGGCCCCGCATGCGCTGAGGACGTGGGACGCGGGGAAGCATGAGGAGGACCGGGTGTCGCTGACGCTCTATAATACGCTCGCGCGCCGCAAGGAGACGTTCGAGCCCTTGGACGCCGCCAATGTGCGCATGTACGTCTGCGGGCCGACGGTCTACGACTACGCCCACATCGGCAACGCGCGCCCCGTCATCGTCTTCGACGTCCTATTCCGGCTCCTGCGCCACACGTACGGCGCCGGTCACGTCACCTATGTCCGCAACATCACGGACGTGGACGACAAGATCAACGCCCGCGCCGCGGCCGACTCCCCCGGCCTGCCGCTGAACGAGGCCATCCGCCGCGTCACCGAAGCGACCGAAAAGCAGTTCCACGAGGACATCAGGGCCCTCGGGGTTCTTCCGCCCACCGTCGAGCCGCGCGCCACCGAGCACATCGGGGAGATGCGCGGCCTGATCGAGGCGCTCGTCGCCAACGGCCACGCCTACGTCGCCGAGGATCATGTCCTGTTCGACGTGGCCTCGATGCCCGACTATGGCCGCCTCTCCAACCGCTCGCTCGAGGAGATGGAAGCCGGCAGCCGCGTCGAGGTCGCGCCCTACAAGAAAGGCGCGATGGACTTCGTGCTCTGGAAGCCCTCGAAGCCGGGCGAGCCCGCCTGGCCCTCGCCCGCCGGCATCGCGACGCCCGGCCGGCCCGGCTGGCACATCGAATGCTCGGCCATGTCGGAGCGCCATCTCGGCCCCGTCTTCGACATTCACGGCGGCGGCATCGATCTCGTCTTCCCCCATCACGAGAACGAGATCGCGCAATCGCGCTGCGCCCACGGCACGCCGGTGATGGCGAAGGTGTGGATGCACAACGGCTTCCTGCAGGTCGAAGGCGAGAAGATGTCGAAATCGCTCGGCAACTTCATCACCATCCACGAGTTGCTCGAGACGAAGAAGTTCGGCGCCAACCAGTGGCACGGCCGCGTCATCCGCCTCGCCATGCTCGGCACCCATTACCGCCAGCCGATCGACTGGACAGCCGAGCGCCTGCTGCAGGCCCGCGCGACGCTGCTCGACTTCGCCGACCTTCTCGCCGGCGTCGAAGCCGCTGACACCCCGCACGCCGACGTGGTGGCAGCGCTCTCGGACGACCTCAACACGCCGAGCGCACTTTCCATCATCCATGGCCTCGCCAAATCCGCGCGCCGCAATCCCGAGGCGGCAGCCGAGCTCAAGGCCACACTCGCGTTCCTCGGCATCTACGATGGCGAAACGCGCGAGGAGCTGAGCGTCGGCGTCGAAGCCGTGGCCGTCGACGAGGCCAAGGTCGAGGATCTCGTGACGGCCCGCCTCGCCGCCCGCAAGGCAAAGGACTTCAAGGAGAGCGACCGCATCCGCGACGAGCTCGCCGCGATGGGCGTGGCCGTGAAGGATGCGAAAGACCCCAAGACAGGCGACATCGTCACAACCTGGGAGATCGCACGATGAGCGACGACTGGAAAAAAGACACGCCGTTCCCCAAGCACTGGCTGCTCTACGTCGTGGCCAAGGTCGGCATCGTCGTGCTGGCCGTGATTCTGGCCTATTATCTCGCCCACAGCCAGGGCTGGATCTGACGTGGCACGCATGAGCCCAGCTTATCCGCTGCGTCCGTTCCTGGTCCCTGACACGGCCGGGCTGCAGGATCTCTTCGCGCAATCCATCGAGGAGCTGACGGCCGACGACTACGACGAGGACCAGCGCCTCGCCTGGATCTCGGCGGCCGCCGACGCGGAAGCCTTCGCGGAGCGCCTCGCCGGCATGGTCACGCTCGTCATCCAGATCGACGGCGAATATGCGGGCTTCGCGTCCCTGAAGGACAACAAGACGCTCGAAATGCTCTACGTGCACCCCTATCACGCGGGCCAGGGCGTCGGCACGACGCTCGTGGACGCACTCGAGCGCATCGCGGCAGGACGCGGCGCAACCGAGATCACGGTGGAGGCGAGCGACACGGCCGTCCCGTTCTTCGAAGCGCGCGGCTACTCGGGCACGCAGCGCAGCATGATGCCCCGCGACGGCCAATGGCTACCGAACACCACCATGAAAAAGCCGCTCGGCAAAAAGCAGGACGACGCCTGACGCGGCTGGCAAGCGAGACGTAGATGTCTAAGGAACGCCTCTACCTGTTCGATACCACCTTGCGCGCCCGTTCGCGCGCAGGCGCCCCGCCGCGGCAGAGCGTAATCATCTCGGAGCGCCGAGCACGAACAAACCCAACACGATGCCGTCGCGCAGGCAGCGAGCGAGGCGCAAATGTCTAAGGAACGCCTCTACCTGTTCGATACCACCCTGCGCGACGGCGCGCAGACGACGGGCGTCGATTTCTCGATCGACGACAAGCGGCGCATCGCGGCCCTGCTCGACGGTCTTGGCCTCGACTACATCGAAGGCGGGTATCCCGGAGCCAACGACACCGACTCGGCCTTCTTTTCCTCGAAGCCCGCCTTCAAACAGGCGCGCTTCACCGCGTTCGGCATGGTGAAGCGTGCGGGCCGCTCCGTTTCGAACGATCCCGGCCTCCAGGCGCTCCTGGCCTGCGCTGCCGACAGCATCTGTCTCGTCGCCAAGGCGTGGGACTATCACGTGCGCGTCGCGCTCGGCATCACCAACGAGGAGAACCTCGCCGCCGTCGCCGAGAGCGTCGCCGCCGTCGTCGCATCCGGCCGCGAGGCGATGCTCGACTGCGAGCATTTCTTCGACGGCTACAAGGCCAACCCCGCCTACGCGCTCGCCGTCGCCCGCACCGCGCTCGAAGCCGGCGCCCGCTGGGCCGTGCTCTGCGATACCAACGGCGGCACGCTCCCGCACGAGATCGTCCGCATCGTCGGCGAGGTGACGGACCAGCTCCCCGGAGATCGCCTCGGCATCCACACCCATGACGACACCGGCAACGCGGTCGCCAACACGCTCGCCGCCGTGCGGCAGGGCGTCCGCCAGATCCAGGGCACGCTGAACGGCCTCGGCGAGCGCTGCGGCAACGCCAACATGACGACGCTGATCCCGACCCTGCTGCTCAAGAGCGATTTCGCCGAGCGTTTCGAAACCGGCGTCACGCCCGAAGCGCTCCGCACGCTCACCCACGCGAGCCGCGTTCTCGACGATCTCCTGAACGAAGCGCCCCGCCGCCAGGCGCCCTATGTGGGTGAGGCCGCCTTCGCCACCAAGGCCGGCATCCATGCCTCCGCGATCCTGAAGGAGCCCGAAACCTACGAGCACGTGCCGCCCGAGGCCGTCGGCAACCAGCGCCGCCTTCTCGTCTCCAAGCAGGCCGGCCGCTCGAACGTGACCGCCTCGCTCGAACGCCTGGGCCTCGCCGCCGACAAGGACGATCCGCGCATCCAGGCCCTTCTCGACGAGGTGAAGGCGCGCGAGAGCGCCGGCTATGCCTACGAAGCAGCCGAAGCCTCGTTCGAGCTTCTCGCCCGCCGCTACCTTGCGGACGTCCCGCGCTATTTCTCGGTGGACAGCTTCCGCGTCATGGTCGAGCGCCGCCACAATGCGTTGGGCGAGCTGGTGACGGTCTCGGAGGCAACCGTAAAAGTGTTCGTCAACGGCGAAACCGACCCCCTCTGGTCCGCCGCGGAAGGCAACGGCCCCGTCAACGCCCTCGACGGCGCGCTCAGAAAAGACCTCGGCCGCTACCAGAAGCACATCGATAGCATCGAGCTGGTCGACTACAAGGTGCGCATCCTCACGGGTGGCACAGAAGCCGTCACGCGCGTCCTCGTGGAAACGATGGACCACACGACCGGCGAGCGCTGGCTGACGGTCGGCGTCTCTCCCAACATCATCGATGCAAGCTTCGAGGCCCTCCTCGATTCCATCAACTACAAGCTTCTGAAATCCGGAGCGACCGCGGCATAGGCGGCCGCAAGCAAGGAAAGCGTCATGCGCGTTCTGATCTCTTCGGCCCTGGTGGCCGCGCTTGCGGCGATAGCGGCACAAACCGCCTCGAGCGGCGACGTCAAGAGCTACACCGCGCCGGAGGCACGGACGTCTGCGCCCGGCCCCCTGGCCGCGCGTGACGTGATCGAGCGGCTGTTCAAGGCGGATGCCGATACGGCGCCTGATCTCAGCGGGCTGGACCTCGCAAACCTCGACCTCGCCGAGCTCGACTTCAAGCAAGCGAACCTCTCGGGAAGCAATCTCTACGGCGCCGATCTTTCGCGTGCGAACCTTGCCGGCGCAAACCTCGCGGGCGCCCGCCTCGACCGCGCCAAGGTCACATCGGCCGACTTTACGGGCGCCGACCTGACCGACGCGCACATCCTGCGCCCGACGATCTTCACGACCCTCGACCCCACGAAGGCGGAAACGCTGCGCTTCATCGGCGCGCGCCTCGTGCGCCTCCGCTCCGACGGCTGGCTGGACGGCACGGACTTCTCGGGGGCCGATCTCACCGGCGCCGTGTTCGGCGGCGGCCACGCGCACGAGCAGACGCTGTTCTCGCCGACGAGCCTCATCAGCGCGAACTTTACCGGCGCGATCCTGAAGGAAGCCAAGTTTCCGAGCGCACATTTGAAATATGCGCGTTTCGTCGACGCCGACCTTACGGGCGCAAATCTTCGCGGCGCGCATCTTCTGGGCGCCGACTTCACGCGCGCCAACCTCGCAGGAGCGGACCTGACCAGCGCCAACCTGGATGGCGCGGATTTGCGCGCCGCCCGCGGCCTCGATAAGGTCATCGGCCTCGAGGACGCGCTCAACGTCGACACCGCGCGCTTGACGGGCAGCCGTTGAACCCTCGCGCTTGGGGATATTTCCCTTGAAACGCCGGAAACAACGGGCAAAACAGAACCGGAAGGTGCGCGCCCGCGTACCGCAGAGCATGGGACAAGTCTTCATGCGTCACGGACACCGCCGTAGAGACCATCTCCCGTCGGTCGGGCTCCGCGTTTTCCTCGCGACAGCCGGGCTCGCGTTCTGGGCTGGAGCCGCGGCGCAAGACGTTCCGAGCTATCTCGGAGCGGAGCCTGCGGAGCAGGCCGCCCCCACCACGCGTCTCACCGCGCGCGCCGTCTTCGAGCGCATCTTCAAGGCCGCACCCGAAACGCGCCCCGATCTCGCGAAGACGGACATGACGCGTCTCGACCTCGCGGAGCTCGACTTCAAGGCAGCCCTCCTCACCGGCTCGGACCTTTACGGCTCGGATCTCTCTCGGGCGACGCTGGCGGGCGCGTCCCTCGTCGGCGCGAAGCTCGACCGCGCGACCATCACGGCAACCGACTTCTCCAACGCGGACCTGACCGACGCGCGCATCATCCGCCCGACGATCTTTACGACCCTCGAGGTCATGTCGAGCGAGGTCCCGAAGTTCACGGGCGCCAAGCTCGTGCGCTTCCGCTCCGACGGCTATCTCGACCGCGCCGACTTTACCGGCGCAGATCTCACGGGCGCCATCCTCGGCCGCACGGCGGTGCGAGAGACTTCGGTGAATGCCCCCGCCAGCCTCGTTAGCGCCAACTTCACGCGTGCAATCCTGAAAGACGCGACGCTGGCGAACACGTCCCTCAAGTATGCCCGCTTCGTGAACGCGGACCTCAGGGGGGCGAACCTGAAAGGCGCCGACCTGATCCAGGCCGACTTCACCGGCGCCGACCTGACGGGCGCGGACGTGACGGGGGCCAACCTCTACGAGGTCGATCTTCGCACCGCCCGCGGCCTCGACAAGGTCATCGGCCTCAAGGACACGCTGAACTTCGAGACCGCCCGCCTCGCCGCCAAGCCGTAACGACGCGCGGCGTCTTCCCGTCACATAGCCCCATCGACGCCCCACGCGGGGGACGCTATGTCCTGTCCGGACCCAGTCCTCGCTTCTTCCGGAACACCTTTGACCCGATGTCGGACCTTCTCAATTTCTCGTCGCTCGCCGACGGCACGATCGTGTCGCCGTTTTCCCGCCTGCGCACGCTTCTCGACGGCGTCACGCCCGGCAACGACCGCACCATCGACCTGACGCTGGGCGAGCCACGCGAGACGATGCCCCCGTTCGTCGGCGCCAAGCTCGCCGAGGCCGAAACGCTCCTCGCCAAGTATCCCGCCATCAAGGGATCGGACGAGCTCCGCCGGGCCATCGCCGACTGGATCGGCCGCCGCTACGGCCTCGAAGGCGTCGTCGACCCGGCCCGCGAGATCCTGCCCTGCAACGGCTCGCGCGAGGGACTGTTCTATGCAGCCTTCCCCGCCGTCGCCCGCAAGGATCTGAAGGGCCGCCGCCCCGCGGTCCTGATGTGCAACCCCTACTACCAGGCCTACCTTGGCGGCGCGCTCGCGACCGGCGCCGAACCCGTCTTCCTCGACGCGACGGACGAAACCGGCCACCTGCCCGACCTCGCGGCCCTCGAAGCGGACAGCGACCTTCTCGCCCGCACCGCCGCCATCTACCTCTGCTCGCCCGCCAACCCGCAAGGCGCCGTGGCGGACTTGACCTACATCGCCCAGGCCCTTCGCCTGGCGCGCGATCACGACATCATGCTCTTCTTCGACGAGTGCTATTCGGAGATCTACTCCGGCACGCCTCCGCCCGGCGCGCTCGAAGTTGCAGCCAAAACCCCCGAGAGGTTCCGCAACCTCGTCGTCTTCAATTCGCTCTCCAAGCGATCGAACCTACCCGGCCTGCGCTCGGGCTTCATGGCGGGCGATGCCGATTTCCTCGGACGCCTGTTCGAGGTCCGCAACCTGATCGGCCCGCAGATGCCGGGACCCGTCCAGCACGTCTCGGCCGCCGTCTGGGCCGACGAAGCCCACGTCGTGGCCAACCGGCGCGCCTACGTCGAGAAATACGACGTGGCCGACGCGGTGCTCGGCACCCGCTTCAGCTACCGCCGCCCGCCCGGCGGCTTTTTCCTCTGGCTCGAGACGAGTCAAATTGGGAACGGCACTCATTTCGCCCTAACCTTATGGAAACGTTTCGGAGTCAAGGTCATCCCTGGTGCCTACCTGGCTCAGGCCGGCTCTCGCGGAACCAATCCGGGCGAAACGTACGTGCGGGTTGCTCTGGTTCACGATGCCGGGACGATCAGGGAGGCGCTCGAACGCTTCGTCCATGTTTCTGCGTAAGAGACGTTCGGCCCATGCCGTCCATGACTGGTTCCAACCCCCAGCGCCTTCTTCCGGCTTCCCTTGAGGCGCGCCTCATCGGAACGCTCGGCCGTGGCCTGGGCGTGATCCTGCTTCTGGTGCTCGCGGCCATCTGGGCGAGCCTCGTCTCCTGGTCCGTCACCGATCCGAGCCTCAGCCACGCCACCGGCGGCCCCATCCGCAACGCGCTCGGCGCACCCGGCGCCATCATCGCCGACCTGTTGCTCCAGACGCTCGGGCTGGCAGCCGCCATCGCCCTGCTTCCGCTCATGATCTGGGCCTTCGAGATGACGCTCTCGGAGCGCATCCCGGCCCTTTCGACCAAGCTCACGTTCTATCCGCTCGCCGTGCTCGCGCTCGCCGGCGCCGTCTCCGCGCTGCCCGCCACGGCGTCGTGGCCGATCACGCACGGCCTCGGCGGCATCCTGGGCGATGTCGTCTTCGACGCGCTTTCGAGCGTGCTCCGCCTCTTCAGCACCGGCAGCGCCTCGGCAGCGGCCGCCATCCTTCTCGGCGGCGCAGGCTTTGCAGCCCTCTCCCAGGCTGCCGGTTTCGCGGGAACCTCGCTTCTTCGCTGGCCCGCCACGCGGCACGATGCCCGCGCCACCGCACGCAACGCCGCCTGGAGCGCCCCGCGCGAACCCGTCTGGGCGACCGCGCCCGCCCGCGCAAAAAGCCTCGTCACCGCCCTCGGCGCGCTACGTCCATCGAGCGTCCGCGGCGAGACCTCGAGCCGTCCCGCATCCGACGCGCGCGAGCCTGTCCTGCCCGGCGCCGCATTCGCGAACCGTGCGCGCCCCGCCCGGCCTGTTTTCGACGACGGCCCCTCCGAGTTCGATCGCGACATTCCGGACGACTTCGCGGACGACGAGCCCGAGCCCGAGATCCACGCGCTCGACCCCGATTTCGACAATTCGAGCCGCGCCATCGCCGAACGGTTCGCACCCGCGGGCGCGCGTCCCGCGCCGCGCGAACCCGTCGAGCGCGCGTCGGCGCCCCGCGAGCCGGTGGCCGCCGCAGGCCATGACGAGGATCTGCCCCGCTTCATGCGCGGCCAGACGCCTCGCGCCAGCGAGCAGCCCACCGACGCGCCCCAGCCCTCGCCGACTGCAAGCGCCAAGCGCGCCGCCGAGCCCCAGCGCGGCTCTCCTCAGCGTGGCATGGGGTCGAGCCTCCTGCGCGCGGTCGCACAACGCCGCTCCACCCCCGCATTCCGGCCGCCCGCGCCTTCGCTGCTCAAGAAGAGCCCGCCGTCGAAAGCCGGCAACGCCTTCTCGCAAACGGTCCTGCGCGGCACCGCCCGCCTGCTCGAAGACGTGCTCGCCGACTTCGGCGTGAAGGGCGAAGTGCGCGACGTGAAGCCCGGCCCCGTCGTGACGCTCTACGAGCTCGAGCCCGCGCGCGGCACAAAGGCGACGCGCATCATGGCGCTCGCCGACGACATCGCCCGCTCCATGAGCGCAGCATCCGCACGCGTCGCCGTCATTCCCGGCCGCAACGTAATCGGCATCGAGCTGCCCAACGCACGGCGCGAAACCGTCGGCCTGCGCGAGCTCATCGAAAGCCCCGACTTCGCAGCCGCCGAAGGTGCGCTGCCGCTGACCCTCGGCCGATCCATCGGTGGCGAGCCCGTCATCGCCGATCTCGCGCGGATGCCCCACCTGCTCGTCGCCGGCACCACCGGCTCCGGCAAGTCGGTCGGCGTCAACGCGATGATCCTCTCGATCCTCTACCGGCATACGCCCGACGAGTGCCGATTCCTGATGATCGATCCGAAGATGCTGGAGCTGTCCGTCTACAACGGCATTCCCCATCTCCTGACGCCCGTCGTCACCGAGCCCGAGAAGGCCGTCGGCGCATTGAACTGGGTCGTGGGCGAGATGGAGGAGCGCTACAAGCGCATGGCGCAGCTTTCCGTGCGCAACATCGAAGCCTTCAACACGCGCGTGAAATCCGCCCGCGCCGAGGGCCAGACGCTGGGCCGCACCGTGCAGACGGGCTTCGATCCCGAAACCGGCCAGCCGGTGTACGAGCGTGAGGAGATGGACCTCGAGCCGATGCCCTACATCGTCGTCGTGGTGGACGAGTTCGCGGACCTCATGATCACCGCGGGCAAGGACATCGAAACCGCGGTGCAGCGTCTCGCGCAGAAGGCACGCGCCGCCGGCATCCACCTCATCATGGCCACGCAGCGCCCCTCGGTGGACATCATCACCGGCACCATCAAGGCCAACTTCCCGACGCGCATCGGCTTCCGCGTGGCGTCCAAGATCGACAGCCGCACGATCCTGAACGAGCAGGGCGCCGAGCAGCTCCTGGGCGCGGGCGACATGCTCTTCACGTCCGGCGCCGGACAGCTTCTCCGCGTCCACGGGCCCTTCGTGTCCGACGAAGAGGTCGAAGCGGTCGCCGACCATCTCCGCCAGCAGGGCGCGCCCCGTTATGTGGAAGGCGTGGCTGAAGCCCGTGCCTCGGCGGCCGACCGGGCCGAAGGCGGCGAAGCCGGACGCGACAGCGGCGACAGCCTCTACGACCGCGCCGTCGCCCTCGTGCTCCGCGACCGGAAGGCATCCACCAGCTATGTCCAGCGCCGTCTGTCCATCGGCTATAACCGCGCCGCCGATCTCATCGAGCGCATGGAGCGCGAAGGACTGATCAGCGCCCCGAACCACACCGGCCGTCGCGAGATCCTGGTCGGCGATGCGTCCGGACGCGACGTCGCCTGACGTCGGGGCGAGAAAGACGTCGGGACGAGAAAACCGAGGATCGCCCGCCGGGAAAGCTGGCTTTGCCTCCATTGAGCCGCTAGATCTGACACACGGATCGTCAAGGATCGCGTCGTGAAGGCGCGAAAGCCCGAAACGCGGGCCTCGCCGACGTGTGGTCGCGGACTTGTGGTCGCGCCAATTTGTGGTCGCAATGTTCGGTGAGACAATCCGATGCCGTCTCCGCAGGGACGAGGCAGGGGCCCAATGGGACGGAACATGAAGAAATTCAACCTGATTGCCGCGGCAAGCCTTGCGCTTGCGCTCGTCAGCACTCCTGCCCTCGCCCAGGACGGCCCCGAGAACGCCGTCGCACCGCCCGCACCGGTTCCTGCCGCACGCCCCGGCACCGCTCCTGAAGCGCCGCCCGCCGCCGAAGCCGAAGCCGAAGCAGGCTGGGACACCGAGGTCGCGACACCGGGCAGCAGCGCGGGCGGGCTTTCCGACTCCCAGACCGCCGCGATCAAGCAGGTCGATTCCTACTTCAACACGCTTGGCGACCTCAAAGGCGCGTTCGTGCAGACGACGGCCGACAACAAGCGCATGCGCGGCAAGTTCATGATGAAGCGCCCCGGCCGCTTCCGCTTCGACTACGCCCGCCCCTCGCGCCAGATCATCATTTCGGACGGCAAGTATCTCGCCATCCAGGATCTCGACCTCAACAACGAGGATCGCGTCTCGCTCGACCAGACGCCGTTCCGGCTGCTTCTTCGCAAGGACGTCGATCTGATCCGCGACGCGAACATCGTCGAGATTCGCGAAGACGCCGCCGCGATCGAGCTCGCGCTGCGCGACAAAAGCCCGGACGCTCCGGGGCAGATCCGCCTGACGCTCACGCGAGAGCCCGAGCTCGCGATCAAGGAATGGATCACGACGGACGCCCAGGGCCTTGACACGCACGTCCAAGTTTCCGAACTGGTGACCGACGAGACGCTCGATGCCAAGCTTTTCCGGATCGAGACCGTCACCTTCTCGGGCTTCCATCCCGGCCAGTGACGGACGGCCGGCCGGCACCCGTGCCGCGGCCCGATTCAGGGGAAGGTTTGGCAAGAAACGCCGGCTCGGCAGCCAACGAACCCGGGCATTTTTGGCGCCCTCCGTCGACCGAATCGCGGCGCCCCGGGGATATCGGGCATAAGTCAATCACTTTTTTGTGAAGCGCGCCCTTCCCCCCTATTGAAAGCTGGCGTGTTGCGCTTATGTCAGCATCATACAGGCGAGACCAAACTCATCGGTAGCTCCCCCCGTCTAACCGAGGTCATCGTCTGGGACGCCGGCTTCCCTC
>ERZ869909.1281-NODE-1281-length-20892-cov-3.186933_pt1 | contig 20892 bp, 16 predicted proteins | sample MGYA00520892_ERZ869909 | MGnify/ENA primary metagenome ERZ869909 (study PRJEB32215, sample SAMEA104723947) | bioreactor metagenome | biome: bioreactor; feature: anaerobic bioreactor; material: water | place: China | collected 2015-03-12 ... | reverse complement strand
TCAATCATTTCAACAAGTTGTCCATGGTTCATCACACAGATTTCATCACACATCCATGTTGCCAAGCGAATGTCATGAGTAATTAATAGCAATGACATCCCAGCATCCGATATTTCATGTTTCAATAGTTGCAAAATACTTTTAGCTACCGTAGCATCCAAACTTGACGTCGCTTCATCACATACTAACAACTTTGGTCGCAAAATCATCGCCCGTGCAATCGCGATTCGTTGCTTTTGACCTCCACTAAAAGCATGAGGATACTTAGATAAGGCATCCGGAAGCAATCCCACTTTTTTAGCCATTTCATTAACCTTTTCAATTCTTTTGGCTTTGCTCCATTGCTTCTGATAGAGCAACGGTTCCTCAATCAACTCGAATGCACTCATCCTTGGATTCAGTGAATCATCAATATTCTGCAAAATCACTTGAATCTCACCATTTCTTCTAGGCTGATTAGAAAAGATTTGCTTATTAAATACAATCTGCCCTTCCATCGGAGTTAACCACCCTAAAAGCAGTTGTACCAAAGTACTTTTTCCACAACCACTTTCCCCGACAATCGCCATACTTTTTCCTGGCATGAGTGACATGCAAAACTGATTCAATACAGGCAGTGAATTATAGGAAAAACTTACATTGTCAACGTTAAGTAACATAAAAGCAAGCCACCTTTCTACCCCCTGCCACCTCGATGAGTGGTGGCTGTTTCTTCGAGCAAATTTCCTTTTTAATGTGACATCGATGTTGAAATACACAACCACTGGGCATCGAATCTATTTCCGCATGCATCTGACAACGCGTTGGATGATCATCATAGGTTGCACAACATACCAGGTTGATGGTATACGGATGAAGAGGTGATGAAAGAATATCCGAAGTGATACCTTCTTCTACGACATAACCCTCATACATCACCAGGACACGATGACATATGGCTGAAACCACAGAAAACTGATGACTAGTCAATAGGAGTGTCCCCTTGGTTGTTTCGATGTAATCTTTTAGCATGGCTAGAATATGTTGAGCAGATACAACATCCAGTGCTGAAGTCGGTTCATCTGCCAGAATCAGGGACGGATGAATCATAAATACCATAGCCAATCCAACTCGTTGCAACATGCCACCACTCAACTGATAGGGATAGCTTCTCATCAAGCGATGTACTTCCTGAAAACCGACAGATCCAAGTATGGACATGACCTGTTGTTTAGCCTCCTTTTTATTGATTCCAAAGCGATGAACATACAGCTCAACCGCTTGTATTCCGATACGTTTTGACGGATTAAAGGCATTCATACAATCCTGAAAGACCATCGCAATATCTCTGGTTCGAATTGCTTGATATCGTGTAGTATCAAGATCCACCAATGACTCACCCGCAAAATCAATACTTCCTCTACGAATCACTCCCTCATCACTTAGCAATCCCTGAATACTTTTAAGCAATGTACTTTTCCCACAACCACTTTCACCAAGCAAGCCAACACATTCCCCTTGATACAGATTCAAGCTGATATTTTGACAAACATCTTTATGACGCGCAGATGTGTAGTAGATAGATACATCTTTGATGCTTAGTAAAGGATTCATAACTCTAACCTCCTTGGATCAAAGCGTTCAGTCAATCCTTCCCCAAATAGGTTGGCAAACCCTACGGTAAGAAAAATCACCCCACTAGGAACTAAAAGTAACCATGGCGCACTTGCCATATATCTACGGGATTCCTGAACCATCATCCCCCATTCCGGTTGCAATGCACTTGCTCCAAGTCCTAAAAAGGACAATCCAGCAATTCGTAAGATCATCACGCCAATGTCCATGGCCATAAGCACACTTACATATGGAACTAACTGTCTTAAGATATGGCGATAAATGATTTGCGCATGATTGGCTCCAGACAACCGAGCAATCTTGATATACGATTTACTTTTAAGAGAATGTGTCAATGTCCGTGTCAGCTTGGCATAGCCAATCCAACTCACACATACAACAGCAATAAGAATGTTGTGTAAAGAAGGACCAAGCATTCCCGCAATCCCCAAGGCAAGAATCATATTTGGAAATGCCAATAATGTATCCATCATCCAACCAATCAGCGAATCAACCCAACCTTCACAATAACCACTGAGTAAGCCCATGAAAACACCGATTGTACCGGTCATGATCACAGCCAGAATTGCTAGTCCTAAGGTCGTTTTACCTCCCACAAGAATTCTAGCCAACTGACTTCTCCCCAAAATATCGGTTCCAAATAAATGTGTAAATGAAACAGGGAGCAGTCGTTGCTCTAAGTGCACACTCTGAGCATCCATATTGAACAACCATGGTAATATCAGGCATAGTCCAAAGATGATGGCAAATCCCACACCACCGAGCCATATTTTCTTCTGATGACTCATGAACGATTCCTCTTTAACACATAACGATATGGGTATAGAACTCGACTTATCAACTCAACCAACTGATGTAGAAGAACAAATATGATCCCCATGATAAGTACATATCCTGAAATAACAGGATAATCCCGATTTAAGATGGAAGACATCATAAACTGTCCTATTCCGCCAATACCATAGATGGTTTCAACCATAACTGAACCACCAAGCAAATGGCCGAGTGTCATACTGAACTGGGTCAACCAAGGTGCCAAAGATGCTTTTAGAACATCCTTATATAAAATATGATGAAGTGAATAACCACGGGATTTCAGCACAGTCACATACAATTGTTTGATCTGCTCATCTAAAGAGGTCTGAAACACTTTAAGGCTTGCAGGTAAGATAGCTAATGTCAATGTGAGCACTGGTAATATCTTCTGCCCTAATGAATCCGAATGGATGACATTCACCCATTGAAGTCGAATGGCAAAGAGGTAAATAAACCCCAGCGAAATTACGAACGTTGGAATGGATATTCCCACCATGATGAGCACCGAACATAGTCTGCGAATCATACCGCTTCGATCCGTGATAGAACCTATACCAAGGAATAGTGTTACAAGAAGTGCGACTGTCGCAGAACTGAATGCCAAAGCCAGTGTCTTATCAAATCGAATCCATAACTCATACCAAACAGGTTGACCCGTTCGATAAGATGTACCCAAATCCCCTTGTAAAGCTTTACTAACCCATCGAACATACTGAACAGGCAGTGAATCATTTAACCCCAACTCCTCTTTGACGAGTTCAATTTGCTGAGGTATCGGTTCAAGACCCCTCTGCAAAACCACCGCTTCTGCAATATCTCCTCGAACAAATTGACTCATACAGAAGACAAGTGCTGTGACCCCAAATAGAACCGCCATCATCGAAATGATGCCGTTAATCCATAGATGTTTCACTTGTTTTCGATAACTCATCATCATTCACCTCCAAAACGAAGGCCACTTCAATGTGAAGCAGCCCCATGTGTTAATCCAAATTGTTTGCCAACTTAGTTTTCTTGTAATACGACGTATGCGAATAGATTTCTTCTTTCAATGGATTCTTCTTATATTTTAAGATTGTGACAATCATGACAAAAAAGAAGAGTAGATTTAGTCCAAAGGAGGCAATACCCAAGGTTGAAAGTGCCGTCAGCGAGTATGTAGGAGCAATGTTCATCATTGGCCACTTTAAAAAATCAAAGGACAACGAGAACATAACATAAACGGATAACGTTTGTGCGCGATGCTGAAACCAAGCACCCCGTTTGAATACCAGTTCCGCAAAGAGTGCAGCACCTAGAATCCCCACACCCGCATACATTGATCGATTGGAAATGCAGTTGTATACATATGTGAAGTTCCAAATTGTATAACCCAGGATGTACATCCAAGTCATATCCAGCCAGATCATATCTTTCGATTGATCCTTGGAAGCTGTGATTCCCACAAATCCGGTTAAGGTTACAATACATAGAATTCCGGCAATGGCATTCAATATATTCCAGTAACCACCAAGCACCATAACACCACCTGCATCAAAAGAAAGCGTCTTAAAAGTTGCAAACACCTCTAACTCACGATACACGGCTTCCGCTATATTTAATGTCATAATGGATACTGGGAAAAAATAAGCAAACTTTCCTTTACCCAACTTGGAAAAGCGAATCAATAGAAAACCATAGACACCAGCTAGAGCGGAGACAACCTTAACCCACGCAAACCAGGTTTTTCCGGTAGGTGAACCTAGAAACCCCAGGTAGATACCGATAGCCAGCAAGATTGGTAGAATCACAAAGACAAGAATGGACAATTTCAAAGAACGACGAGTCAGCTCGTTGATGAAGACAATCACTGCAAAGAACACGATGAATCCAAGCAGATTGATCAGTGTTAGTGGTTCAAATAAAAATCCCATATAAATCCCCTTTCTTTCAGTTAATCCAATCGATTAACTGCTATTGTATGTTTATAATAGGCTGTATTCGTATAAATTTCCTTTGTATAAGGATTTTTGCGTGTAGATATCGAAACTTTTATCATAGATACAAATACGATGACATTAATGACAAAGGAGACAATCCCTAAACCAAGCAACACCTGCTCACTATACACAGGAACAATATTTAAAAAGCTTGACTGATGATAATCGACGGATAATGAGAACATCGCAAACATGGACAGCGTTTGAGCACGATGTTGCAACCAGGCACCACGTTTTAGAAAGATTTCTGCGATAAACGCTGCTGTCAAAATGGTGAATCCTGCATACATCGACCGGGTAGAAAGACAATTATACACATAAGCAAAGTTCCAAATGGTATATCCCACAATGTACAGCCATGTCATGTCCGGCCAAATCATATCCTTAGATTGATCTTTAGATACCTTAATTCCCACAAATCCTGTGAGTGTGACAATGCACAAAATACCTGCAATTCCATTTAAGATATTCCAAACACCACCTTGAACCAAAATGCCACTGGCATCGATGGTCGCTACTTTATAGGTTGCAAAGACTTGAAACTCACGATAAACTGCTTCCGCAATGTTCAAAGCAAGAATAGCCACCGGAAAATAATAGGCAAACTTCTTTTGACCTAGACTGGTAAACCGAATCAGCAAGAATCCATAGACTCCTGCTAAAGCGGAAACGACTTTAACCCACCCAAACCAGGCTTTCCCCGAGGGTGATCCCAGCAAGCCGAAATAGACACCCACCGCTAAAAGTATAGGTAAAATAATATAAACAAATAAGGATATTTTCAGATAACGTCGTGTCAGCTCATTGAGCGCAATAACAACAGCTAGTAAGACCACAAACCCCAATAGTTGTTCCATGGTCAATGGTTGGTAAAGAAATCCCATAACTTTCCTCCTTAATAGGCTACAATCTCCTTAATATTAAACTCCTGACCACTCAGCAGTTTAAATGATTCTCCCTGACATCCAGGACAGATTTTCCGATGAGTGACAATGTTGTACGTCGTATGACACTGATGACATTCACCCATAGCTTCAAGCGTAATAATTTGAAGCTCGGTGGTTTCATACGGTGTCTTATCTACCGCAGCCGGATAACATTCCTGAATGAATCGGGGAATTGCCTGTGATAATTGCCCGATTTCAAGAACGATTTTCTCAACTCTGGTCACCTGATTTTCTTTGGCAATCTGGTCGACGACCTTAATGACCTCATAAACAATTCCCAATTCATGCATAGATGTTCCTCTTTTCTAACGTACTGCGTTAAATGGATTTAGTTTCTTCAAACTGATTTTTGCTTTTCTGACTAACACATTCTTAATGACTACCTTAGGAAGTTTCTCAATTTCATAGCCTTTCACATCATAAACACGTTCAAGCTTAATCGCATCAAACTTACACTTCAGTGTACAAGCACCACAGCCAACACATAAATATTCATCTACCTTCGCAGCTCCACAGCCTAAACAACGGGCTGTTTCCTTCGCAATTTGCTCTTCAGTTAAAATACCACGAAGATCTTTAAACGTTGCCTTAGCGACAGAGCCCTGAACATGAGCAATGCGTTGACGTTCTGTCCCGTCATAGTCTACTAAATCAGCCAGATTTTCCTTATCAAACATCACATAACTATGTCGATCACGACCAAACTCCAGTGACTGACCCTTATGTACAAAACGATGAATCGACACAGCTGCTTCCTTACCAGCCGCAATCGCATCAATGGCTAATCTTGGGCCACTTGCAACATCCCCTCCCGCAAAGATATCTTTGCATGACGTTTGCAAAGTCACAGGATTCACTTGGATGGTTTGTCTTTCTGTCAGTTCTACAGCTTCACCCTCAAAAAGTGATGCATATCTGAATGTCTGACCAACGGATAGCAACACATGTTCACATGGAACAATCATCGTTTCTCCATAATCAAATTGTGGGTTAAACTTTCCACTTTGGTCAAAAATCGAGGTGCATCGAGCAAACTCAACACCAGATACTTTCCCGTCTTCACTGATTATTTTTACGGGTCCCCACTGTGCAAAGATAGAAACTCCTTCTTCCACCGCTTCAACAATTTCCTCATCATAAGCAGGCATACGATCTCTTGGTTCCAGACAATATAACTCTGTTTCAGTGACTGAATTCAATCGGATGGAGCTTCTAGCCACATCAATCGCTACATTCCCCCCACCTATAACCACAACCTTACCACTAACACCGGTTGGCTCATCAAGATTTACTTGTCGAAGGAAATCGATACCACTAACTACCTGTGGCAAGTCTTCATTTTCCAAACCAAGTTTTCGACCGGACTGTGCCCCAATAGCCACATAGAACGCGTCGTATCCCTGCTGTCTCAACTGAGCGATCGTCACATCCTTACCCACTTCCACTCCAGTTTTAAACTTCACTCCCATGACTTCCAGTACATCGATTTCAGCATCAATTACATCCTTTTCCAAACGATAGTTTGGAATTCCCAGCGTAAGCATGCCGCCAAGTTTTTGCTCTTTCTCAAAAACTGTGACATCATAGCCATCTAGAGCCAAATCATAAGCACAGGTTAACCCTGAAGGTCCTGATCCAATAATGGCAATTTTTTTATCACTATAGTCATGACGTTTGGCAGGAATGTATCGAACATCTTTTTCCATATCCTTTTGAGCAATAAACTTTTTGATATCATCCACCGCCACTGCTTCATCCAAAGATGTTCGTGTACAATCCTCTTCACAGAGTCTTGGACAAATCCGACCACATACCGCTGGTAAAGGATTGTGTTTTTTAATCAGTTCTAATGCTTCGGTATATTTTCCCTGTGAAGCAAGCTTGATATATCCTTGAACTGGAATATGCGCCGGACACTTGGTAATGCATGGTGCCGTTCCCGAATCAAGGGTATTCTTTCGATTCAAACGATAATTTGAATTCCACTTCTCTTCCGGCCAATCCGTATTTTTTGGTGTCTCTTTAATCACTTTTTCATCAATTGGGGTCTTGGAACAGAGTTTTTGACCCAATCGAACAGCATTGGTCGGACATACATCCACACATTCGCCACAAGCCACACACTTGGACTCATCCACCGCTGCACGATAGTTGGAACGAACAATATCTCCATTCAAAAACTCATTCGCAAGTCTCATAGCATAACAGCCGCAACCACAGCAGTTACAGATCGCATGCGTATGACCCGGAGTGTCAAGGTTTGGAATCGAATGCATCAGACCATTGTCCTCTGCACGACGAATAATTTCAAATGCTTCTTCACGTGTAATTTCTCTTCCACGACCGGTTTTGATATAATATTCCGCCGCATGATCGAGCTGTACACACATTTCTTCTTTTAAGTGGCCACAACCTTCGCCCATAGCTTCACGAGAGGTACGGCATGAACAATCAGACACCGAAAAAACAGTGGCTTCATTGAGATGTTTTGACAACTCTTCATACGTAGCTTTTCGGCTGTTACCATCAATCGACCGTTCAATCGGTAGTACACGCATTGGTCCACCACCAATCGGCATAATTCCTGCAGCTAATGGTCCGCGTTTACTACCAAAGTAGTAAAATGCTTCCGCTACCTGTGGATACTGCTCCACCAAGGTTCGGTTGTTATTGATCATTTCCAGATGACCTGGAACGAAAATGTCGTGCCAATACATGTCCACACCTTCAACTGTATTCACAAAGGCAAGACCCGTCCAGGCAATATGATCTAGTGCTGCCTTTACTTTGTGTTCATCTTCACCCATGGATTGAGCAATGCTTTGTGCACTTAGTTTGCTTCGAAACTGAAGCTGCATCATCACCTTCGACTGATACTCATCAAGTAGAGGTTCAATCGCATAGTATTCAGGACCATAAGGAATAGCTTCACGAGATGAACCTGCTTTGGTACGGCCGATTTTGTTACAGACATCCAGAATGTCCTGACGGTATTCACGTCCATCCACATCCGCCCAGGTTAGAGCAAAGTTGAATCGAGTGGATTTGTTAAAGTTAGTTTTTCCTTGTGTTTTCGACATTATACTTCTCCTTTGATGGCACGTTGTACCCACTGAGTCCATTCAGATAAACCTTCTTTAGTTTTAGCTGAGATTGGAAAGATACTGATATTTGGATTCAAACTGCGAACCCGTGATTCTAAGATTTCCATATTGAAATCAAAGTAAGGCATCACATCAATTTTATTTACGATTAATGCATCTACTTTACCGAATATCATTGGATACTTAAGAGGTTTATCGTCTCCTTCGGGAACACTTAGGATTGCGATATTTTTCATGGCTCCTGTATCATAACCTACGGGACAAATCAGATTGCCGATATTTTCCAGAAAAACCAGATCACAATCATGAGTTCCGAGCTCATCCAATCCACTGCGTGTCATGGTTGCATCTAAGTGGCATAACCCTCCAGTATGCATCTGAATTGCCTTAGCTCCAGCTTCCATCACCGTCTTTGCATCCACATCTGAATCCACATCGGCTTCCAACACACCTATCCGATATGTATCTTTTAACGCTTCAATCGTTCTTACAAGTGTGGTCGTTTTTCCGCTACCCGGCGATGACATCACGTTGATTAAATAGGTTTGAGTTTTTTTTAGTTGTTCTCTTGTTTCATTTGCGACTTTTTTGTTATCCTCATGAATATTCTTTTTGATGGAAATAATCCTGACTTCATTCATTCTTCTTCCTCCATTCATCCTTATGCGAATGCATTATATCAATACCACTCATTTCAAGCAATGTGAGACAAATCACAATATACGCAATTATAATTACTTTTGCATTGTGTTTACACTTAAAAAGTATCGAAAATACTTGAAATACAACGCTATACATATCTACCAATGTTCATAATTTGTAAACATTTTGTGAAAGTAAAATTTTATATAACTTTGTGACTTCTATCACAGCCATTTCACTCCCTGTTATTGCTTGAATTAAGGCAGTATGATAAAATGAAAACATTAACAAGTGAGGAGGTGTATCATGAACCATGATCAGCGTTTTAGAATTTTGACTGAAGGTCAGCGAATCGGTGTAACCGAAGTATGTCAGAAATATGGTATTTCAAGAACGATTTACTATCGCTGGCTTAACCGTTACAAGAAACATGGTATCAGTGGTTTGGCAACATTAAAGCGTTCTACACCTCCAGCTAATAAGACAAATGAAGAAATGACATCCATTGTCCTTTCCCTTATAAAAACATACCCGACTTATGGGCCTCGTGAGTTGATGTATCGTATTGTGGATATGGGATATCAGTTAAGTGAATCTGCGATATATAATATTATGTGTCGTCATCAGCTTTCAACAAGAGAAAAGCGACTCAAGTATGCTTCCAAACGATCCAAGATGTTTACTCCACCATCGATTGATGATCGTCTACTTGAACAGGAGAACTGTTGGCTCATATGGATTACACCGTATGGAAAATTCAGTCCTTTGGGTCAGATCTTTGAATATACCATTTTTGACTATCGGACTCATATTGCCTGTTCCCGATTGTATCAACACATGGCCGTTGAATGTTTTGAGGATCTTCTGACGGCTGTTGCCATTCCAGTAGCACAATCATTACGTCTGGATTCACAACATTTCTGTTTCATGCAGGATCTTGAGGTTCCTCTATCTCGTAGACAATCGATTCTCGATGGCATTGAACACGTGTTAACGTCAAGCAACCTGGAAGGTCAGATGCATGTATTAACCTCACCTTCCCAGTTTACATCAGCCTACAAAAAAAGAGATGAGTATACTCAGTCCATACTTAGCTTTCTATTGCCTTCAATTCATCAGATGGATTCACTTGACCAATTGAAACTCACCCTCCAGCAATACATTCGTGAATACAATCTATATCGAAAACAGATGTTTTCCCTTGGTGAGTACTCACCACTTGAGTATCATTCATTGAAAAACGATGTCGATCCAGTATTGCCACTCTGGGCATATATCGATCGTCCGTATCATGAGGTGAAACCATGAGAGTCGCAATTGTCGGAGCCGGATTTGCGGGATTGGTTGCTGCATATCTGTTGGAAAAAAAGGGACATCAGGTGACTGTGTACGAAAAGGAAGAGACCCTTGGTGGACACTGTCGAACCATCATTAGAAACAATCAATGTGTCGAAGTAGGCACAGTATTTTCATTCAGCCAGAACATCAAAGAACTGCTTATCGAACTCAATATCAGTTACTCACAGCGATTTACCTACCGAAATTTCTTTGATGAAAAATTTAAGCGTGTCGAACATCTTTCCTTTCAGGAAGCTAAGGATCTTATGGTTGAGTTGAACCAATTAAAACACCTGCTTGCCAACTATAATCTTACCTCCAGCTGTGTCAACTATGGTGTGATTCATGAAGACCTATTGCTTCCTTTAGCCACATTTCTGGAAAATAATCATTTGCATGTTATGAAGAATCTGATTGCACCCCACTTTTCATCTTTCGGTTTCGGGGATATTTATTCAACTCAAGCTTACTATGCATTAACCATTTTTAACCTTGATACCATCTCTGCCTTTCTCAAAGGAGAAAAGCTGCTCTTTGTGGACAAGGGTGTATCTGAACTTATCCACCAGATTTCCTGTCATGTTTCTGATATTCGCTATGCGGATCCTGTGATATCTATTGAACCTTTGGATACTTCTGTAAAGATCATCAGTCAGTTTGATCAAACCATCGTCGATACGGTACTCGTAACAACAAAGCTTCCTCAAGGGATCCTTAAGGATGACGTGATGGAAACGAAGATGCGCATGATTGAAACCAACCCCTATATTACAGCTACCTTTGAGGTAGCAAACAAAAACCTGGTTACTACCTATTTCAAAGGTAATTTCGGCAAAAAAAACAAGATTCAGTTTTTTCACACATTTAAACAAGGTTCAAAAACGATGATTGTGACATACACTTATGGAAAATCTTCACCTGAGTTAATCAAACGGATGATTGAGGAGCTAACAGCCGCCAATATTGAGGTTCTTCATCTGATTTATGTAAAGCAGTGGTATATCTTCCCTCACGTTAAACAGAATCATCTCGATCCTGATTTCTATGTGCATCTACAAGCACTCCAAAACGAGAAAAACATTCATTTTATTGGTTCACTGGTAAGTAAACCTGTACTGTCAAATCTCTATAAATCTGTAAAACAGCATATCGACGAACACTTCTAAAAAAAGGATGGCTACCATTGCCATCCTTTTATGTGCTCTATCTAGAACCAAATACTTTCGTCGTGAAGTTCTTTTTCGCAATTCTTACTTTTCTTTTAAGTACATTCTTAACAATCAATGGCTTAAGCTGAGGGAAGTCAACCCCAATAGCGTTATATTTCTTTTCCATAGTAATGGCATCGAACTTACATCGTGTTGTACAAGCTCCACAACCTACACACATGAATTCATCCACCACAGAAATGCCACAGGCTAGACAACGGTTGGTTTCTGCCTGAATCTGTGCTTCACTCAAGAGTCCACGTGGATCAACAAAGGAGTTCTTCAACTCATCCACAGTCATCGTGTAGACTCGTTCACGACTGACACGATCATATCCTGAATAGTCCACATCATCTTTATTGACGGAAACAAAGTACTTATTGTTTCGTCCATAAACAAGACTTTGACCACGATTCACATAGCGATGAATGGAAATAGCCGCTTCTTTCCCTGCCGCAATGGCATCAATCGCATATTTTGGACCAGTAACTGCATCTCCACCCGCAAAGATATCTGGCACACTTGATTGCAATGTCTGTTTGTCAACCGCAATGGTTTGATTTGGAAGAATGGTTACCGGAATATCCTTGAACATCTCACCCCAATGGATCATTTGACCGACAGAAAGAAGGATGGTATCTGCTTCCACTGTAATGATATCCTGCTCATCAAATTTTGGGCTGAAACGTTTCTGCTCATCAAACACTTGAATGCAACGGGCAAAGTCCACTTTCACTGCCTGATTCTGATGGTAGTGTACACGTATCGGACCATAGCCATTATAAATGACTACACCTTCATGTTGTGCTTCATGCACCTCATCCTTCAATGCCGGCATATCTTCCAACGTTTCAAGTGCATACATCGATACATCCTGACTATCAAGTCTAAGAGCCGTTCTCGCAACGTCGATTGCTACGTTTCCACCACCGATGACAATCGTCTTTCCTAATGTTCGTGTCAATCTTCCGAGCGAAGAATCTCTTAAGAAATCAACCCCGGTGAATACATTTTCCGCTTCTTGATCAAACACTGGAATCATACGGCCTTGTTGAGCTCCGATAGCCACATAGAACGCCGCAAACCCTTCACTGCGAAGTTGTTGAATGGTAATATCCTTACCAACTTCAACACCAGTCACAAACGTCACACCCAACTCCTTTAGAATATCAATTTCAGCCGCAATAACATTTCGTTGAAGTCTGAATGCCGGAATACCGTAACGAAGCATTCCGCCCAGTTCCTCCTCTTTTTCGTAGACAACGACCTTATATCCATCAACAGCCAGATAGTAGGCACAACTTAACCCGGATGGACCTGCACCAATGATGGCAATCTTTTTGTCATAGCTCTTTTTGATTTCCGGGATATATCTTTTTTCTGTATGCAAATCCTGCTCAGCAATAAACTTCTTGATATCATCAATAGCCACTGATGCATCGACGCCATTGCGTGTACAGGCACTTTCACACAACGCAGGGCAAATGCGCCCACAAACAGCGGGAAATGGATTATCCTTCTTAATCATTTTCAATGCTTCCTCAAATCTTCCTTGAGAAGCCAGTTTGATATATCCAGGAATGGAAATGTGGGCAGGACACTCGGTTTTACAAGGGGATGTCCCTTGTTCTAGGGTTTCCTTACGATTGGTCCGGTATTCCACATTCCACTTGTCACTACCCCACTCGGTATCTGTTGGAAACTCTGTTCTTACTTCCTGTTTTATTTCGGTGATTGAACAAAGCTTATGTCCCAGTTTGATGGCATTGGTTGGACATACTTCAACACATTCACCACATCCGACACATTTATCTTTATCTATTGTACTTACAAAGTTAGACCTTACCATGTCTGGATTGTTATACATACCTGCAGCACGAAGTGCATAGCAGCCACAACCACAGCAGTTACATATGGCATGCGTATGACCTTCACCTTCTGTATTTGGAATGGAATGCATCAGACCATCCCGTTCTGCCTTACGAATAATCTCAAAAGCTTCTTCTTTAGTAATCTGTCTGCCTCGTTTGGTCCGAATATAGTACTCAGCCGCATCTCCCAATTGGATACACATATCTTCCTTGAGGTGTCCACATCCCTGATTCATGTCTTCACGAGAGGTGCGACACGAACAGTCAGACACCGAGATGATCCGAGCTTCATTTATATACTTCGATACTTCTTCCGAAGATGCTTTGCGCGAACTGCCATCAATCGAAGATTCGATTGGAATCACGCGCATGAGTCCAAGTCCAACCGGAAAATTCCCGGCTGCGATTGGATTGCGCATTAAACCGTAATCATCAAATGCCTTGGAAATTTGTGGGTATTTAGCCGCATTTTCCTTGTGGTTAACCACCATTTCGAAAATGCCAGGCACCCATGTTTCATACCAAAAGGTGTCTCTACCATTCTCTTCCTTCACGGTTGCAACTCCTGCCATAGCCAGATCCCAAAGCAGTTCTGTGGTTCTATCCACAGATTTGCCACATTTCTTTGCTACCTCTTCCGGAAGTAAATGCACACGATACTCAAGTGCTAAAGCAACCTCAGCCATTTCTTCAGTGACAATTTTTTCCAACAGTTTGAATCTGGGATCATCATACGTAACTCCTTTTTTCGACCCCATTTTCGTCATCGATACCTTATTAACAAACTCCAGTAACTTTACTTGTTCCATTTGTTTTCTCCTTTATAGCCCATAACTTTTTTCCGAGTAATTGAGTACATAATTCTTCCCACGATACATCTTAAACCAAATCAAAAGATAAATGACATGCATCACAAGGTTAGCAATTCCCCAATACACGAGCACTTTCTCACTATACCAGGCGGATGAATCCATCACTGGCGTAAAGATATCATAAGATGCACGAATCAAAAGATGCACAGCCAATGTATACACACGACCCATCAGCCACAAGTCCACCCGTTTATTGACATACATCCAGATTTGCGGAACAAGAAGGATGCAGAGGCTTGATGCAAAGTAGCTGATATTTTCTCCATAAACAAAAGCCGCGTTCCAGCTGACATACAATAGACACCAGGCAAGTGGTAAATCTGCCAATACTTCCGCAAATGACTTCTTGCCATCGTTTTTTCCGACATACCAGTGGTTTTTAGGCATAGGAATCGTAATGATTAGAATCAGCCCACAGATTGCGTTGAAATAATTCAAAGAACTGATATCCTGTAACATAGCCTCAAGAATATTGAGAATCAGAATCGCATACAGTACATACATTGGCCACTTCTTCTTGAGTGACATCAACTTCGTTGGATGATATCCATCATTGGATACCCGCACCAGATTGTAGAATAGAAGTGGTACCAGGATACTTAAGGTTTTTACCCATCGAAACCAGGAGTCCAGGTTTAGAAACCACAGTGGAAATGAACACAGGGCAATCACTGAAAACCATATGTAGAACCGCTGCTTCTGACGTGAATACTCAAGAAACAAAAATAGAAATAGCATGTAACATGCCATAGAAACAAAAATACTGAGTAATGACATAATAATTTCTCCTCCCTCGTTTGTATTTTCACAATCATCATACAGGGAAGATAACACGTAAACAAGGGATTCATTCCCCCTTTACTTAGCAAGATTGTCATATTTCAGATAATATGATATGATCAATCCGGTGATATGATGAGAAATTATTGTCGGGATGAATTCAAACAGTTTCAACTCCCCTTTCAGACCTTTTTCAACCCCTGTACCAATCATGAGGAAGTAACGCATGATGAGATGGAGTTTATCTGGTTGTTTGAAGGTGAAATTACCATCACCTGCAATCAGAAGACGTTTATTTTAACTCCAAATCATGTTTTTATGTTTTACATCAACCAGCCTCATGCTATGAGTTCACGCGGTCCGATTGTTTCCATAGCCTTTCGACTAAACAAAGAGTACATTCAAAAGAAACAGCTTTATTTCGAAAGAATCCCTTTTGACCATCGCATCTTCACCTTTGATGAACTGGCTCGCAAGTATCACGAGGTTCCCCTGATTATGTCACAGCTGATTCTACTGATGAAATCCAGAAGCTTTGATTCACATATTCATTACCGAATCATCGGATACTACAATATGTACCTTCACGATCTTTATTCGGTTCGACGAAAAGACCGCTATCTCGATATCAAAAAGAAAAATTATGATACCTATCTGCTACGCTACTCCACCATCAACGAGTACATTAAAAACAATTATCACAAAAAAATTGAACTGAGTCATTTAGCCTCTCTTGTTGGAATCAGTACGTATCGATTGTCTCATTTTATGCATGAGATACTTGGCGTTTCTTTGCAGGAGTACATCACCAACATCCGCACAGAACGTGCCCTAATTCTATTAAGAAATACCTCGATTCCTGTCGCTGAAATTGTCAGAGAATGTGGGTTCAGTGACCAGAAGTTTCTGAATCAGGAAATAAAAAAACGATTTCACGTAACAGCCTTAACCTACCGTAAAATCATGTTGGATCACCTTCATTTTGGCATCCCGGGCTTCAATTACCCCCAAATGCTTGATGAGCTTTCACATCAGCTACACCTTCTTCATCAAAACATACAAATGGACGAGAAATTTGGATTGAGGTTAAACATCCCTTTCCTTAATTTTAAATAAGAACTGATTTCTTCACATCACTTTATTAAACTGATGGAAAAAGGGACTTTTGAGAGTCCCTTCATTTTAGTCATTGATTGTCTCAACTTCCTTTTTCCTGCCATAGAAGTTCATCACGATGAATACCAATGCCATTGCAAGATATCCAAGTGCTACTTCAGGTGCACTACCAATTTTGATTTCAACAGCATGGACAAATCCAAAGAATGCAAGTACCGCCGTTATTGCTGAATACGTCGCTGCTCGTAAAAACTTACGATCGATTACGAAGATGGCAATCGAACAAATGAGCATTCCAACAAGAATGTCACCACCCGATAGTCTTTCCCAACCAAGGAGTGGAACACCATTAGCTTCTAGAGCCGCATAATCAATGGTTGCACCCACAGCGCCTAAAGCCGATTTAATCTTCAACACCGTAAATCCGGCGATTAAAGGCAAGAATGACAAGGCAACTGCTGGCATATGACGCTTCTCAGTAACCGAGAATGCCTGTGCTGTAATTACCATACCAATGTAAACAAGGATAGGCAGTAATGCTACTAATGGAATCAAACTGAGAATAAACTGCATCAAGCCTGTAAAAGCCAGAACCAATACCGCTACACCTGTTACCCAGGAGTAACCAATACGGGCACCAGTGCTTTTCCAACCTGGGTGACCAATGTAAATAATGGTAGGATATGGTGAACCAAGAACAGCACCAACCATCGTTAATACTCCAGGAATCAGCATTGCACGGGTAATATTGTAATGTTCACCTTCAACTGCTGCTGACTCAAGATTATCCAATGATTCAAGGAAATCATAAATCGCTAATGGGATCGCCGCCGGTAAAAAGGGTGCTATATAAGCAAAACCGCTAATCATTGTAGTCAGGAAGAACCCGGGAGTGGCTAACCCAACTCCTTGTAAGGATTCACTAACTGCAGAGGCATCCATATACCCTGTAGCCCATGCAAGAATCGTACCAACCATAATAGCGAAGGCACCTGCCGGAATGTTGAACGGCATCTTTTTAAGAGCCAACCAACCTGTAAGAATGATCGCAAATGACAATAGACCAATGTATGGTGTTGTAAATACTGCCCCTATCGGATTCATCGCAATATAAGTTATTGCTAAGCCAGCCAAAGCACCTAACATCGCACTACGAGGAATATACTTATTAATCCAAGGACCGATAAATGCACCAATGGTCATAATCATTCCCTGAACCAAGTTCCAGGCAAGGCCTGTAGCAAAAGCAATCTTCCAATCCTGGGTAGCACCATAAACAACTGCTATGACCCCAAATGCTACCGCAAAGTAATGAGGAACACTTAAGCCATAAGGCATCGCAGTTACTTCAAGATTTCCTGTGCGAATGGAAAGACGTTTTGCCTGCACTGCAAGCAGAATGCCTCCAAAACCAATAGCAATGGCTGTTGCAGGAACAATATCACCGAATATCATGTCTGAAGGCATACCAATAACGATTAATAGACCAATGGCTGCCAAGAAATTTGTTAATACATTTGAGAAGAGTCCAAAGAAACCATTGAGATCTCCTTTAACCCACCATTTCGCTCCACTTTTATAATCCATGTTCTTTCTCCTTTACTTAAGTACTTTCAGCAACTCATCTGAAGTGGTTGTCCAACCAAAAATTCCACCTTGCTGATTAATCATGCGAATTGAAGCTTCCTGATCACGTTGATCAAAAGCAGCGGTTCCATCTTCCATCATCAGACATTCATACCCTCGATCGTTTGCTTCACGGATGGTTGTATGAACACATACATGGGTTGTCACACCACAGACGATTAAGCTCTCAATGCCTCGATTTTGAAGGATGAGTTCAAGGTCTGTCTTATAGAATGAACCTTTACCTGGTTTATCAATAATCGGTTCTCCATCAAGAGGTGTCAGTTCTTCAACAATATCATGACCAACTTCTCCACGAATAAGGATTCGACCCATCGGTCCATCCTGTCCAATTGCCTTCGAACGACGAAGTTTTGCAGGTGGACAATCAGTCATATCCGGGCGATGACCTTCCCTTGTATGTATCACAAACATACCTGCTTCTCTTGCAGTGTCAAGGATTTTTTTAACGGTTGGAACAATCGACATCGTCGGTGTAACATCATTCCCTAGTGCCTCACCAAATCCTCCACGAGCACAGAAATCACGTTGCATGTCAATAATTAACAATGCTGTCTTATCTAGATCAAAATCAAATGCAAATGGCTTTGCCTCTACCACAAATTTTCTCATATATCTTTCTCCTTTTCTTTATTTATATATCCATAAACAAGCAAGATGAATCCCATCAGAGCATAACCAATGGTCATTTCATATTGACTGTTTATCCCAACTGCTGCAGAATGAATAACTCCAAAGAACGTTAGTACTGTCGCTGTAAATGCAGCTATCGCAGCATTTTTAAACTGATGATCAATAATAAATGCGGTAATACTTCCTAAAATCATTCCAACAATAATTGCACCTTGACCTAAGTCAAACATCCCTGCATAATTCAATCCATTCGTATTAATCATTGAAACTCCAACTTCAACCGCACTGGTATTCGCTGAAGACAGAGCAATATCCACTGCATTCCTTGTCCAATCAGCTAATGAAGGGACCATGGCTATCACAACTGCCGGTGCATATTTGTGATGATTCGCTGTAAATGCCTGTGATGTAATGACCATGCCAATATAGAGTAGTATCGGTAAGATAGCAACAACAGGAATCACATTGAGCAAGAGCGAAATAACTCCGAAGACCGTCATGAGCAAGACGCCAGCTCCCGACGCCAGTGAATATCCTAACCTAGCACCCGCATCTTTCCATCCTGGATGTCCAATGAAGATGGCTGTTGGAAACGGACTTCCAAACAAACTTCCAATAATACTCGTACTTCCATCCGCAATTAATGCTTCCTTCGTATTGTACTCATCTCCCGCTGCTGCAGCACTTTCACAGTTGTCTATTGTCTCTACAAAGTTATATATACCTAATGGAATTGCTGCAATAAGGAAGGGGGCTGCGGTTGAAAATCCGTCAAACCATCTACCAAATGAAGGGATCGGTAATCCTATACTCACATTCGCAAAGGCTTCCATCAGTGGCTGCATCTGCATAAGACCGGTAGACCACCCAAGAGTGATTCCAGCTACAATAGCCACAAGCCCTGTCGGAATACTAAATGGCATCTTAACTTTTCCTACAAACCCAAGCAGAACAATCACCAAAGATACCAATCCGATATAAGGAACTGCGAAGACACTGAATGCAGGATTTAGTGCAATAAATGTCAGAGATACTCCTGCAAGCGAGCCAAGCATCGCTGCTCTTGGAATAAATCGTCTCATCCGTTCGCCAATGACTGAGCCTATAAGTTCAATCACTCCTTCAGCTAAAGACCATACAACACCCGCACTCCATGCAAGAGTTGCATTTTGTGTTGACCAGTAGACAGGACCAATAATCATAAATACAATAAGAAACATGTGAGGTACACTGGTTCCTGATGGTAATGCAGTTACATCATTTCGACCGGTTTTCTTCGCTAGAGAAACAGCCATCTTTGTATAGTAGGCACTTGCTAAAAAGATCGAAAAACCAACTGCAGGAAGAATTCGAAGATAGACTAAATCATGCGGCAACCCAACAACGACGGACAATAAACTTGCCATTACAAGTATATTTGTTAAGTTGTTTGTAAACAATCCAAAGAATCCATTCCAGTCACTTTTTACCCAGAGTTTCATCTTATATCCTCCTGTTCCTTTGTACCTATAGAGTACCTGATTTTTAACTCACTGTAATCATCAACTATTCACAATTTTAAACGGTTTCATTTATAATAATATTACAATATGATACACTAATGATGTTAATGGAGGCAGCCGCATGAACATAACACTTAAAAACCTTATCGAACGAAATGTATTCGAGAAAATCGAAATTCACTCCGGTGCCGGTCAACTCGACCGAACCATCCGAAGTGTATCCATTATGGAAACCCCTGATTTTGAAAAATACATACTAGAAAACACATTAGTACTGACGACTCTTTATCCGATTCGAAATGAAATGGATCTGTTTAAAAAGCTACTATACACTCTTTCAGAGAAAAAAGCTTGTGGACTTGTCGTTAAGGTAAAGCGATACATCGATCAGATTCCTGATGATATCGCCACTCTAGCCAAAGAGTTGCAGTTTCCCATCATTACTCTTGAGTACGATGCCAATCTCTCCTTACTTTTTGATGCGATTATTGCAGAAATTCATCATGCAGAGTATAGTACAACAAACTTCAATGCGCTTTACTCTACCATTCTGCATTCGATTGTAGAAAACCCATCATCTCAATCATTAATCAACTCCATTAAAACCATTGATGATATTGAGGTGCTTATTGTTAACCTGATTACAGGAAAGATTCATTATTCGGATGAAAAAATAATGGATTATTACCAAAATCATTCAACCTCGTCCTATGCTTATGCCCATGAAGAAGACGATATTATCTATAGCGAAACAATATCATATGACCAACAGGATGTGTATCAGTTGCTCGTCATGGCACCCTACGAGAAGCGCTATATCATT
>ERZ869909.1280-NODE-1280-length-20916-cov-84.217957_pt1 | contig 20916 bp, 22 predicted proteins | sample MGYA00520892_ERZ869909 | MGnify/ENA primary metagenome ERZ869909 (study PRJEB32215, sample SAMEA104723947) | bioreactor metagenome | biome: bioreactor; feature: anaerobic bioreactor; material: water | place: China | collected 2015-03-12 ... | reverse complement strand
CACAATGTCCGCGAAACGCTTGAGATCGTGGACCGCGCCTATATCCTGCATGATGGGGTCGTGATGATGAGCGGCACGCCTGATGAGGTGGTTGCGGATGAGAACGTGCGGCGTGTCTATCTGGGAGACACCTTTCGCTAGAGCATGTCGCTCAAAGGTCGAAACCGATTCTGAGCATCCCGAATATGCAGCATCCTTCAGCCTGGGGGCAGCATGGCTCTGAGAACCCGCATGGACCTGCGCCAGACACAGGGTCTGGCGCTCACGGTGCAGATGCGCGTGGCCCTGTCGGTGCTGCGCATGTCGCCTCAGGAACTGGCCGAGGAGATCGCCCGCGAAGTCATGCGCAACCCCTTCCTGCTGCAGGATCCATCGCCCGCCTATATCGGCCAGAACCAACCACGGGACATGGCCGCGGATCTGGCCGCACGCGAGACCTCGCTTCAGGTTTCGCTGACGCGACAGCTGGCGTTGATGGGCCTGCCCCCGCGTATCGAGGCCGCGGCGCAGTTGCTGGTGGGCGAGTTGCGCGAGGATGGCATACTTGATGTCACGCTTGACGAACTTTCCTCCGAACTGGACCTGCCGACAGATCTGCTGGAAACCGCGCTGGAAGCGCTGCAACGCTGCGAACCGGCGGGGGTTGGCGCCCGCGACCTGCCCGAATCGCTGCGCCTGCAACTGATCGACAGGGGCCTTTCCCCCGCCGAAGCCGCGCAGACAGTGACGCATATTCGCCTGTTCGCGGCGCATGATTGGAACGCAATCAATCGCCATCTTGCCTTGCCGCGCGCACAGGCCGAACAGCGCGCCGATCTGGTCCGCAGCCTTTCCATGCGCCCCACCACCGCCGCCCCTGCCGCGCCGGAAACGCTGGCGCGCGCCGATCTGCGGCTGGAACGCGCGGCAAACGGTGCACCGGCAATCACGCTGACCCGCGAACGGCCGATCGCGCGACTGGATGAAACCCTAGTTGAACGCGCCAGCACCGAGGGTTTCGCCCCCGAGTTGCTGGCCCGCGCCCGCGCGCTTCTGGCTGCGCTGGACCAGCGTGGCCAGACCCTGCAGCGTATTGGGGATTGGCTGCTGGAGAATCAGCCCGGCTTCTTTTCCACCGGCCCCGCTGCACTGACCCCCCTGACCCGCGCATCTCTTGCATCCGCACTGGGGCTGCACCCGTCAACAATCAGCCGCGCTGTCGCGGGCAAGACCATCGATGTTGATGGCCGCCTCTGGCCGTTGTCAGTGTTCTTTTCCGCCGCAATTCCTGCGCAAGATACCGAAATTTCCGCCCGGCAGGTGCAGGCGCGCATCCACGCCTTGATCGCCGCTGAACCACGCGAGCGCCCACTCAGCGATGAGGCGCTTGTTCAGCATCTGCATGCGGAAGGCGTTGACATCGCACGGCGAACTGTCGCCAAATACAGACAAGACCTGCGCATACCCTCATCGGCACAGCGGCGGCGTCGTACCAAGGCCCGCCGCAAGCCCTGAGGCAAGAAGGACAGGTTGACCGAAGCGGAGACATCCTGGCCATACCGGTCAGGGCACGTCCGCAGCCGTAGAAGGAGAGGCCAATGCGGTACCAAATCAGCGGAAAACAGATTGATGTCGGCGAAGCGCTGCAAGCGCATGTCAAAAACGAACTGGGCATCGTGATGGACAAATACTCCCAGCGCCCGACCGAAGCCATCGTCGTGTTTTCCCGCGATGCGCATAACTTCGTATGCGAAGCCACCGTTCACCTTTCATCAGGACTGACCGCGCAGGCCAAGGCCCATGCGAACGAGATTTATGCCTCTTTCGATGCCTGCGGCGAAAAGATGGACAAGCAGCTGCGCCGCTACAAACGCCGGCTGAAGGACCATTATCGCGCGCGGCCCGAACCGGTTGTCTTTGCCGAAGGCTCGTCGTATATCCTCGCCGCTGAAGAAGGATCAAACGGCGATGAGCCAGAGACGCTGCAGCCGATCATCATTGCCGAGATGGAAGCGCGGATTCCGGCACTTTCAGCAGGTGAGGCTGTGATGCAGATGGAACTGGCAAATTCCAATGTCCTGGTGTTCCGCAACGAGCGGCATGGTGGGATCAACGTGGTTTACCGGCGCGACGACGGCAACATAGGCTGGGTCGATCCGCAATAAGACAAGGCCGCCATCCGGGGCCACCCTCATACGGCCCCGGATGGCGGCCTGCACGATTTGAATTACAGGAGCAGCGAATGGAGCTGGCCGATTTGTTGAAGCCCGAAGCGGTTCGGATCTCCAGCAACATGAAGAGCAAGAAGCGCCTGTTCCTCGATCTCGCCGAGATCGCCGCAGCCGCCTATGGGATCGACGAAGCCCCGGCGGTGGATGCGCTTCAGGAACGCGAAAGTCTTGGGCCTACGGGCGTCGGCCATGGCGTCGCGCTGCCGCATGCGCGGATCGACGGCATTGATCGCGTGCGCGGCGTGTTCTTGCGGCTGGAACGACCGCTTGACTACGGCTCGGTCGACCGTGCGCCAGTGGATCTGGTGTTTGCCCTGTTCGCACCGCGCGAAGCTGGGGTTGAGCATTTGAAGGCACTGGCGCTTGTCTCGCGAACACTGCGCGACGCGGCGGTCTGTACCAAGCTGCGTGCCAATATCGAGCCTGACAAGCTCTATGCAATCCTGTCCACCCATCCTGACAGCAAGGCCGCCTGACGGCCGGCCACACACCGCAATGTGCTGAAGCGTCTGTCACGGGCACACCGAAAGGCACGAACACGATATCGCGTCTTTGCGCCCGTGCAATGGCTGCGCCTTCCCGCTCAGAAAGGCGTCGGCGCGCGAAAAGTCTGCGGCTGTCCGGTCATCGGGTGGGTCAGCCGCAATTCTTCGGCATGCAACATCAGCCGTGGGAAGTCCGCCGCCGCGCCGCGGGCGTAAAGCGTATCTCCCAGTATCGGATGCCCAAGCGCCTGCATATGCACCCGCAGTTGATGACTGCGACCAGTGACAGGCACCAGCCGCATTCGCGCGTTGTCGCCCTCATGGCGCAACACGCGCCAATCGGTCTGCGCCGGACGGCCGGTTTCATGGCAGACTTTCTGGCGCGGACGGTTCGGCCAGTCCACGATCAGCGGCAGATCTACGCGCCCGCGCTTTTCCAAAGGGTGCCCGCTCACCAGAGCGACATAGCGTTTCTGCGTGCGGCGGTTTTCGAACTGCTGGCCCAGATGCGCCTGTGCCTGTGCCGTCAGCGCAAAGATGATCACGCCCGATGTGTCCAGATCCAGCCGATGCACCAGCAGCACCGAGGGAAACTCGGCGCGCAACCGGGCAATCAGGCAATCCGCCCGCTCGATTCCACGCCCGGGGACCGACAGGAGCCCGGCAGGCTTGTCTGCCACAACGATATCGTCATCGGCATGCAGGATCGACAGCGGCACCTGCGGCGGCGTATAAATAAAATCACTCATGGCGCCCCATAGCGCGCCTTGCCCTGCTCAGTCCAGCGCTCGGATCAGTTTGCGCTCAAGTGGTGACAACACCTGGCTGAGCGTACTGCCGCGTTTCAGAATCTGCCCCTCAGAACCGTAAAGCGCGTAAAGCCCCTGGCGCAAACGCTGTTTGGGGATCTTTTCAATCCGGTAGAGCGGGTTCTCGGCAGCACGGCGGAAAACACTGAACACCGCGCGTTCACGAAGGCATGAGATTCCATAGTCGCGCCAGATGCCCGCCGCAACGAAACGGCCATAGACAGACAGTATTGCTCCCAGCTCTCGCCGGTCGAAGCTGACGCTGTCGGCCACCCTGGATGATGAAGGCACATGCGACTGAACATTCATCCTTCAAGCCTGCCGCCGACACACGAACAAATCAAGCCGCCCGCGCGCCCTTGGTCAAAAAAAGCATCATACCAACGCTGCGCAGTCTGATTCGCGCAAACGAATGGCCCGGATTGAAGCGCAGACTGATCCTTACAGTAGCAAGTGATCCGTCAATGGCCATGGCCGGGTATTGGCCATGCACAGCGCAATTGGCCAGCAAGAATGATCTAACCGCAGGTGATCGACACGATCCGGCGGTTGGCCGGATGGATTTCAACGTTCAGGCGATTGGGGTCATAATCCATCGTTACCGACATATCTGAACGATAGATCCGCAGGGTGCCCCGCCATGGGAAAGGGTCGGGCAGCGGCCCGCCGACCAGATGTTGATACCGCGCAGCGTTGCACACCTCGCGCGGACCCCGATGCGGCGTTGGCTGCGGAATCGGTCGAACAATCGGCTCGGGTCGTGGATAGGGGGCAGGAGCGGGCATCACACAGGCTCCAAGCAAGGTCGTCACAGCAGTCAGTGCAATGAAACGCATGTTCAGATCCCTTTATAAAAAAGCACTTTCATCACAATGACGGATCGCCCAGCCTGGCGCAAGCACTGGACAGCTGACAGGCAAACCCCTATCTGGCGGGAATGGCCCAGAAATCAGATCCCAATTACAAGATCATCGCCGAAAACCGCCGGGCGCGCTTCGATTACTTCATCGAAAGCGACGTTGAATGCGGAATCATGTTGATGGGTTCGGAGGTGAAATCACTGCGCTCGGGCCAGGCCAATATCGCCGAAAGCTACGCCAATGTCGAAGATGGCGAGTTGTGGCTGATCAACAGCTATATCGCCCCCTATACCCAGGCCAAGACGTTCGGCCATGAAGAGCGGCGCAAGCGCAAGCTGCTGGTTAACCGTCGCGAACTGGCGCGGCTATGGGCAGCAACAGCGAAAGAGGGCATGACCCTGGTGCCGCTGGTGATGTATTTCAACCATCGCGGGCTGGTGAAGCTGAAAATTGGCGTGGCCAAGGGCAAGAAGCTGACCGACAAGCGCGCAACCTCGGCCAAGCGTGACTGGGACCGCCAGAAGCGCCGCCTGCTCAAGGAGCATGGCTGACACCGCAGGTCGTCCATAAACCATCCCCTGTCAGCGCGGCAGCGCCACTTCCACAATCGCAGTGGTGCGCTGCGGGGCGCGCGTGTAGCTGGTCATCAGCGCCCGCAGCGCGCCATTTCCGGCCTGCCAGACAGAAACCCCGGATAGTTCGCCAAATTGGCCCCCGGCGCTGCGCATCACGACCGTTCCAGCGTCGATCCGGCTGCCCTGTAGCACAAACCGGCGCAACTGCATCCGGAGTCCTTCGGGGCCGCGCGCGCGCTCCAGCAGGTAAAGTCGCCCATCCGGGCCGATATCGGCCCCCACCGGATGAAACTGGCCGTCTGTGGGCAGCCTGAAACTGCCCACCCATTCACCGTTCCAGAAATGATAGGACGGGATGCCGTGAGTCATCCGTGCCGCGCGTTCAGGAACGGCATAAAGCACACCCGAGCGGCTGATCGCCAGGGCCGACAGCCCCGCGCCGACCGTCAGGCGCGAGAAGTCCTGATGCACGGGCAGGGTGGAAGCCGGAGCATCGGGTGCGGCATAGGACCAGACGCGGCCAAACCCTTCAAAGGACACGAATATCCGCCCATCGCGCCCCGCCGCGAGCCCCTGCGCATTGCGCCAGGGGCCGGTCAGCGGCACGCCTTCAGGATCTCGCAGATACCGGATCGCGCGGGTGTCGACACCAGTAATCTGCCCGTCGCGCCCGCGTTCCAGCCTGCCCCTTGCCAGAACACCCAGATCGTTCAGCAACAGGACTTCTGCCCCGTCGTCGGTATGGATCGCTGTGAAGCGTTGCAACCGTTCATCCTCGGACTGCCAGCGAAGATGCGACAGAACCTGCGGCGTCGGCACGTCCTGCGCAAGCATCGGCGCAGGTGCAATGGCGCCGATGCAAGCCATGACCAGCACGCGGGCCATCATTGAGTGCGCGCCACCTCGGAACATTGCTGCGGCAGATCAGCCAGAGTGAATTCGCGCGGATGCCGCCTGCGCGGTGCCGGTGGCTCGGTGCGCTCAGTGCGGGGCGGTGGGTTCAGATAGTCGGTGACCCACCACATCAGTGTATCGTCGCAACCGTTTCCACCATTCGACAGTTCGGCCACCGTGGGTGTCTGTGTCTCGCAGTTGCGCGAATCTGCCGGGCAGCGCATCCGCACATGGAAATGATAATTGTGTCCGGCCACGGGACGAATGCGTTGCAACCAGGGCGTATCGGCCGGGGTGGCGCTGCGACACATTTCGATCTTGACGGCCGCCGCCACAAACACGCGATCCACCCGAGGGTCGCTGGCAGCAGCACGCAACAGGGCATGGTGCTGCGCCGTCCAGTTGCTGTTGACAGCGCGCTGATCTTCGGTGCGCACCGAGATGGAACTGAGGTTTTCACGCTCAGCGCGCGTCAGGTTCAGCCGAGATGGCGGCAACATCCAGATATCGGCATCCAGCCCCATCTGATGGCTGGCGTGCCCCGATGTCATCGGCCCGCCGCGCGGCTGGCTGATATCACCGACGTAGAGCCCCCGCCAGCCGATCTGCACCGCCGCGCGCGACAGATCCTGCAAATAGGCGATCATCTCGGGATGGCCCCAGTTCCGGTTGCGGCTCAGCCGCATGGCCTGCCAGGTGGGGCCGGTTTCAGGCAGGGCCACAAGACCATCGGCGCAGCCCCGCGCATAGGAACCATAGGCCTGCGGCCGTGCCATCGACGGCAGGGCATGTGCACCGAACAACTGGTTCGCCAGATCCTGCGCCCCAGCCGGAACCGGAAGGGCAAGCAAGGCGGCGGCAATCAGACTGCGTGTTCGGGTTCCCATTCTTGCGGGTTCTCTCCTTCAGGCTTGACCCAGATTAGCAGCACAAGCCCCACAAGGAAAAGCCCGATCAACGGTGAAACGCCCAGACGCTGGCTGCCCGAAACCGTGGTTGCCAGCGCAATCAGCCCCGGCGCCATGAACGACAGCGCCTTGCCCGACAGCGCGTAAAGGCCAAAGGCCTCGGTCATGCGCTCAGGGTTGGCCTGGCGCACCATCATCGTGCGCGACGCTGCCTGAACTGCACCGCCCGAGGCACCGATCAGGCAGCCGCAGAGATAGAACAGGATATCCGGCGCATTTGACCCGGCTTCAACCGGCATGAACAGAATCATGCTTCGGTCGGTCGAGATGATGACGGCGCAGACCAGGATCAACGCCAGAATACAGGCTATGATCACCGGCTTCGGTCCAAAGCGTCGGTCGAAGCGTCCGCCAACCCAACAACCGATGGCGCCGACGCTGGCTGCCAGAATACCGAACACCCCGATCTGCACGATCGACCAGCCCAGCACCCCGGCCGCATAGATACCGCCAAAGGCGTAAATCCCGTTGAGCGCGTCACGGTAAAACGTGCTCGACAAGAGATAGGCCATGAGGCTGCTCTGACGCGGAAGAGTCTTCAGCGTGTGGCCCAGTTCACGCAGCCCGGCCTTGATCAACGCGCCGCTGACGGGTTTCTGGCTGGCCGGCTCACGCACCCACAGAAAGAACGGAATGACGAAGATCAGATACCACAGCGCCGTGAAGGGACCGACAGAGCGGGTGCCCTCACGCGGTTCCGGATCCAGCCCGAAAAGCGGCTCCAGGCCGATCAGCGTAACGCCCTGATCGTTTTCGGCCAGAAACAGCAGCATGACCACCAGCGCCGCCAGCCCGCCCAGATAACCAAACGCCCATCCCGAGCCCGATATACGCCCGATCTCGGTCTTGCTGCCCAGCGTCGGCAGGATCGCGTTGGTGAAGATGATGCCATACTCCAGCCCCACCATGCCAACGCCAAAGGCGACCAGTATCCAGAATATCGTGGTCGAATCCGCCCCCGGCACCGCCCACCACAGCGCCCAAGCCCCAAGGAAATAGAGAAGCGACCAAAGCAGAATCCAGGGACGTTTGGACCCGGTATTGTCGGCAATCGCACCAAGAATTGGCGCAAACACCGCAATCAACACGCCGGCGCCAAAATTCATCCAGCCCCAGAGCGCCTGCCCTGTCACAGGATCGGGTGCAACAGAAGCCGCGAAATAGGGGGCGAAGATGAAGGTCAAAAGCAGCGTGTTGTAGGGCTGGTTGGCCCAGTCGAACCACCACCAGCCCCAGATGCGTTTCGAATTGCTGTTCCCGGCCATATACTTGCTCCCCGTTTGCGCAGATCAAGCCCCAAGCGCCCGAGACTGGCAAGCGCTGAATTGTGCCGTTACGCAAAATTCATGCGCGGCGCATCGGGTGGAGGAAGAGGGGGGCCAGCCCCCCTCGCCGCTGCGCGGCTCACCCCCCGGCGTATTTATGGCAAGATGAAAGCAGGTTCAGCGCCCCTTTCTCAGCGCTTTTTCATCGCGTCCAGAAGCACCGCGCCAAGGCCACCGGGGGCAGAGGGTTTTGCGGCGGGGCCTGCGCTGGTACGGTTCGGCGCGCGGGATTTCGGGCCGTCCTTCGGCCCGCGTTCCGGCTTTGTGCCGGCATTGTCCTTGCGCATCGTCAGCCCGATGCGCTTGCGCGCCACATCCACCTCGACCACCCGTACCCGCACCACATCGCCGGCCTTGACCACCTCGTGCGGGTCTTTGACGAAGCGATCCGCCAGTTGGCTGACATGGACCAGCCCGTCCTGATGCACGCCGATATCGACAAAGGCACCAAAGGCCGCGACATTGGTAACCGTGCCTTCCAGCGACATGCCGGGTTTCAGGTCGCGGATCTCGTTCACGCCGTCAGTAAAGGTGGCGGTCTTGAATTCCGGGCGCGGGTCACGGCCGGGTTTTTCAAGTTCGCTCAGTATGTCGCGGACGGTGGGCAGGCCAAATTTCTCATCGGTGAATTCGGCAGGCTCCAGCCTCCGCAAGGGCGCGGGGTCTTTCATCAGCGAGGCCACATCGCGCCCCGCCGCCTTGACGATCCGTCGCGCCAGCCCATAGGCCTCAGGGTGGACGCTGGAGGCATCCAGCGGTTCGTCACCGTTGTGGATACGCAGGAAGCCCGCCGCCTGTTCAAACGCCTTAGGCCCCAGCCGCGCCACCTTAAGCAGCGCCTTGCGGTTGGCAAAGGGGCCATTGGCATCGCGGTGCGCGACCACCGCCTCGGCCAGCACCGGCCCCAGCCCGGAAATCCGCGCCAGAAGGGGGGCCGAGGCGGTGTTCAGCTCTACCCCCACCGCATTCACGGCATCTTCCACAACGCCGTCCAGCGACTTGCCCAGCAGGCTCTGGTTCACGTCATGCTGATACTGGCCCACGCCAATGGCCTTGGGTTCGATCTTGACCAGTTCCGCCAGCGGGTCTTGCAGCCGCCGGGCGATAGAAACCGCGCCGCGCAACGAGACATCCAGCCCCGGGAACTCGCGGGCTGCCAGTTCAGACGCTGAATAGACCGAGGCCCCGGCCTCGGACACCACAACCTTGGTGGGGCGCGGCGCGGGCAGGCGTTTGATAAGTTCGGCCACCAAGGCATCGGTTTCGCGGCTGGCGGTGCCGTTGCCAATGGCAATCAGTTCGACCGCGTGCTTGCGCGCCAGCGCGGCGAGTGTGGCCAACGTGCCCTCGACATCCATGCGGGGCTGGAATGGATAGACGGTAGCGGTATCGACCACCTTGCCAGTGGCGTCGATCACCGCAACCTTGACCCCGGTGCGTATGCCCGGGTCCAGCCCCATTGTGGCGCGAGCACCGGCGGGGGCGGCGAGCAAAAGGTCTTTCAGGTTGCGGGCGAAAACCCGGATCGCCTCGGCCTCGGCGTGTTCGCGCAGGTCGGTCATCAGATCGATGGTGAGGCTGAGTTTCAGCTTCACCCGCCAGACCCAGCCCGCCACCTGCGCAAGCCACAGATCGCCCGCGTCCTTGCCATGCACACCCAGCGCGGCCTTCACCATGCGCTCGGCGGGGCTGTCGCCCGGTGCGGCGTCGGGGTCGATCAGCAGATCGAGCGTCAGAAAGCCCTCGTTACGGCCGCGCATCATTGCCAGCGCACGGTGGCTGGGCACGCCTGACAGCTTTTCGGAATGGCTATGATAATCAGCGAATTTCGCCCCTTCGACCTCCTTGCCGGGCACCACCGATGAGGACAACACGGCGTGGACCTGCATATACGCGCGCAACTGCGCCTTGAGGGCGGCGTCCTCGGCCAGACGCTCGGCGATGATTTCGCGCGCGCCTTCAAGCGCGGCCTTGGTATCGGCAACCGCGTCTGACACAAAACCCGCCGCAAGCGCCTGCGGATCGGCAGAACGGTCCGCCAGAATGGCATCGGCCAACGGCTCCAGCCCGTTTTCGCGGGCGATCATCGCCTTGGTGCGGCGCTTGGGTTTGTAAGGCAGATAGAGGTCTTCGAGCACCGCCTTGGTTTCAGCTCCGGCGATGGCGCTTTCGAGCGCGTCGGTCAGCTTGCCTTGGCTGCGGATTGTCTCAAGAATGGTCGCGCGCCGCGCCTCCATCTCGCGCAGATAGGCCAGGCGCTCGGAAAGGGTGCGCAACTGGCTGTCATCCAGCCCGCCCGTGGCTTCCTTGCGGTAGCGCGCCACGAAAGGGACGGTCGCCCCCTCGTCCAGCAGGGCAATGGCGGCGCTGACCTGATCAGGGCGCGCGCTGATCTCGGTGGCAATCTGGCGTGGAATGCGCAGGGCGGGGGCAGGTTGGGTCACGGGGCGCGGGCCTTCTTCTTGCAAATCGGGCGCCGACCCTAGCCTGTCGCCAGGGCCGCGCCAAGGGGCAGGCGAAGGCTGGCATAACGCGGCAAAGATGCGGTAGAACCCGGACATGATCAAACGCGAACACCTCAAGGGCGATGCGGCCAGCACGGCGCTGTATTCGCCTTGCCAGAACTATCGCTACACGCTGACCCGCATCTGGAACCCTGATGGGCCAAAGGCGCTGTTCGTCATGCTCAACCCCTCGACCGCGACAGAGGTGCAAAACGACCCTACGGTGGAGCGCTGTGAACGCCGGGCGCGGGCGCTGGGGTTCGGAGCATTCCGGGTGTGCAACATCTTTGCCTTTCGCGCCACCGATCCGAGGGTGATGCGCGCCCAGGCCGATCCGGTCGGTCCAGATAACGACACTGCCATCGCCGAAAGCGCTTTCTGGGCTGACCGGATCGTCTGCGCATGGGGCACACATGGCACGCATCTGCAACGTGGCCCGGCGGTGGAGGCATTGCTTCGCGCAACGGGTCGGCAGCTTTATCATCTGGGGCTGAGCAAGGCCGGGCATCCGAAACACCCGCTCTATATCGGTTATAGCCAGCAGCCCCAACCTTGGGAGGCATAAGCCCCGTATGAAAGCCTTGATGAACCGGCAGCCTTTCTACCGGGCAATGGCATGTTAACCAGCAGCCACTGGCCAGATATCCCACCGCCCGATCGGAAATTGCGTTAATGCGCGCTTACCGGCGCTAGGTCATTCTGCCGCGCCAGCACGAATGCCAGCTTGCGATCGCGCGCCAAGGCGATGCATTCACCCTCTTCGGTATGGATGCCGTAGACCTGCCGCGCGCCATCCAGCCGGGTCCGGATCTCGTCTGGCAAGGTGTCTACCGGCACTTCGCGAATATAAGCAATCCTGCCTTCTGGCAGGTCTTTCCATGGGGTATCCATGCAGCCCTCCTTTCAGCCGCGATTGATGGGAATGGAGCGGACCACCGCCTCGGGTTCGCGCTGTTGCAAGGTAAGCGCCAGCAGGCCATTTTCCAGTTCCGCGTTCAGCACTTCCATCCCTTCAGCCAGCGCAAAGGCGCGGCGAAACTGGCGGGTGGCAATGCCGCGATGCAGGAAAACGCGATCCGGCTTCGGATCTTCCTGCTGGCCATGGACAACAAGCTGCCGGTTCTCCAGTGTAATGGAGATATCCTCTTCACGAAACCCGGCCACCGCCAGCGTTATCCGATACTCACCGCTCTCGGACATTTCGATATTGAACGGCGGATAACCATCGGCGCTGGCACGCGCAGTGCGCTCAACCAGCCGTTCGAGCGGCCCAAAGCCCAGAAGTAGCGGGTGCGAGGGGAAGGTTAATTTGGTCATGTTCAGGCCCTGTTACAGCGACTCATCGCCCGGCCCCCGCATCGGCAGCAAGCCGGGCATGACAAGAATATGGGCAGCCGCGCGCACTCCTGCAAGAGACAGGAGAGAATCCTTGAAGGCTTTGCCATCACTGGAAAAAGCGGTAAGCTGGCTTTGCGTAATTGAACAAGCGAGCCGGACATGAATGCCCCCCAGGAATTGAACCACGAAGAAGTCCTGCGGGTGAAGCTGGAGGTTCTCAGACGCGAACACCGCGACCTTGACGAGGCCATTGCCGCCATGGCCGAGCGCAGCACTACCGATCAACTGGCCCTAGTCCGGCTGAAAAAGCGAAAACTGGCCCTGAAGGATCAGATCGCCCGGATCGAGGACGAACTGACCCCGGACATCATCGCGTGAAGCCTCTCAGGCTCCGTCAGAGCCAACGAAGCGCGCGCTGTAAACCGCTTCGCCCAGCCGGTCGATCAGATCCAGTTGCAGTTCAAGCCAGGCCTTGTGGCCTTCTTCTTCCAGCACGATCCCCTCGAACAGCTTGCGCGAACCGATATCACCCGCCTCGCCAGCCTGCTGGGCTGCCTTGGTGTAGAAAGTGATCGCCTCTTCCTCATCAGCCAGATCGGCCTTGAACATCGACACCAGTGTATCGGCGCGATGCGGCTTCTTCTGAAACTCCATCTGCGGATCGCCCTTGAGGAACAGGATACGCTCAAGAAAGCGATCAGAATGCCCGGTTTCCTCGGCCATCTCCTCGCGCATCTGGGCAGCCAGCCCTTCCAACCCCCAATCCTGCAGAACATGGGCGTGCAACTGATACTGATGCGCGGCGCTCAGTTCCATCTGCAATGCCTTGTTGAGGTTCTTCAGCGTAACATCATTGGACATGTCAAACTCCTTTCGTCAATCGATACAACTTAGCTCACGCAAAGCGTTCCGCAAGCCACATTGCACCCGCCCGCCGCGCCGGTATAGTGACGCTCATCAACGACAGGCGAGGGCACGATGGCAGCGGTCAGGGTTGGAATCATCATGGGCAGCCAGTCTGACTGGTCGACGATGCGCGAAGCGGCCCAGGTTCTTGACGAATTGGGCATTGCACATGAGGCAAGGATCGTCTCGGCACATCGCACGCCTGACCGGCTTTGGGACTACGGGCGCACAGCGGTCGAGCGTGGCTTGCAGGTGATCATCGCGGGCGCCGGGGGGGCGGCGCATCTGCCGGGCATGATGGCGTCGAAAACGCGGGTGCCGGTGGTCGGCGTGCCGGTGCAGACCCGCGCGCTTGCCGGCGTCGATTCGCTTTACTCCATCGTGCAGATGCCCAAGGGCTATCCAGTGGCGACCATGGCCATCGGCGCGGCGGGGGCAGCCAATGCCGGGTTGATGGCGGCGCAGATCCTGGCACTGCATGACGCAGCGTTGGCCGAACGGCTGGACAAATGGCGCGCCGATCTTTCCGCCTCGATCCCGATGGAGCCGCGCGATGACTGAGCCTTTGCAACCGGGCGCAGCGATCGGCATTCTGGGCGGCGGTCAACTGGGCCGCATGCTGTCGGTCGCCGCAAGCCGCCTGGGGTTTCGCTGTCATGTCTATGACCCCACGCCACAGCCGCCCGCAGGTCATGTTGCCGAACGGGTGACCACAGCGGGCTGGGACGATACAACAGCGCTGCGCGCCTTCGCGCAATCGGTCGATGTGATCACCTTCGAGTTCGAGAACATCCCGACCGAAACGCTGGATCTGCTGGAAAGCCTGCGTCCGGTGCGCCCCGGCAGGCAAGCGCTGGCGGTGTCGCAGGACCGGCTGAGCGAGAAGGAGTTTCTGGCCGGGCTGGGCCTGCACGTAGCGCCTTTTGCGCCGGTAACGGATGCCGCGTCGCTGGCGCGCGCGCTGGAACGGATCGGCACGCCCGCCATCTTGAAAACGGCGCGTCTGGGCTATGACGGCAAGGGGCAGGCACGGATCATGGATGCCGGTCAGGCCGATGCCGCGCTAGCCGTGATGCAGGGTGCGCCTGCCGTGCTGGAAGGCTTCGTGCGGTTTGAACGCGAAGTGTCGGTGATTGCCGCGCGCGGGCTGTCCGGCGAGGTTGCCTGCTATGATCCGGGCGAGAACGTGCATAAGGACGGCATCCTGCACATCACCACCCTGCCCGCCCAATTGGGCCAGTCGCAACGCATGGACGCCGTGCTGATGGCGGGCAAGATATTGAACGCGCTCGACTATGTGGGTGTGATGGGGGTGGAGCTGTTTGTTACAGCCGAGGGGCTGGTGGTGAACGAAATCGCGCCGCGCGTGCACAATTCCGGACATTGGACGCAGGCAGGCTGCGCGGTGGATCAGTTCGAGCAGCATATCCGCGCGGTCGCGGGCTGGCCTTTGGGCAATGGCGCGCGCCATGCCGATGTGGTGATGGAGAACCTGATCGGCAGGGATATCGACCGCGTGCCGGATCTGGCGCGCGAGGCCGATGTGCAGATCCACCTCTACGGCAAAGGCGAAACCCGCCCCGGGCGCAAGATGGGCCATGTGAACCGCATCATCCGCTGACAGGGCGGCCTGAAAGCAAAAGGACCGGGTCCGGCAGCGGCGCGCAAACGCGCGGGGTGGGCGGGCGGGAGCGCCGTTTGCGCGCGCCCGGCGCAGCCGGGCACAGGACGCTCCGGCAACGGCCCTATTCGAACAGCTGGAACACGCTGTCAGCCATCAACCGGGCCACAATCCCCTGTGTCAGATACCCGGTTACCGGCAGATCGGCAGCGCGCTGATACCGCCGGATCGCGCGGCGGGTATCGGCATCCAGCCGCCCGTCCACCGCGCCCGGGTCGAACCCCAGCGCCGCCAGACGCTGCTCGACAATCATCAGCGTGAAACGCGGCAGCATCATCGCCTCTTCCTCGACGCGCGCAGCCTCAAGATCAGGGCGCGGGGGGCGCGGGCGGGATAACTCTTCAAGGCGCGCTCGTGCCTGTTCCGCGAAGGCGCCGCGCGGAAAATCACGCAGATAGCGCTCATAGGCCACCACCGTATCGTCGCGCCGGGCGACATCCCAGGCGGCACGGTCGCGCGCCTGCGCGGCCTGGCGCCGCGCCGCTTCGATCTCGTCCAGCCGGTCGCGCGCTATACTGGCAAAGATGCCGTCGGGATAGCGTCCCAGATACGCGCGCAGGCCGGCCTCGTCCTGGCCTGCGCCGGTGTCGCGCCAATAGGCACGGTCCTGACGCTCCTCGACAGCCTGGCGCTCCCGCGCCTCGGCCTCCAGTTCAGCCGCGCGCCGCGACGCCTGACCGGCCAGTTGATGAATCTGGTCCCGGGTCAGATAGCCGGTCCTTGCATGGCCATTGGCGGCCTGCCAACTGCTGATCGCCGAACGGGTGGCAGGGCCAAAAATACCGTCAATGCCGCGTGGGTTGAAGTTCAGGATCGTCAGCTCACGCTGGATCGCGCGGCGCTCGTCACGGGTCAGGCCCAAAGCTTCCTCAACCCTTTCAGGGGTGCTTTCAAGGCGCGCAACGGCGGCGCGGGCATCCTGGGCGAACATCCCGTCCGGCCAGAGCGCCAGATAGGCGCGGTAGGCTGCAATCGTGTCCTCCTCCTCGGCCTCTCGCCAGTCACGGCGGTCAGCCGCGGCCGAGGGTTCGTGCCCTTCGGGCAGAAAGGTCAGATACGGCGGGTTGAAGCCTTCGACACGCACCTGTCGCGTCGATTGCGCCGCCTCGGCAAGATTGGCGCCTGGCATGGCGACGCGCTCCAGCGCCGCGGCAAGCTGGTCTGCGGGGCCGCGCAACAGACTGACCCCCTGCGGCACGCTCAGGTTCTGGGGAAGACCCTGCTGAAAGGGATCGGCCAGCCGTTCCGGATAACCCAGTTCCGCCAGTGCGACGACAGCACCCCCCTGGACCCGCCCGGCGATGGCCAGCGCTGTTTCCAGCCTTATTCCGATGCCGTCGATATTGGCCAGCCCCGGATTGGTCGCATCGGTGCCCATCAGCCAGGTGTTGCTGCGATCATGCAGCGCGTAACCGGCAAAGACAATCACCACGCGCTCAGGCCGCTCGCGCGCAATACGCTGGTCGAACGCCGCGAGTGCCGCGCGCATGGCTGCCGCCGACAGATCGGTCGCCTGATCCGTGTCAAAGCCTGCTGCCTCCAACCGTCGTTGGACGCGCAGCAGCGCGCCGGCATCGCGCGCGGTACGCAGTTGCTCATGCTGTTCATTGACAATGAACAGCGCAATGCCCGAAGCCGAGGCCGGCACAGCCAAGGCGAGCCAGAGCACACAGACAGAAACAACCCGGCGCAACATGCAAACCCCTTCTCCGTTGGCGGGGTTGGTCGCTCAATCGTAGCTGCGCTGATCCTCGATCACCTTGCCATCGTTCGGCAGGGTGCCGGGCGGCACCAGTTCGACCTTCCCCCGCAGCTTGAGCGTATCAAGAAGCGTACCCTCATATAACCTCGGATTTGCCGCCCGGGTTTCAATTAATACCGTCATCACGTCCTTTTCACCCTCACGCGTTGCCACAACGCGGGCACGGCTGACCTCCTCGTGGCGCGAGACAAAGGCCGCAACCTGTTCAGGGCGCACGAACATACCCTTGATCTTGGTGGTCTGATCGGCGCGGCCCATCCATCCCTTGATGCGCAGATTGGTGCGCCCACAGGGGCTGACGCCGGGCATGATGGCGCTCAGATCGCCGGTAGCAAAGCGGATCAGCGGATAATCGGGGTTGAGCGTTGTGACCACCACCTCGCCGACTTCGCCATGTGCAACCGGGTCGCCGGTGCCGGGGCGCACGATTTCCACGATCACGCCTTCATCGATCACCATGCCGTCCATCGCCTCGGTCTCATAGGCGACATTGCCCAGATCGGCCGTGGCATAGCACTGGCGGCAGGTCACGCCCCGGTCAGCATATTCCTGACGCAGGGACGGAAACAGCGCCCCGCCCCCCACCGCTGCACGGGTGATCGCCAGCTTCACGCCCATCTCATCGGCCTTGTCGAGGATGATCTTCAGAAAATCCGGCGTGCCAGCATAGACCGTGGTGCCGATATCATGCGCGGCGCGGACCTGCAGTTCGGTCTGGCCGGTTCCTGCGGGTAACACCGCCGCCCCCACCGCGCGCGCGGCATTCTCAAACATCATGCCCGCGGGCACCAGATGATAGGAAAAGCAGTTCTGCACGATATCACCGCGCCCCACGCCCAGCGCATGCAGAAACCGCCCGGCACGCCACCAGTCATGGCTGGTGCGGCCCGGTTCATAGATCGGCCCGGGCGATTGAAACACATGCTCGAATTCTGCTTTCTGCAGCGCAGTATAGCCTCCAAAGGGCGCGGCATCGGCCTGCGCGCCGGTCAGTTCGGATTTGCGCAGAACAGGCAGCGCCGCCAGCGCCTCGATCGAGGTGATAGCGGCGGCGTCAACCTCTGCCAGCGCTGCCGCCATGCCGGGTGTGGCCTTGGCACGGGCGATCTGACCCGGCAGGGCACGCGCAAGATCGGCAGCGCGGGCGTCAGCCGAACGGGTTTCAAGGTCGTCAAAAAAGGTCTTGCTCATATGTGCCCTCGCGGGGAGTTACCCCTTGGTAAGGCCAGCCCGTTGCCGGACCAGGCCGAATTATCCCTTGCTTTCTTCAAGCCAGCCAGCGCTTGCGGCGGCGGTAACTGCGCACGTCGCGAAAGCTCTTCCGCCCCTTGTCCGACATGCCTAGGTAGAATTCCTTTACATCGGGGTTCTCGCGCAGCGCCTCTGCAGAGCCTTCCATCACCACGCGACCATTCTCCAGGATGTAGCCCGTGTGGGCGTAGCGTAGCGCGACGTTGGTGTTCTGTTCAGCCAGCAGGAAGGTCACGCCCTGCTCTTCATTCAGCCGCTTCACGATCTCGAATATCTGCTCGACAAGCTGCGGCGCAAGGCCCATCGAGGGCTCGTCAAGCAAGATCGTTTCAGGCCGCGACATCAGCGCGCGGCCAATCGCCGTCATCTGCTGCTCACCGCCCGAGGTGTAGCCCGCCTGGCTTCTGCGCCGTTCTTTCAGGCGCGGGAAATAGGTATAGACCAGCTCCAGGTCGTCGGCGACCGACGCGCGACCGTCACGGCGCGTATAGGCACCGGTCAAGAGGTTCTCTTCGACCGTGAGATGTTCGAAGCAATGGCGCCCCTCCATAACCTGAATAACGCCCTTCTTCACCAGATCCGACGGGCTCCAGTTGTTCACATTGTCCCCGCGATAAAGGACAGAACCCTTGGTGATATCGCCCCGCTCCGAAGCCAGCAGGCCGGAAATGGCCTTGAGCGTTGTCGATTTACCTGCGCCATTACCGCCCAGAAGAGCGGTGATACCGCCCTTGGGCACACGCAGGCTGACACCTTTCAATACAAGGATCACATGGTTGTAGATCACCTCGATATTGTTGACCTCCAGTAGGGTCTCGGCTTCAGGGCGGGTGTCGAACATGGGTGCGTTTCCGTCACAGGTGTTTCCGGGGGGGGCAGGCGCGACCGATGCCGCGCCTGCCGCGAATACAGGCTGCTTATTCCATGCAGCCCGGGGTGATGTTGTTCTCGGCGGCGAAGGCCAGCGAGTCTTCCATCACCATTTCCATGATCAGTTCACGGTCCGGCGCGATCCAGTCGGTGATCAGGTTCCACTGGCCGGCGTTGGCGTCCCATTCCTGGATCATCGCCTGGCCCGAGCCGCCGTGGTTATGGCAGCTCACCTCGAACGGCGGGCCGAAGTTGGGCAGGCCCAGTTCAACCATCCGCTCTTCCGTGATGACCAGATTGGCCATGCCGTCGCGCATCATCGCCGGGGTAATCTGGGCCACCCCATGGATTTCCTGCGCGGTGCGTGCAGCTTCGACGGCCAGCATCGCTGCATACATGCCCCGCGAATAGAGCACGGTGCCAATCTGATCGCCTGCACCCGCGGTAAGACCACGGTCGATGACATACTGCTGCATGTCGTCATAGATCGGATAGTCGCGCCCCGTGCCATGCATTGCCAGCGAACGGTAGCCATGCGCGCCTGCCCCTGCCGGCCGCACATCCTGTTCCGAGCCTGACCACCAGACACCGATGAAGTTGTTCATGTTGAAGCGAATGTTGGCCGCTTCCTGAACGGCCACTGCGTTCATCACGCCCCAGCCCCACATCAGCACATAGTCCGGGCGTTCGCGGCGGATCTGAAGCCACTGGTTGCCCTGCTCCTGACCGGGGCTGTCGACGCCGATCGAGGTGAACTGGTAACCCAGTTGCTCAGACAGACGTGTCAGCGTGGGGATCGGTTCGCGGCCGTAGGCCGAGTTGTGATACAGAAGCACGATCTTCTTGCCGTCTAGGCTGCCCTCGTTTTCATCCAGCAGGTAGTTGATGATCACGCTGGCGCCATCCCAGTAGGTGCCGGGGTAGTTGAAGGTCCAGTTGAACACCTCGCCATTCACTGCCGAGGTCCGGCCATAACCCATGGTGTGCATCGGCACGCCGTCTTCCATGGTGCGCGGGATCAGCTGATAGGTGATCCCGGTCGACAGCGGCTGAATGACCAGCGGGTTGTCGCCACGAATGCCTTGATAGCATTCCACACCACGTTCGGTGTTGTAGGCAGTTTCGCATTCGGTCATCCGGATCGGCACACCACCGATACCACCGTCGCGCTCGTTGATCAGGGTCAGATAGTCCTGATATCCGTCAGCAAAAGGAATGCCGCCGGGTGCGAAGGGGCCGGTGCGGTAGTTCAGCATCGGAAAGTGGAGATCCTGCGCAAGTACAGGCATCGCCGCCGTCGTGGCGACCGCAATCGCTGCGGCCAGTCGGGTCATCTTCATTGGTTCTCCTCCCATTGGATGATGACAATTTCTCAGTTTTTATCGTTCTTCAGCCGTCGCACCCCGCCCCCGCTCAGTGGGGGAAGGGCCAGAGGCGCAGCTTGTCCTTGATGGTGCGCCACAGTGCTGCCAGCCCATGCGGCTCGACAATCAGGAAGGTGATGATCAGTGCACCGATGATCATGATCTCCAGATGCGCGGCAAGGTCACTTGACCAACCGAACTGGTTCACAAGGAGCAGTTTCAACAGCACCGGCCCCACAATCAGGAAGGCCGCACCCAGAAACGACCCCAGGATCGAGCCCAGCCCGCCGACGATCACCATGAAAAGCACCAGAAAAGACTTGTCGATGCCAAAGGATTCGCCCGCTTCAGCCGCGCCCAGATAGACCGCGAAGAACAGCGCGCCCGAGACGCCCACAATGAAAGAGGACACGGCAAAGGCCGACATCTTCGCCATCAGGGGGTTCACGCCAATGATCTCGGCGGCGATGTCCATATCGCGGATCGCCATCCATTTGCGGCCCAGCGTGCCGCGCGTCAGGTTGCGCGCCAGCCAGCCCAGCGCCACCAGAAACACAAGGCAGATCAGGTATGCCGAAACCGACGAGGCCGTGGCCCCGGTCACCGGATAGCCGAAAACGGTGCGGGTAGGCGCCGAGATCATGCCTGTGGACGAGTAGTTGAAGAACCAGGGTGTGCGGGTGAACAGCCAGATCAGGAAGAACTGGGCCGCCAGCGTGGCCACCGCCAGATAGAAACCCTTGATGCGCAACGAGGGCAGGCCGAACAGCACCCCCACCGCTGCGGTCACCAGCCCCGCCAGCAAGATCACGAAGACAATGTTCAACCCCGGCATGGCGACCATCAGCTTGTAGCAGGCATAAGCCCCCACGGCCATGAATGCCCCGGTGCCAAGGCTGAGCTGACCACAATAACCGATAAGGATGTTCAGCCCCAGTGCCGCGATGGCATAGATCAACAGCGGCACGACGATGGAATTGGCCCAGTAATCAGTGATGAAGAACGGCACCACCAGAAAGGCGAAGGCCAGTGCCAGGTAATAGCCGTAGCGGTCAAACCGGATGGGAAAGGTCTGGTTATCGGCGGCGTAGGACGTCTTGAAATCGCCCGCTTC
>ERZ869909.1278-NODE-1278-length-20933-cov-9.038214_pt1 | contig 20933 bp, 18 predicted proteins | sample MGYA00520892_ERZ869909 | MGnify/ENA primary metagenome ERZ869909 (study PRJEB32215, sample SAMEA104723947) | bioreactor metagenome | biome: bioreactor; feature: anaerobic bioreactor; material: water | place: China | collected 2015-03-12 ... | reverse complement strand
ATGGGAGCGGTCGGCCGACCGGCGCTACCTGGCGGCGCTGGAGCGGGTGCCGCTCCCCCGCCTGCAGGCGGCACTGGCCGCCGGTCGCGGGTTCGCCTGCCTCGCCCACCTGGCGAAGCTGCCGGACGGGCCGCGGCGCCGCCTGTTGCGCGAGCGGCTCGACGCGATCCTGGAGGATCTCGACCTCTTCCTGCGGCGGAGCGACCACCGGTTCAGCCACGAGCCCATGGGCGACGCCGGCGACGCCTGGTTGCGCGCCATCCGCGCGCTCGGCGGCGACGTCTGACGGCACGCCCGGCGGCGAGGCGTCAGCGCCCGTCGGCCTCGCGGAACTGCCGCTCGTAGAGATCGGCGTACAGCCCGCCCTCGGCGAGCAGGGCTCCGTGCGTGCCGGTCTGTACGATACGGCCGGCGTCGAGCACGACGATGCGATCCGCTTCCAGGACGGTGGAGAGACGGTGCGCGATCACGAACGTCGTGCGGCCGAGCATGAGGCGCTCGAGGGCCGATTGCACCAGGGCCTCGGACTCGCTGTCCAGCGACGACGTCGCCTCGTCCAGCACGAGGATGCGGGGGTCCTTCAGCAACGCGCGCGCGATCGCGATGCGCTGCCGTTGGCCGCCGGACAGCTTCACGCCGCGTTCGCCCACGAGCGTGCCGTACCCGTCGGGGAACCCCCGCACGAACGCGTCGGCGTTGGCGGCCCGCGCCGCGGCGACGACCTCGTCGTCGCTGGCGTCCGGCCGCCCGTACCGCACGTTGTCGGCGATCGTCCCCGAGAAGAGGAGCGTCTCCTGCGGAACCACGGCGACGTGGGACCGCAGCTCGCGCGGGTCGAGTTCGCGCAGGTCGATCCCGTCGAGCAGGACGCGCCCCTCGGCCGGGTCGTGGAAGCGCGAGACGAGGGTCACGAGGGTGCTCTTGCCTGCGCCGGACGGCCCCACGAGGGCCACCACCTCGCCGGGGCGGGCCACCAGGTCGATGCCGTCGAGCACCCATGCGTCGCCGCGGTCCCCGTAGCGGAAGCGGACGGCCTCGAAGCGCACCTCGCCCCGCGCGTGCTCGAGCCGCACCGGTCGCTCGGGCTCCACCAGGTCGGGGCGCGCGTCCAGCAGCTCGAACACCCGGCGCGAGGCGCCCGCCGCCTCCTGGACCTGGGCGTACAGGCCGGTGAACGCCCCGATCGAGCCCGCCACCGTCACGGTGAGGAGCAGGAAGGTGATGAGGTTGCCGGGGGGCAGCTCGCCGGCGAGCGCCAGGCGGCCGCCGAACCACAGCACCAGGCCCACGCCCAGGAAGAAGGCGGTGAACACCGAGGGGACGAACCACGCCCGCACCCGGGCGCGGCGCAGCGCGCTGCGGAACGTCTCGGCGATCGCTTCGGCGTAGCGGCGGGACTCGAAGCCCTCGGCCGTGAACGACTGCACCACGCGCACGCCGACGATGGCCTCCTCGGCGCGGGCGTTGGCGGCCGCGAGCTGGTCCTGGAACGCCGTGCTGATCCTCCGCAGGCGGCGACCGAAGACGGCGGCCGCCACGATCACGGCCGGCAGCACCGCCAACATCAGCAGGGTGAGCCGCGCGTCGATGAGGAACAGCACCACCACGCCGCCCACCAGCGAGACCGTCTGCGACACCAGCTGCACGAGCACGTTGCTCACCACCGCCTGGATGGTGGCGATGTCGGAGGTGAGGCGCGACGTGATCTCACCCGTCTTGCGCCGCTCGAAGAAGCCCACCGAGAGCGTCAGCAGGTGGGCGAACAGCGAGCGCCGCAGGTCGGCGACCACGCCCTCGCCGACGTAGGCGAGCTGGTACACGCGCACGAACGCGGTGACGGCGTTCAGCACGAACACCGCCACCAGCACGAGCGCGATGCGGTCGAGGTCGGCCGCCGTCGCCGCGCCGAGGCCGCCGGCGCCCGGGCCGCCGACCCGGCCGACGCCGGTGAGCCAGCTGGTCGGCGACGCGCCACCCGCGCCGAACGCCGCGTTGAACAGGTCGCCGACGATCACCGGGAAGGCCAGGAACACGAGCGAGCCGACCGCGCTCGCCGCCAGCGCCGCGGCCAACCGAGCGCGGTACGGGCGCACGAAGCCGAGCAGCCTGCGCAGCGGCCGTAGGTCCAGACCCCGCGCGGGAGCCTCGGGATCGGTCCGCGGGGTGGGACGCCGTCCGAACACCCGCGCAGTGTAGCCCCGCGTGCCGCCGGACGCGCCGCATGCTTCGGCCTCCGCGGTGTCGGACGCGTGTGGTACCCTTCGCGCGTAGGCCTCACGAGCGGCGCCCGCGCCGGATGCGCGGCGGGTCCCACGAGACCCCGATGGCGGCGTGCCGTTCGGCGGAGCCACGGAAAGAGGTGCTCCACCATGCGTCATGCAGCCATCCGCCTCCTCCTCGCGTTGAGCCTGGGCGGCCTCTTGGGCGGCGCTCTGGCCCAGAACCTGGTCTTCCCGATCGGCGAGGACGCCCGCTTCAACTGGTCGGACCTCGAGCGCTTCGAGGCCATGGACCTGAGCGGCCAGACGGTCCAGGTCTTCGGGCCCTGGCTCGGACCCGACCGCGACCTGGTCCTCTCGATCTTCGCCTACTTCGAGCAGGCCACCGGTGCGCGCATCGACTACGCCGGCTCCGACAGCTTCGAGCAGCAGATCGTCATCGACACGCAGGCGGGCAGCCCGCCGCACGTCGCCGTCTTCCCGCAGCCCGGCCTGGCCGCCGACCTCGCGGGGCGCGGCTTCCTGATCCCGTTGGGCGACGAGCTGCGCGACTGGACGCTCGAGAACTACGCGGCCGGTCAGTCCTGGGTCGACCTCGGTACCTACGCGGACGCCTCGGGCAACCCCGGCTTCTTCGGCTTCTTCTACAAGGTCGACCTGAAGAGCCTCGTCTGGTACTCGCCCGACAACTTCGCCGATGCGGGCTACGAGATCCCGGCCACGATGGAGGACCTCATCGCCCTCAGCGATCGGATCGTCGCCGACGGCGGCACGCCCTGGTGCATCGGCCTCGGTTCCGGCGACGCCACCGGCTGGCCGGCCACCGACTGGGTCGAGGACATCATGCTCCGCACCCAGGCGCCCGAGGTCTACGACGGCTGGGTCACCAACGACATCCCCTTCAACGACCCGCGCGTCGTGAACGCGATCGAGGTCTTCGGTTCGTTCGCCAAGAACGACGCCTGGGTCGACGGCGGCGCCGCTGCGGTCGGGGCCACCGACTTCCGCGACAGCCCCGCGGGCCTGTTCACCGTGCCGCCGCGCTGCTACATGCACCGGCAGGCGAGCTTCATCCCGTCGTTCTTCCCCGAGGGCACCGAACTCGGCGTCGACGCCGACTTCTTCTACTTCCCGCCGTTCGCCGCCGAGGACCTGGGCAACCCGGTGCTGGGCGCCGGCACCCTGTGGGCCATGACCCGCGAGAGCGCCGCCGCGCGCGTGCTGTTCGACTTCCTCACCACGCCGCTGGCGCACGAGCTGTGGATGGCCCAGGCGGGCTTCCTCACCCCCCACCTGAACGTCAACCTCGAGGCGTACGCCAACGACACCCTCCGGGGTCAGGGCGCGATCCTGCAGAACGCGACCACGTTCCGCTTCGACGGCTCCGACCTGATGCCCGGCGCGATCGGCGCCGGCGCCTTCTGGCGCGGCATGGTCGACTTCGTCTCCGGCGCCTCGGCCCAAGAGGTCGCGGACGCCATTCAGCGCGCCTGGGACGCCCTGCGCTGATCTGATCGGGGCCGGCGACCGCGCGCCGGTCGCGCGCCCCGGATCCTCGACCCGGCGGCAGGGTGGCACGAGCCACCCTGCCGCCGTGCCGTAGGGCGTTCCGGACCCGCGTGGGACCGCGGCCCACGGCGGAGGGAGGGAGACCCTTGACGCAACAGGTGCTCGGCGCGCTGCTGGCGGTCGTGGCGGGGATCGGCGGCAGCCTGGCGTACTTCTTCGGCACCAACCTTCTGCTCGACCGGCTCGCACCGGACGGCCGCCGTCCGGACGGCAGCTACCTCTCGCGCGAGCCGCTGCGCAACAAGATCCGGCCGTGGCTGTTCGTGCTTCCGGCGCTCGCGATCCTCGGCGTGTACCTCGTGTACCCGGTCTTCGAGACCGCGCGCCTGAGCTTCTTCGACCGCACCGGCACGCGCTTCGTCGGGCTCGGCAACTACACCTGGGCGATCGGCAACCCCGAGTTCCGGATGGCGATCCGCAACAACCTGATGTGGTTGATCGTGGTGCCCGCCCTCAGCACCTCGATCGGCCTGCTCGTGGCCACGCTCGCGGACCGCGTGCGCTGGGGCAACCTCGCCAAGTCGCTGATCTTCATGCCGATGGCGATCTCGTTCGTGGGCGCCAGCGTGATCTGGAAGTTCGTGTACGACTACCGCGGTCCCGACGCGCAGCAGATCGGCGTCCTCAACGCCTTCTGGGTCTGGCTCGGCGGCACGCCGCAGGCGTGGATCTCGGTGCCGTTCTGGAACAACTTCCTGCTCATGATCATCCTCGTGTGGATCCAGACCGGGTTCGCCATGGTCATCCTCAGCGCCGCGCTGCGCGGCGTACCGGAGGAGACGATCGAGGCGGCGAAGATCGACGGCGCGTCCGAGGTGGCGGTCTTCTTCCGCATCGTGATCCCGCAGATCATGAGCACGATCCTGGTGGTGTGGACCACGATCACGATCGTGGTGCTCAAGGTGTTCGACATCGTGCTGGCCATGACCAACGGCCAGTGGGGCACCGAGGTGCTGGCGAACGCCATGTACAACTGGATGTTCCGTGGCGGCGGCGACTTCGGGCGCGGCAGCGTGATCGCGCTGGTGATCATGATCGCCGTCGTGCCGATCATGGTGTGGAACATCCGCCGCTTCCAGGCCGAGGAGGCGATGCGATGAACCGCCGCGCGTTCGGCCTGAACGTCACCTGGGGCCGCGTCCTGACCCACGTCAGCCTCCTCGTCCTGGTGCTCCTCTGGACGCTGCCGACGTTCGGCCTCTTCGTGAGCTCCCTGCGCGACAAGGACCAGCTCATCATCTCCGGCTGGTGGACGTCGTTCTCGACCACCGAACGCTCGGCGTTCGGGCGCACGGGCACGGCGGCCGCGCAGGTGCCGGTGGGCGGCCGGTACGTGATCGAGGGCGACTTCCTTCCCGACCCGCGCCGGTCCATCGTCAGCTTCGGCCTGACGCAGACGAACCTCGCGGCCTTCGGTCCGGGCGACACCGCCGAGATCGACGGCAGCGAGTTCACGCTCTTCGAGGACGGCAGCTACCGCTGGGTGTCGGACGAGCCGTTCAGCCACACGGCCGGACGACGCATCTTCTACGTCGCCGCGATCCCGCCCACCTTCTCGCTGCAGAACTACCGCGACGTGATCGCCGCGGAGCGGATCGACCGTGCGTTCATCAACACCTTCACGGTCACCATCCCGGCGACGATCATCCCCATCCTGATCGCGGCGTTCGCCGCCTACGCGTTCGCCTGGATGAAGTTCCCCGGGCGTCAGTGGCTGTTCGCCGTGGTCGTCGGCCTGCTGGTCGTGCCGCTGCAGATGTCGTTGATCCCGCTGCTGCGCATGTACAACGACATCGGGACCACCTTCGGGGTCCCGTCGAAGACCTACCTGGGCATCTGGCTCGCCCACACCGGTTTCGGGTTGCCGCTGGCCATCTACCTGCTGCGAAACTACATCGGCGGCCTGCCGCGCGACATCATCGAGTCGGCGCAGCTCGACGGCGCGTCGCACTTCGACATCTTCCTGCGGCTCATCCTGCCGCTGTCGGTGCCCGCGCTGGCCTCGTTCGCGATCTTCCAGTTCCTGTGGGTCTGGAACGACCTCCTGGTCGCGTTGGTGTTCCTCGGCAAGGGGGACGAGCAGATCGTCCTCACGTCGCGCCTGCGCGAGATGCTCGGCTCCCGCGGCGACAACTGGGAGCTGCTCACGAGCAGCGCGTTCATCTCGATGACGGTGCCGCTCATCGTCTTCTTCTCGCTCCAGCGGTACTTCGTCCGCGGCCTGCTGGCCGGCTCGGTCAAGGGCGGCTGACGCCGCATCGGGCGCGGTCTCCGCGCCCCGCGCCGCGCGCCGGGCTCAGTGTCCGGCGCGCGGAAGCTTGTGGCGCAGCCAACCCAGCAGATCGGCCTCGCGGAACGGCCTCGGCAGCCGGTCGGTGGCCGGGTCGCGCCGGCGCCACCACGGCCCCGCCGACGCGCCCAGCAGGAGGACCGGCACGTGCGATCCCTCGTCGCGGCGGCGCAGGGCGCGCAGCCACGGGCCCGGCGCGAGGTCGCCATCGACCACCACGGCGCTCGGTCGGCTGGCCTCGAACGCCGCGGCGGCGCCCTCCAGGTCGGTCACCAGCTGCGGATGGACCCCTTGTCGGAGGAGGGCGAGCCGCACCAGCCGCCCCTCGGACGCCCTCCGGCAGGCGACGAGCACCGTCGGCGGCGTGGCCGCATCCGGCGCGGTCGCCAGGACACCGGCGGCGACGAGCTCGGCCAGGAGCGCCAGGGCCCGGCCCTCGGGCTGGTCCGCCTCGGCGGCCAGCGCCCTGGCGCTGCGGCGACCGTCGACCAGGCCGAGCAGCTCCCACGCCTCGGGGCTCAGGGCATGGCGCGTCGGGTCGCCGGATCGCCGCAGGACCGTGTCCGGGTCGAGGCGCCCGGAGCCGCCGCGCGCCTCGTCGACCTGCATGAGGATCCGGACGGGGTCGAAGCCTGCCTCGCCCGGCGACCCCGGCGGCCCGTCGCCCTCGCGGAAGGCGAAGCGACCGTCGCGCCAGCGACCGAGTTCGCTGAGCACCTCGATCAGGTGTCGCTCGACGGCGAGGTCCAGCTCGGCGCGGTCGATCCAACCCCGCTCGAGGGCGGCCGCGCCGAGCGGCGGCCGGCCTCCCGAGGCCGTCTGCCGAGCCAGCAGCTCGTGGACCTCGTCGAGCGCCAACAGGTCCATGCGCGCCAGCACCTCGCCGAGGTGCACGCCGCCGTCGATGGATGCGGCCCAGAGCTTGCCGTCGGCGACCCACACGCGCGCCCTCTGGTCGCCGCGCTCGACGTTCAGGACACCGCTCCTGCGGCCGGACAGGAGCACCTGCAGGACGTCGGTGATGGCGACCTCCCGCAGCGACCCCTCGATCACGGCCGCTCCTCGACCTCGAACAGCACCGCCGCCGGCGCGCTCCACGGCACGCCCAAGTGGCGGTAGGCGGCCTCGGTGGCGACCCGGCCGCGCGAGGTGCGCTGCAACAACCCGCGCTGGATCAGGTACGGCTCATGGACCTCCTCGAGCGTGCCGCGGTCCTCGCCGACCGCCGTCGCCAGCGTGTCGAGCCCCACGGGCCCGCCCGAGAAGCGCTCGACGACGGCGCGGAGGATCGCCCGGTCGCGCCGGTCGAGGCCGACCTCGTCGATGCCCAAGCGGTCGAGCGCGGCGCGCGTGCGCGGCAACCCGACCCGGTCCTCGCCCGCCACCTCCGCGAAGTCGCGAACGCGGCGCAGCAGGCGCTTGGCGATGCGCATGGTACCGCGGGCACGACGACCGATCTCCAGCGCGGCTCCCTCGTCGAGGTCGAGCCCCAGCAGCCGGGCGTCGCGGGCCACGCCCTCGGCCAACTCCTCGTCGCGGTAGTACTCGAGGTGCTCGATGATGCCGAAACGCGAGCGCAGCGGACCGGTGATCAGGCCCGGCCGCGTGGTCGCGCCGACCAGGGTGAAGCGCGGCAGCTCCAGGCGGATCGTCCGGGCGGCCGGCCCCTGGCCCAGCACGATGTCGATCTTGAAGTCCTCCATGGCCGGGTAGAGGTGCTCCTCGGCCACGCGGCCCAGCCTGTGGATCTCGTCGATGAACAGGACGTCGCCCTCCTCGAGGGCGTTCGTCAGGATCGCCGCCAGGTCGCCGGGCTTCTCGATGGCGGGACCGCTCGTCACCCGCAGGCCCACGCCGAGTTCGGCCGCGATGATGTGCGCCAGCGTGGTCTTGCCCAGGCCCGGTGGCCCGTACAGGAGGACGTGGTCGAGCGGCTCGCGGCGGGACCGGGCCGCCTCGAGGAAGACCGCCAGCTTCTCCTTCAGCCGCGCCTGCCCGACGTACTCGGCCAGAGACGTCGGCCGCAGCGTCCCGTCGTCCACGCGGGCAGGCTATCACGCCCCCGGCGGCGCCCAGCGGGCCACCACCGAGCCCTCGCGCTCGTACCGGACGTCGAGCGTCGTCACCACCTCGCGCGTGCCGTCGACGGACATGGCCGGTTCGCGAACCCCATCGAGGAACGCCCGGCGCTGCGCCTCTTCCAGGCGGTGCAGGTGGACGCGCCACACCTGGCTGCGCTGCAGGGCCACCTGGAGCCATGCACCGCGGCGCCAGCGCTCGGCGACCCAGGCAGCCTGCACGGTCAGCCCGGCGAAGAACGCCCACCACACGCCGGTCGTCCCCCACGGCCCCCACGCCCCGAGGAGCCACGCCAGCGGCACCACCACCGCCCAGCGCCCCACGACCGTGCCCCACAGGCCCGCCCGCACGTCCCCGGCGCCGCGCAGCGCCCCGTTCAACACCATGAAGACCGCCAGGATCGGCTGCACCGCCCCGTTGATGCGCAGGTACGCCGTGCCGTCCGCGATCACCACCGGGTGAGCGCTGGGGTCGAACGCGCGCACCAGTGGCTCCGCCGCCACGATGAGCACCACGCCGACCGCTCCCATGAGCGCGACCGCGGTCGCCAGCGCCGCGTGGCCCGCGCGCCAGGCCGCGCGCGGCTGCCAGGCGCCGAGTGCCTGGCCGACCAGGCTCGTGGCCGCGACGCTGATCGCCACCCCGGGCATGAAGGCGAAGCCTTCGATCTGGAGCCCGATGGCCATCGCCGCCGCGCCGTAGCTGCCCGACGGCGTCGCCGTGACCGCCCGCACCACCAGGAAGCCGGCGACGGTGTACGCCAGCGACTGAAGCCCCGACGGGACACCGATCGCCAGCAGGTCGCGCACCCGGGGTGCGTTCCAGCGCCACGGCCCGGCGGGCCAGCGGATCACGTTGCGGCCCGAGGCGATGGCGGCCAGCGTGAGGGCCAGGCCGACGCCGCGAGCGAGGACCGTCCCGACGGCGGCGCCGGGCACCCCGAGCGCGGGGAACGGTCCTGGCCCGAACATGAACAGCCAGCTGAACAGCACGTTGGCGAGGTTGGTGGCGCCCCCGAGCCAGAGCGGCGTGACCGTGTCGCCGGCCCCCTGCATGAGGCTGGTCAACGCCATCTGCGCGACCAACAGCGTGGTCCCCAGGAACAGGATCGTCAGGTACGACGTTCCGGCGTCCACCACGAAGGCGGGCCCGTCGGCGTTCAGGAACGTCATCATCGGGCGCGCGACGAGGGTGCCGACCGCGGTGAGCACGAGCGACAGCACCGCGGAGAGGAGCAGCGTCTGGCGCGTCACGTCGTGCAGGGCGCCCGGGTCGCGCGCGCCCTTGGCCTGGGCCGCCAGCGCCATCGCGCCGGCCGTCACGGCCATGACCACCACCAGGATCAGCAGACGCACCGACACGGCGATCCCGACGGCCGCGACCTCCAGCGGGCCCAGGCGCCCGGCGAGGAAGACGTCGACCGCGTTCACCATCGTCTGGAGCAGGTTGGCCGCCACGACGGGAAGGGCGAGCCGGACGACCGCGCGCAGCGTGGCCGGATCGAGGGTGGATCGCAGACGGGGAAACGGCCGACGGAGCATCGCCGAGCAAGGTACCACCGGCCCGCGAGGGGTAGCATGGGGCGCTGCGACCCTGGAGGACGCCCATGCCCACGCATACCGTCCGCGTCGGAAGCGAGACGCGCGAGCTGCCCATCGTCAACGTCGGTGCCGTGTCGGTCGCCCTGCTGAACCTGCTCGGCGACACGCTCCTCACGGAGGCGGCCGCCGAAGCCCTCGCGGCGAGCGTGCCCGCGGAGGTGGAGGTCCTCGTCACGCCGGAGGTGAAGGCCGTGCCGCTGGCGCACGCCCTCAGCGTGCGGACGGGCCTCCCGTACGTGGTCGTGCGCAAGACGCACAAGCCCTACATGGTGGGCCCGATCTCGCGGACCGTGAACTCCATCACGACCGGCCGGCCCCAGGACCTGGTCATCGACGGCGCCGACGTCCCTCGCCTGCGCGGACGGGCCATCGCGGTGGTGGACGACGTGGTCTCGACGGGCGCCACGCTCACCTCGCTGCGCGAGCTGCTCGCGGAGGTCGACGCGCGCGTGGTGGCGACGCTCGTCGTGTTCACCGAGGGCGACGCGCGCGAGGACGTGGTGGCGTTGGGCCACCTGCCGCTGTACCCGGCCGAGGCCGGCGCCTGAGGCCGCGGACGGCCGCATGAGCGACGTCGACGACGCCAAGGAACGCATCCGCGCGCGCGTCGACATCGCGCAGCTGGTGGGGGAGACGGTGGCGCTCAAGCCGGCCGGCCGCGGCCAGCTCAAGGGCCTGTGCCCGTTCCACGCCGAGCGGACGCCGTCGTTCCACGTGCACGTCGAGCGGGGGTTCTTTTACTGCTTCGGGTGCGGCGCGAAGGGCGACGTCTTCGACTTCGTCATGCGCACCCAGGGCCTGGAGTTCCGCGATGCGCTGCGGCTGCTCGGCGAGCGCGTGGGCGTCGAGGTTCGCGGCGCGCCGCCCGGACAGGGCCGGCGACGCGACCTGCTCGAGATCAACGAGGCGGCGCAGGCCTTCTTCGTCGCGAGCCTCCGCGGGAGCCCGGCCGAGGCGTACCTGCGGTCGCGGGGGTTGACCGACGACACGATCCGCGCCTGGGGCCTCGGCTTCGCGCCGGCCGGGTGGGACGCCCTGCTGCGCCACCTGGTGACGCAGGGCGTGCGTGACGACGACCTGCTGGAGGCGGGCCTGCTGAGCGAGAACGAACGGGGCCGCCGCTACGACCGCTTCCGCGGCCGCGCCATGTTCCCGGTGCGCGACGCGCTGGGCCGCCTCGTAGGCTTCGCGGGCAGGGTGCTCGACGACGCCCTCCCCAAGTACCTGAACACCCCGGAGACGCCGCTCTTCCGGAAGGGCGAGCTGCTCTACGGCCTCGACCGGGCCCGGGCCGCGATCCGCGACACGGGGGAGGTCCTCGTCGTCGAGGGCTACATGGACGTGCTGGCGCTGCACCAGACGGGCTTCCCGCACGCCGTGGCGGCGCTCGGCGCCAACCTCACCAGCGAGCAGGCCGAGGCGTTGGCGCGGCTCGACGCTCAACGGGTCCTGCTTGCCTTCGACGCGGACGAGGCCGGCCAACGCGCGGTGCTGGCGGGGTTGGAGCAGAGCGTCGGCCGCCGCTTCCTGGTGCAGGCGGTGCGCCTGCCGAGCGGCAAGGACCCGGCCGACGCCGTGCTGGCCGGCGACGCCGAGCGCGAAGCGTTCGCGGCGGCGCTGAGGTCCGGCGTGTCGGAGGTCGCCTTCCGGTTCGAACGGGTGCTGGCCCAGCACGACGCCGCCACCCCGCGCGGCCAGCGGGCGGTCCTGCTGGAGCTGCTACCGGCGCTGCAGCCGCGCGACGTGGTCGATCCGGTCGCGGCCGAGCTGCGTCGGCTGGTGGTCGATCACCTGGGCCTGGACCCGGCCAGGCTCGACGCCTGGTTGGCCTCGCAGCGCCCGCAGCGCCTCGACGAGACGTCGGTCCGCGGGCTGCGCCGGCGCGGCGAGGACCTGAGTCCGGTCCGCGGGCTCGAGCTCGAGGTCATCGGGTTGCTCCTGCTGGAGCCGCAACGCCTCCGCGAACGCGTCCGGCGGGCGCTGGCCGCGCTCCCGGCCGAGACCGGGGAGTCCGGCCTGGTGGCCTTCGCGGAGCTGTGCGAGCGCTGCGCCTGGCGCGACGCCGAGATCGTCGCGGCGGTCCAGGCACGTGAGGGCGGCGAGCGTGTCCTGGAGCGGCTCCTGGTGCATGCGGCCGAGTCGGCCCCCGACGCGCGGATGGACGTCGACCTGCGCCTCGAGCACCTCCTCTCGAGGGTGCGCGAGCACCACGTCGAGGCCGGTCGACGCGCACGCCAGGAGCGGCTGCTGCAGCGGCTCGCGGAGACGCGCGCCGAGGTGCACGACCCGGCCACCCCGCGCGAGCGGCTCGAGGCGGCGTACGCCGACCTGGCGGAGGTGCAGGGTGCGTTGGCGGCGCGCGAAGGCGAGCGCCGGCTGCGTTCGGCGGAGACGCTGCGGCGGCTCACGCAGCGTCGTCGGGGCCGCGCGTGACCCCGCGCGGCCCGGTACCCCGTTCGATTGACACCGTCCGCGGGCCGCTGCTATGCTCGCCGACGCAGCGTGTGGTGCGTCGGAACGCCCACCACAACGCGTTTTTTTGTGCCTTGACGCCCGTCCGTCCCCCCTTCCCGACCCCGAGCGGCAGCGCCGCTCGGTGGTGTGTCGAAAGGAGGTCTGCTTGGAAGCTTCCAGAGACCCCATCCTCCAAGACCTGATCCACCACGAGAAGTCGGTGGCCGCCAAGGTCGAGGAGGCGCGCGCCGAGGCCGAACGGATCGTCGCGCAGGCCCGCGGCGAAGCCCGCGAGGCCCTCGAGCGCGCCCGCCGCGAGGCCGACGAGCTCGTCCGAACGAGCGCCGCGCGCACCGCGGAGGATGCAGAAGCCGCCCGCGCGGAGGTCCTGGCCGCCGCCCGGGCCGCCGCCGACGAGATCGCCGCCCGCGCCGCCGCTCGCCGCGACGCCGCCGTGCGTCTGGTCTGGGAGCGGGTCCTGCCATGATCACCCCGATGGACCAGCTCCTCGTCGTGGGCCGCAAGGGCGCGGCGCACGACGTGCTGGTCGCGTTGCAGGGCATGGGCGTGGTGCACGTGGACCGCGTGGACCCGGACTCGCTCGCCGAAGGTGACGACCGCCCGGTCCTCGAGCGCTTCCGACCCCACGACGCCGACCAGCGGGCGCGGGCGACCTGGGAGCGTGCGGCCGTGCGCTGCGCCGCCCTGCTCGAGACCCTCGGCGTGGGCGACGACGTGCCGGTCGCGGCCAAGGGCGAGCTGCCCACCGACGCGGACACCGTGGCCGAGCGCGTCGACGTCGTCGCCGGCCTGGCCGAGGCGCTCGTGGCCGAGCGCGAGGAGGTGGCCGACGAGCTCGGCGTGGTGCAGGCGTTCCTCCCCACGTTCCGCGACCTCGCGCCGACGTTGGCCCAGCTCGAGGACGGTCGGTACCTGCACGGCGCCGCGGTGCTCGTCGCGGAGTCCGCGGCGGCCGGCGTGCGCGCCGATCTCGAGGCGTCCCTCGAGGGGCGCGTCGCGTTCGAGGCCCGCGCCCGGCCCGGCAAGCAGACCCTGCTGATCGCGGCCGTGCTGCGGCGCGACGCGCCGGCTCTGCGGGCCGCGTTGGCGCGGCTCGGCCTGGCCGAGCTGCAACTACCCGACCGGTACCGCCAGCTCGGCATCGCCAAGGCCGTCCACACCATGGAGGAGCGGCTGCAGGTGCTGCCGAAGCGCCAGGCCACGATCGCCGAGGAGCTGCGCAAGCTGGCCATCCAGCATGGCCCCCGGCTCAAGGCCTACCGGCAGACGGCCCTCAACCACCGCGACCGGCTGGAGCGCATGCTCGACCTGGCGCAGGGGCGCTTCGCCTTCGCGTTGAAGGGTTGGCTGCCCTCCGAGGACCGCCAGCGGGTCGTCGACGGCCTGCGCAAGCAGTTCGGCGCCGACCTGATCGTGCGGCATCGGGCGGCGGACGAGCACCACGACGAGGGCGTCCCGGTGCGCCTCGAGAACGCCGCCTGGGCGCGCCCCTTCCAGATCCTCCTGTCGCTCTTCGCCCCGCCCAAGTACGGCAACTTCGACCCGACCTGGACGCTGGCGCTGTTCTTCCCGCTGTTCTTCGGCGTCATCGTCGGCGACATCGCTTTCGGGTTGATCTTCGCGCTGTTGGGTCTGCTGCTGCGCCGGCGCGGCCAGCAGGGGAAGGCCCTGTCGCTCGGTCCGTTGAACATGGTGATCCCGGCCGACGCCTTGCGCTCGATCAGCTCGATGGTGTTCTGGGCCGCGGGCTGGACCGTCGTCTGGGGGTACGTGTACGGCGAGTTCTTCGGCACCTTCCTGGAGTACTGGCCCAAGGGCCGGCCCATCTTCTACACCACCTTCGGTGACCACCACCCGCCCGGTTACGGCTGGATCGAGATCGCGCTGTTCCGGGTCGAGGACTTCACCCCCGTCATCCTGCTGGCGTTGGCGTTCGGGACCGTGCAGATCCTCGGCGGCTGGGTCATCCGGGTGATCTACGGCATCAAGCACAACGACATGAAGCACGTCTACGAGGGCATCGGCATGTTCACCGGCGTGGCCTCGCTGGTCATCTTCGCCGCCGCGTTCCTGTCCGACAACCTCAACCCCGTCGTGAACGGCGTCGTCGGGGTCGGGTTCGTGGTGTTCTTCGTGTGCATGGTGCTGGCGCGCATGCCGCTCATGCTGATCGAGATCGTGTCGAACGGCGGCAACATCCTCAGCTACCTGCGAATCTTCGCCGTCGGCCTGGCCGCGGCGCTGGTGGCGAAGCTCGCCACCCAGCTCGGCTTCGCTCTGTCCGATACCCTGCCCGTCATCGGCCCCCTGCTGGGCATCGTCGTCGGGGTGTTCGTGCACCTGCTCGCGCTGGTGCTGAAGGTCATCGGCTACACCCTGCAGCCGTTGCGTCTGCAGTACGTGGAGTTCTACACCAAGTTCGGCTTCTACGAGGCCTCTGGCCGCCCGTACCAGCCGTTCAAGCTCCTGGGAGGTAAGTCATGAACCGCAAGCTCGCTCGTGTCCTCGTTCTGCTCGCCGTCGCCGCCCCCTTCACGCTGGCCTTCGCGCAGAACGACGGCGGCATCACCGCCGGCTTGATCGCCTTCGCGGCCGCGCTCGCGATCGGCATCTCGGCCATCGCCACGGCCTGGGCCATGGCCGCGATCGGCACCGCCGGCGTCGGCGCCATCGTCGAGCGCCCGGCGGCCTTCGGTCAGATCCTGATCTACCTGGTCATCCCCGAGACGATCATCATCTTCGGCTTCGTCATCGCGTTCCTGCTCAACGGCCAGGTTGGCTGAACCCCATGTCCGACCTGTCGGCTCTGCTCGAGCGTGAGGCGAGCGCCGAGATCGAGGCCATCCTGACCGAGGCGCGCGAGCGCGCCGCGGCGGTGGTCGCGGAGGCGCAGGCCGAGGCCGAGCAGCTCCTCGCCCAACGACGCCGCACGGCGGAGGCGCAACGCGACGCCGCCCTGGTGCGTGCTCGCAGCGCCGCGCAGCTCGAGGCGTCGGCGCTGCGGCTGCAGGCGCAGCACGCCGCTCTCGAGGGCGTCTTCGCGACGGCCCGGGAGCGCATGGGCGCGCTGGCGGGAGATGCCAAGGCCTACCGGTCCGTGCTCGGCAGCCTGCTCCAGGAGGCGGTCGACGACGTGGGCGCCGCCGAGGTGGCGCACGTCGCGGCGGCTCCGGCGGACGTGGCGATCGTGCGCGCGTGGGTCAAGGCGGCGGGCCTCGAGGTGGCCGTCGAACCCGACGACACCCTCGCGCTCGGCGTTCGGGTCGTCTCGCGCCGCCGCAGCGCCGTCGAGAACACCCTGGGCGCACGCCTGGCGAACCTCGAGGGTGAACTCGCCGCCGAGGTGTCGCGGGCCCTGTTCGCGGCCGGCCCGGCGACGGGTTCGGCGCCGGAGGACTGAACGTGGGCGCCGACTTCGGCTACGTCAACGCGCGGGTGCGGGGCCTGCGGTCGCGCCTGCTGCCGGAGGGGTTCTTCGGCGAGCAGGTGGAGGCCGAGGGCTTCGCTGCCCTGACGGGTGCGCTGGCGCAGTCGGCGTACGCCCGCGACCTCGACGAGGTCCGCGACTCGCACGGTCCGCTGGGTGCCGTCGACGAAGCGCTCGCGCGCAACTTCGTCCGGACGACGAGGCTCCTGCTCGACGCTGCCTCGGGTCAGGCGCGTGCACTCATCGCCCTGCTGCTGCGTCGCTACGACCTCGCGAACCTGAAGGCGGTGGTGCGCGGACTGCATGCGCAGCGGACCTCCGACGACATCATGGCCGCCGTCCTGGCGGCCGGCGAACTCGAGGCGACCACGCTGCGCGGCATGGCCGAGGCCGATGGCATCGCCGCGGCCGGGCAGCGACTGGCCTTGACCGGTCACCCGTTGACCGAGCCTTTCCGCCGCGCGGCCGCCGCCTACGCGGCGGACGGCGATCTGCTCCGGTTCGAGGTGTCCCTCGATCGCTCCTTCTTCCAGAACTGGGTCGCCGACGCGCGGCGCCTCCCCGCGCCGGGCGGTTTTCGCAGCCTGGTCGTCGCCGAGCTCGACGCCGCGAACCTGCGCACCGCCATGAAGCTGCGGGGGCGGTCGGCGGACGCCGAGGGGTTCTTCGTCGTGGGGGGACGCGACCTCACGGCCGCCGCGTTCGCGCGGATCGCCGCCGAGCCGGTCGGCGAGCCGCTGCCGCGGCTCCCTGGCCTGCTCTCCGGCGCCTCCGGCGAGGGCGCCTTCGCATCGGTGGACGCCCGCCTCGCCGCGACGCTCGACACCGCGACCCGCCGCTTGACGCTCGATCCGCTCGACGTCGGGCTAGTCGCCGACTACCTGCGGCGCAAGGAGCGCGAGACCGCGCTGCTGCGCCTGCTCGCGCGCGGCAAGTACTACGGCGTGCCGCGAGCGGCGCTCGCGAAGGAGATCGGCGATGCCTAGGATGCTCGTCGTGACCGATGCGGAGACCGCGATCGGCTTCCGCCTGGCGGGCGTCGAGACGCTCGAGACCGATGGCGACGCCGTCCATCGCGACCTGGAGCGGGCCATCCTCTCCGACGACTACGGCCTCGTCGTGGTCGACGAGGGCCTCGTGGCCGACCCGGTGCGGGCCATGGAACGCGTCATGCGCGGCCGCGACCTTCCGGTGCTGCTGCCGATGCCAGGCCTGGCTGCGGCGTTCGACCACGACGCGGACGCCACCCGCTACATGAAGGAGCTGGTCCGCAGCGCGATCGGCTTCGACATCAAGCTCGACTGAGCGTGTGGGGTTCGGCGTGCTGCCGAGCCCGACACCTGCACAAGCGCCGCACTCTGGAGGCTTCATGGCCATCGCAGGAAAGATCCAACGCATCTCGGGACCGGCCGTGATCGCCGAGGGGATGATGGGCGCCCGCATGTACGACATCGTGCGGGTGGGCGCCGAGAACCTCGTCGGTGAGATCATCCGGCTCGACGGCGACACCGCGTTCGTCCAGGTGTACGAGGACACCGCCGGCCTCAAGGTCGGCGAGAGCGTCGTGTCGACGGGGCTGCCCCTCGCCGTCGAACTGGGCCCCGGCATGCTCAACGGCATCTTCGACGGCATCCAGCGACCGCTCGACAAGATCCGCGAGGCTTCCGGCACGTACATCGATCGTGGCATCACGGTGAACGCCCTGTCGCGCGAAGCGACCTGGTCCTTCACCCCTACGGTCGCGGTCGGCGACGAGGTGCGCGGGGGTCAACCGATCGGCACGGTGCCCGAGTTCACCTTCACCCACAAGATCCTGGTGCCCCCGCGGGTCGCGGGCACCATCAAGACGATCGCCGCCGCCGGCTCGTACACCGTCGACGACGTGATCGCGACGCTCGAGGACGGCACCGAGATCCGCATGCTGCACGCCTGGCCGGTGCGGCAGCCGCGGCCCGTGGCGAAGAAGCTGGACCCGGTGACGCCCTTCCTGACGGGCATGCGCATCCTCGACGTGCTGTTCCCGCTGACGATGGGCGGCACCGCCGCGATCCCCGGTCCCTTCGGTTCCGGCAAGACCGTCACCCAGCAGTCCGTCGCCAAGTACGGCAACGCCGACATCGTGGTGTACGTCGGCTGCGGCGAGCGTGGCAACGAGATGACCGACGTGCTGGTCGAGTTCCCCGAGCTCGAGGACCCGAAGACGGGCAACCCGCTGATGCAGCGGACCGTGCTGATCGCCAACACCTCGAACATGCCGGTGGCCGCCCGCGAGGCGTCCATCTACACCGGCATCACCTTGGCCGAGTACTTCCGCGACCAGGGCTACGGCGTCTCGCTCATGGCCGACTCCACCAGCCGCTGGGCCGAGGCGCTGCGGGAGATCAGCTCGCGCCTCGAGGAGATGCCCGCCGAGGAGGGCTACCCGCCCTACCTCAGCTCGCGTCTCGCGGCGTTCTACGAGCGCGGCGGACGCGTGACCACGTTGGCCGGCGAGGAGGGCGCGGTATCGATCATCGGCGCGGTCAGCCCGGCCGGCGGCGACTTCTCGGAGCCGGTCACGCAGGCCACCTTGCGCATCACCGGCTGCTTCTGGGCGCTCGACGCCTCGCTGGCGCGCCGGCGGCACTTCCCGGCCATCAACTGGAACCGCTCGTACACGCTGTTCGGCGGGATCCTCGAGCCCTGGTACCGCGACCACGTCGCCCCCGACTACCCCGAGCTCGTCGAACGCGCCGTGACCCTGCTGCAGCGCGAGAGCGACCTGCAGGAGGTCGTGCAGCTGGTCGGCCCCGACGCGCTCCAGGACCAGGAGCGGCTCATCATCGAGGCCGGGCGCATCCTGCGGCAGAGCTTCCTGCAGCAGAACGGCTTCGACCCGGTCGACGCCAGCTGCTCCATGGCCAAGGCCACGGGCATGCTGCGCATGATGCTCAAGCTCTACGACGTCGCCAAGTCCGCGCTCGAGCGCGGCGCCACGGTCGACGACATCCTCGGGGCGCCCGTGGTCGAGCGCATCAACCGCTCGCGCTACGTCCCGGAGGACGAGTTCGACGGCTACCGCGACGAGGTCCTCTCCGCCCTGGACGGCGCCTTCGCCGTCGCGGCCTGAGGCCGGAGGGTCCCATGCCCAAGAACCTGCTCAAGAAGGCCTACACCGAGGTCAGCTACGTGTCCGGGCCGCTGCTGTACCTGCAGAACGCGCCCGACCTCTCCTACAACGCCATCGTCCGCATCGTCGACGGCACCGGCCGCGAACGCGGCGGCCAGGTCATCGAGGTGTCCAAGGCGTTCACCGTGCTGCAGGTGTTCGAGGAGACCTCGGGCATCGACCTGTCCAGCACCACCGTGCACCTGGTTGAGGACGTCGCGCGGCTGGGCGTCTCGAAGGACATGATCGGCCGGCGCTTCAACGGCATCGGCCTGCCCATCGACGGCCTGCCGCCGGTCGTCGCCGAGCAGCGCCTGCCCATCGGCGGCGCGCCGATCAACCCGGTCGCCCGCGAGAAGCCCGAGGAGTTCATCCAGACCGGCATCTCGACGATCGACACGCTGATCAGCCTGGTGCGCGGCCAGAAGCTCCCGATCTTCTCCGGCTCGGGCCTGCCGGCGAACGAGCTCGCCGCCCAGATCGCCCGCCAGGCGACGGTGATCGGTGAGGACTCCGAGTTCGCCGTCGTGTTCGCGGCGATGGGCGTCACCCAGCGGGAGCTGACCTTCTTCACCCAGGAGTTCGAGCGGACGGGCGCTCTGGCGCGTTCGGTGCTGTTCCTGAACAAGGCGGACGACCCGGCCGTCGAGCGCTTGCTCACGCCCAAGATGGCGCTGACGGCCGCCGAGTACCTCGCGTTCGAGCACGACTACCACGTGCTGGTCATCCTGACCGACATGACCAACTACTGCGAGGCGCTGCGCGAGATCGGCGGCGCGCGCGAGGAGATCCCCGGCCGTCGCGGGTACCCCGGCTACATGTACACCGACCTCGCGTCGATCTACGAGCGCGCCGGCGTGGTCCACGGGAAGAAGGGGTCGGTGACCCAGCTGCCGATCCTCTCGATGCCGGACGACGACGTCACCCACCCGATCCCCGACCTCACCGGCTACATCACCGAGGGGCAGATCTACCTGGCGCGCGACCTGCACAACAAGGGCATCTACCCCCCGATCAACCCCGGACCCTCGCTGTCGCGGCTCATGAACAACGGCATCGGCGAGGGCAAGACCCGCAAGGACCACAAGAACGTCGCCGACCAGCTGCAGGCGGCGTACGCCAACGGTCTCGACCTGCGGCGGCTGGTGGCCATCACCGGCGAGGACGCCCTGTCGGAGAACGACAAGCTGTACCTGAAGTTCGCGGACGAGTTCGAGAAGGCGTTCATCCATCAGGGCGCCGAGAACCGCTCCGTCGGCGACTCGCTCACGATCGCCTGGTCGATCCTGTCCAAGCTGCCGAAGAGCGAGCTGACCCGCCTGTCCAACGACCAGATCGACAAGTACTACGGCGCCAAGATGGACGAGCTGTGGGGCGCCGCCAAGTCGGGGATCTGAGGGGAGGCGACGCGTGGCCGAGAACATCGCCCCCACCCGCTCGAACCTGCTTCAACGGCGCGATCAGCTCAAGCTGGCCGTGCGGGGCGCGGACCTGCTCAAGCGCAAGCGGGACGCGCTGATCGGCGAGTTCTTCGCGCTCGTCAAGACCTCGCTCGAGGCGCGCCGGGCGCTCACCCGGGCGAGCCAGGAGGCGTACCTCGCCCTGTTCCTGGCCAGCGCCTGGGACGGTCCCGAGGCCCTCCGCTCGCTGGGTCTGGCCGAGGGCCGGGCGCTCGAGGTCGAGATCAAGGTCGAGAACCTGTTCGGCGTCAAGGTGCCGCAGGTACAGCCCCCGTCCTTCGCGGACGCCGAGTCCCCCTTCTCGCCGATGGGCATCGGCGCACGTACGCTCGACACGGCGGCGCGCTTCCGCGAGCTCACCGAGGCCATCGTGCGGGTGGCCGCCACCGAGACGCGGTTGCGGCGCATCGGCGAGGAGATCAAGAAGACCAGCCGGCGCGTGAACGCGCTCGAGCAACTGGTGATCCCCAACATCGGGCGCCAGATCAAGGACATCCGCAGCGTGCTGGACCAGCGCGCGCTCGAGGAGGTCACCGTCCTCAAGCGCATCAAGTCGAAGCTGGAGGCGCGCGACGAGGCCAGGCCCGGGTCCGAACCAGGAGCGACCGCGGCCGCCTGACGTCGACGCGAACCGCGCGGAGCCGGCGCCCCCGCGAGGGGGCGCC
>ERZ869909.1276-NODE-1276-length-20987-cov-8.008226_pt1 | contig 20987 bp, 18 predicted proteins | sample MGYA00520892_ERZ869909 | MGnify/ENA primary metagenome ERZ869909 (study PRJEB32215, sample SAMEA104723947) | bioreactor metagenome | biome: bioreactor; feature: anaerobic bioreactor; material: water | place: China | collected 2015-03-12 ... | reverse complement strand
CCAGCAGTTGAACCCCCGGAAGCCCGCAGGGCTGTCCGGGGCCTCAGGCCAGTTCTGCCAGAGGTCCCGGCTCGCGCTTCGCTTGGCCGGGATTTCAGTGCTTCGTTGAACCGCTCACGGGCTGCCCTGCGCTGCCGCAGTCAGGAGCTCGGCGGCGTCTGCCACCTCCTCCACCGCGCTTTCCCCGCGCGCATCGGCGTCCAGCGCCGCGATCAGCGCCCCGTCGCGGCTGTAGATATCGTGGATGAAGCGGACCTGCCCGAACCGGTCGGAGACGGCCGTGAAGTACAGGATATGCACCGGGATGGGGTTGCGCAGCCAGACGCGGCGCGTACGCCCCCCGTCAAACGCTTCCTCCATCGCTTCGCGGGTCCAGCCCGTCTCGCCCTGCAGCACCCACCATGCCAGCTCGCGCGGTTCGTCGACCCGCACGCAGCCAGAGGATTCATTGCGCTGCACATTGTCGAACAGGGCGCGGTGGGGCGTGTCATGGATGTAGATATTGTGAATGTTGGGGAACATGAACTTCACCTCCCCCATCGAATTGCCTCTGCCGGGTACCTGGATCACCCGGTAGCGGCCATTGGCCCAGTCGGCCTGCGAGGGGCTGATCACCCCGCCGGTGGACTGGTCGACCAGACGATAGCCGGACGCCAGCGCATAGGCCGGGTTGGTCTGGAACCGTCTCAGCCACGGCGCGCCAAGGCTGGTCGGCGTATACCAGACCGGATTGATCTCGATGAAGGTCATGTCCTCGGAGAAGACCGGCGTGCGGTTATAGCCCCGTCCGATCATGGAGCGGTGCACCCGCTCCACCTCGCCGCCCGACCACGCCTCCAGCCGGTAATCGGCCAGATTGACCCGGATATGGCGTTCGCCCAGATCACGCGCGACCCATCGCCAGCGCTCCAGATTGGCGCGCACCTGATCGAGCCGGTGACGGGGCGGCGTATTCAGCTCGCGCATGGTCGCAGGGCCGACCACGCCATCCGTCGCCAGATTATGGCGGGCCTGGAAGCGGATCAGCGCGGTGCGCAGCCGGTCGTCAAAGGGGGTGCCGGGCGCCTCCAGACGGGCCAGCAGGCCCTCCTGATGCAGGCGCGCGCGCAAGGCGTCCACCCGGCTGCCGCTATCACCGGGCTCCAGTGCAGGACCGGCAGGGATCGCGGTATGGGCACGCATCAGGGCGTGGCGGCGCACCAGCTCGCGGCGCAGGGCCATATAGTCGGGGTGGGAAGGGCTCAGCCCCTCCAGCGCGTCAAACACGGCTCCGGCCCGCAATGCCTCGGCCATGAGAAGGGCAAAATCGATATTGCGCTCGGGCGCAGTCCAGTCCGGTTCCAGCTGGCGCGGGTTGATGCGCCCGAACGCAAGGTCGCGCCCCAGCGCCAGGAAGGCCTCGCTCGCCAGCGCGTCGCGTTCCGGCCCGGCCGGCAATGCCTGAACGGTGTCGGGCGCCGGATAGTGTGCAGGCGTCAGCCCGTGCGTCCACGCTTCGCTGAGCGCATCGGCCAGATCGGCGATATGGGCGTCACTCCACGCCTGACGCGCCAGCGCCGGAGGCGAGCACAGCAGCGCACCGACACACACAAGGATTGTCATGGCCCGCATGCCGCCAGCTCCCCTCCACTGCGCAGAAGGTTAACAAGGAGTTACACGCTTGAGAACGCCTGATTTGAGCCCGCCGGCAGGGCCCCAAAGCAAAACCCCGGACGTTTCCGCCCGGGGCTGCGCAATACTGGCTGAAAACCAGCGGTGCCTTATTCGGGTGCGCCGTCTTCAGGGTTTTCTTCGGTAGCCTCTTCCCAGGCTTCCTGGGTTTCTTCAGTCCATTCCTCGACCTGATCGGTCGTGTCGTCCCAGGCTTCCTCTACCGGATTTTGCTCTTCGGTGCCGAGCGCCTCGTCAATGGCTTCACCCGCTTCCTCTGCCGGACCCTGCTGCTCACAGGCGGCCAGAATCGCACTTGCAGCGAAAGCAGCCAGAACAAACTTTTTCATAGTCAACGTCTCCATCAATGACCTGTCCATCAGAGAGGCCGGCGGCGCGTTTCGTGCCCCGGTTTATCGCAGCCCCGCGGAATAACCGCAAAAGGAAGCCAACAGCTTCTTGGCCATCCGTCAAGCATTAACAGGCCGGTCAACCCTGTTTTTGCCGGTCGTGCGGCCCGAACAAACGCACGCCTGCCTGTTTTGGTTGCGCGCGTCTTGCGCTGGATATGCGCAAGGAATGTTACCGATCGGTCATGCAGGCATGATGCACCGCGCGGGCGACCGCCCGCGCCAGACAATCCGCCGCCAGGCTGCCGAGCGCCGCGAGCGCCAGCGGAGCAGGTCCGGCAAGGGCGGTCTTTCCCGTAGCGGCCGCAAAGACCACATCACCGTCGAGCGGCGTGTGGACAGGGCGGATGGCTCTGGCCAGGCCGTCCTGGGCCATGATCGCGATGCGGCGCACCTGGTCGGGTGTCAGCGCTGCGTCTGTAGCGATGACGGCAAGCGTCGTGTTGGTGCGAAGGGCGGGATTGAACTTCGCCTCGCCCCAGTCCTCCAGCTCGCGTATCGCCCCCGGAGCGCAGCCGAGCCCGCCAAACTCGTCCCCCCGCTCGAATGGCGCCGCCCAGTACCGGTCCGTACCCGGCACCCTGACCGAGCCGAAACTGTTCACGCACGCCAGCGCCGCTACGCGATTGCCTTCGCGTGACACCGCGCTGGCAGACCCCGTCCCTCCCGGCAGGCTGCCCGCCCGGGCGCCATACCCTGCCCCGGCCCGGCCGAGACGCACGGGCGCGCGCGCCCGCGCATCCTCGAGCGCTGCCCGCCCCAGCCGCCCATAGGGCGGGGTGCCGGCCCAGTCCTTGTCCCCGCCATTGGCAAGATCATAGAGGATGGCGGCTGGCACGATGGGGGAAACCGGCACGCCGGGCTGCTTCATCAGGGCATAGCCGCGTCCCTCGGCTCCCAGCGCGGCACACACCGCATCGGCTGCCCCCAGCCCGTAGACCGAGCCGCCCGACAGCACGATGGCATCGACGCCCTCCACCAGCCCGCCGGGGCGCAGCACATCGCTTTCGCGCGTGCCAGGCCCGCCGCCGCGTACATCCACCGCCGCGATCGCGGGCTCGTCAAAAAGCACCAGCGTCACGCCGGTACGCACGGCGCTGTCTTCAGCCTGCCCCACGGCCAGCCCTGCAATGTCGGTGAGGTCATTGTGCATCATGTGTCGCGGTCCATTGTCTGGCGGGCTTGCCCCGCGGCCTTCAGAGCGTCATCGAGGGTGAGGAATGCCGACACTATCCGGCGCCACGACGCAACAGGCAGGCGGCCATGCACGCAGCTCTCCCCGCCCGGCACCGGCCGCAGATCATATCCCGGCCAGACGAAGCGGTTGAGTTCTGCCAGAACCACCCAGTGCTCGCCGGCATCAAGCCCCGCTGCGCGGCACTCGCCGGGTGTTAGCTTAAGGTGGGTGAGCGCCGCGCCCGAGGACGAGGGCGCAGCATGGGTGATGGGCAGGACCGAGACCCGGCTCCTGCTCCCGTCGGCATCCTGAACTACCAGAATGATGGCGCAGGGACGGTCCTTGCTAGCCTCGGCCGCACCCTGTGCAGCCTCGTGGCTCCAGAGGAAGTTATAACGGATGACCAGCCCGGCTTCGGGCTCAGGGATCAGCACCCCGGCCTACCGGTCGGGTGCATTGAGCGCTGCGCGCAGCGCGTCCACGAGGTCATCGGGCAGCTGGCCCGCCGGGATCACCTCGCGCCGCTCACGCTTGAATGTCTCGTAAAGCTCCAGCTCGCGCGGAGACAGAAACGCGCCCACCAGCCGGTTATGGCTGACCACCCGGACCACGCCATGCTCGCGCACATCCTCCGTGACCCGGCCGAACTGGCGGGAGAACTCCGTCGCGCTCATCGTCACCGCTTCACTCATCGCACACCTGTTTCGCCGGCAGGATATATTTTGCGTAATTTACAATATTTGCGGAATTTATGCAATCCGGCGCCGTCAAACGCGCCACAAAAGAAAACCCCCGCAAGGGTGAGCTTGCGGGGGTGCAGTTCCGTCCAGGGACGGGAGGAAGGTTTACCAGCTCACGCGTACGCGGCCATAGACATAGCGTCCGTTGAAGCCGGCCGGCGAGAACGGGCTGAACACGAACGGAGCGGGCGTCTGCGCCGCCGTCGGGTTGACGTTGAAGTTCGGGTTCTGCGTCGGATACTCGTCGAAAACATTGTTGGCGCCGAGCGCGAAGGTGACGTTCTCGAGCAGGCGCACGCTGCCCTCGATATCCACCACCCATTGCGGGTCGAGCGTGTAGTCGAGCGCCGGGTTATTGTCCCCGATCAGCACCTCGCCAAAGCGCGTGGCGCGGACAAAGCCGCCCAGACGGTCGCGGTTCCAGTCGACGCCGAGAATATACTTGTTCCGGGGCGCGCCGCGCTCCTGGCGAAGGATGTTGACCCGCGAGAACAGGACCGGAGCCGGGTTCAGCGAGGACAGCACATTGGTCGACTGGATGTTCGACAGGCTGGTCTCGTTGAAGTTGGCAGAGGCGGTGAAGGTGAAGTCCCCCAGATCGCCGGCATCGAGGCTGTAGCTGGAGACAATATCCACGCCATTGGTCACGCTGTCGGCCGCATTCAGGAAGAAGCGCGCGGCGCGCCCTGCCCCGATCAGCGCCTGCACATTGGCCTGGTTGAGGTTTTCCGACAGCAGGATGCGGTCATCGATCTCGATGCGGTAGGCATCGACCGTCAGCACGAACCCGCCCTGCGCAAACACGAAACCGGCCGAGTAGTTGACCGAGGTTTCCGGCTCCAGGTCACGCGAGCCGAGCGTACGCGCGATCGGATCATCGACCGCAAACGTACCGGTTTCGGTCGGCACATTGTTGATGAAGACGGTCGAGGTCGCCGTGAAATAGCTCTGGTGCAGCGACGGCGCGCGGAAGCCCGTGCTGGCCGAAGCACGCACGGCGAACGCATCGGTGAACTCGAACCGGCCCGCCAGCTTGGCATTCAGCGTGTCACCGAAATCGGAATAGTTCTCGTAGCGCAGCGCGCCGGAGAGGGTCAGCCGGCTGGTCACATCCGCTTCAAGATCGATATAGAGGCCTACCGAATCCCGGCTTTCGTCGCGCGCGTTGGAAGGCTGGAAACCCGGAAACACCTGGCTGCCGGCCGCCGCGCCCGGAACACCCTGGAAGTAGTTGGTGTAGGATCCTTCTTCACCCGCGCCGATCTGGTAGTTCTCGCGGCGGTATTCGGCGCCAATGGCCAGGTTCAGCGGACCGGCAAAGGCATCAACCGGGATCTGGCGCACGCCCTCGGCATTCACCGTGGTCTGGCTGAACTGCAGGCTGCCCGCATAGAACTGGGTCGGGCTGGCCGCGCCCAGCGACGCGTTCAGCGTGTTGCGGATCGTGTACTCGACCTCGTTGGAGCCGTGCACGACTGAAAAATCATATGCCCAGCCACCAGCATCGCCGCGCAAACCGCCGCCGACGGAATAGTCGGTCACGTTGGGATTGATTTCAGGCAGGAAGCCGAACGGATAGATCGCGGCGACGTTCTGCGTGGTCTGACGCGGCCGCCGGTAGAAGCCGAACGAGGTCGCATCACGGTCCTGATAGGAGGCGAAGCCGTAGAGTTCGCTTCCGTTCTGCAGCGGGATACCGGCATTGACCAGCAGCGAGATGTCGCGCGATTCCGGGTTACCGTGACGCCATTGCAGGCGGTCTGCCTGGGCCTCGCGCGGATCGGGATTGCCGCCGATGAGCGGGAACTGGATCACCGTATCGAGATCGGCCCGGTTGGTAAGCGCACGGTCGCGGAACTCGGCCGAGACGGTGAGGAAGCCGTCATCGGCCAGCGGGAAGCCTGCCCAGCCGGCCACGGTGAGGGTCTGGCCGTCGCGCACATCGCGCGTCGAACGCGGCAGGTTGAGGCGGGTGAGGTTCTCGCCATAGGTCAGCGTCACACCGCCACCCTCGCGCGCTTCGCGCAGGCGCACATTCACGACCCCGGCAATGGCGTCGGAACCGTACTGGGCCGAAGCACCGTCGCGCAGCACCTCCACCGCGCCAATCGCGCTCGTGGGGATGGTGTTGAGGTCCACCGCCGCTGCGCCACGCCCAACCGTGTTGAGGTTCACCAGCGCGCTGACATGGCGGCGCTTGCCGTTGACGAGCACCAGCGTCTGGTCCGGCGACAGGCCGCGAATCTGCGCCGGGCGTACCGAATCGGTACCATCCGAGATCGCAGGCTGCGGGAAGTTGAACGAGGGCAGCGCATAGTTCAGCGCCACATTGAGCTCGGTCGAACCGTTGGCTTCCAGCTGCGCGTTCGAAATCACGTCCACAGGCGCGAGCGTCTGCAGGGCGGTGCGCCCCTCGGAGCGCGTACCGGTGACGACGATGACGTCATCAGACGTGCCGGCAGGTTGCTGGGCAAGGCTTGCACTGGTGGCAACCAGTGCAATGGCGGTGGTGGTCAGCAGAGTTTTCATGGGTCCAATCCCCTTTTGAATGGCCGTATCAGGCGTGTTGATCTCGATGTCCGGTGCGGCCCCGCGCCGAATGCCGGGCTTTAACCCGAATTGTCCGGACATTGTTCTTGAAGGCAGGAAGTCCAGCCGGTGAACCGGCCGTCATGACAGTTCGATGACGGCTGTTGCACGGCAGCAACATCGCATGCCAGGCCTCTCGTCCGGCAAAGCCGCACCAAGAAAATCTAACTGCATTCCCTTGCCCTCAAGAATTCTGCTCGCGCCCGCTCTTGCACAATCGACATGCAGGTCAGGAACTTGTAGACAAGGAGCCTGCTGCAGACGCGAAGGGCAATCGAGCAGGTCTAATGGCATCGTTAGATAATCTAAATGAGCACGACGCAGGATCCGGCGCGGCACAGACCCTGCTGCCGCTCAATGCGCTGCGCGCGTTTGAATCGGCGGCCCGGCGCGGGAGCCTGGCGGCGGCGGCGCGCGAGCTCGGCGTGACGCCGGGCGCGGTGTCCCAGCAGATACGCCTTCTTGAAGATGTTCTCAAAACGCGCCTCCTGGAGCGCACCGGCCAGGGCGTGCTGCTGACCGTCGAGGCGGCGGATGCGGCGCCCTATCTGCACGAAGCGTTTGCCAGTCTTGCCGAGGCCAGCGCCCGCCTGCGTGCAGCCGGCGCCGCACCGGCGCGTGTCCGACTGGGCGTGCCCGGCGCGTTCGCTGCCGCCTGGCTCGCGCCGCGTCTTGCACGCTCCGGCCGCAATGATATCAGCCTGATCAGCGATCCGGGCGCGGACGATCTCGACCGCTTCCGGCTCGACATCGAGATTCGCTTCGGCGACGGCCAGTGGCCGGGCTATGTCGTGCGTCCGCTCTTGTCCGACAGCGTGCTGCCGGCCATTGCGCCAGACCTGCTGGAGCAGTGTGATGGCGACTGGCGCAAGGCGGTGCTCAGCCTGCCGCTCATCCATGATACCACCCTGCCGCGCGACCCCGCCCAACCCGACTGGCAGTCCTGGCTTGCCCGGCGCGGGCTGAAACGCGCCGACATCTCCCAAGGCGATCATGTCAGCGCGCCGGACCATGCCGTACGCGCCGCGATCTCCGGGCGGGGTGTGGCGCTGGTGCGCACCTCGCTGGCCGAAAGCGCCGCCGCCGAGGGGCGTCTCGTCAACCTCATCGCCGACGGGGTGACCCCGCTCTCCTGGCGCTATCATCTGCTATCGCCCGAAGGCCGTCCGCTCTCGCGGCCTGCGCGCGCGCTCGCCGAGTTTCTCGTGGAGGAAGCCCGCCCGTTTGAAACAGCCGGGGTTTAGGGCCCGTACTCATAAAGGGTTTGGAGCGTGATATGCGCGAAAATCGTTCAATATCAGGAGCAGGCCCGACGAAAGGGTTTCCCCCTTTCGAGGGACTGCGACGCAAGAGTGGGCGATTTTCGCCATACTCCTTCGGAGCGCGGCGGATTTTATCCCTGACCGCGTCGAGCCGTCCATGTGGAGGGGTGCTCCACGGCGGGCGTCTCTCCTTGTCAGGCATAAAATCCGCGATGCGTCACGCCGGAACCCTTTATGAGTACAGGCCCTAGCCAACACACCGTCCGTAACCCAGTTTCCCGCCATGACACTGCCGAAAGAGGACCTGCCATGCTGCTGAACCGCTATCTCCTCGCCGCCCTCCTCCCCTTCGCGCTGGCCGCCTGCACGGGCGACGAACCCGCCCGCACCGGCGATGCCGGTCCGGCACCGGGCCGCGAGGCTGCCATGGTGTCTGCCGCCCATCCGCTGGCGGTCGAGGCAGGGCTGGAGGCGCTGCGCCGGGGCGGGGATGCGGTTGATGCGGCGATCGCCGTGCAAGTGGTCCTGGGCCTGGTGGAGCCGCAAAGCTCCGGCATTGCGGGCGGCGCCTTCCTGGTGCGCTACGATGCCGGATCCGGTGCGATCACGGTCTATGACGGGCGCGAGACCGCCCCTGCTGCCATTACGGAGAACTACTGGCTGGACGAGAACGGCGAACCGCTGGGCTTTCTCGATGCCTGGCAGAGCGGGCAGGCCACCGGTGCGCCGGGCGCGATTGCCATGCTGGCCATGGCCCACCGCGAACACGGCCGGCTGGACTGGTCGCAAGGGTTTGAAGCCGGCATTGATCTGGCCGAAGAGGGCTTTGCGCTGTCAGGGCGCACCTCGGCGCTGGCCGCGCGCGTCGCGCCGTTTTCACAGCTGGCCCGGCGTGAGCCCGCCCGCTCCTACTTCTATGACGAGGCCGGTGATGCCTGGCCCGAAGGCCATGTCGTCACCAATCCGGGCTACGCCCGGACCCTCAGGGCGGTAGCCGCTGACTGGCGCAATTTCTACACCGGCGAGATCGCGCAGCAGATTGTCGACGCAGCCGCGGACGCACCGCGCGGCGGCGTGCTGACGCTGGAGGATCTGGCGGGCTATGAACCCATCCGCCGCGAGGCCGTGTGCGTGCCCTACCGCATCTGGCAGATATGCTCGGCGCCGCCGCCCTCCTCCGGCGCGGTGGCGGTCGGCGCCATCCTGACCCTCTTGGAAGGCTATGACATGGCCGCCAATGGTCCCGACAGCGTGGAGGGCTGGCACCTCTTCATCGAGGCCAGCCGCCTCGCCTATGCCGACCGTGACCAGTATGTCGGCGATCCGGCCTTCGCCGACGTTCCGGTGGCCGGCCTGCTCGACCGTGATTATCTCGCCCGGCGGCGCGGCCTCATTGCTCTCGATCAGGCCATCCCGGCGGTACGCCACGGCACCCCGCCCGGCGCGCCGGACGTGATCGCCGACACCACGCCGGACAATCCCGGCACCACGCATTTCTCCATCCGCGACACGTTCGGCAATGTCGTCTCCATGACGACGACGGTTGAGGCAGCGTTCGGCAATAACCGCATGACCGAAGGCGGGTTCCTCCTCAACAACCAGCTCACCGATTTTGCCTTCGTGCCGCGCGACGCGGACGGGCGCACCCATCCCAACGCGCCGGCACCCGGCAAGCGCCCGCGCTCCTCCATGTCGCCCACCGTCGTCCTTGATGCCGATGGCAATTTCCTTCTGGCGACCGGCTCTCCGGGCGGCAATTCGATCATCGCCTACACGGCCAAGACGCTCGTCGCGATGCTGGACTGGGGCCTCTCCCCGCAGGAAGCCGCCGCCCTTCCCAATGTCGTCGCGCGCGGCGATGTGGTGAGCATCGAGAGCGGTTTTGATGCCGGTCTCCTGGAGGGCCTGCGCGCGCTCGGCCACCAGATACGCGGCGAGCAGGGCGAAAACTCCGGCATCCACATCATCCGCCTGAATGCGGATGGCACGCTGGATGGCGGCGCCGATCCGCGCAGGGACGGGGTGGCGCTTCAGCCCTAGGCAATGCTCCCGTCCTTCGAGACGCCCAGGCATCTCGAAGGACGAGGGAAAAGCAGCTCACCCCACCACGCTGACGAAAGCCGGGTCGAGTGACAGTGACACGCGATCGCCGGCATGGGCCGGATGGCTGACCGGCGCACGGGCGGTCACGCGCCGTCCGCCGTCGAGCTCTAGCGTCAGCACCACGACCGGGCCGGCTGCGCGGCGGGTGACGATGCGCGCCGGCACGCCAGCCTCGCCCGCAACGCCCACCAGTATGCCCTCCGGGCGCACCAGCACGGTGACAGCGCGGCCATCGCCCTGCGATGCAGCCACAGGTCCGAGCGGGGTCTGCGCCCGCCCGCCATCCACGTGTGCGGCAAACGCCTCGACATCGCCCAGCATGCGGGCGGCGCTTTCGCTCGACGGGGCAAGATAGAGCACGTCCGGCGCCCCGGACTGGATGATGATGCCATGCTCCATCAGCGCGATCTCGTCGGCGCTTGCCAGCGCATCCTCCGCGTCATGGGTGATGATGAGCGCGGCCGTGCCGGAGCGCCGCAGCACGTCGAGCGTCATCGCGGACAGATCGGCGCGCAGGCGCCGGTCAAGCCCGCTGAAAGGCTCGTCCAGCAGCATGACGGAAGGTTCGGGTGCCAGCGCGCGGGCCAGCGCCACGCGCTGCTGCTCACCGCCGGACAGCTCGTGCGGATAGGCGCCCGCCCGGTGGGTGAGCTCCACCGCGGCAAGGCAGGCGCGGACCCGTTCGCGGCGCGCCTCGCCGGACAGATGGCGCAGGCCGAAGGCAACGTTCTGGATGGCCGTCAGATGCGGGAACAGCGCAAAGTCCTGAAACACCACCCCGCAGCGGCGATGCTCCGGCGCCAGGTGCACGCCCGGACCGCTCCACACGGTGCCGTCGGAGCGGATTTCGCCGGCCTGCAGGCGCTCCAGCCCTGCAATCGCCCGCAGCAAGGTGGACTTGCCCGCCCCGGACGGGCCCAGCAGCGCGGTCACCTGACCGGTTTTCAGCGCCAGCGAGGCGCCGCGCACGGCAGCGCCGCCGGCACCACCCAGATGCACCTGCGCGCCCGTGATCACCACGCGCGCCGTATCGCAGGCAGTGACGGTCATTCGGCCATGCCGGGAATGGCGTCGGAAGGCGGCACGCTGTCGCGTGCGCGTTCGGTGGCGGTGATACGCCGGGCGATCCAGACCATTGCCGGCAGAGCTATCAGCACCAGCAGCACCGCAGGCAGCGCAGCCTCGCCCAGCCTTTCATCGGCGGCATAGTTGTGCGCGGTCACAGCCAGCGTGTTCATGTTGAACGGCCTCAGGATCATGGTCGCGGGAAGTTCTTTCAGAACCTCGACGAACACAAGCAGCCCCGCCAGTGCCACCCCCGATGAGACGAGCGGCCAATGGACGCGGCGCATCAGGGTCAGCGGGCCGGCACCCAGCGTGCGTCCCGCCGCGTCCAGCGAGGGCGTGACCCGCGACAGCGCACTGTCTGACGGGCCGATGGCCGCCGCGACAAACCGTGCCTGGTAGGCAAAAATCAGCGCCAGCACACTGCCCGTGAGCGCAAGCGGGAAGGGCGAACCGGCAAGACTGCGCCAGCTGGAATCCAGCCAGCCCTGCACGGTCCCGAAAATGATCAGCACGCCCAGCGCCGCCACGGCCCCCGGCACACCATAGCCCATGGAGGCGATGCGCGCCGAAGCCCGCCCGGCGAGCTTGCGGGTGCGGATGGCATAGGCCAGGCCGAGCCCGATACCCGCGGCAATCAGTCCGGAAACGCCCGCCAGCGCGACCGAGTTGACGGCCGCATCCATCAGCCCGGTCGCGGCCGGCGTGAACGCAGCCCGCCAGCCGAGCCGTGCGGCCGGGATGACCAGGCCCAGCAATACCGGGGTCAGGCAGGCGAGGATGGCCACCGCGCTTGCCAGCGGCGCCAGAGGCTGACGGCGGAAGGCGCGCACATGGCCTGAGGCGCTGGTCTGGCGGGCGCGCCGGCGCAGGGCCCGTTCGGCCATGAAGATCAGGAAGGTGATGGTCACCAGCAGCATGGCAAGGCGTGCAGCATCGGGAATGGAGCCTTCCCCGGCCCAGGCCCGCATCAGCGCGACGGTCAGGGTGGGCGCGCCCAGATGGCTGACAGTGCCGTAGTCTGCAAGCGCCTCCATGACCACCAGCGCCAGCCCGGCCGCCACGGCAGGGCGCACCAGCGGCAGCGCCGTGCGGGCAAAGGCGGCCAGCGGCGAGCAACCAAGCGTGCGCGCGGCATCGTACGCGTCTGCCGACTGGGCCGAGAAGCTCTCGCGCGCGAGCAGATAGACGTAAGGATAAAAGACGAAGCCGAAGATCGCCCCCGCGCCGAGCGGCCCGTGCAGGGTGGGCAGGATGCCGCCAAGCGGTCCCGCGCCTTGCGTCAGGTCATACCAGCCATAGGCCGCCGCATAGGCCGGCATCGCCAGCGGCAGGGCCAGCATCCACTGGAAGAGCGAGCGGCCCGCAAAGACATAGCGCGTGACAAGCCAGGCCGTTCCGGTACCGATCACGCCTGCCAGCGCGGAGGCGGTCAGCCCCACAATGGCGGTATTGACCAGAAATTCGGCCAGGCGGGTCTGGGCCACATGGGCCAGATAATCGCTCCATGGACCGGATACGGCGAGCCAGGCCACCGCCAGCAGCGGCGCGGCGCACAGCAGGCCTGCAAAGGCAGCGAGCCAGACAGGGTGCAGCCCTGTCCGGCCCGAAGCTTTGCGGCGGGGTATGGCGAGGCTGCTTATGGCCATCCGACCCGGTCGAAGATGCGCTGGGCTTCTGCGCCGTTCTCGCCCAGCGCGTTGACGTTCAGCTCCCTTGCCTCATACCCGGCAAAGCCTTCCAGAACATCGTTGTCATAGGCAACCGACGGGTCTGCCGGGAATTCATTGGTCAGTTCGGCAAAGGCGCGCTGGGCCCGTTCCGACAGCAGGAATGCCAGAAGCGCACGGCCCGCTTCCGGATTCGGCGCGTTGGCCGCAAGGCCGGCGCCGGAAATGTTCACATAGGTGCCGCCCTGCCCCTGGTCCGGGAAGACAATGCCCACAGCCTCGCCGATGGCGCGCTCGGCACTGTCCTGAGAGTTGAGCAGACGGCCCAGATAGTAGTGATTGACGAGGGCCACATCGCACTCGCCGGCGGCCACGGCCCGGATCTGGTCGGTATCACCGCCCTGCGGGGTGCGCGCGAGATTCTGCGCGATGCCGCGGGCAAACTCCTCCGCCGCCTCAGGCCCGTCCTCGGCGATCATGCCGGCGACCAGCGACTGGTTATAGACGTTGGAGGACGAGCGCACGCACACACGGCCCTCGAACTCCGGGCGGGCCAGGTCACGATAAAGCTGCACCTCGGACGGATCGACGCGATCGCGCGCATAGACGATGACACGGGCGCGGCTGGCAAAGCCGAACCACATGCCGCCGGGATGCTCCAGCGCGTCGGGAACGCGCTCAAGGGTACCGCCCAGATCGCCAGCGGGCTGGAACAGCCCGGCCTGCTCGGCACGGTGCAGCCGCCCGGCATCCACCGTGATGATCACATCTGCCTGGGAGCGCTCGCCATCGGCACGCACACGCTCGATCAGCAAATCGCCATCCGCCTCGACGAGGTTGATCCGGATGCCGGTCTCCTCGGTGAAGGCCCGGAATACCTCCTGATCGGAGGCGTAGTGGCGGGCGGAAAAGACGTTGACGACGCTGTCCTGCTCCGGCTGGCCGCATGCGGCGAGGCTCAAGGTGGCGCAAACGGCACCGGTTACGGCGAGGCGAAGGCGATCAGTCATGGCGCTCCTCGGGGCTGTTGGCAGACCGGCCCGGAGCACATGCCCCGGCCCCGGCCCGCCAGTAGAGGCGCTGTCTTGCCATTTTTGAGAACGCTTCGCAAGAGCAGGGCAATGCCATTTTGCCGCACCCCGCCCAGGCCGGGTTTCGATGTTTCCAATCTGGAAATATGACGTTTCCGTGATGGCGAAAGGCCGCGCCGGATTTGCCTGCGGGGCAAGCCCGACAAGGCTCGCGAACCCGGTTCCGGCTGCCATCACGAACCCTGTCCGCTGGCAGCCGAAATCCGGAATTACGCAGATTTAACAAGAAAATCTGGTGGGCGATACTAGGATCGAACTAGTGACCCCTTCGGTGTGAACGAAGTGCTCTACCGCTGAGCTAATCGCCCGGAGGGGCGGCGTATAGAGGCAAAACCGGACCAAGGTCAAGCGCCGCGGACGGGCGCAATCCCCATTCGGGTGCATCCGTTCAGTGGCTTGATAACAAATTCGCGAGACACCCCTTCGTCACACTTCCGTCAAGAACACAAAGCATCTATATGCCTCATACCATAGGGGCGCTCTGAAGAGGCCCGGTATGACACCCGACAGTCCCAAAGCCGGTCCGCTTGAGGCCTTAAGCGCGTCCGAAGGAGAATGAAGACATGGCCAGTAATGATCTCTGCACGCCGGAAGGCGCACGCCGCCTGAAAGAGCGGATTGAAGCGTACTGGAAAGAGCGCGGTTACGACGTGACCGTCGATCTTGTCGACGCTGGCTTCATGCCCGCCATGCGCTCGGCCCGCACCGATGTGCGATCCAACCTCGTGAACGGCATGCCTCGCCCGGCCAATGACCGCAACGAGAACCGCCGCTCGGCATAACGCTCAGCGCTTTTCCCTGACGGCTGCCAGTTCTGCAAGCATGCGGGGAAGATCGTGGAAGTGACCGAAAAGCCGGTCAGCACCCAGCGTGCTGACCGGCTTTTCGCTATATCCCCCGAGGAACAGAAGACACGGCGCGCCTGCAGCCCGCGCTGCCAGCGCATCGGGCTCTGAATCGCCCACCAGCGCGATGAAGCGCTCCGGCGCGCCCGGCCCGACCGCCGCAAGCAGGTGCGCAGGGTCCGGCTTCTTCGCCGGCGCGTCTTCCGGCCCGCAAATGCGTTCAAAACGCGCGCTCAGGTCCAGCGTGTCCATCAGCAGTCGCGCCAGCGCGCCGGGTTTGTTGGTGCACACGCTCAGCCGGGCGCCGGAGGCTGCAAGCAGGTCCAGCGTGGCCTCCACCCCTTCAAACGGCCGGCTGTGGGCGGCAATGTCATCGCCATAGGTTTGCAGGAAATGGGCAAGCGCCGATTCGGTGACCTCCGGATCCAGCGGCGCGCCCGCGCGTGTGAATGCCCGCTCGATCAGGGCCCTGGCGCCCCGCCCCACCATGGCGCGCACATCGGCCACCGGCACCGGCCCCAGTCCGAAAGGCGCGATCGATTCGTTGAGGGCGCGCACCAGATCGGGCGCGGTGTCCACCAGCGTCCCGTCGAGATCAAAGGCGATGGAGGCACCCTTCAGGGTGTCAAATCGCGTCATGGCCAGTCTTCCCCTTCGCAAGTGCGCGCCCGATGGGCTATAGCGCGGGCGGGGCCGTGCGAACAGCGCCCCGCGTCAGGCACGGGAAGGGCATCACAATGACAAGGGCACGCGCTGTCATCATTCTGGCCGCCGGTCACGGTACGCGGATGAAGTCGGCCCTGCCCAAGCCGCTTCATGCTGTAGGCGGACGCTCCATGCTCGGCTGGAGCCTGTCGCTGGCGGATTCGTGCGGAGCAGACCGCAAGGTCGTCGTATGGGGCGCCCACGGACCGGAGGTAAAGGCCCGCGCCGAAGCGGCCGGCGCCCTCACTGCCCTGCAGGATCCGCCCATGGGCACCGGCCACGCCGTCCTGTGCGCGCGCGACGCTCTGGCCGGTTTTGATGGCGATGTCGCCGTGCTGTTTGCCGACACCCCGCTGATCCGCGAGGCGACATTGCAGGCCGTATTCGCGGCACTGGATACCGGCACCGGAATCGCCGTCCTCGGCTTCGAGCCGGAAAACCCCACAGGCTATGGCCGCCTCATCGAGGACGCGTCGGGCGCCCTGACAGCCATCGTCGAGGAGAAGGAAGCGAGCGCAGAGCAGAAGGCCGTACGCCTGTGCAATTCCGGCGTGCTGGCCGCGCCTGCACGCGTGCTGTTCGAACTGCTCTCGCGCGTCACCAATGACAATGCCAAGGGCGAATACTACCTCACCGACATCGTGGCGCTGGGCGTGGCCGCTGGCCACAGCGCACGCGCCGTGCGCGCAAGCGCTGACGAGGTCATGGGCGTCAATTCGCGCGCCAATCTCGCTGAAGCCGAGGCCGCCTTCCAGGCCCGCGCACGCGCCGCCGCCATGGAGGCGGGCGTGACCCTGATCGCACCTGAAACCGTCTTCTTCAGCCATGACACGCAAATCGCCAACGATGTGATCGTGGAACCGCATGTCGTCTTCGGCCCTGGCGTGCGTGTCGAGACCGGCGCTGTCATTCACGCCTTCAGCCATCTGGAAGGTGCGCACATTGGCGAAAGCGTCTCCGTCGGCCCTTATGCCCGCCTGCGCCCCGGCACCGTGCTGGAAACAGGGGCGAGAATCGGCAATTTCGTCGAGGTGAAGAACGCGGTCCTGCACACCGGCGCGAAAGCCAACCACCTCTCCTATATCGGCGATGCGGACATCGGTGCGAAGGCCAATATCGGAGCCGGCACCATCACCTGCAATTATGATGGCTTCCTCAAGCATCGAACGATTGTCGGCGACGGCGCGTTTATTGGATCCAACACCGCGCTGGTCGCACCTGTGACCGTTGGGCACGGAGCCTTTACAGGCTCGGGTAGCGTCATCACATCAGACGTGCCTGACGACGCTCTCGCACTCGCCCGCGCAAAGCAGGAAAACCGGCCCGGCTGGGCCGCGCGCTTCCGCCGGATGATGCAGGCACGCAAGGACAAGAAGAACTGACCAGACCGGAAAACCGGCCCCTCTGACGCCAACCCGAAAGGATCTCCCCCATGAGCGATATCAAGTCCCGCCTGAAAGACGCAGGCCTGTGGCGCACCGATTCCTTCATCAATGGCGAATGGGCGAAGGGCAATAGCCGGTTTGACGTCAACAACCCCGCCAACCGGACGAAAGTCGCCGATGTCGCCGATGTCGGCGCCGAAGGCGCCAAACGCGCGGTGAAGGCCGCTGCGAGAGCCAATCTCGCCTGGCGGCGCACCTCGGCCTTTGAACGCTCGCGCATTGTCCATCGCTGGTACGAGCTGATCATGGAGCATCAGGATGATCTGGGCATCATCCTGGCCGCGGAGATGGGCAAGCCCCTCAAGGAGGCCAAGGGCGAGGTCGCCTATGGCGCCGGCTTCGTCCAGTGGGCCGCCGAGGAAGCGCGCCGCGTACACGGCGAGACGCTCGCCGTCCCGACACCGGGCGCGCGCGGCTGGACCATCCGCCAGCCCGTGGGCGTTGTCTCCTGTATCACACCCTGGAACTTCCCCTCCGCCATGATCACCCGCAAGTGCGCCCCCGCGCTCGCGGTCGGCTGTCCGGTGGTCATCAAGCCGGCAGCGGAAACCCCGCTCTCCGCGCTGGCGCTCGCCGAACTGGCAGACCGCGCCGGCTTCCCCAAAGGCGTGTTCAACGTGGTGACCGGTGAAGCCCGCGAGATCGGCCCTGTCCTGACCGGGTCTGACGAAGTCGCGATGATCGGCTTTACCGGCTCCACCGAGGTCGGCGCGCTGCTGATGGAGCAGGCCGCAAAGACCATCAAGCGCGTCGCGCTGGAGCTTGGCGGCAATGCTCCCTTCATCATCATGGATGATGCGGACCTGGAAAAGGCCGCCGACGGGCTGGTGCAGGGCAAGTTCCGCGCGGCCGGCCAGACCTGCGTGTCGCCCAACCGGGTGTTCGTGCAGGAAGGCGTGATCGGCAAGCTGACGGAGCTTCTAAAGGCACGCGTGTCAAAGCTGAAGCTGGGTGATCCCTTCGCGGGCGACACCGATGTCGGCCCGCTGATCCACGAGGAGGCCGTCAGCCGCGTGGCCGAGCTGGTGGAGAACGCCGTCTCCAAGGGCGCGACAGTCCTCACCGGCGGCAAATCGCGCGTGGATGACATGGGCGGGGCGTATTTCGAGCCGACCCTCATCACCGGTGCAGACCATTCGATGAGCCTTGCCTGCAACGAGATTTTCGGCCCCGTCGCCGCGCTCTACCCGTTCAGGGACGAGGATGAGGTGATCAGGCTTGCCAATGACACGCCCTACGGCCTCGCCGCCTATCTCTACACGCGCGATGCCGGGCGCATTCACCGCATCAGCGAAGGGATCGATTTCGGCATGATCGGCGTCAACGCGCCGATGGTGGGCTCGCCCGCCACACCCTTTGGCGGCATGAAGCAGTCCGGGATTGGCCGCGAGGGCGGCAAATGGGCGGCCGAAGAGTTCACCGAGCTGAAATTCGTCCTGCTCGGCGGGGTCGACCAGTGAGCGCGCAGAGCCAGAAGGCCAGAGCCGCCGAGGCCGCACTCGACTATATCGAGGACGGCATGATTGTGGGGCTCGGATCGGGCTCCACCTCCGCCCTCTTCGTCAAGGCGCTGGGCCGGCGCTGCCTGGCCGGAGACCTCACCGTGAAGGGCATCCCCACCTCGCGCGAGACCGAGCAGATCGCGCGCGAGGCCGGTGTCCCGCTGATCCCGATCGAGCAGGCCGACCGCATCGACATCGCAGTGGACGGCGCTGACGAGGTTGATGGCAGCTTCCGCCTCATCAAGGGCGGCGGCGGGTGCCTCCTGCGCGAGAAGATCATCGCCGACGCCGCCGACTACATGGTCGTGCTGATCGACGAGACCAAGCTGGTCGAGACGCTGGGGGCCTTCCCCCTGCCCGTCGAGGTCGATCCGTTCGGCTGGACCATCACCGCCAAGAAGGTGTTCGATGCGCTGCGCCGCGCGGGCGTGGAGCGGCCTCTGGTGGATATCCGCCGGCAGCGCGACCGCAGCGAACCCTTCATCACCGATGGCGGCCACTACATTCTCGACTGCGCCTGCGCGGCGATCGAAGACCCTGAAGCGGTCGATGCCGAGCTGCTCGCCCTGCCCGGCGTCGTCGATCACGGCCTCTTCATCGATCAGGCCCGCGTCGTGATCGTCGGCGAGGATGACGATGTACGGGTGATGGAGCTCTAGGGCCCACCTGCTGACACCGATTGTAAGCCTCGCGGGTCTATCGCCCGCGCGAACCCTCTACTAGGCTATGTCCGGTTCAATGATTGCCGGAAAGGCCCTGCCCATGCGCGCGCTGCTTACCTCGCTTCTCATCATCATCGCCCTGCCGCTTGCAGCCCTCGCCGATGACCGCTCCGAGCGGATCGATGCGGCGCGCGACTTCGCCCAGGCCAGCGGCATGTGGCAGGCGATCCTGGCCAACATCCCGAACCTTGGCGACGTGGTCGTCGACGGCATACGCGCGGAAATGCCCCAGCTTCGCGACGATCAGGCCCGCGATGTGCGCGACCTCATCAATGCGCGCTTCGAAGCCGAACAGGGCGCCTTTCTCGATATGGTGTCCGGCGTGCTCGCCAATCACCTCTCCACCACCGATCTGCGCGAGCTGACAGCCTATTTCCGCTCCGCGGCCGGGCAGTCTCAGGCCCGCGCCATCGCGCGGGGCGCCGAGGTGACCGAGGCAGAAATGGCCGCGCTGATCTTGGCGCTCCCGCCCGAAGCGCAGGCCGAGGTGGAGCGTTTCGGCAACAGCGCGGCGGCCCGCAACTGGCTTTCGGTCCAGCCCCGCTTCATTCCTGAAATCGAGCAGGTCTCCACGGCGTTTGGCGAGAACCTCGTTTATGGCTCGATGAACGAGCTGCAGGCCATTCTGGCGCGCTGACCCCCACACAGTGAAACCCCGGAACCGCGAAGCGGTATCCGGGGCCTCTCTCAAGATTATCCTGCAACAGGTCCCGGATGGCCCTCACGGGCCTGCGGGAGTTCAGGAGGCGAGGTCAGGCCGCGTCACGATAATCGCGCCGCGGTCCGTCGCCACGACCGTATGCTCGAACTGCACGGTCGGTGCATGGGGTTCGCTATAGAGCGTCCACCCATCATCGCCGTCAGCGGCCCATATCCCGCCTCTGGAGAGGAATGGCTCGACCGTCATCACCATGCCCCTCTCGATCCGGCGCCGGTCGCTGCGCGTGGGCCAGGTTGCAATCTCTTCGGGATATTCGTGCAAGGCCCGGCCCGTGCCATGGCTGGCAAGGTTACGGATCAGCGTATAACGGCGCCGTTCAGCAAACTGGCCGATGGCGTTGCCGATCCCGGCCAGCGGCTTGCCTGCGCCTACCTGGGCGATGCCGATATGCATGGCGCGCTTGCCGTCACGGCGCAGGGTTTCGAGTGAGGCAGGCAACGGACCAACCGTAAACGTCGCGCCGGTATCGGCAAAATATCCGTTCTTCGCAGCCGATACGTCGATATTCACCATGTCGCCGCGCGCGATCACCCGGTCGCCGGGAATGCCGTGGGCGATCTCCTCGTTCACGCTGATGCAGGTGGCGCCGGGAAAGCCGTAAGCTGATTGCGGTGCCGATACCGCGCCCTCGCGCTCCAGCAGGGCGGCGCCTATCGCGTCCAGCTCGCGCGTGGTCATGCCCGGCTCCATCGCCCTTGCCATGGCGTGCATGGTGTTGGCGACGATGCGGCCAATTTCCCTAAGGCCATCCAGCTCGTCTTCGTTGGAAACCGTCATTGGCTGGCCCTTTCTGGCGTATCAGTCCCGCAACAGCGCGTTGATGCCGGTCTTGGAGCGGGTCTGCGCATCGACGCGCTTGACGATCACGGCGCAGGCAAGCGACGGCCCGCCCTTCGGGTCAGGCAGCGTGCCCGGCACCACGACGGCGTAGGGCGGGATTTCCCCGCGCGTCACCTCGCCGGTCGCCCGGTCGACGATCTTGGTGGAGGCACCCAGGAACACGCCCATGGAGATGACCGCGCCCTCGCGCACGATCACGCCTTCCGCGACTTCAGAGCGCGCGCCGATGAACACATTGTCCTCGATGATGACGGGTGCGGCCTGCAGCGGCTCCAGAACGCCGCCAATGCCCACCCCGCCGGAGATGTGTACATTCGCCCCGATCTGCGCGCAGGAGCCCACCGTGGCCCAGGTGTCCACCATCGTGCCTTCACCGACATATGCCCCGATATTGACAAAGGACGGCATCAGCACCGCGCCCTTGGCGACAAAGCTGCCCCGGCGCACGAC
>ERZ869909.1275-NODE-1275-length-20994-cov-5.229717_pt1 | contig 20994 bp, 30 predicted proteins | sample MGYA00520892_ERZ869909 | MGnify/ENA primary metagenome ERZ869909 (study PRJEB32215, sample SAMEA104723947) | bioreactor metagenome | biome: bioreactor; feature: anaerobic bioreactor; material: water | place: China | collected 2015-03-12 ... | reverse complement strand
TACAGAGGTCGACCCGGATTGGTTTCATCATTACTGTGAGCTGGCACTCAATATCGCCAATCCGAGCATGCAGCAGCTGTGGGCCAAGATCCTGGCTTGTGAAATTGCCGCACCGGGCCAGTTCTCATTAAAAACGCTGTACATGCTTAAACAAATGAGCCACAAAGAGGCTTTAGCATTGCAGCAAGCGGCCAGCCTGTGTTGTCGCAGCAGTGAAGGCTCTGGTCGTATCTACTTTGGTGTGCTTCGGCGGCCCTCTTTATTCCAACTGCTGACAGGACGGGGTAAAGCACTGCTCAACCTGAGCCAGTACAAACTTAGTTATCCGGATATTCTTAGTCTGATGGATACCGGCCTGCTGCACCATGACGAGATTGAAAGTGGTGAGCTGGCCAAAGGCGACAGCATTCAACTGAGTATTCAACAGCAGCGCTTACAATGCACCGCCAGGCACAATGGACTGGTATTGCAATATTATAAGTTCAGCCCGCTTGGCGATGAACTCTTGCCTTTGCTGAACATACAGCCGCAGCCACATTATCTGGAAGCATTGCAGCAGTTGCTGAGCAATCACTTTGATGTTAACCGCTTCCGGGCGACGGAGGACGGCACCAGCTCATCAGACTAGCCAATTTATGCGCATCGAGCGGCTTGATCAGCACATCATCCATACCAGCTTGCTTAAACGCAGCAACCTCATCCGGCAAAGCATGGGCAGTAAATGCCAGAATGGGCACTCGCTGATAATTTGCTAACTGCCGGAGTTGCCGGGTGACTTCAACCCCGGAAATATCAGGTAACTGAATATCCATCAGAATCAAATCAAACGTTTGTTGCTGGCACAAACTTAACGCTTGCTGCCCTGTAACAGCGGCTGTCAGCTGCACAGGAAAGCTGGTCAACATCGCCTGAATAAATGCCTGATTGGTTTCATTGTCATCCACGACCAGTAAATGGATGGCCGTGGGTGACGCCAGCTGGTGTTGCCTTAGGGCAACGCTTAATTCAGCTGTACTTTGCGGCAGCGGCAACACTGGAGACGAAGCAAAGGATTGCCAGACCTCAAGGTAAGCAGCTTTGGCTAGCCCCTGGCAACCAGGCCTGGCTAACAGGCGTTGATAGCCACTTGCCTCAGGATGCGCCGGTTCGGGTAGCACCAGAATCAGCGGCTCTGTGGGCGGAGGCTGGGTACGATGCCACTCAGTCAGGCTTTGGTAATGCAACAGCTGATGGCAAGTGAGTTTCAAACTCTGCAGCTGAGTGGGAGGTAATAGCTGCGCTTCTGCCAGCAAATGAACTTTCGCCAGCTGGTGAGCAGGCGCCACAGGTTCATAGCGACAGGGAATACGCAGCTCAACCGAACTACCTAATTCATCGAGGCATGAAACCGTGACAGCAGCAGACAATTGCTGGCAACCAAGACGAAACAGCTGAATATCACTCACCACAGCGGTGGCAGACAGCCCGGTTGTCAATTCCAGTTGCTGACAGACATCGGCTGGCAACGACTCCCCTTTCACCAGCAGCCGGCAATGCAGAGTTTGTTCTGCAACTGCCAGTTGCCATTGCACGCTTAGTTGACTTTGATGACTATGCATTGTGGCTAAACGCAGCAAGGCTCTGCAACTGATAGCCAGACGATCCGCAGACAATTGCAACTGATACTCGGTTGCGTGACTATCCTCCTCTAGCAGTAATTCTTGCTCAGCCTGGAGCAACTGGCGCCACAGGGTTGCTTGTTGTGCGATCCAGTCCGGCAGATAGATCACCTGACCAGCATTCGATTCCTGCCGTATCAGCAGCAGATCCTGCAGCAAAGCCGATTGCCAGGGCGGCGGCGTCTGTACCAGCTGACGTAACAGCTGTGTTGTCCCTTGCTCTGCCTGCGCTTGCTGCTGAGCCAATTGCTGCGAGGCCTGCTTTGCCTGCTGTTGCTCATGCAGCAAAGCGGCTCTGGACTGCTCGATCACTTCGGATTGACTGATTAGTTCCCGCTGTTGCTGTGCATAGCGTTGTTCATTTTGATCCATCCGGTGTCTGATTTGATGCAACAGGTCCGCCATCGGATAGTGCTGGGATAACGTCAGATCGGCTTCATCTTCCAACCAGCAGATCATGGCCTGCTCTAACTCGTGTTGACGTTGCTCCAGCTGCAACTTCTGTCGGTTTGAACGCAGTAAAAGCCATAACAGCAACAAACAAGGTAAACACAGCCAGATCAGCAATTGCCAAAGCCACAAGCGCCACGGGAAATGAGGACTACCAGCTTCCAGCAACAGGTAACCCCGTACTTGTTGATCCAACAACAAAGGCTGGCTGGAAAGAATACGCCCATGATGCAACCAGAGTATTTGATGCTGCTCAGCAAACCAGGCTTGCTCCGGTTGCTGCAGTAAGGTACTGAGCCCGGTGGAACTCAATACCTCTTGATTCGCATCCAACAAGGTGATGGAAAGCACAGGGAAGCCGGCATGATGCTGAGCCGTGGAGTAGAATGCATTGATGTCCTGCTCTGCATCATCCAGCAGCAACAAAGTGGTCGCTTTTACCAGCAACTGGTTCATCATAGCCAGTTGTTGTTGGAAATCCTGTCGTACCTGATGGTGCACCTGATAAAATGTCAAAAAGGTGGTAAACAACAGCACCGACAGCATCCCAATACCCAACACTCGACTCATCGCGGCATCTCCACCAGCAGCATCACAATGGCCGCTTCTCTTAGAAGCTCAATTCCAGTCCTACAAATACGCCAGAGTAATCCATCGCAGTGGATAACCCTTGTAAATTGTCGAGTTCCAGTTTGCTGTCGCGATAACCAAGCCGAATAGCACCATCCAACATCATGGTATCAATCCACTGAAATGCGACACCAGCCGATACATCATGGGCCTGGTGTCGGCCTGGTGTGACACCACTGGCCTGTGCAAAGAATTGCCAGCTGGTTCCAACCAGATTCAGCCGGGTGGCAGCGTACAGCATAGGAATACTGCCTTTGACACTTTGCTCACTAAGAAGCGAGGCTTGATTGTTTGCTACAGCCTTGCCATCAATGCGCTTGACCATGGCCCCCAGATCCAGCTCAATCAGGTTGTTATCCAACAATTCGTAGTAAAGCACCAGATCCAGGTGGGACAGGTCGAGTGTTGAATTTATCTGTGAGCCAACCGGAAAGCTTTGCCCGGCAAGCGCGAAAGTTTGTGCCAGCTCAACCCGGCCCGTATGCTTTAACTGCTGGTAACGAACTGCCAGGTTGGGTAGCAGTGGAATTGGGTGCTCCAGGGCCAGCCCAAGGCTCAGTTGGTTTTTACTACGAAACTCCTGAACCACGCTGGCGCCTGTCTGACCAAAAGCACCATCGGCACTGGCTTGCCAGCTATCCAGCTGCACTTTGACCGCCAGAAAATCTGCCTGTGCCGGCGCGCTTAGCAGGAAAGGAAATACCAAAAGAGCTGCAAGTTTTATGTTCATCATCGGTTCCTTCAACGTCTTGGTGGCATCACTAAGCGCGCATCCAACTGCATTTGACTACCGTCATCAAATTGCAAGTGCAACGGCACCGACTGATGCTCTTCCAACGCCTGTTGAGGCTCAAACAACATTAAATGCAAACCACCAGGTTGCAGCGATACTTTACCAGCTGCAGGAATATCAATGGCATCGACCTGCACCATCCGCATCATGCCATCAACATGGGTATGGGTATGCAGTTCAACCCGGGCAAAAGCGTCTGACTGCACAGCAATCAGTTGGCGCGACTGCTCGCTATGATTGTGCAAGGTCAGATAGCCGGCGGTGACCGTTCGGCCAGGCATGGGGATACGTACAATGACTTCATTCGCTTCGATCGTCGCAGCGGGAACGGCAGCAGCCGGTTGCAAAAAAAATAACGCACTGCCAAACAGGAGTAAGCTCAATGCTTTCATAGAACCCTCTTTATGATGAAATACAGAGAGCTACAGCATATCCTTTCTACTGCCGGGGTACTAGTCTTTGCCCTGGAGGAGTGAAGAAAAAGTCAAAAAAGCGAAAATGAAATAGCGGCTTCGTGGCGGACAACTAAGTAGAAAAACAATCGGTTAAGCCCGAACTGCATGATTGGGCTTAACCTTCCATATTCGGCAGCAACCAGGAGCATACGGCGACCAAAGGGATCATGCTCAGTACTGGTGTTAAAAGAAGCAGTAATAGTTGGTCGGCAAAAGGCATTATTCCGCAGCCTCTTGCTTGTTGGTCTCTGCAGGCAGCTCTGCTGTTTCCGCCACTTTAGGTACTAACTGTTCCATCATTTGCTGCAGACTTTGCTGTACAGAGTTGCGCAATTGCTCTTGCAATTCCACCGCCTGCTTTTGCAGTAAATCAGTCATGAGCTGGCTGACATTGACCTCATTGGCTTGTACCGGAGTAAAAGCAGTGGCACAAAATACAACAGCAGCAGTTATCATCATTTTGGTGTTCATGGTCGTTCTCCTAAATCGTTTGGTTGTTTGGTCTAAATGACAAACCAAGTATTTCAAGAGCCGTGCCATGTTTTTAAATTATTTTTTATTGTTAATAATCAATAACTTGCATAGATGCATGATATGTAATATTTGTCTGGAGTAGAGCGCAGATTGTTCAGTTGGTAAATTTGACCACAGAATTGGTCAAATTTACTACTGAATGGGGATTTGTTGGATACTAAGCTTAACGACGTACCTGAGCCAAGGCGGATAACAGTAATTCAGGTCCTGATTCCGGCAAATGCCCGCGCTCCGATAAGGTGCGCCGCCACTGCCGGGCACCGGGTACGCCCTGAAACAGCCCCAGCATATGGCGGGCAATTTGCCAGAAGCGTGCCCCTTGTTGCATTTGCTGCTCAATGTAAGGGATCATCTGCTCCACCACCTCATAGGGCGTTTTAGCAAAAGCAGCCTCACCATAGAGCTGTTCATCGACCTGACTGAGCAACCAGGGGTTGGTATAGACCTCACGGCCTACCATCACGCCATCCAAATCGGTCAGTTGCTGCTGGCAGGCCTCGATGGTTTTCAGACCGCCGTTTAATGAGAAACTAAGGTGCGGGTAATCTCGTTTCAGCTGATGCACTCTGGGGTAATCCAGGGGTGGGATCTCGCGGTTTTCTTTCGGGCTTAAGCCTTTTAACCAGGCTTTACGGGCATGAATAATAAAATGCTCACAACCGGCCGCTGCACACTGCTCAATCAAGGTGGTTAAAAACTCGTAGCTGTCCTGCTCGTCGATGCCAATACGGGTTTTTACCGTCACCGGGATATCGGCTTGCTCACGCATTTCAGCGACGCAAGCAGCGACCAGTTCAGGGCGCGCCATCAAACAAGCGCCAAACATGCCGTTTTGCACCCGATCCGACGGGCAGCCGACATTGATATTCACTTCATCGTAGCCGCGCTCAGCCGCTATTTTGGCGCAGTGGGCCATATCTTTAGGATCCGAGCCACCCAGCTGCAACACCAGCGGGTGCTCCTGCTCGTTGTAGGCCAGATAATCGCCCTTGCCATGAATGATAGCGCCGGTGGTGACCATCTCAGTGTACAGCACCGCCCGTTGCGACAACAAACGGTGGAAATAGCGACAATGCCGATCGGTCCAATCAAGCATCGGGGCAATGGAAAAGGTGTGGTCAATGGCAGTGGTCACGATGGTATCTCTGGCTACAGCAAATTCAGCCAGCTATTTTAGCATTGAACGACTCACCGCTAAAGTAACTGTAAAAAATCAGTTCATACTACTCAGTAAATAAATCAAACGGGCCAGATGCCCCCTTTCAATCATGAATAATGTGGCTTGACCATTCTTACGCCATCGCTTGCGCTTTCACCATCTCATTAACTTTATAAGCTTTGTACTTAGCATCGAGTCTGAAAAATAGCCCGACTGGTGCGTCATATACTCGCTGCATTTTTGCTGCTAGCCCTACTGTTAATTCACTTTCACCATTAATTAAGCGAGTAATCGTTGATTTGGCCACGCCAAGATCACGCGCTGCATCAGCAGCAGTCAGGTTCTTGCGTTGCAGGAAATCGTGAAAATGAGCACCAGCACCAGCCGGAGCGCTAAGCAGGCCCATTTCTCTCAGGTCACTTGGTGTTAAAAACAGAGTACTCTTTGCCATGATTTATTCCTAGTTTATCGAGAATGCCAGGCGGAGCTGGTATACCTCTGTAGCGATAGAGGTTATTCGTATTTAATAACCTCTATCTCCAGTATGTCTTCGTCATCGCTTTCTCCGAGCAAACCAGCGACCACAAACTGAAAGTTTTCCCGGATTTTGATACTGAACGTGTTGCCATCAATTTCCATATCGCCTAACAATGCTTCCTTAGCTTCATGAAGTGACTGTGCAGAACTTAATGTATCAATCGCTCTACTGACTATATCTCTTGCCGAGGTAGATAAAGCACGTAACGCCACAATGGTACTTTCTTCCTTACCCGGCTTGATCCTTACCTCCAATAAGCACCTCCTTACGCTATAGCTCTTCATGGTAGAACTGCAGTAAGTATAATCAACGGTTGCGTATCTCGCAACCAGCAATATTAGGGGCTCTCAGCTTTTTAACTTTAACAGCGACGAATGTTTTACAGAAAAGTTTACACTCACCTCGAACAATTTCATACAAATGCTCTGTACTCGCCAGCAGTTCATTAAATAAATTGTCGTTCAAATCCCTCTATGAATCACACCGGTAAATTAGGAGCTTACTTCATAAGCCGCCAAAAATTATCGTGTGAGGCACCGCTATCACTACGTCATATGAAGTTTTTCAAACTCATGGCTGGCGGCCACCTGCAAAAAGTGCGAGCGGCTTTTGTAAGCTGGGTTGCGCTTCACCAGTTCGTCTATCTTTCTGGTAAGCAAGTTGGGTAAGGTCACATTGATTTTCGTTGCCTTGCCCATAAAAGGTTCTAAATCAATCTCGACCAAGGCCCATACCCAGCCCTGATAATCTGGCTTTGCCATATATTTATCAATGCTTGAAGCAAGCGGCGGTAATAGCCCTTGCTCCGCCAGCGCTTCAAAATGCAGCTCGAGAGCCTCTTTGGTGTTGAGAACAGCCTCTTCAAAGGTATCACCGGCACTAAAGCATTCGGGCACATCTGGTACTGAAACGCCAAAGGCGGTCTGGTTATCACCTTTTTCTATAGCGATAGGATACAACATCTTTATTCCTCCCATAGGGCTTGCATGCATAGCACTCAGAGCCCAGCTTGTTTACGTATCTTTTGCACCAGGCCTTTGCCTAAATCCTTCTTGGAGTGAGGCAATGTCAGTGGCAATACATGATCGGGATGACGAAACTGGTGATGACTCCCTTTCACACGAACCAGTACCCAACCTGCTGCCTGAAGTTCTTTCATCAAGTCACTGCTGCTTGTCACCTTTAACCACCAACATTCCCTTATAGGGTTATTATAACCCCAAAATAATAAACTGAAAGCGATTAGTGTTGTATGCATAACATCTCTACTCATCGCATGGGGTTTAACCCTGCACTTGGCCATGAAATTGCCGGATGCAAGTTTAGAGCACTATGTTAAACTGAAGGGAGTAAAATACAGGAGCCTGCAATGTCTGTTGAAGTTCTGGTCGATAAAGCCCGTTTAGTCTGCATGCAAAAAGGCAGTCGTTTTACCGCCATTCGTGAAAAGGTTTTCCGCCTGCTGGCAAAAACAGAGAGTGGCGTGGGTGCTTACGAACTGCTCGAAGAACTGAAGCAAACCGAGCCGGGAGCCAAGCCCGCCACCATCTACCGGGCACTGGATTTTCTGACCGAGCAAGGCTTTATCCATAAAATCGAATCCAGCAATGCGTTTATGTTGTGTCAGCACTTTGATCATTCGCACCCAGCTCAGCTGCTGATTTGCGAGCAATGCGGTCATGTCACTGAACTGCACTCACACAGCCTGGATCACGCCTTTACCGAACAAGCCGCTAAAGAAGGCTTCAGTATCAGCCGACAAACCATTGAAGCTCATGGCATTTGCAGTCGCTGTAAATCAAACCATTAAGCGACTTTTGCCGTATCGGAATACTTGTGTATTGGCTAAACTCTATTACGCTTAATACAGTAACTTGTTGTGAATTATCACGATTAACCAGACAGGCCTAATTTCCATGAATGTTGAATTCGTTAATCCTTTTCTGTCGTCCCTGGTCAATGTGCTGGGCACCATGGCCAATACCAAGATTGTCCCTGGTCAGCCGCGGCTGAAAAAAGATGAAGTGGCGCGGGGTGATGTCTCCGGCCTGATTGGCATGGTCGGCAATGAAACCAAAGGCTCCTTTTCCATAACCTTTGAAGAGTCGCTCGCACTGGAAATCATGTTTCGCATGCTTGGTGAGCGGCCGCCCAAGATCAATGAAGAAGTGACCGATATGGTCGGTGAAATCACCAATATGGTGACAGGTGGCGCCAAACGGATTCTGGGTGAGAAAGGCTACGAGTTTTCGATGGCCACCCCATTGGTGGTCTCTGGCAAAGAGCACACCATTACGCACAAGTCAGATGGCCCTAAAATTCTGATGCCCTTTACCTCTGACTTTGGCAAGGTACATATTGAGGTCAGCTTCGATAAAATGGGCGGCTAATCGCCGCCCTCGTAGACAAAGTCCACCCGCGGGGTAATGTTGCACAGCAGCTCGTAAGGTATGGTTCCAACCAAAGCCGCAATTTCTTCCACCGGCAAGCCCTGTCCCCACAGCACGACCTGCTCACCCGGTTTGATGATGGCTTCGCCGATATCAACGGTAAGCATATCCATGGAAACCCGGCCAACAATCGGAAAACGCCGGCCTTGCATCAGCACCGGAGTACCGTTGGGTACATTGCGCGGATAGCCATCGCCATAGCCAATGGCCACCACAGCCAGCCGGGTGGCGTGCTGCGCCTGCCAGGCGGAGCCATAACCGACGGTTTCACCCGCCGCCACATCACGCACTGCAATCACCCGGCTGCGCAATGTCATCACTGGTTGTAAGTTGTGCTCTGCTGCTTGTTTGCCCAGCAAAGGCGACACGCCATACAGCATCAATCCTGGCCGTACCCAGTCGCCATGGCTGTGCGGCCAGCCGAGCACAGCGGCAGAGTTGGCTAAGGAAACTTCGCCGCCAAGGCCCTGCGACCAGCGGCTAAAACGCTGCATTTGCTCGGTGGTATCCGGGCACTGCAGATCGTCGGCGCAGGCAAAATGCGACATCAACCGGATGCCTGGCACACAGTTCGGGCTTTGCGATAAAGCCTGATACGCCGCTTGGTAATGCTCTGGCGGCAAACCAAGCCGGTGCATGCCGGTATCCATTTTCAGCCAGACCCGGATTGGCGCATCCAGCTCTGCAGCCAGGATGGCATCGATTTGCTCTTGCTGGTGCACCACCACCTGCAAATTGCTGGCAACGATTTGCGGCAACTCGTCGGCATCAAAAAAGCCTTCCAGCAACACAATGGGCTTCACAATACCACCGGCACGAAGCGCCAGCGCTTCATCCAGCCGGGCCACACCAAAAGCATCGGCCTGTTGCAACTGCTCAGCGACTTTAAGCATGCCATGGCCATAGGCATTGGCTTTCAGCACCGCCAATACCTTGCAGCCTGCAGCAACTTCACGCACCCGTGCCAGGTTGTGCTTCAGCGCCAACACATCAATCCGAGCTACCGGCTTACGCAGCATGGCTAATCCTCGTCGAAACGGTAGCTACCGGCATAGTTATCAAAACGCGAGTACTGGCCATGGAAAGTAAGCCGCACCCGGCCTATCGGGCCATTCCGCTGCTTACCGATGATGATTTCAGCCGAGCCTTTGTCGGCGCTGTCGTCGTTGTAGACCTCATCGCGGTAGATAAACATAATCAAGTCGGCATCCTGCTCAATAGAGCCAGACTCCCGCAAATCTGAGTTCACCGGCCGTTTATCGGCGCGTTGCTCCAAACTACGGTTCAGCTGCGATAACGCCACCACCGGCACTTTCAACTCTTTGGCCAGCGCTTTTAACGAGCGGGAGATCTCGGCAATCTCCAGGGTACGGTTTTCACTCATGCCAGGGACTGTCATCAGCTGCAGGTAGTCGACCATGATCATGCTAAGACCACCATGCTCACGCGCCACCCGCCGCGCGCGTGAGCGCACTTCGGTCGGCGTCAGGCCGGAGGCATCATCAATGTACATCTTGCCTTTGGTGTTCAGCAGCTCAATGGCAGACGACAGCCGCGCCCAATCTTCATCTTCCAGTTGGCCGGTACGAATACGGGTTTGATTAATACGGCCTACCGAGGCCAGCATCCGCATCATGATTTGTTCAGAAGGCATCTCCAGGCTGAAAATCAGCACTGGCTTATCACTGGTGATGGCCGCATGCTCACACAGGTTCATGGCGAAAGTGGTTTTACCCATCGATGGCCGTGCTGCCACGATGATCAGATCGGAGGGCTGCAAGCCACTGGTCATTTTATCCAGATCGACATAGCCGGTAGAGACACCGGTCACACCATCGGAAGGGTTGCTAAAGAGCTCGTCAATTTTCTCAATGGTTTTGCTGAGGATGTCATGAATCGGCTCTGGCCCTTCGTTGGCATTGGCCCGCTGCTCAGCAATTTTAAACACCCGGGTTTCGGCAAAATCCAGCAGCTCGGCGCTGGTACGACCCTGAGGATCATAACCAGCATCAGCGATATCGTGCGCCACACCAATCATGTCACGGATCACCGCCCGCTCGCGCACAATTTCTGCGTAGGCCAGGATATTGGCGGCACTGGGGGTGTTTTTAGCGATTTCGCCCAAATAAGCAAAGCCGCCAACATCGTCCAGTTGCTGATTTTGCTCCAGCGCCTGCGAGACCGTAATCAAATCCATCGGCTGGTTTTGTTCGGCCAGCTTGGTCAGCGCATTAAAAATCAGCCGGTGCGCCCGCAGGTAAAAGTCCTGCTCCACCACTTTTTCCGCCACCCGATCCCAGGCTTCGTTATCCAGCATCAAACCACCCAAGACCGACTGCTCGGCTTCGATGGAATGAGGCGGCATTTTTACCGCAGCAACCTGCTTATCTTTTTGCTTTTGCATAATTCCAAATTACGATGAAGTGACCCTGCCATCCTACCCCGAGGTGCAGCGAATAAAAAGCGAGGCAGGAAAAATTAGCCATAAAAAAAGGCAGCTCCGAAGAGACTGCCTGTTTTTTCAAACCAGACGGCTTAGGCTTCAGCAACCACAACCAGTTTCACGGTAGCGGTGACTTCAGCGTGCAGCTGCAGGTCGATGTCGAACTCGCCAGTCTCGCGCAGCGTGCCATGTGGCAGCTTCACTTCAGACTTAGCAACCGCCACACCGGCTTCGGTGATAGCGTCGGCGATATCGCGGGTACCGATAGAGCCGAACAGCTTGCCTTCGTCACCGGCTTTGGAAGCGATGGTCACTTCTTCCAGCGCAGCAATTTGCTCAGCACGCTTTTGCGCAGCGGCCAGACCTTCTGCCAGTTTGGCTTCCAGTTCAGCGCGACGCTGTTCGAATTTTTCGATGTTAGCTTTGTTCGCAGGAACAGCTTTACCCTGTGGGAACAGGTAGTTACGAGCGTAACCGGCTTTCACTGCGACCTGGTCACCCAGACTACCCAGGTTAGCGACCTTGTCTAAAAGAATAATGTTCATTGGGATACCTCTTCAGTATTCGGTTAAACCAGGCGATCAGCTGTGTGAATCGCTGTAAGGCAGCAAAGACAGGTAGCGAGCGCGCTTAATCGCACGAGCCAGCTGACGTTGATACTTCGCACTGGTACCCGTAATACGGCTGGGTACAATTTTGCCACTTTCAGTGACGTAGTTTTTCAGAGTAGCGATATCTTTGTAATCGATCTCTTTAACGCCTTCTGCAGAAAAACGGCAGAATTTACGGCGACGAAAATAACGTGACATAACACGATCTCCTAACGAATTTGTTCAATGTGTTGGGCGTGCAACACCAGTTTGCTCTGGCCGTTGCGCTGCTGATGCCGGTTTAAAAAGCCCTGCACCCGCACCATATCCCCCAACAATAAATGCTGAGTTTGTTGTACCAAATCCCCACTGCAGACCACCTGAAGGCGAACATAGCATTGACGATTTAATCCGGCTTCCTGTTGCTGGCTGCGGTGCTCAAGCACCAGGCTCAGCTGCGGGATACCGGCCGGACTTTCACTGCGCGCAGGCTGACGGCAAACTTGCCCAGCACACACCAGTAAATTGTCCATGACCCCTTACTCTTCTGATGCTGCAGCCTGATGCTCAGAATCACGAGGAGCACGCTCACGGCGCTCTTCACGAACCTTAGCCATTGGTGAAGGCTCAACCACGGCACCATTGGTACGCATGATCATGTTACGCAGCACAGCATCGTTGAAACGGAACGTTGTTTCCAGATCGTCGATCACGTTCTGTGGAGCTTCCACATTCATCAGCACGTAATGCGCTTTGTGCAATTTTTCGATTGGGTAAGCCAGTTGACGGCGGCCCCAGTCTTCCAGACGGTGAACAGTACCACCAGCTTCAGTGATAGAGCCAGTGTAACGCTCGATCATGCCAGGGACTTGCTCGCTCTGATCCGGGTGGACCATAAAAATAATTTCGTAATGACGCATTGCAGCTCCTTACGGTTAATTAGCCTCGGTCAGGCTCGGCCGGACCTGCATGGAGGCAAGGAACATAGGTGTTGGCCGAAGGGCGCGAATTATAGCGGGGAAAGCCATCAAACACAAGCACAACGCCTGAGCTGATGGCGGAATATTCTACGATGACTGGCGCTGGCGCACCGCTTCAAACAGGCAGATCCCAGCCGCGACCGAAACATTCAGACTGGACACACTGCCGTGCATCGGAATTTTGACCAGCGCATCGCAGGTTTCACGGGTCAGACGGCGCAGGCCATCGCCTTCGGCGCCTAAGACAATGGCCAGCGGGCCGGTCAGTTCGGTTTGATACAGGGTTTGGTCCGTCTCACCCGCGGTGCCAATCACCCAAACACCGGCCTCCTGCAATTGACGCAGCGCACGCGCCAGATTGGTCACGGCAATAAAGGGCACGGTTTCGGCGGCTCCGCAGGCCACTTTGCGTACTACGGAGGTGAGCTTGACCGAGCGATCTTTCGGTACCACCACCGCATGCACCCCGGCGGCATCGGCACTGCGCAAAATTGCCCCCAAATTATGTGGATCGGTCACACCGTCGAGCACCAGCAACAAAGGCGCTGCTTGTTGCTGCACGATAGCCATCAAATCAGCATCGCTGCCGGCCTGCGCCAGCCGCACTTTGGCGACTATGCCCTGATGCTGGCCCTGCACCAGGTTATCCAGCGTTTTGCGGTGACAGAACTGCACCGCAATGCCTTGCTGGCGCAGCTGCTGTACCAGCGGATTCATCCGTTTATCATCACGCTCTTTGCTGACAAAAACTTCCAGTACATCCTGCGGCGAGCGCTCGACCACGGCTTGCACTGCGTGCAAACCAAATACAAAATCATTGCTCATCGGTGCTATCCTCAACCGCCAGTTCCATACCCAGATTGCTGACCCCTTGTTCGGCCACCCACTGCTGCAGCTTTTTCACCTGCTGCCAGTCAAATTGACGAATGTCTGACACCAGCTCAATCAACTCAGCCAGGCACTCCATTTCGTACTGCATCAGCGGGTGCTTGCGCACGTGCTGTTTCAATTCCGCTTCGCTGGTGATATCCAGTTCAGCCGACTCGTGCTCAATTAAACGGGCAACCGAGGCCTGGGAGATTTTTGCTACATTGACAATATCGGCACTGTCGCGCTGCTCTATACCGGTTAGCAAGGTTTCCAGTGCCGTGGCGGTATCCACCGCCGGGTAGACGCCAAAGCAATCGTAGTGATTCACTTCCGGGATCACCTCGGCTAACTCTTCGGTTAAGCGGGCAAAATTAATCTTGGCTTTTTTTACCGCCAGCCATTCCCAGACCAAATCCAGGCTATGACGAACCAGCTTGCTGTCACCAAAGTCCATCAGCTCTGCAAACAATTGGTAATTAGGCAGCATGCGTTCCATCAGAGTTGCCGCTACAGCTACCTGCTGGTAAAAACCTAACTCACGCAGGCGTTGGAAATTAGTCGCTTTCATCTTTATCCCTGCCACAAGCCCAACACAGTTCGAACTCGGGCGCATTGGTTTCGCCGCAAGCACAACGCCAATCGGTGCCTGCCTGCTGTTTTGTATTTTGAATGATTGCCAAGGCCTGAGTAACCTGGTGCGGTTTCACCCAGATAGCAACCTCAATATCGGTAGGAGGTAACTCGCCAACAGCACCCAGCAATAGCTGGCCCTGATAGCGGGCATCGATGCAATGATTGTGCAATAGCCCTGTCAACAAAGCCGCCTCAAACTCAGAGGCGGCATGATACACCAGTTGCCACTGCAGCTCACTCATGGCTTACCCTTTTTTATGCGTGTTGTTGCAACTGTTTTTGGGCGTACTCGAATTTTAACTTGTATTCAATCAATTGCTCTTCCAGCTCGCTGAGTTTCTCTTGCTGGCTTTGCTGCAGTACTTGCAACTCTTCACGAAGCTCCTTGATGGTCTCGCGGGAGGCATCGGACTGCTGCAATTGCCGTTGCTCGTGGGCTTCCAATCGCTTCTGCGCATGCTGCAATTGCTCTTTGTGTTTGTCCAGCCGCTGTTGCAGTTCCTGCTGCTCCTGCTGATGTTGCTGCATTTTTTGTTGCAGCTCGCTGTTTAACTGCTCTGCGGCTTGCCATTTTTCCCGGATGTTTTGAAACTCCGGCTGGATAGCCGACAGCTGCTGTTTCAGCTGCTGTTTTTCCGACGCCAACTGCTCAACCTGCGCGGATGCTGTCTGCAACTGCTGCTGACGCTGCTCATCGGCAGTTTTCAGATCCTGCAACTCTTGCTGCACTTTTGCCAGTGCCTGCAACTTTTCTTTTTGCGCTTCGGCCTGAGCCTCCTGCCGGGACTGCAGCTCAGCATGCGCTTTCTGCAGCCGTTCAAGCTGCTGCCTGGAGTCTTTTAACTCCAACTCGGTTGGTGCCTGCTTCTTCTGCAAACGCTCCAACTCCTGCTGCGCTTGGAACAAGGCTTTCGCATGCTGCTGCTCGCTGGACTGTTGTATTTTTTGTTGTTCGGCCAGGCTTTTCTCCGCCTGCTGGCGCAGCTTTTTTTCTTCTGCCAGCTGTTGACGCAAGCTTTTTACATCCTCTTTGCTGTGCTGCAATTGAGCTTGCTCAGACACCTGCTGATGTTTCAGCTCATCCAATTGCCGCTGCAGCTGTTGCAACTGCTGCTTTAGCTGCTGCTCCTGATCGCTGAGCTGTTGTCCTTGCGTTTGCTGCAGCGCTTCAAGCTGCTCTGTCAGCTTTTGTTTTTCCTGCTGTAATTGCTGATTGGCCACTGTCTGCTGCTGTTGTTCGGTAGCCAATGCTTGCTGCAGCGACTTAAACTCCTGTTCCAGCTGCTTTTTCTGTTGGATGGCCTGGTCCAATTGCTGCTGGGATTTTTTTAGCGTTTCCAGTTGCGCCGGATCTTCAGGGATCGCCATATCCAGCTGCTGCTTGGCTTGCTGCCAGTCTTTAAACAGCTTCTGGTAGGCCTGCTCTTGCTCAATTAATCGCTGCTGCCATTGCTGCTGACTGCTTTGCATCAATTCTTGCCTGAGCTGCTGTAATTGGGTTTGCTGCTGGGTTTGTAGTTGTTGCGAAAATTGGCTAAGCAAATCGCTAAGCTCACTGCTCATGGTGTCGAGCAGAGTATCGAGCTTTGCTTCAGGCTGCACTGCAGGTTGTTGTTTTTGTTTTATTACCATATCAAACCACGACGCCTTTTTAGTACATTACAATACACACTTTAAGCCAGAATGCAGCTAAGAGCTACAGGGTTGACTGTTCATTATAAATTCGACTAAGTGTAATCCTTTCAGGCAGAATATGCGAATCCACTCCCGCTAAGGCACGACGATGACTCTCACGACACCGGCACTGTTATTCCCAGCCATTTCATTGCTGTTATTGGCTTATACCAACCGCTTTTTGGTGTTGGCACAGTTAATTAGAGAATTGAATGAACGCGAAGGCGTGCAGGTTCGCCAATTGGTAGTGCGGCAGATTGCAAACCTGAAAAAGCGTATTGTGCTGATCCGCTCGATGCAAGCCTATGGCGTACTCAGCTTTTTGCTCTGTACCTTGTCGATGTTTTTCCTGTTTATGCTGTGGGAACTGGCCGGTCAGCTAAGCTTTGCGGCCAGTTTAATTGCTTTGTTGGTAAGCCTGGCATTGTCGCTGTATGAAATTCAAATATCCTGCGATGCCATTCATATTGAGCTGGAGTCGATGAAAGACAGAACTGAGCCCTAAACAGCACCGGCTTCTGCAGCCAATTGCAGCAGTTGCTGACGGAGATCGCTGCAATCGGCTCCAGGATCCAACTGTTGCAGTGACAAGGTCAAATCCGCCACCTTCAGGCCAAACTTATGCAAGCTGGTACGATTGATGATCTGCTGTGGCGTCACCAAATACATCCAGTCTTTCACCCGCACATCCATGGTGTCGTCCTGGTAAGGGATACGTAAGGTATATTCCCAATACAAGCTATTGCCAGCCAACTGCCCACTGGCTTCGCCTATCACATCATGCGCGGTACCCGTTACCCGGCCATCGGCATGCAGCTGCAGTTGCCAGTGGCGGTAATCCACCCGACCATCACTAAAATAAAATACCTCATACAGATCACCACGGCTTTGTTGCCAAACACCACAAAGATCTGCGTGGAAACGCAAGGTCTGACGGCCCCGCCAATCCTGCAACACCCCATAAGCCCGACCACTGCCCTGAAAGAATTGCTCCAGGCGAAGCTCAGGCTGCTCGGCCTGATAATCCAGCACCGAACGGCTGCAACCAAACAGCAAGCCCACCACAATCACCACCAACCAGTTACGCATCATTGTCTCTCCTTGTCTTCTATCGTGAATACGTACCCCAGTCGCCTTTGGCTCAACCAGTAAACTTTTTTATCTTCAAGACAAATTTTCTTTGTTAGACAGCCCGTCAGCTGAGCAGTATAAGGACGCATTCAATCTCAGGAGACCGCCATGCACGCTGTCGACGCCCTGTTGCAACCGCAACCAAGCCTACCCAGCCAGCCAGCGACCTGGTTGTCATGCTTTGAACGCGATGGCCTGGTGGTGCTGCCCAACTACCTGGCAGCTGATTTATGCCTGACGTTATTGCAGGAAGTGCAGCAGCACGCTGAATTGACACCAGCCGCCATTGGCCGTGGCCAGCAACGACAGCATGCCAGCGATATCCGGCGGGACAAAACCTGTTGGCTGGATGGCAGCACCGTAGCGCAGCAACGTTACATGCTCGAGCTGAATGCCATTCTAAGCCTGTTGAACCGGCACTTTTTCCTGGGGCTGACCGGCTACGAGTGCCATTTTGCGCACTACCAACCGGGTGATTTCTACCAAACCCACCTGGATGCGTTTAACCAACAAGCCAGCCGGCAGGTAACCAGCGTCTGTTATCTGAATGATGTGCAGGATGGCGGTGAGCTGGTGGTCTACAATGAGCACCACACCGAATTGATGCGATTGCCACCTAAAGCCGGTAGTCTTATTTTATTTGAGAGCAGCCGGTTTCCGCACCAGGTGCTGCCAACCCGGCAAGACCGCTACAGCATTGCCGGTTGGTTTCGCCGTGATCAGGCGCTGCTTTAGGTGTATGAAGCCGTTTTGTTGCAAGCGGCCCTACCGCAGCCACAAATCCAGCGCCATGCCTGCGAAAACCACCAACCCAACGTAATGATTGTGCAAAAAGGCCTGAAAACACTGAGCCCGGCTCTGCAAGGCCAGCCGGTACTGATAGGCAAACAGCGGCAGGCACAACAGCAACGACCCCTGATACCAGATGCCAAGCTCAGCAAGCTGCCCCACCCAATACAACAGCACCAAAGTCACGGCCTGCAGTAGCAGGATGGCTGGCAAGGCAGAGCGGCCAAATAAAATCGCGGTCGATTTGATGCCGACCAGCTCATCATCCGGCTGATCCACCATCGCATAGTAAGTATCGTAAGCTACCGTCCAGCATAAATTGGCCAGGTAAAGCCACCAGACCACAGCCGGTAACTGCAATTGAATGGCCATAAATGCCATCGGCATCCCCCAACTAAAGGCAGCCCCCAACACCAGCTGCGGCAGATGGGTGTAACGTTTCATGAAAGGATACAAGGATGCCAGCGCTAGCGCGCCCAGAGACAACAGCGCCGTTTGCCAGTTTAAAAACAGCAGCAAACTGGCTGCCAGCAGCAGCAAGAGTGCAAAGAGCTGCAAAGCTTCAGCAGGCGATACCTTGCCAGCGGCCAAGGGCCGGAGCCGGGTGCGGGCCACAGCGCCATCGAAGTTTCGATCGGCGTAATCATTGATCACACAACCCGCCGAGCGCATCAGTACCACCCCCAGGGTAAATACCAGCCAGAGCGACCAAGGCGGTACCCCCTCCGCGGCCAACCATAAAGCCCACCAGGTTGGCCACAACAGCAAATAAATACCAATCGGCTTATCCAGTCGCATCAACTGCCGGTAATAAGGCCAGTGCGCCCGGCGTAATTGCCAGCTCATAGTTGGTACACCTCTGGCATAAACACTTCCACCACCTGCAATGGATGTTCGGCCAACCAGAATACTGATCGCCGGGCCCACAAGCCAGGCTCCGACACGGATGAGGCCAGCGTCAACTGCCGGGCATCGAGCTCAGCCACTTCAATAGGCCCGCGCTGCAGTTCAGGATGACGGAAAATGAACTCACCCAGCGGTTGGTCACCCAGCCCGGCCAATGGCTCGATTGCCGCCAAGGTCGATACCGGCAACCAACTCTGCGCATAAATCATCGCCTGCGCATCGCAATGCAACATGACTTCACGTAATAAAGCATCCTCAGCACCGGCTAACTGGGCCTGCAAACTCTCAGGCAGCGGGTGGCATTGCTCGGATAACACCTGCACCCGAAATTGCCGGCAACGACTTTTTAACCGGGCCGTCAGTGAGTCGGTTTCCAGCAACCAGGAACTTTGCGCTGACTGCAAACGCAGGGCTGAAGGCACTTGCCAATGAGCTTGCAGTAAATAATGGGCAGTGGTGATGGACATGACACTCATATCATTGCAAAAACCGCCGCATCATAGCAATTTCAGGGATAGATTTCAGTAATTCTGTAGCAGGCCGATAGAACAAATGACAGAAACTGCTATGATCTGACCAGCAGCGCTCTGTGCAAGGGCGACCGGCACCAGCCAGACACAGGAACCACACTATTTATGAAGTATGCCAGCATTTTACTGACTTTCCTGATACTGCTTTGCAGCCTCTACACGCCCAGTGCACAGGCTCAGCGAAGTGAGCAAGATATTGTTTATTATGGCTTTGATCCGGACATTGTGACCAATTATGTGACCTCAGGGCGCCGCTCGCTCGGCTACATCCGGGTCACCGTCGAGCTGATGGTGGCCGATCGCAGTTATCTGGCTGACATTGAACACCACGAGCCGCTGATCCTGAATACCATCATTCGGATCTTCAATCAGCAGCCTGAAGACAAAATCAAATCCCTGACCGGCCGGGAAGAAATTCGCCAAACCATACTGCAGGAGCTGCAAGCGGTGCTAAAACGCGAAACCGGTAAAGATATGATCCGCGACTTACTCTTTACCAAGTATCTGTATCAATAGCCGATAGCAAGATACCGGCCTGAGTTAATCGGGCCGGCCCGGTTTATGCCGTAGCAACCAGGCCCAGCCACAGCCGGCCAGCAAGCCCCCCAGGTGCGCCCAGTTGGCCATCGACACCCAGAGGACATCCAGAAAACCGAGCAACATCCAGATCAACATAAAGGCCACCAGACCTTTGTCCAGTTGCAAGCCCTGAGACGGATTCAGCCTCCCGGCCCACCAGAAATAACCAAACAGTGCGTACACTACCCCAGACAAGCCACCAAAATAGGGCCCTACCAGTACATATTGCGCCACATTGGCAATCAACGCACTGCTTAAGGCCACTGACAGCAGCTGTCCGCTGCCTAAGCGCCGCTCAAACTGGCCGGCCAGCAGCAGCCACCACATCAGATTAAACACCAGATGGGTCAACGAAAAATGCAACAGCGCCGGGCTAAACCAGCGCCAGCTTTCTGTCAGCTGGATGGCACCCGGCTGCAGAAAAATGCCCAAGGCAGCCGAGGCTTGTTGAGGGGCGATTTGCTGCCAACCGTATACCAGCAAGGCCAAAAACAACACCAGCAAGGTCACAGGCCCTGTAAAGGCTTTGAACTGCAAGCCAGACCACAATGAAGCCGACCCCGTTGCCAGCTCGCTGCGTTGCCAGGCCGCAGCATGGTAACGCGGGTGAGCCGGGTTCTGTAAAAAAGCTTCCAACGCCTTGCTCACCTGCTGCAGCTGCTGCTCATCCACATAAAGCGCAGCCCGCTCAGCCACTTCCGCCTCTTCAACCACAGCTTGCACAGACCAGCCCTGAGTGACGCAATAATCGGCAAATAACCGCGCCGCATTCACCGAGTTCAGCTCTCCCAGTTTAATCATTGGCAGTGGTCACCGGATGCTGCTGTTGCCAAAGGGCCATGCCACCATCCATGCTATAGACCTCATCGAAACCTTGCTGTGCCAGGTACTGAGCCGCCCCCTGGCTGGAGTTGCCGTGGTAGCAAACCACCACGACGGGGGTGGCAAAATCATGCTGCTGCAAAAAGGCTGGCAAACTGGCTGAGGTCAGGTGCCAGGCTCCTTCAATATGCCCGGCGGCATAGCTTTGTTCATCGCGGATATCGGCGATTACCGCGCTTTGCTGCTGCAATCGACTGGCGGTTTCAGCCACCGAGATGTGTTTAAATTCAAACATAGCAGGCTCCTGTTTTTGCTGCCGGCCATTATAGCATGACAAACACTGTCCACGCGCTGTAACCAGGCCCGCTAAAACGTAAAAT
>ERZ869909.1273-NODE-1273-length-21043-cov-4.715349_pt1 | contig 21043 bp, 21 predicted proteins | sample MGYA00520892_ERZ869909 | MGnify/ENA primary metagenome ERZ869909 (study PRJEB32215, sample SAMEA104723947) | bioreactor metagenome | biome: bioreactor; feature: anaerobic bioreactor; material: water | place: China | collected 2015-03-12 ... | reverse complement strand
CTTCGAACATCAAGCAACTCGCCTGATCTAACGATCGCACGAGTTCTCGAACCTCCCCGGTTCGATATCAGGGCCCGCTTATGCGGGCCCTGATGCGTTTGTGTCCGGCATGACGTTATGGCCCCCTGTGCGACGGAGCCTCCTATCGCGACACTCGCAGCAGATAGGCGAGATGCAGAAAAGGCACCAGCATGGGGCTGGCAAAGATGCCCAAGGCAACGATCACCACCCATTCCGGCAGCTCCAAACCGGAAACAAGCAGGCTGAACGCTACCAGAGAAACAGCCACCAGCCCCGCCCCCATACAGGCCGCCCGCCACCACCAGGTCAACGCTGGTGCCATAGGGCCTCTCTCCTGTCGACGCAAGAGATAGGCGCTCGCCACGCGCCATAGCCCGGCTATGCCCAGCGTGCCGATGAATACGAAGAGTATGAAGACAGTCCCTTCCAGTCCCCAGGGGAAACCCACCGTCATCAGCAGAGCCAGGCCGGAGAACAGGCATACCACACTCGCCGGCAGCGCCAACAAGAGCATCTCGGCAGTAATCAGGATTCGGTGAACGCTTTCCCTGTTCATGTGGTTCCTGATAAACGATTCAATGACATGGCTCAATCACGTGACGCCTGCCGCAATGCCTCGATATCCCCCGCTGCAATAAGTGAGAGATGCTGGGTGATCTTCTCCACCGGCCAGTCCCACCAGGCAAAGGCTTGCAGGCCTTCGATCTCTTCAGGCGAGAAGCGCTGCTTGATGGGGCGTGCCGGATTGCCGCCGACCACCGTATAGGGTGGCACGTCGCTTACCACCACCGAACGCGACGACACGATGGCACCGTTGCCGATCTTAACGCCGGGCATGATGAGGGCGTCATAGCCAATCCACACATCGTTGCCGATGACCGTATCGCCCTTGTAGGGCAAATCGCCCGGCTCCGGCATGACCTTTTCCCAACCTTTGCCGAAGATCTGGAACGGGAAGGTGGAGATACCGGAAAGCTTGTGGTTCGCCCCGTTCATGATGAACTTGGCACCCCGGGCGATGGCGCAGAACTTGCCGATGATCAGCTTGTCGCCTATGAACGGGTAGTGGTAAAGCACGTTGCGCTCGAAGTTTTCGGAGTCCTCCGGGTCATCATAGTAGGTGTAATCACCAACGATGATATTCGGGCTCTTGACGACGTTCTTGATAAAGCACACCTGAGGAAATCCTTCCATGGGATGCTTGTTGTCGGGACTGGGTCCATGCATGACTACCCTCCTTCTCCATCTCGCTTGTTGCCGCCATCAATCACCAGACCGGTACTGCTTCACCGCGCCATTTCCCCAAGCAGTTTCAGTTCGGCATCGTGCAGGGATACCAGCAGCGGCTCGCCGCGCTCGTTGACGCGGAACTGCCCATAGCGGGCAGGTTCGTAGCGCTCGGCGTGGCCTTCCTGGAAGAAGAAGGCGTCGGTAGCGAACCTGATTCGGCCGTTGCGCAGCCGGTAGCGCAGGTGCATCTCATCGGTATCCAGCGTTTCCTCGCCATCGCCCAGGCGTTGGAGCTGTGCGACACGCTGTGCATCCAGGCGGACCACCACATGGCCGTCGGCGGCCTGCCATTCGTCACTCTCCCTGCGCTGCGCGTAGTGAGCCTCTCGGATGCGGTTGGCGATCTCGAAGTTGAGCGCCATGTAGTCGCCCTGCATCAATGAGCGAGGGTCCACCGGCGCCAGCTCCAGGTACACCACCTCGCCCTCGGCCAGATGTCGCTCCTTGGCCCAGATGCTCCAGTTGACCACCGCCAGGATCAGCAGCGTGGCGGCCACCACCAGGAGCCGGCACCACTTGGCTGTAGGCATCATTGGTTCTCGCCCCCTCTGGCCGCGATCCGCCTATCGCTCGGCCATCTGCGGTGCAGCACCCAGCGCAGCATCAGCAGCAGCACACCAAGCACGAACAGCGTCGCTGACTTGGTCAGCAACGTGACGTCGAGCCAGTAGTAATAATTCGTGGAGGCCAGCAGCAGCAACATCACGCCAAGCGCCATGATCAAGCGGTTACCGATGGCGAAGCCCAGCACGATCACTACGGCTCCCTGGCTCAGGCCATGGGCCTGGAGCGAGAGCAGCATCAGCACCGCCGCAACGCCATAGGCGGCCACCCAGGCGCTCGGCGCAATAGCGTGCTTGTGGCGCTGGAAGACGTGGCGAAGCAGCAACACGAAGGCCAGCGTGGCCAGCGCATCCCCCACCCAGGGTTCCAGCCAGGCCAGTCCTGCGCCATAGTGATAACGCCCCATGATCAGCGACTGACCGTGATATCCCATAACCTGTATGGCCAGCACGCCCAGCAAGAGGCCATAGCCCAGCGCCTGCAACTGGCGCATATAGGCTGGCCAGCGAAACTCGTTGAGCCACAGGACGGTCAGCGCCAGCAGCACCAGGCCGCCGGCCAGGGAAGGCGCCGAAGCGCCTTCGATCAAGGCCAGGTAGAGCGCCAGGCTCGCCGCGAAGGTAGAAAAGGTGCGATGCGTGAGGCTTGGCATCACCAGCGCCAGCACGCCCTGCAGCCCCACCAGCGCCCACCAGAAGCCGGCATTCACGTCCCCCAGGGCGGAGCCCAGGGCCCAGGCCATCAGTAGTTGCCCCGCCAGGCTTCCCGCCAAGGCCAGGTGCTCCAAAAAATCGCCGGCGTGCGCCCTTAGTGCCGCATAGGCTCCGGCAATCATTACCAATCCCAGGGCCGCGGTAGCAACGCTACTGTCGATAATGAACACGGCGCCCATGGCAATGAAGCCCAGCAGGAACATGGCGGCCAGCCAGCCCGAGAACGCCTGCAGCGCCCGCACGAACCAGGGTGTCTCCAGCGCCGGGACTGCCTCGCTCTCTGCGATGTCGATACCGCCCTGGCCGAGCCTTTCCTTGAGGGAATGCGTCATGCCGACATCTCCACGTTTAGCCGCTTGAGCCAGAACACCGCCATGGCGCCCAGCGCCAGCACCGCCATGGAGAGGAGCAGAAAGCCGCCTGGCCCACCGTGCCACAGCAGATGCCGGCCGAAGAAGGTGGTGAGCACCACGATGACCGACAGGCAGCCGCCCGCCAGCATGAACAGGTCGGGGCGCCAGTGGCGATAGACGAAGTAGAGCGCCGCCAGCCAGAGCGGATACACCAGCACGGCAGCCGAGACATCGGCCCACTCATCCAGGATGAAGTTGAGCATCAGCAGGGTCAGGGGAATACCGCTTCCCAACGCCAGAAGGCACGTGGTCCATCCGGGCGACAGCCAACGCCAGCGTCGTGCGCCCAGCTCCCACAGCATCAGAGCTACGGTATTGAGTGCGAACACTCCCCACAGCGTCGCAACATCGCTGGCAAACAAAATGCCGAACGCACCGCCCCAGGTGCGGAGATAGAGCGCAAGGGAAAGGTTGAGCAGCCCAAGCCAGAGGATCCAGAGCGCATCGAAGCGTGCCACCACGGCCCAGGGCAGCATCAACACCGCCCAGAAGAAGAACAGTTGCCAGGGGTCGGCGCCGGTCTGGTACACCTGGCCAAACAGTGCCAGCAGCACGCCCAGCAGCAGCGAGGCCGCCGTCAGGGCCGCCCGTGCCACTATGTTTTCCGCTATGCCTTCATCCACCACCCCGTCATCCACCACGCCGCGCCCTTCGGCCCACCAGTAGACGCCGATGGATGCCACCAGCGCCGCCTGCACCAGCCCGAAGCGCAGCCAGCGGGCCATCTCGCTCCAGTTGTAGGCGACCAGGAACAGCACCGCGCAGGTCAGCGCCAGCATACCCAGCCATAGCAACAGCCTGTCGAGAAACAGACCCCAGGCCCGCCCTGAAGGGTGAAGCCCGGAAAGAGCGACCGCCCGAGACACCTGCTCCCACGGGATCGCGCCGCGCTCGATCAATGCCACCAGCTCACGGCGAATGGAGGCCATATCGTGTCCTTACATGAATGAGTCGTAATGTGGTCGTCGGTTTTGGATTACGCCCTATAGCGCTCGTATAACCCGCTGCGCTTCGACGATTTCATGCTGACCGAAGACGCGCACCCCATGCTGACGAAGCAACACCGCAGTGACCCCAGCACCAGGTCTCTTCGCTCCCGAGAAGCTACCATCGTAAATGTGCGTGCTGCCACAGGAGGGGCTATGTTCTGTCAGGACCGCCACCTTGATGGCATACCGTTGGCATAGCTGGAGCGCCAGCGAGGCGCCCCTCAGGAAAGCCTCAGTCAGATTCTCACCGCCATGATCGACGACCTGCGCCGAACCGGCCAGTACACTGGCTCCGTCGCCTGCAATAATCTCGGCGGGAAGACGCGGCGTGGGCAGGCCGGCATCGACTTCAGGACACACCGAAACCACCCTCCCCTCGGCCTGCCACTGAGAGAGAATTTTCGATGAGATTGTCTTGGCGTCGCCATCGTAACGAACCCGTCTGCCCAACAGGCAAGCGCTTACCAGTATCTTCTCCACACCCCTCCTCATCCGCCCACAGTCAGTGGCTCACCGGATAAAACGCTCAATCTTCGGCTGAGCCTAGTCCAACCGAGCCTGTTCCCCAACGAGATAGCGCGCCTTGGCGATCCCCTTGAGTTCCTCATTAGGGATATGTATCTCCGGCTGGCCGACGGCATAGGGGGCGATCTCGTAAACGTTGAACCTGACCGCCCAAGCCGTCTCGAGTGGCGCCACGTTGCGGTTCTCGCTCAACGAGCCAGTCCCGAGATGCACCGGCCAGGCTCGAAGATATCCAACTACCCACGCATACTGGTGGCCAAGCGTTTTCGCTTCGGCTTGACGAGGCCCTAGATGTCCCAGCCCCCTTTGCCACCATTACGTGTCGGCTTCATTCTACTACCGCTGTTCACACTGAACGCCTTTGCCGGCTTCATCGACTCGCTACGCCTAGCCGCCGATAAGGGAGGGCGCAGCCGACAGATCCATTGCAGCTGGCAGATCATGGGACCAGGGCCGGTTACCTCAAGCTGCGGCCTGGAGGTCCACCCCCAAACTTCTTACCGTGACCCGTGCCACTTCACCCATATCGCCGTATGCGGCGGTAATAACTATCTCGACCCTCACGAAGACAAGGCTCTCAGCGTTTACCTGAAGGAAGCCTGCAAGCAGGGCGTCAAGCTGGTGGGGGTCTGTACCGGCACCTTCTCCATCGCGCGAACTGGTTTGCTCAAGGGTCAGCGGGTCTGCGTGCACTGGAACGTCATCAATGACTTTCGCCAACAGTTCCCACAGATCGACGCGACTCCCGATCGCCTATTTCTCGAATCTGCCCGGGTAATCACCTGTGCCGGATCGTCGGGAGCTACCGATATGGCATTGCACCTGATACGGCGCAGGTGTGGCCCGGAAAAGGCTCAACAGGCCATTCGACACATGATTCTCAACGGCATGCGCACCTCCAACTCGCCGCAAACCCACTTCTTCGAAGCCATTCATGAAATTCGCGACGAGCGGGTTCGGGTTGCCGTACTGATCATGGAGCAGTCGTTGAATGCCCGGCTGGATTCCCAAGGCCTAGCGGAGCGCATAAACCTGAGCCCTCGTCAGTTGGATCGTCTCTTCCGGCAGGAGATGGGCACCACCCCCATGCGCTATTTCAAAACCATGCGACTGCGCTATGCCGAGTGGCTATTGCATCATACAGACAGTTCGATCGCCGAAATCGCAGCCGACTGCGGCTTCTCCGATGCCGCTCATCTCTCCAGGGATTTCACGACTCACTACGGGCACAGCCCGAGCCAATCACGACGGCAGGAGCGCCAACCCCAAGTCACAACAGTGGCATGCAGCTAGGCGTCTTTTATATTCAAAAATATGTCTTGAATTTTCTATATCCTCGCCTGGAGAGCCCTTAGGCTAGGGGTACGTGATCATTCAGGTCCGTGGCACGACTCTCTCAACAACAACCCAAGGAGCGTCACCATGAAGCCCCTCTTGTCCATGCCCCTGTTTACCGCGCTGGCCCTTATCGTTGGTCTAACGGGTCCCGCTACAGCCGCCGACCTCGAGCTCCGCGCCGTAACCATCGGCAGCCAGCAGGGTATCCAGATGGCAGGATTGACCGCTCTTGCGGAACACGTGGCCGGCGCCACCGACGATAGCGTGACGATCACTCTGTTCCACTCCGGCTCCCTGGGCGATCAGATAAGCAACATCGAGTCACTGGATACTCGTACGCTCGACATCGCCACCATCGAAACACCGATTACGACCATTGACGAAGACCTGGGCATCCTCTCGCTGCCCTACCTGTTTCGTGATCGAGAACATGTGAGAAACGTGCTCTTAGGTGAGATAGGCGAAGTCATCAAGGAGCAGCTCCAGGAGAAAGACTACCGGGTCATCGGTTTCTACGAGGGTGGCTTTCGCCACATCACCAACAACCGTCACCCCATCGAAACGCCTGAAGACTTGAACGGCTTGCGCATCCGCACACCAGAGAGCCGCCAACGGGTGGAGATGTTCAACGCCTATGGTGCCAACGCCTCCCCACTGCCCTACCCGGAGCTCTATTCCGCGCTCCAGACTCGTGTCTTTGACGGCCAGGAAAATCCGCTGGTCGAGGTCGAAGCCAGTCGTTTCTACGAAGTGCAGGACTACCTCTCGCTTTCGAGCCACGTCTATACCGTGGGCTTCTTGCTGATGAACGAAGCACGCTTCCAGGATCTTTCCGACGAGGTCCAGCAGGCGTTGCTCGAAGGTGGCCAGAAGGCTTTCGAAGCCACCGTGGCCTTCGGCGAGGGCGCCGATCAGAGCGTCATCGACTTGGTCGAACAGAACGGCATGCAGGTCAACGAGGTTGATACCGAAGCCTTCATCGAAGCTTCACAGCCGCTCTGGGAGTCTTTCACACAGGGCCTGTCGGAAGAGGCCCGCACGATGGTGGAGCGCATCGCCAGCCACCCCTGAGTCGCCTCCAACCTCAGGCAGGCCTTTCCCGGCCTGCCCTGCCCCCCGGGAGCTTCACCATGCTTGATCGTCTTTTCGAAGCGGTCGCCGCACTGCTGTTGTCTGCCATTACCTTGCTGGCCATGGCAGCCGTACTCGCCCGCTATGTGTTCAATGCCTCGCTGTCCTGGAGCGCCGAAGTGTTAGTCGGGCTGCTGGTTTACGTCACCTTTTTCTGCGGCTATCTCGCTCTGCGCCAGGGTGCACATCTGCGCATCGACGTAATCGCGGCGCTTCTTCCCAGCCGTGGGCAGTGGTTGTTGTTTTTCATCAACCAGACGCTCATCGGCGTGGTCTGCGCAGTCATGGTGATCTGGGGTATCGAACAAACCCTGCAGTTCTCACACCGTACCACTCTGATGCTGGGCGCTCCCCAGTGGCTGCTCTACATCGCCGTGCCGATCACCGGTGTCGGCATGCTACTGGAACTGGTACGTCAATGTGTCGTCGCCGTCAAAGCCAAAGTGCCCCCCTATGAGGCCTCCCGGCACGCCGCGCTTGAGGAGACTTCGTCATGATCCTGCTCATTATCCTGCTGGCGCTGCTAACGCTGATCGGCTTGGCCATGCCGATCGCCTTCGCCCTCACGCTGGTCTCGATTTGCGTGTTGGCATACTCCGGCGTCGACATGCTGGTGCTGGTGCAGCGCCTATATCGCGGCACCGAATCCTTCCCTCTATTGGCGGTACCGCTGTTCATCCTGGCTGGCCAGATCATGAACCATAGCGGTATCTCGGCACGCTTGATCGACCTGGCACGAGCCTTGGTCGGCGCCATTCGCGGCGGCTTGGCGGCAGTCAACATTCTCACCTCGATGTTCTTCGCCGGCATGAGCGGCACTTCGATGTCCGACACCGCAGCCGTGGGTGGGGTAATGATTCCGCAGATGGTCAAACGGGGTTATTCGGCTCCCTTCACCGCCGCGGTAACGGCCTCATCGTCCACCATTGGCATCATCATTCCGCCCAGCGTGCCTATGGTGCTGCTGAGCGCCTACATGGGCCTGTCTACCGGGGCGCTGTTCGCCGCCGGCCTTATCGCAGGCGCACTTACAGCGGTGGGCCTGATCGCCATGGCCTGGTGGATCTCAGTGAAGCGCCAGTACCCCATCGAGGCGGCCTTCTCACTTGGTTATCTCGGCACGACCTTCATCAAAGCCTTGCCCGCCCTGATGATGCCGGTGATCATCCTGGGTGGCATTCTTGGCGGTATCTTCACGCCGACAGAGGCCTCTGCCGTGGCCGTAGCCTACGGCCTCTTCGCCGGCATGTTGGTGTACCGCTCGCTCTCGCTGCGCATGTTCTACCGCGCACTGGTGGAAAGTGCCGTGCTGACCGGTGCGGTAATGTTCGTTACCGCCGCCGCCCATACCCTCGGCTACACCTTCACCTATCAGAGCCTCGGCCAGCTGGTGCTGGGTCCCATCGCCGCGCTCGACATGGGTCCGATCGGATTCCTGCTGGTTCTCAGCTTGGTGCTGATCATTGCTGGAACCTTCCTGGACGGCATCGCCATGATGTTCATCGTCGTGCCCCTGTTCCTGCCCAGCGTTCAGTTGCTCGGCATCGATCCGCTGCAGTTCGCCATGGTGGTGATCCTGTGCTGGGGCATCGGGCAGCAGACCCCACCGGTAGGCGCCGCACTGTTCATTACCAGCGTGATCGCCAAAGTCGACGTCATTCGTATCACCTACGCCAACCTACCCTTTATCGCCGTGATGCTGTTCGTGCTGCTCGCCGTCATCGTCTGGCCGGAAGGCATCGTCATGAGCGTACCCCGCTGGCTCGGTCTCTAACTCTAGCGCACACCCTGACCTGCAACCTCAACGCTATAGCCACAGGAAATATCATGAACAACCAGCAATTTCTCGATGTGATCTATACCCACACCGAAGGCGAGCCCACCTGTATCATCCACGGCGGCATACCCTACCCGTTCGGTAGTGACATCCTCGCCAAGCGCCGTTACCTGCTAGACCATCATGACCATGTACGCACCAGCCTGATGCGCGAGCCCCGCGGTCATCAGCACATGTTCGGCGTGTTCCTCACCCCGCCCTCCGACGCCGACCATGACGCCGGCATGCTGTGGATCGATGGCGAGCAGTTTGTCGACATGTGCGGCCACGGCACTATCGCGCTCTCCATGGCCATGGTGGCCCACCGCCTGGCTCCGCCTCCCCAAGATGATGGGCTCACGCGTATCCGCTTCGAAACCACCGCTGGCACCGTGGTCTCGGAGGTGAAATCCGACGCCGACAAGGTGCACTGGACACGCTTCGAGAACGTGCCGGCCTTCGTCATGGAACAGGATATCCCGGTCGAGGTGCCTGGCCTCGGCACGCTCAAGGCCGATCTGGTATTCGGTGGCAACTTCTTCGCCATCATCCGTGTGCCTTCCGACAAGCAGCCCATCTGCCCCGACAACGGCAGTTACTTCTCTCATGCCGGCCAAGCAGTGAAGGCCGAGCTCAACGCCCGTATGAAGATTCATCACCCGACCCACCCGCACATCAACGGCTTGAACTTCGTCACCTTCTGGCACGAGGGATCACAGCCGGATTCGCTCTACCGCAATGTACATGTCTTCTCTGGCGGCAAGCTCGACCGCTCCCCCGGGGGTACCGGCACCAGTGCGATGATGGCCATGTTCCATGCCCGCAACGAGCTGGAAGTGGGCCGCCCCATCTACTCCGAGGGTCTGCTCGGCAGTGGCCGCTTCACCGGGAAGATCCTTGGCGAGACGGAAATGGGCGGTTACCGAGCCATCCGCCCCAGCGTACAGGGCACCGCCGAGCTGATCGGCTACGCCAAATGGCTGATCGATGCACGTGACCCGGTGGGCCGCGGTTTCGTAATCCGCTGATCGGGCGGTTCGCAAAGACGGAAAACGCCGCCCCCGGTAAGCCAGGGGCGGCGTTGGCATGACAGTACGAGGCCGAACTCAGACGGGAAAGCGCCGCTTCAGCTCGGCCACCTGCTCTTCATCACGCGCAAGGTCTCCCCGGAGGTGCCGCCGCGCGTGGAGTACCGCCTCACCGAAATCGACCACTCCTTTCTCGAACCGATGCAGGCCCTGGTGGACTGGGCCGACACCCACCACCGCACCATTGCCGAAGCCAGGAGGCGCTATCGGAATGGGGCGTGACCCAAAGGGGGCGTGACCCCAAGGGACTGGCTCATGGTGAAGGCGGCCGGGCATCCTGCCGCCCACCCTTGGCGATATCGTACTGGCTGAGCACTACCACATCTCGCGGCCACCACTCGGGGTGCTCATCCCGGATGAAGGCCATCAAACGCTCGCGGATATTCATTTCCGCGACCCACCCGGCGAAGGGGTCGGATGCCATCAGATAGCAGGAGATCGTCTGGGCCGTCTCGGTCTGCGCCGTTACGTAGCAGCACAGCTTGTGGTGCTCGATGACGTTGTCCTCTTCCTTGGCAAACGCCAGGAATTTCTCCCGGATGACCTGAATGTCGGCGCTCAAGTGAAGCTTCATCTCAAGGGTTCGGTACATCTTGGCACTCTTGACCGAGAGGTTCTCGAAGGGCTGGGAGACGAAGTACGTCACCGGTACGATCAGGCGCCGCTCGTCCCACACTCGCAGCCGAATGAAGGTGTAGAAGATGCCTTCCACATAGCACCACTGCCCTTCGAACATCACCAGGTCGCCGATGCGTATCGGCTTCGCCAGCGACACCTGGAACGAGGAAAGAATGTTGCCGAGCACCGCCTGGCCGGCAATGCCCACCAGCACCGCCAGCACACTGGCCGACGCCAGTAGTGACAGCCCCAGCGTCTCGAAAAGCTGGATCTGGCTCAGCACATAGACGGAAACCGCGATCACCGTGATCAGGATGATGACCCGTCGTAGCGCATAGAGTGTGGTGAGCAGCTTGCGTTCATCCCTGGGCTTGGTGTCGTCGATCTCCCCCACGATACGTCGCGTCACCTTGAGCAAGATGGTGTCTACCAGGCGAAGCGCAATCGTACCCACGCCCCAGGCGATCAGGACGATCAACATCACACGAATGAAAGAAGTCGCCACAGCCGTGAAGGAGACCACGTAGTCGAGCAGGGCCTGAGCAACGAACGCCATGACGAGCAGCGCCATGGGCGTCTGGATCCTGCCGGCGAAGATGCTGGGCACACCGTTGGGAAACCAATGCGCCAGCAAGCCGACCAGGCCATAGACACCCCAACCCACCAGGCCAATCAGGAGCAGGAAGATGGGGATGGCGATCCACTCCCAGATCTCGAGCATCCCGAACGTGGTCTTGAAGCGATCCGGAATATACGCCTCCAACCACGACGGTCCGTACTCCTCATAAAGCAAGGGAATCGACGTCACGCTATCCGGCGTAACCAGCCAGACGGGATCCTCGTCATCCACTCGGTACCGTCCCAGGCGAATGTCATAGGCCTCACCCTCCACCGTGAGCGACGCTAGCCCGATATCCCGGCGTGGCTCTCCTGTCCGGGGATGTTGCCCCGACGGATCCTCGATGGCAGCATCCTGTCGCCCGGAAAGGCTGGAAGCATCAATCCACTCCCCACGTTTGAGGACCTCCGCGAGTTGCCTGGCCAGCCCGGCCCCCTGCTCCCGCTGCTCCGCCTCGTCCAACTCGGAAAGATTGAGCACATGGGCAGCTGCGGCAAAGTCCTGCCCATTGGCAAGCTGCTGAAAACTACGTATCGCTTCCCTTGGCGTCTGCCGATTGACCCCCTCGGGCGCCTCGCCAAGCCCAGCGTTCAAGGAGTCGACCGAGAACCACTGCTCTCTCTCCTCGCTCTCGTCTCCATTCCCGCTCTCGCCCTGAGGCATTTGCGCCATCGCTGGACCGGAAAAGAGGAAAGCCACTGCCAATACCAGCGGCAGAAGCCATTTGCCGTTTCCTTTCATACACGCTTTCCTGATTGATGCGGAACAACTGCCAGATCCCTCTGGCAGCCCTATGCAAGTCTCACGGACCTGAGCCTGACATCAGGCTACCCGAATCATGGGCTGGACGAAGTACAGCGCACTGGCTACCACCGCGTCCAGTCCCCTCGCTCAGGGCACTCACTTGCGTGATATATTTGATATGTTATAACGTATCAAATATGGGTTTTAGCGCTCTGCTTCTACCGGCCCGGTGGCCAAGCCGTCGCGCATTTCGCAGCGCCAGTCGACACCCGGCTCATACAGCTCGGGCGCTGAGCAGTCTCGGGATATTTTCTCACTCCACTCGCCCTCTTTTTCGTCAAGGAAGCGCCGGACTCCTGCTGGGGCGAGGCGAGTCAAGACCCACCCGCGGAGGTAATCATGAAGACACGCGCAGCCATTGCCTGGGAAGCCAACCGGCCTCTGGAAATCGAGGAGATCGATCTGGAAGGGCCGAAAGAGGGTGAGGTCCTGGTCAGGATCGTCACCACCAGCCTGTGCCACACCGATATGTTCACGCTGTCTGGAAAGGACCCGGAGGGGTTGTTTCCCTGTGTCCTGGGTCACGAGGGGGTGGGCATCGTCGAGGAGCTCGGACGTGGGGTCACCTCGGTGAAACCCGGCGACCATGTGATTCCGCTCTATACCCCGGAAGACCCGAACTGCCCCTATATTCGCTCGGGCAAGACCAATCTCTGCCAGACCATTCGCAAGACCCAGGGGCAGGGCGTGATGCCCGACGGTACCAGCCGCTTCTCCTACAAGGGCAAGATGCTGCACCACTACATGGGCACCAGCACCTTCAGCGAGTACACGGTATTGCCCGAGATCGCGGTGGCCAAGATCAGCCGCGAGGCTCCCCTGGCCAAGGCCAGCGTGATGGGGTGTGCGGTGCCTACCGGCATCGGCGCCGTGAGGAATACCGCCAAGGTCAAGGCGGGCGATACGGTGGCGGTGTTTGGATTGGGCGCCGTGGGCATGGCGGTGATCCAGGGGGCCAAGCTCCAGGGCGCCGGGCGCATCATCGGCATCGACGTCAATCCGGCCAAGTTCCCGCTCGCCATGTCGCTCGGCGCTACGGAGTGCCTCGACCCGAACGATTATCCCGAGCCGCTGCACGAGGTGATCATCGAGATGACCAACGGTGGCGTCGACTTTTCGTTCGAAGCCGTAGGCAACGTGCGCTTGATGCGGGCCGCCCTCGAGTGCTGCCACAAGGGGTGGGGCGAAAGCATCATCATCGGCGTGGCCGGGGCCGGCGAAGAGATCTCGACGCGCCCGTTTCAACTGGTCACCGGCCGCGTCTGGCGCGGCAGCGCCTTCGGCGGCGTGCTGGGGCGCTCCGAGCTGCCGGGCATGGTCGATGAGTGGCTGTCGGGGCGCTTCGACGTCGACCCCTACATCTCGCACAACATGACCCACGACCACATCAATACCGCCTTCGATCTACTGCACCGTGGCGAAGCGATTCGCTCGGTCATTCACTATCAACCCCAGGAAACCATGACAGGCCCCCTGCCGGGCAAGCTGATAGGAGAGCCCATCAATACGCCTCAGCCTGCCTGAGCGACGCGTCCACCGAAATAACGCCGCCTTGTGCACTCAGCTTCAGACAAAGCCCAGGTCGGCCCCTTGCGGGGCCGACTTTTTTCGCCCCAGCGATGCAGTATCGACGGCACCGTTTATGAGACGACCTCGCGCTGGCCGCACGCCTGCAGCCGCTCGAGCAGCGCTGCCTGGGTGGCACGCCGCTGTTGAGTGTCGGGGGCGGCGCAGCGCTCACTCAGCAGGGTAATGGCGGCACCGATATCCAGGGTGCCCAGGTCGTCACCGTCCCGGGTGCGAACGGCCACGCTGCCGGAGGCGGCCTCCCTGGCACCGACAATCAACTGGAAGGGTACGCGCTGCAGCGTCTGTTCGCGGATCTTGTAGCCGACCTTCTCGTTACGGATATCCGCCTCGACGCGCAGGCCCGTATCGCGCAGCGCCTGGGCCACCTCCAGCGCATAGGCAGAGTGCTGCTCAGTGATGGATAGCACCACGACCTGAACAGGAGCCAGCCAGGCGGGAAGCTTGCCCGCGTGGTGCTCGATCAGGATGCCGGTGAAACGCTCCAGGGAACCGAACAGGGCGCGGTGCAACATCACCGGGCGCTTGCGCTGGCCATCCTCGTCCACGTAGTCCAGGCCGAAGCGTTCCGGCAGATTCATGTCCACCTGCAGGGTGCCGCACTGCCAGTCGCGGCCGATGGCATCGCGCAGCACGAACTCCAGCTTGGGACCATAGAAGGCGCCTTCACCGGGATTGAGCCGGTAGGCCAGGCCCAACGCGTCCAGTGCCTGGGTCAGCGCATTCTCCAGCAGGTCCCAGCTGGCATCATCGCCCATGCGGTCGTCCGGCCGCGTGGAGAGCTTGATCAGCACGTCCTCGAAGCCGAACTGACGGTAGATATCCAGCACCTGCGCCACCACATCGCGGCATTCGCCGATCATCTGCTGTGGCGTACAGTAGATATGGGCATCGTCCTGGGTGAAATGGCGCACCCGCAGCAGGCCGTGCAGCGCCCCGGAGGGCTCGTAACGGTGCACCTTGCCAAACTCGCCCATGCGAATCGGCAGGTCCCGGTAGCTTTTCAGGCCGTGCCGGTAGAGCAGCACGCTGCCCGGACAGTTCATCGGCTTGAGGGCCAGCGAACGGCCATCCTCGGTCTCGGTGGTGAACATATGCTCGCGATAGTTGTGCCAGTGGCCGGAGAGCTCCCAGAGGCTGCGGTCCATGACGTCCGGGGTATTCACCTCCACGTAGCCGGCGTCCTCCTGGCGGCGGCGCATGTAGGCGATCAGCTCGCGGAATACCGACCAGCCGCGGGGGTGCCAGAACACCGCACCGGGGGCATCCTCCTGGAAGTGGAACAGGTCCAGCTGACGGCCAAGCTTGCGGTGGTCGCGCTTCTCCGCTTCCTCCAGGCGCCTGAGATAAGCCTGCAGGGCCTTGCGGTCGGACCATGCCGTGCCGTAGATGCGCTGCAGCTGTTCGTTTTTCGCGTCGCCCCTCCAGTAGGCACCGGACAACTTGGTCAACCGGAAATGCTTGAGGAAGCGGGTGTTGGGCACATGCGGGCCGCGGCACATATCCACGTACTCTTCGTGGAAATAGAGCCCCAGCTCTGCTGCGTCGGGCAGCTCATCGATCAGCCGCAGCTTGTAGTCTTCTCCGCGTTCGCGAAACAGACGCACCGTCTCATCCCTCGGCGTCATGCGCTTGACGACGTCGTACTCCCTGGCGATCAGCGCCTGCATGCGCGCCTCGATGGCCGCCAGGTCTTCCGGCGTAAAGGCGCGCTCGTAGGCGATGTCGTAGTAGAAGCCGTCCTCGATCACCGGACCGATCACCATCCTGGCCGTCGGATAGAGCTGCTTTACGGCATGCCCGATCAGGTGCGCACAGGAGTGGCGGATGATCTCTACTCCTTCGGAATCCCTGGGGGTAATGATCTGCACGCGAGCATCGCGCTCGATGGGGTCGCAGGCATCGACCAGGCGACCGTCCACCTTGCCGGCCAGGGTACTACGGGCCAGGCCCGGGCCAATGGCCGCCGCTATCTCCGCGACGGACGTGGGGGGCGCAAAGCGGCGCTGCGCCCCATCCGGCAGGGTGATGGCGATGGTGTCAGAGGTCAGGGTGTCAGCGGTCGGAGGTGTGTTGGTCATGTGTCAGGCTCGTCAGGAGTGGAGGCGGCCATAGGCCAGGCTTCGCTTCGAATGGAGCAGCAGGTGCCGCAATAGGGTCAGGTGCGGAAATTCAAGCAGCATGCCGATCACGATGGCGGCATGGATCAGGGGCTGGCCCGGCAGTGCCGTCATCGTCACGGCCAGCATAAGGGGTGCATTGCGCGCCGCCGTCGTCATGGTCAGCAGCGCATGCTCCGGATACGCCAGGTGTGCCCGGCGGCTGACCCATTCTCCCAGCAGGAAGGTCGCCAGAAAGAACACGAACACCGCAAGGAGGACCTGGCCGAATACGGCACCGTGCTCAATGATGACGGCAATATTGTCAGCGAATATCTGCGCCACCAGCAGCGCGACCACCCAGGGGGTGAGTCGATCGATCCACGTCAGCAGACGACTGAAGCGAGCAGCGCCCAGCGACACCCGCAATATGAAGTGTGCCATCACCGCCATGGCCAGCGGCAGCAGAAACCACTGCAGCAGGGTGCTGGCGATGAGCGTGCTCTCCACCGGCACCAGGTGGCGTGTGAATAAAGATAAGTAGAGCGGATAGAGCAGCAGTTGCACCAGCATATTGATCGGGATGAGCGCCGCGCCCAGCGCCACGTTACCGTCGGCCAGCCGGGTAAAGCCCAGGACCCAGTCGGTACAGGGTGACATGAAGTAGATCGTCAGCCCGACCATGAACAGGGGATAAGAATTCAGGAACGCCGCAGCGATGGCATAACCCACGGCGGGAATCAGCACGAAGTTGACCACAAGCGCGATACCGATGAAGCGCAGATTTCCCAGCGCCTTGACGATGGCGTCGAAGCGCACGCCGAAAAGCAGCAGCACGATCAGCAGCATCAGGGTCGCATCCATGCGCTCACCCAGCCATTGACCGCCAGCCGGGAGGGCGTGGCCGATGGACGCCCCGGCCGCCATGCCACCCAGCAACAGACAGGTGGTACCGGCGCCGAGGTACCCTAGCCATTTCAACATTCGCAGCCTTCGCAGCACTCACTGTTGCCGAATGGACCCCAGGCGCCATCCCCGCTCTGCAGGGCGCCTGCGTCCAGCCCCAGCCGAAAGGCGACCTGTTCGGCGACAAGACCGAAGCGTTGGCGGAACTTGTAGATGAAACAGAAGATGCGCTGGTCGTGACGCACCTGGGGGCCCACCAGGAAGAGCCCCGGCGTGCGCGTGGACTCGTCGCTTTCCGTCAGCTCGATATGCCCTTCGTCCGACCAGTCCCAGAGGGCGGCGATCTGATTCGCACCACCTCCCTTGAGGAAGCCGGTGCCCAGAATGGGCGGCTCGGCCACGTCCCAGCGGCGATCGTCGGCCGCGCGTATGCGAAAGCCGCCGGCCTCGCTGCGCGCAACGCTCACCACATCGACCCCGAATTCGATCTCCAGCCGCCCGCTCTCGAGCGCCCCGGCCAATCGCTCGCGGCTGTAGGGCGATAGCGCCAGGCTGGGATCGTAAGGGCCGTCAGGACTCCAGGTCGACTTGCGCGCCAGCAGCCGCACCCTGTGTCCGAGCCGCACCAGGTTCACGGCGGCATCCACGCCGCTTTCGTAACCGCCAATGACGGTATGGGTCGGCGCGTCGAAGCCCTGCCAGCTCGCAACCTGGGCATAGTGGGTGCACCACTGCGCGCCGGGAAAAGGCGCCAGGTCAGGGAACAGGAACTCGCCCGTGGCCCAGATCAGAAAGCGCGTGCGAAGCGTCCCTTGATGCGTGGTCACCAGGAAGCCGCCCTCCTCCATGGGATCGGCTTGCCACACCTTGCAGCCCTCCTCAATGGGCAACGCATGCGCCTCGGCGATAAACGCCAGATAGTCCGCATACGCTTCGCCAGTGAGATGCTCGGCCCCGGCGAAGATGGCCGGAGAGCTGATCTCATTCACCGCGTTCAGATCCGCCAGACCAAAGGGATTGCTGTGGAAGGAAGGCGTGATGAATCGCGTCTCTTTCGGCCAGCACCGGAACGACTCACCGACCCGGCCGGCGTCGAACACCCTGTAGTCGAGGCCGTCGAGCGCATCCAGCGCCATGGCCATGCCGATGCCCGCTGGCCCGGCCCCTACGATGACCACATCGACGTCAGGCACTTCCTGTTGCAGTTGGCTCATGACTCGGACTCCTCCGCCGGCTCCCAGACGACCCCTTGCGGCGTATCGCGAATGCTCACGCCCAGCCCCTCCAGCTCGCTGCGCAGCGCATCGGCCCGGGCAAAGTCGCGCTGCTCACGGGCACGGTTGCGCTCAGCGACCAACGCTTCGATCTGCGCCATGGGCAGCGCGGCGCGGCTCTGCTCGGCGCACAGCGCCGGCAACGCCAATCCCGGTGGCTGCTGCAGCAGCCCCAGCAGCTTCGCCGAGGCCAGCAGTCGCGCCTTGGCCTGGGCCCGGCTGGAATCGCTTTTCGCCTGCGCCAGCTCATCGACCAGCCGGCGCAGGCGCGTCAATGCCACGGAAACGTTGAGGTCGTTATGCAGTGCGGCCACGACGTCAGCATCCGGATCCACGCCCTGCGCTGCCGCCAGCGTTTCCACCCGGGCCAGAGCGGCATAGCCCCGCATCAGAGTGCTTCGGGCGTTATCGAGGCGTTGGGCGTTCCAGTCCAGCGGACGCCGATAATGGGTCGACAGAAGCGCCAGCCGAACCGCCTCGCCGGGCGCCTGCTCCAGCAGGTCACGCACCAGCAGGACATTGCCGAGGGACTTGGACATCTTCTGGCTGTCCACCGTGACGAAGCTGTTGTGCACCCAGGTGTGGCAGTAGCGGGCGCCGTGGGCGCAGGTGCCCTGGGCGATCTCGTTTTCGTGGTGGGGGAAGATCAAGTCCTGGCCGCCGCCGTGAATGTCGATGGTGTGGCCCAGGTGCCTGCCGATCATGGCCGAGCACTCCACGTGCCAGCCGGGCCGACCTCGGCCCCAGGGACTGTCCCAGCCTGGCTGTTCCGGGGTGGAGGGCTTCCACAGCACGAAGTCCAGCGGGTCGCGCTTGTAGGGCGCCACTTCTACCCGGGCACCTGCCAGCATGTCTTCCGGTCGGCGACCGGAAAGCTGCCCGTAGTCCGGGTAGGAGGCGACGTGAAACAGCACATGGCCTTCTGCCTCGTAGGCGTGACCGCGTTCGATCAGGGTGGCGACCAGCTCGATGATGTCGGGAATATGCCCGGTCACCCGCGGCTCCAGGTCGGGCGACAGCACACCTAGCGCCTGCATGTCCTGGTGATAGGCATCGATGTAGCGTGTGGTGATCGTGTCGATTGGCACGCCGGCAGCGCTGGCCGCGGCATTGATCTTGTCATCGACGTCAGTGAAGTTGCGCGCATAGACGACGCACGGGTAAGCCTGGCGCAGCAGCCTTGCCAGCACATCGAAGACCACGGCGGGCCGAGCGTTGCCGATATGGGCAAAGTTGTAGACCGTAGGACCGCAGACATACAGGGTCACCCGGTCGGGACGTTCGGTCCGCAGGGTCTCCTTTTGTCGCGTCAGGGTGTTGTAGAGTTGCATCTCGCTCCTGCCGGCTGTCCATATTATCGAAAGAGAAAACATCGAAGAGAAAACGCGCCTATTGCCCGGGCACCGTGATGACCTGCACCGCATCGCCTCGCACGGCGTTGTAGAAGCAGTTGGGGCGCCCGGTGTGGCAGGCGGGCCCCTGCTGGTCGACCAGCAGCAGCACGGCATCGCCATCGCAGTCGAGGCGCGCCTCCACCAGGCGCTGGCGGTGGCCGGAACTCTCCCCCTTGCGCCACAGCGTCTGGCGCGAGCGCGACCAGTAGCAGACCTGCCCCAACGCCAGGGTCTCGCCAAGCGCCTCGCGATTCATCCAGGCCAGCATCAGCACCTCGCCGCTGTCGTGCTGCTGGGCAATGGCGGTGATCAGGCCATCGGCGTTCCAGGGGATGGCATCGAGTACGGTCGCTAGTGGCCGCCGCTCATCCAGTGCGGCCCCTTCCAACTGCTTCCAGATAGTCATGGCCGCCCCTCGTCGCCGATCCCTTCATCCCAGTTCCACTCGCTGCGTGCCACGGCGTCGTGGGCGTGCAGGCTTTCCGCATGCACCACCCGCAGCCGAAAGCCGCTGACACCGGGCTGGTCACGCAGGGTATGGTTCAGGCGGCGCGCGGCGTCCTCGCAGAACATCAGGTTCTGGCCGTTGGCCAGGGCGAAGGCCTGCTCGTCGATCCGCTTCACCGCCGTTTGCAGCGCGGTACCCAGCGCTTGCTCGGCCGCATCCACCAGGCGCAACAGCGGCAGCTCATCCAGCTCATCGCCAAGGCGCACCGAGAGGTGGGCCTGGCTGCGCTGGCTATGGGGTGTGGCCAGGATGCCCTGCTCACTGCCCAGCCAGGCGCTCACCGCCTCACGAGTGACCGGCATGTCGGTGAAGTCCTCGACGAAGGCCTGCTGGATCAGCTGGCGCGACAGCGCGGCCGAGCACGGGCAGGTGGAGGAGTAGCCCACCGTCAGATCCAGGGTCGCCTGCAGGCCCCGGGCATCGCGCCGACAGCGCAGGGTGAAGGGGTAGCGCTTCCAGCCCGAAAGCGGGCTGATCAGCGCCGGACGCTTGAGCATCGCCTCGCCGCTGAGGTCGATAAAGGCCGTACTGGAGAGCTCTTCATGGCTTCCCAGAAAGGTCTCCAGCACCGACGCCACGCGCGGCAGCGACACCTCTCGCTCCTCCAGCTCGGCCAGTGCCAGATAGAGCCGCGACATATGGATGCCACGCGCGGTCGGGTCATCCAGACTGACGCCCGCCGAGGCGTAGCCGGTGACGCCCTGCCCGGCCACCCGTAGCGGCAGGGCAATCTGCTCCATGCCAACCCAGCTCAGGGTGCCGAGGCGCTGAGCTGGCGCCGCGGCGATATCTTCTAGCGGTAACCTATTCATCGAGAGTGACTCTTTACATGACCACAAAAAGGTATGTTATAACATAACGGCTCTATTTTTCGACCCTCGGGGACCCGCATGCCACGACTCTTCAGTACGACGCGCCCTTCGCCCTCTGTCCTGGCCCAAGACACTCACCAGCGGCGACCGATACTGCGCCACCCTCTCCCCCGGCATCGATGGGCGCTGGTGGCTCTACTGGCCGTGGGCGTCGTCGTGCTGCTGGTGCAGCAGGGCTTGATGCAGAGCGTGAGCCTGCAGATCCTGGCCTGGCAGCGCGATCTCCATCGCACTCTCACCCTGGCACTCAGCGAGTGGTCTGCGGCGCCCTCCTGGTCCAACGGCTGGTGGCTGATGGCGCTCAGCTTCGGCTACGGCATCTTCCATGCCGCAGGGCCCGGACATGGCAAGGCCGTGCTGTCGACCTACCTGGTTTCCCAAGGGGGCGGCGTCAAGCGCGCCCTGACACTCTCGTTCAGTGCGGCCCTGCTCCAGGGGCTGATGGCGATCGCCCTGGTGCTGGTTCTGGTGAAA
>ERZ869909.1272-NODE-1272-length-21047-cov-29.582833_pt1 | contig 21047 bp, 17 predicted proteins | sample MGYA00520892_ERZ869909 | MGnify/ENA primary metagenome ERZ869909 (study PRJEB32215, sample SAMEA104723947) | bioreactor metagenome | biome: bioreactor; feature: anaerobic bioreactor; material: water | place: China | collected 2015-03-12 ... | reverse complement strand
GAGGGGGTGAGCGGTTCTTGCTGTGGGTCGGGGGCGGAGAGGAAGCGGTGGGCGGTGGTGAGGGTATTCTCATGGTTTGGGTCATGTAATTTGGGGTATTACAAAAACGCGGCTAATATAGGTTGTTTTTATTGCGTATACAATAGGTTGGCTTGAAAAAATAAAAAATATTTATTGAATTTTATTCGGAGCAAGCAGGAGATTATTGAGATGTATGGGATGTAGGAAGTAATTAACCCGCCGGGGTTTTGGAAACCCGGCGGGGTTTTTCTTTTTCGGAAACCAAACAAGGTTCAAACGAATCAATAGTCTCGGATAATATTTACTTGAGAAATGAAAATTATCGGATAATTCTTACTTTTGAAATAAATGTTATCTTTGCCTCAAACTTCTTAGTACATGAAAACACTTGAAAGAAAGCTGCTTAAACCCATCACTCAGCAATTAGCGGATAAGGAATTTATAATCATCACCGGCGCCAGGCAAACCGGTAAAACAACCATATTGTATCAAATACAGGATCAGCTCATTGCACAGGAGAAGAAAAGCGTTTTTTATCTGACGTTGGAAGACCCCGCTATACTTGGCAGGCTGAATCAACATCCGGAATACATTTTTGATTTCACCATTCGAACAGAGGGTGAAAAAGTCTTCGTGCTCATTGATGAAATCCAGTACCTCGATAATCCATCTAACTTTCTCAAACTACTCTACGATAAGCATCACAAGAATCTGAAAATCGTAGCAACAGGTAGCAGCGCCTTTTATCTTGACCAGAAGTTTACTGACTCATTAGCAGGACGAAAGAAATTATTTGAACTTTACACCCTTGATTTTGAAGAGTACCTTCTGTTTCGCACAGGAGATCACACATTGGGTATTGAACTGGAAAGATTCCGGGAAAACCCATCGTATTATTCCACCCGGCAAAAAGAACTTGAAGTCTTTTTTAACGAGTATCTCACTTATGGTGGTTATCCTGCTGTTGCACTGGCTGAAAATCACCAGAGAAAACTTGACATGTTAAGTGAACTCACCGGTTCGTTTCTGAAAAGAGATATTGACGAAGCCAATATTCAGGACAAGGAGAAATTTTACAAACTGCTTTTGATATTAGCCGATCAAACCGGGTCATTGCTAAATATCAATGAATTATCCCGTTTGCTTTCTCTCTCGGTAACAGCCGTTAACAATTATATTTACATACTTCAGAAGTGTTTTCACATTGGCCTGCTGAAGCCATTCTATAAGAATTTGCGAAAAGAATTAACCAAAATGCCCAAAGTTTATTTCAACGATTTAGGTTTCAGAAATTCTCTCCTGAAGCTATATACCCCGGTTGATTTAAGGCCAGACAAAGGAGCACTGATTGAAAATTATGCTTTCCTACGCATTAAACAGTTGCACGGTAACGATGCCATACATTTCTGGAGAACATCCGATGGGAATGAAATTGACTTTATTATAGGCAAAGGATATAACCAGGGAGAGGCTCTCGAAATAAAATTTGATGAATCAAGCTTTGCCGTCTCAAAATATAAGAGGTTTACAGATGTTTATCCAACGTATTCTCTTAACTGCAGAGCTTTCAAGGCTGAGAGCAGGCAGCGGTCATTGTTGGCGCTATGATATAAGACATCATTAAAGTTGCAAAAACAGAAAAGGGGAGGATCATTATGGGAATGGCAGTAAAGCGGCAATTGAGATGCAAGTGATGTACGAGATTAGGGGAACTTAAAGCCGAAAACGCAATCCTTATTTCAATATAATTAAGCGCTTCTGGATTTTGTTGCTATCGTTCATTATTGCCAGGTTATACAAACCATTGGTAAGATGACCCAGTTCAAGGGTTTGGCTGAAAGAACCATGCCCAATATCAACAGGTTCAGTAAAAACGGCTTGCCCCATCATATTGCTTACAATGATCATGGCATTGGTTTTCAGCCTGCTGTTGAAATTAAGCGTAACTTTCCCTCCGGACGGATTGGGAAAAACACCCAAAACCAATCCGCTGATTTCTTCGACCCCAACAGAGTTGAACAACGCTATCTCAAGCACTTCAGATATTTCGCCGGTGCCGCAATGGTTCAATGCAAACGCGCTTAACCTGGCTTCACCAACATAAGCGGGATTCCAGTCAATAATTGCCTGGTTTCCTGTGGCAGATAATTCGCCGGCTTCTTCTGGTTCAAGCTGCCATTCATATGCGTCGGCATTTAAGACATCATAAACCTGGTAAATCGTTTGCTGAATCTTATGCAGATCAACAGAATCAGGGCCGGAGGGTTTGAACGCCTGAGCAGGAAGCTTTTCGATTCTTAACATTAAGTCACCCGAAAGGCTTTCTTCGTCCCCGGTTACAGTTAAAGTTAAGGTAACCATACCTGATGCAATATCGGACGGACCGGGTGTGTAAACCGGATTGAGTATGAAAGGATCGCTGAATGCACCATCTCCATTTCCCGACCACTGTAAACTGCTATAATGCGTGGCCCAGGCATTGAGCTGATGGATGTTGTTTTCACAAATTTCCGCACTACTTCCTGCCCATACAGTTGTAACGGGCGGCAAAGGAAAAGACACAACGTCAATCCAGGCGGCATCTTCACCCGAGGAGATGGCGCTGTTTTTCTTATACATCCACAGAAAATCGGCAGTGCCTTTTTGAACCGGAAACGTTACTTTATCCCAGGAAACCTCTCCCGACCATTCGCCCATCAACTGCCAGTTGATATAAAAGCGGAGAAAATCGTTGATCGGTTCTGATGAAACTTTCCGGTAAAAAGAAATGGAATCGTCGGCGCTCACCTCTGCTTTCATCAGTAACACCGACATCTGATTGTGGTCAATTCCACCGGATTTAGCTGAAAAAGAACCCTGGAAAGTTTCATCGGAGGTAACCTGCCAGGGCTGGTGGCCTGCAAATTTCCAGTCATAAGCGCTGAAATCACCGGTTTCAAAGCCTTCCACCTCAAGCCCTACCCTCATGGTAAAGGTTCTGCTAAGCAAGTAATTGCCATACTGAACATTGCAAATCAAATCAATGACGGCTCCGACAGGAGCATATTCCGCAACCTCCGCATCAAAGGAAATCGTTTGTGAACTTGACGGAGGCATGGTTTCAAGAGAAAACTGCTGAGCAGGTAATGTAAGAAACGGGCTGGTGGTTGTAATACTCACCACCGGTTCAGGTGCATCCATTTGTCCGTTGCTGATGATGTCCAATCCCATTTCAAGGATCTCCCCCGGATCGGGTTGCCCGTTGGCGTTTCCGGTACTGTCATCAATCACCAGTGAACCAAGTGTGATGCCGGGTGCATGGGCCATGATAGAAAAATGGTTTTTCCAAATCAGGTTTCCATCCGTGCTCTCAAGCATGAAAACGATTTTGTATCCGCCAGGTATCAGATCCGACGTGCTGAACGAAACTGCATCAGTAATCTCAATGACTTCCCCGGGCTGGAAAGACCCGAAATCCACGTTGGCGCTTGTTATATTTATGTATGGAGAGTCAGTGGTTACCATTGTTACAACATTTTCAAACACAAATGCTGATTCATTGATAAGGGTGAGGTTCAGTTTAATGGTTTCATTTGGGTTCACATGTCCGTTATTGTTGCCCTCAGTATCGTTAATGCTGTGAGAAATATATACAGGGCCCGGGTAGTTGGTTTGCATTACCGCTGCCAGCGCATCAATTCTTCCGGCGCCATAGGTGTTGCTTTTTATGGGGGTCATTGCCACCGCTGTTTCTTCCAGTATCTGGCTCAGTTGCTCCGGTTTGAGCCAGGGGTTTTTTGAAAGCACAAGCGCCATTACGCCGGCAGCGCCGGGAGTGGCCATGGATGTTCCGCTCATTATGGCATACCCCGAAGTGTTTGAATGCGAAAGCGATTTCACATTAACACCCGGTGCGCTTACATCGGGTGTAATAAGACCCGTACCGGGGTTGTATGGATAATCATGATAGGGATAAACATCCTGCCATGTTACCGGCCCGCGACTTGAAAAACCGGCAAGATTATCCGAAACATCCGTTGCGCCAATGGTTACGACTGCAGAGCGGGATCCTGTGTCGGGCTGATCGGGATTACGCCAGGGCGCAGGAATATCGCCAGGTGTGCGAACATTGTGCGGAGCAGAACCAGTGCCTTCGTTACCAGAAGCTACTGCTGCAATCACACCGGCAGCCAAAGCATTATCCATAGCGTTGCGCCAGCTCGCCCTGTCGGGATTCCAGATATGGCGCCACCCAAGTGAAAGGCTCATAATATGTGCTCCGTATTCGGCAGCAAATTGTATTGCCGCCCAAACCCCGGACTCGGTGCCTCCGCCGTCAGCGCCCAGAACCTGCAGCGCCATGATCTGTGCTGCCGGAGCCATACCCGTTTGTGAACCGGCATTTCCATTACCGGCAACGGTTCCGGCACAATGTGTGCCATGTCCGTGGTAATCCATCGGATTATTGTTGTTGTTTACAAAATTCCAGCCATGGAAAGGGAAACCGGGATGCGTCCACATATTGCCTGATAAATCCACATGGTTGTAGTTGACCCCGGTGTCCAAAACTGCCACCACAATCCCTTCGCCCGTATATCCTAAATTCCACACCTGCGGCACATTCATGATGTTAACATTGTATGTGATCTCGCGTGTACCCTCATTTTCGGCTTCTTTAATTCCAAACGGATCAATAAGAATACGAACCTCATCTATGTCAATGCGTTCAATGTCGTTATGCCCGGCAAGTTGCAAAATGGCTGCCGGGCTAGCGTAACAGTTGATAACATTGGCGATCCAAAGCGATTTTATCTGGCTAAGCTCGCCGGCCTGCTGCAGTTCATTCAGTTCTTTTATCAGCGTATGCTGAGATCTTTCAGTAAAAGATTTCAACTCATTAACCACATAAGTACGGAGCTGCGCAGGCTTCATAATCTGGCGTACATGTTCAAAGGCTTTTACATCGTACTGCTCTTTCAGGCGAATGTTTATTTTTAATAGTTCCGACTGGTTTGATTTTCCGATCTCCAACACCAGATCGGGTGTCAGCTTTTCATTTTGAGATTGTATTTTATTGATAAACAGCAGCGAAAAAAGCGCAGCGAGCAGGAGGGTAAGGGTTCTTTTCATTGAAATCAAATTAGCGTCAACCTTTGAGGATAATTACGGACAAAAGTAGACAAAAGGAGCATTATGTAGTAGCAGTGATGTTACAAACCAAACTTCCTCAGCCCGTCGTTTCTGTTTAACGGATAGTATGGTCCGGGTTGCCCGACTTAAATAAAGCCAGGCCCAGCAATACAAAAGCCGTAAAAAACCAAAATCCTGAAAGTATGCCTGAATTGTTGGTGGTGATTACCTCCATGGAGCCTGACAGGCTTTCGATTTGTTGCAGCTGATCGGTAATGATGCCGTTAAACCCGATATAGGCCATAAAAATGGCAACTACCATCACATCGGCCATTGACCATTTTCCGGTTCTGAATACAAGAACCTGTATGAGCCTGTGTTTTTTCATGGGCTGCGAATAAATATACAACACCGAGGCCAGCAATTTTGCCAGTGGAAAAAGTACGCTGAAAGCCAGGATCAGCACTCCTACAAATATCAGATCAATGGATTTTTGCGCGAACATGATTGCAACGATCTCAAGAATGCTTTTGCTTTGGTAAAACAGCACCTGGTTCTGAAAACCAAGTTGTTCACCCAACAAGGTGAAGCTCAGTTCGGCTATTCTTGCATCAATTTCGATCATGGGAAGCAAAACGCCGGGCACGAGCAATGTAAGACATATTGCAATAAATATCAGCATTTCAGGCCGGCTTAGGTTACGCACCAGCAACAGAACCAATCCGGCAAGGATTACCAGAACCACTAAAGAAATTTTGTAAAGCCTGCTTTTGCTTCGGTTCTGACTTATCCCTAATGCCAGACCACCCAATGCATCTGCGCGGTTTTCAAATCCGTATTTTTCTATAATGCTGTTATGCCGGGAATAATCAGTTGCCGAAAAAGTTTGCATCGAATATTCGTCTAACTGTCCGGAGAGGTAGGCTTGCAAAGCGTCCCTGCTTTCGGGGTCATCAAGAAATGCAATGATCTGTTCGGTAAAAACCGGAACATCCTGCCGGAGCTGGCTGAAAGTGCCGGATAAGGAAACAATGCCTGATTGTATGATCCCGCTCAGGCTTTTTGATTTCTCCTCATAAAATCTGTCTTCAAACCCATCAATCAGCTCGTAAAGAAATGCGGATATTTTCTCACGCATCACCTCTTTATTTTCATCGCTGAGCTCTAGTTCATGGATTTTTCTGGCAATGATGGATGCCGTCATATTCTTCCATTCATCCACGCTGAACAGGCCATAGCGGATGTTGTTGAGTTCGGTCATTTCTCTTTTAAGTTGCACCTGCTTTTCCTCAAACCTGTAAATGACAAATGTCACTATTAACAATAATACGAATAGCAGAACAAAAAAATAAAAGCGAAAATTATTCACGAGTTAAATTATAAGGAGTTGATCTTTATTGATAAATTCAACAAACCGGAACAGCAGTCGAGTGGTTTCAGTACCTGTATAGAAAACAAAAGAGATTATTTAATTTTCCACTTATGTATATAATTCCATCATCTATAAAAACCCCAGCTCCAGCATGGCCGATTCGCTCATCATGTCTTTGTCCCAGGGTGGCTCGAAAGTGAGGATCACCTCAGCGTTACGAATATTGCGAATGGATTTCAGAGCCTGTTCAACTTTCACCGGCAGGCTTTCGGCTTCGGGGCAATTGGGTGAGGTTAGGGTCATGGTCACTTTAGCGTCAAGGTTTTCTGACACTTCAATTCCGTAAATCAATCCCAGATCGTAGATATTCACGGGGATTTCGGGATCGAAAATCTGTTTCAGTTCTTCAGCAATACGATCCTCCAGGTAGCGTATCTGGTCTTTGGTTTCCATGTTATGATTGTTCTTTTGTTTTGAATGCCAGTGCATACAGCTTAATCTGCTTGATCATGGATACCAGTCCGTTTGAGCGCGTAGGGGAGAGATGTTGGGTAAGGCCGATGGCATCAACAAACCCGAGACCGGAGTCAATGATTTCATCCGGGCTGCGATCATTCAGAACCCGAACCAGCAGGCTGATGATTCCACGGGTAATCACGGCATCGCTGTCGGCTGTAAAGTGTACTTTGCCATCTTTAAATTCGGCATGCAGCCACACCCGCGACTGACACCCCTGGATGAGGTTGCTCTCAACTTTGTTTTTCGGGTCAATCACCGGAAGGGATTTGCCCATTTCAATCAGATAATTGTAACGGTCAAGCCAGTCGTCGAAAATCTCAAATTCGGCAACAATCTGTTTTTCTGTTTCTTCTATCCTCATTGTTCTTGTTCAAATTTTTCGCTTCAACGTTCTTGAGTTCTCTCTGAACTTCCCTCTTCTGTCTTCGGACTTCCGTCTTCGGACTTAATTAAACATCTCCTTCACTTTTTCAATCGCTTCAATGAGCACATCAATCTCGTCTTCTGTATTATAGAAAGCCATAGATGCGCGTATGGTCCCAGGCAGCTTAAAGCGGTCCATAATGGGCTGGGTGCAATGGTTTCCGGTTCGCACAGCCACACCGTAGCGATCAATGATGGTGCCGGCATCGTAGGGATGTATCTTATCAATTAAAAAAGAAACCACACTGGTTTTTTCGGCTGCATTTCCGATGATGGTAATGCCACCCATGCTGTTCAGTTTTGCGGTAAGATAATCAAGCAACTTCTTTTCCCGCATACCAATATACTCAAAGCCAATTCCTTGAATATACTCAATGGCCTTACCCAATGCAATGGTTCCTCCAACGTTTGGGGTTCCCGCTTCAAACTTAAAGGGCAGATCATTCCAGGTTGTTTTCTCAAATGTTACCTCGCTGATCATTTCGCCCCCGCCCTGATAAGGTGGCATCTGATCCAGCCATTCTTCCTTTGCGTAAAGAACACCAATGCCCATGGGGGCAAAGGTTTTGTGACCCGAGAAACTGTAGAAATCACAGCCAAGATTCTGTACATCAATAGCCGTATGTGCCGAGGCCTGGGCGCCGTCAAGCATTACCGGGATTTCCAGGATATGGGCTGCTTCAATAAATTTCTTTACAGGTACTATGGTTCCCAGGGTATTGCTTATATGGGTGATTGAAACAAGTTTCGTTCTCTTGTTCAGAAGTTCGAGGTAGGCGTTAAAATCCAGTGTGCCATCATCAAGCACCGGAATAATCCGCAGCCTTGCGCCGGCCTTTTCACACAACATCTGCCAGGGAACGATATTGGAATGGTGCTCAATTTCCGAAATAATTATTTCATCGCCCTTGCCAACAAATTTTTTACCGAAAGAAGCAGCCACCAGATTAATGGCTTCGGTAGTGCCACGTGTAAAAACCACTTCGTGCGAATGCCTGGCATTGATAAAGCGCTGTAGCAAAAACCTCACCTCTTCATAGGCCTTTGAGGCTTTGTTGCTCAGAAAATGAACACCACGGTGTACATTGGAATTGAACGTACGGTAATAACCGGCAAGCGAATCAATTACAATTGCCGGTTTTTGTGTGGTGGCAGCATTGTCAAAATACACCAGGGGCCGGCCATAAACCTGCTGGTTAAGAATGGGGAAATCGTTTCGGATTTTATTGATATCGTATTCCAATTCCATATCTCGCAAAATAAAAATGTTTTGTGAAGCCCCTTTCCTGAATAACAAATATACGCCTAAGTTTTCAGACGATTCATGTCAATGTCAAAAGAATACTTTCTTCCTTCGCGGCAATCGAGTATGCATTGGTCGCATATTGAAAGTTCGCCGCGTAATCTTTTAGAAACCAGCTCGTTGATCCGGGTTCGAAGCGGTTCAATGTTGATTTTGTCAATAATGGCAGCGGCAAAGGCATTCATCAATGCCATTCGGGCCACATCTTCTGCAATTCCACGCGAACGCATATAAAACATGGCTTCGGCGTCCAGTTGCCCAACCGTTGAACCATGACTGCACTTTACATCGTCGGCATAGATTTCAAGCTGTGGATTGGAATCAATGGTTGCCTTATCGGTGAGCAGGATGTTTTGGTTTTTCTGAAAAGCATTGGTTTTCTGTGCGTCTTTTCTAACCAGGATGTGTCCGTTGAAAACGCCGGTTGCCTGGTCGTCAAGAATGCCTTTGAAAAGCTGGTTGCTGTAATTATTGGGTTGGGCGTGATCCACAACAATGTGATTATCAACGTGCTGCTCTTTGTCCACCAGGTAAAGTCCGTACAGGTCAGCGCTGCAGTTCTGTCCGTCAAGGGTCACAGCAATATTATTCCGGACTATGCCCGGGTTCAGCGTGAGCATGTTTGTAACCATGCTGCTGTTGCTTTTCTGTGTGATCCAGGCATTGGTAATCAGGGTAGAGTCATTGTCTTTGTTCTGTAGCTTATAATTCTCAAAAACAGCATTTTCATCAATATAAACCTCGGTAACAGAATTGATCAGGCTGTGCTTGTGCAACAATGAGTGGTCGCAATAGAGCAATTGTAGTTTACTGTTCTTGCCTAAAATAACCAGGTTGCGTGGCTGAATGAACAGGTTTTCGGTAAGATTGATCAGATTGATGATCTGAACCGGTTTGTCAACCACCACATTGTCCGGAACATATACAAACAAACCGTCCTGGGCAAAAGCCGTGTTCAGTGCAATCAGGCCATTGTTTTTAAATGAGGCATATTTGCCGTAGTGCTTTTCAATGATGTCGGGGTATTTAACAAAAGCGCTTGCCAGGCTGCCAACGATGACTCCGCCGGGAAGGTGGTTCAATCCGCCGTTTTCATGCACAAACCAACCGTTTAGCTGGGTAAAAAGGTAAGATTCAAGTTGATGAACCTCGCAGGAAAACATCTTGCCAACATCTACATTTTTCTCAAATGGCTCAAAATGCTGCACATATTCCAGCGTGAGCGGTTTAGACAAATTGGTGCTTCTCCACTTTTCATGTTTATTGCTGGGAAACCCAATGCGTTCGAATTCATGCATGGCCTCCTGGCGAAGTTTGCTCAGGTAAGGAATGTCAGCTTTGAAATTGCTCTTTTTATTTTCATAAAACAATTCCACCAGCTTATCCTTAAAACTATATTCAGTTAATATGGTTTCCATACTTTATTATTTTCTGAACGCCAGATCCGGTATTCCGGGCATTAGCGCCGTTTACAGATTCTTGCGTATCCAGTCGTATCCTTTTTCTTCAAGCTCCAGCGCCAGTTCCTTGCCGCCCGATTTAACAATTTTGCCGTCGAACAGCACATGAACAAAGTCAGGAACAATATAATCAAGCAGCCTCTGATAGTGTGTGATCACAACAAAAGCATTGTTCTGGTTGCGGAGTTTGTTTACGCCGTTTGCCACAATTCGCAGGGCATCAATATCAAGCCCCGAGTCTGTTTCATCAAGAATAGCAAGACGGGGTTCAAGCATGGCCATCTGGAATATCTCGTTCTTTTTCTTTTCGCCGCCCGAAAACCCTTCGTTTACCGACCGGTTGGTCAAACTGGTTTGCATTTCAAGCATTTTTTTGGCTGCGTCCATTCTGGCTAGAAACTCAGGGGCAGGTATGGGGTCCAGCCCTTTGTATTTGCGCTGTTCGTTAATGGCAGTCCGCATGAAGTTGATGATGCTTACACCGGGTATTTCTACCGGATACTGAAAACCCAGAAAAATTCCCTCGCAGGCGCGCTGTTCAACGGGCAGTTCAAGAAGGTCCTTGCCTTCAAACAAGACCCCGCCTCCGGTAACATCGAACACATCGCGGCCTGCAATTACAGAGGCAAGTGTGCTTTTACCAGTTCCGTTGGGACCCATAATGGCATGAACCTCGCCGGTTCTTACCTCAAGGTTTATCCCTTTAAGGATCTCCTTACCGTTGATTGAAACTTTTAAATCTTTTATGCTTAGCATTCTCGCGTATTTAAGTATTATTTGAATTCCCTTATTCTTTGATCTTTGGACCAGCCTCGCCGGTTTACCCGTCATTGGTGGGCAGGCGGGTTATGAATTTTGGACTTGCTTAACCCACACTTCCCTCCAGGCTTACAGCGAGCAACTTCTGTGCTTCCACGGCAAACTCCATCGGAAGGTGTTTGAGTACTTCCTTTGCATAGCCGTTAACAATCAGTGCAATGGCATTTTCGGTATCAATCCCCCTTTGCAGGCAATAAAACAATTGATCTTCGGATATCTTGGAGGTGGTTGCCTCATGTTCAACAATGGAAGATGCATTTTCATTATGGATGTATGGAAATGTGTGGGCGCCGCATTTATCGCCAAGCAGAAGTGAATCGCACTGGGTAAAATTCCGCGAATTTGTTGCCCGTTTGATTATTTTAACCAAACCACGGTAGCTGTTATTGCTTTGCCCTGCCGAAATACCTTTGCTGATAATGGTGCTCCTGGTATTTTTTCCAAGATGTATCATTTTGGTGCCAGTATCAGCCTGCTGATAATGATTGGTAACCGCAACAGAATAAAACTCTCCGATAGAGTTATCGCCCATCAGGATAACGCTTGGATACTTCCAGGTAATGGCTGAACCTGTTTCAACCTGTGTCCATGATATTTTAGCATTGTTCCCTTTGCAGATACCACGCTTGGTCACAAAGTTATAGACCCCGCCTTCGCCTTTTTTGTTGCCCGGATACCAGTTCTGAACTGTTGAATATTTTACTTCGGCATCCTTCAGGGCAATAATTTCGACCACTGCGGCATGCAATTGGTTCTCGTCGCGCATGGGGGCGGTACAGCCTTCCATATAACTCACATAGCTGCCTTCCTCCGCCACAATGAGTGTGCGTTCGAATTGTCCGGTATTTGCGGCGTTGATACGAAAATAGGTGGATAACTCAAGAGGACATCTGACACCTTTCGGGATGTAACAAAAAGAACCATCAGAAAAAACAGCGGAGTTCAGGGCGGCAAAAAAGTTGTCCTCTACAGGAACGACAGAAGCAAGATATTTCCTGATAAGATCAGGGTGTTTTTGAACAGCCTCGCTGAATGAGCAGAAAATGATTCCATGTTTCGCAAGGGTGTCGCTGAAGGTGGTTTTCACCGAAACACTGTCAATTACAGCATCTACAGCCACACCGCTAAGACGTTTCTGTTCCTCAAGCGAAATACCCAGTTTGTTGAAGGTGTCTATCAATTCCGGATCAACCTGGTCAAGACTTTCAAGTTCCGGTTTCTTTTTGGGGGCGGCATAATAAATAATGTCCTGATAATCAATGGCCGGGTAATTCAGATGCGCCCAGGAAGGTTCTTTCATTGTAAGCCACTTCCTGTAGGCATCCAGGCGAAACTCCAGCATAAATTCAGGTTCGTTCTTTTTTGCTGAAAGCGCCCTTATTACATCTTCGTTCAAACCCTTGGGAAAGACATCCATTTCCAGATCGGTATAAAAACCGTATTTGTAATCCTGCCTTGTTACTTCTTCAAGTATGTTTTGCTGGTCATTTGCCATTCCGGTTCTGTGTTATCCTGCTTAACTTAGATTAAATAAAGTTAGCAAAATTAATAAATAAATCTAAGGCTGCATATTGTTGGGCAATGATGAAAGCCTCATGCTATTCAACAATGGGCTGGTGAAAAGGTTTGGTTGTGTTGAAACCACCATATTAATAAGGCGCAGCAAAAGTGTGGTTCGTATGCAGGTTTTACTTTTTTCTGTCCAATTCAAGAATATAAAGTTCCAAATCCTGAAGGAAAGGAATGATGCTTTTTGATTTTGACAAGACTATTTCCTGCGCCATTTGAACATTAGCGATGTTTCTGAGCGATTGAATATGGCCATCAAAGCTCATGAATGGAGGTTTACCGTCGCTGATCAGAAAAAAATTAAGTTGCCTGAGCCCGCTGATCATAATTTGCTGCCGGTGATTTTTGTTGGGAACCAAAAACCAGTTTAACCGGTGGGCCTCATGAAAGAACCGGAAAAATGGATAATATTCAAGATCTTCGTCACTGGATTTGCTAACAGGTAATTCGCCTTTTCTTTCCAGTTTAATTCCCAATGCCTGGTTAATAAAGAAACAAAGCCTGTAATCCTTAAGCTGTGATGCAATTCCAATGATGGAATAATCAAATGACAGCTCAGCAGCAAGTTTATACCTTTTAACCATGAGGCACTATTTTGGGAAACCGTAAAGTTATGAAATATAATGCAGGAAAGTGAGGTGCCGCAAAAACATAGTTTAGTAACTTGATTTTGAAATTGATACCCTGGGGGCATAAATTACAAAAACCAAGCACCAAAAATCAAACAGATCGAAAGCTGTGCATTCAACATTGTTTTGAATTCCCGAACTTATTTGTGGTTTGTCTTTTGTGGTTTATCCGGTTTAGGGTCTTGCTTCCTTTTCAGCAATGGCTGCCAATGATTTTTCAGCAGCGTTTTGCTCGGCTGCTTTGATTGAATAATCCTGTCCGCGCCCGAAAACCACTTTGTCAATAACGGCTGCAACTATGTATTGCTTGTTGAAACCACTTCCGACCTCATCTAAAACCTTAAATTCCAGCGTTTTCTTTTCGCGCTGCACCCATTCAAGTAGTTTACTCTTGAAATTTGTTTCCAGCATCAGCAGCTCATCAAGCGGAACATGATATTTGATGATGCGGTTTTCGATTATTTTTTGGGTGAACCGAAAACCTTTATCAAGATATAGGGCACCGATGAATGCTTCAAAAGCATCGCCTTTCATTGATTTAAAATGCGGTCTGGTTTCCTGAGAACATAATATCAGCTTATCCAGCCCCAGTTTGGCTGAAAGCTTATTCAGATAAGTCCTGCTTACAATTTTAGATTTGAGCTGCGTAAGAAACCCTTCGTCTTTATAAGGGAAAAGCCGGAAGAGATAGTCGGCGATGATGGCATCAAGAATAGCATCGCCAAGAAATTCAAGGCGTTCGTTCGACAGCCTGACACCATTTATCTGTTTAATGGCCAGAGATTTATGCCTGAATGCCAGCTTATACAAAGAAATATTTCCGGGACAAAACCCGAAAATATTTCTTAGCTGAAAATACAGTTTCCTGTCGGATGTGAACAAGGCTCTGATAAAGCCAAAGCTAATGCGTTGCAAAACCTGTAGAGCGTAAATAGATTATCAATAAGTGTTATTCTGCTAACAAGAAAAGACTATATAGTTTTAAATCATGCAATGCTAAAAAAGTGTCTGCTTAATATACAAACTTTTTAAAGATGATGCTAACGTTATGACCGCCAAAACCAAAAGTATTGGTCAGCGCAGCATTTACAACGCGTTTTCTGGCCTTGTGAAAGGTAAAATCAAGGCGGTTGTCTATTTCAGGATCATCAGTAAAATGGTTGATCGTTGGCGGAACAATATCATTTTTCACGGCCAGCACAGTGGCTATGGCTTCAACAGCCCCGGCCGCGCCCAGTAAATGGCCTGTCATTGACTTGGTGGAATTAATGCTTATTTTGTAAGCATGTTCCCCAAAAAGGTTGACAATGGCTTTGGGTTCAGAAATATCACCTAAAGGAGTGCTGGTTCCATGCGTGTTAATATGATCAATCTCATGCAATCCCAGTCCTGATTCTTCGAGTGCGTATTTCATTGATTTCCTGGCGCCTTCGCCTTCAGGATGTGGCCCGGTGATGTGATAGGCATCGGCAGAAAGCCCCGCCCCGGCAACTTCCGCATAAATTTTTGCCCCGCGTTTGAGCGCGTGCTCTAATTCTTCCAGAACCAATCCACCGCCGCCTTCCCCCATAACAAATCCATCGCGGTCTTTATCAAAAGGCCTCGACGCAGTTTTAGGATCATCGTTGCGGGTTGAGATGGCGTGCATGGCATTAAAGCCTCCAACACCTGTCGGGCTTATACTGGCCTCGCTTCCTCCACAAACAAAGATATCGGCCTTTCCAATACCGATGTAATAAAAGGCATCAACTATTGCGTTTGCCGATGATGCACAAGCCGAAACTGTGGCAAAATTTGGCCCGCAAAAGCCGTGTTTTATTGAGATGTGGCCAGCCGCAATGTCGGCGATCATCTTGGGGATAAAGAACGGGTTGAAGCGTGGGGTTCCATCACCCTGGGCGTAGTTGGTCAATTCTTCGGTAAGGGTATCAATCCCTCCAATACCACTTGACCAGATCACGCCCACACGGTCAAGATCAACCGTTGATGTGTCGATTCCTGCGTCTTTGATCGCTTCATCGCTGCAAACCAGGCCGTATTGTGCATAGCGATCGTACTTGCGGGCTTCCTTGCGATCGAAGTGATCGGCGGCGTTGAAGCCTTTGAGTTCGCATGCAAACCTGGTTTTGCTTTTGGAAGTATCAAAACGCGTAATGGCATCAGCGCCACTGACTCCATTAACCAAACTGTTCCAATAATCGTGGGTGTTGTTGCCTATTGGAGTCAGTGCGCCTAAGCCAGTAACTACTACTCGCTTTAACTTCATTCAGAAATGAAATTATTTAACAAGATTTTCGATGTAGGCAATGGCTTCGCCAACCGTAGCGATTTTTTCAGCCTGCTCGTCGGGAATAGCCATGTTGAATTCCTTTTCGAACTCCATAATGAGCTCAACGGTGTCAAGGGAGTCTGCACCCAGATCGTTGGTGAAGCTTGCTTCAGGTGTAACTTCGCTTTCGTCAACACCAAGCTTATCAACAATGATAGCTTTTACTTTTGCTGCAATTTCTGACATTTTTTCTCCTTTTTTAAGATTTGAGCCTGCAAAGAAAAAGATAAAATCCATATCAACAAAAAAGTAAGCTGATTTTTTTAGACCCGGTGTTCTTATTTAGCTGTTAATTAAGACATTACGGCTCGGGTCTGTTTTTGTACTCATGAACCATATTCCTGATATCCAGAAAGTAATGAACACCCTGTTCTTCCCTTGATTTTTCTCATCTTTGCATGATTTTAGAAGCATTGTATGCATAAAAACATCATTATACTCGCCTCGGGCAGCGGCACCAATGCCGAAGCGATCGTAAATTATTTCAGGGCAAATAAATATGCAGATGTGCAATTGATCATGAGCAACCGCTGCGATGCTTTCGTGCTGGAAAGGGCAAGGAAGCTAAGTATTCCGGCCATGTGCTTTTCCCGTGCTGATTTGTATGAGACAAACCTTGTGTTGAAAAGGCTGGAAGATGAAAATCCGCGACTGATTGTATTGGCAGGATTTCTTTGGTTGCTTCCCGAAAAAATTGTGCGCAGGTTCCCAAATGGCATTGTTAACATTCATCCCGCATTGCTTCCAAAATTTGGTGGTAAAGGTATGTATGGGAAAAGGGTTCATGAAGCTGTTATCACTGCAGGTGAAAAGGAAAGCGGCATTACCATACACTATGTTAACGAAAAGTACGATGATGGCGATATTATTTTCCAGGAACGATGCCCTGTGTTGCCGAACGACACACCCGAAACTCTTGCGCAACGCATTCATGCACTTGAGCACCGGCATTATCCCGAAGTGATTAAAAAACTGCTTGCTTCTCTTTAACCACGTCAACGCTACCCTTAGACCACTCCCAGCGGTCTGACGGATAAAATTTTTAATTGAGACCGTGTCCGCCGAAGGAGGAACAAGGATCAACCCCGCCTGCCATTTATTGGCTAGCGCAACGGCGGGCAGGGAACAGCGATTTGCGAAGTTTAAGAGCACCGCGATCATCCGCTAAATCTGCGTCGTCTGCGTTCCAATCTTGCAGCTTGGGACCTGGAACTTTGGATTTGGGGCTTTGGACTTGGTTCTTCCTAGAGGGGAATATTCCCATGTTTCTTCGCCGGATTGGATTCGCTCTTGTTTTGGGTCATTTCCAATGCCTGTATGAGTTTTCGCCGGGTCTGGCGCGGATAAATTATTTCGTCAATATACCCTAATTCGGCTGCTTTGTAGGGGTTCGCAAAAGTTTCGCGGTAATTGTTCACAGCTTCTTTTTTCTGCTCTGCATCAAGCTGGCGATAAAGGATGTTTACAGCACCATCGGGTCCCATAACAGCGATTTCGGCAGTTGGGAAAGCATAATTCACATCCGCGCCTATATGTTTGCTCGACATCACATCATAAGCTCCGCCATAAGCCTTGCGGGTGATTACGGTAATTTTGGGAACCGTGGCCTCGGCAAAGGCATACAGCAGCTTGGCGCCATGCTTGATGATGCCGCCAAACTCCTGGTTGGTTCCCGGTAAAAACCCGGGCACATCAACAAAAGTGATAAGTGGAATATTGAAAGCATCGCAGAAACGTACAAAACGGGCAGCTTTGATGGATGAATTAATATCCAGTACTCCGGCCAATACAGCAGGCTGATTGGCCACAATACCAACCGGTTTTCCATCTAACCGGGCGAAACCGGTAATCATATTTTGCGCATAATGCGGCATGACCTCAAAAAAGTTGGTTTCGTCCACCACGCTGTTGATGAGTTCCTTCATGTCGTAAGGTTTGTTGGGATCGGCCGGAACGAGCTGCTCAAGCTTTTCATCTTCACGGTTGGGATCATCTATACTGTTTGCCACAGGCGGATCTTCCATGTTGTTTGAAGGCAAGAAACCCATGAGATCGCGGATCATCATCAGGCATTGCTCGTCGTTGGCTGCCATGAAATGAGCCACACCGCTTTTGGCATTGTGGGTCATGGCGCCGCCCAACTCGTCCTTGGTAACTTCCTCATGGGTAACGGTTTTTATCACATCCGGCCCTGTTACGAACATATAGCTGGTATCTTTAACCATGAAAATGAAGTCTGTGATGGCAGGGGAATATACTGCCCCTCCGGCGCAAGGGCCGAGTATGGCAGAAATTTGCGGGATCACACCGGAACTTTTCACATTGCGGTAAAAAATATCGGCATAACCGGCCAGGCTTTGCACACCTTCCTGTATGCGAGCCCCACCCGAATCATTCAGCCCGATGACAGGAGCGCCCATTTTCATAGCCAGATCCATCACCTTCACTATTTTATCGGCATTGGCGCGACTGAGGGTTCCGCCAAAAACCGTGAAATCCTGTGCGAACACATACACCAGGCGGCCATCAATTTTGCCATAGCCGCTCACCACACCATCGCCTGCAATTTTCTGTTTGTCCATGCCAAAATCTGAAGTGCGGTGGGTCATGAACTTGTCAAGTTCCACAAAACTGCCTGGATCCAAAAGCAGATCAATTCGTTCGCGTGCGGTTTTGCGACCCGAATCATGTATTTTCCTGATTCTTTCAATACCTCCACCAAGCAGGGCCTCGGAATTTTTTTCTTCAAAGCGTTTGTAAACTTCTTCCTGTGTGTTCATGGTTTTCTTTTTATTGTGATGTTGTGTTGCAGTGTTGCAGTAATACAGTAGTTTATAAAGTTTATAGGGTTTAGAAGTTTAGGGCTTTATTTTTTTTCAAACTGCTACTGCCTACTGCCTGCTATTTTGATTTTTGTGTTTTGGATTTATTTTGGATTTTGAACCTTGAGCTTTGGATTTTGAACTTTGAGCTTTGGATTTTTGACTTGGTCCCGATAGCTATCGGGATTGGAATTTGGAACCTGAGACTTGCTTGCCTGCCGGCGAGGCAGGGGATTTGGGTCTTTGAATTTACTCAAAAACTACCATCACCTGGTTCCCATCCACCACATCGCCTTCGGCTACGCTGATCTTTTTCACAGTGGCATTACGCGGGGCTTTGAACTCGCTTTCCATTTTCATGGCTGAGATGGTCATCACGGTCTGGCCGGCCTCTACTTTGTCGCCTTCCTTTACCAGAATTTTAACCACCTTACCGGGCATGGGGCTTATTATAGCATCACCGGTAGCTTCCTGACCGGCGCCAGAGCGGTTTTTCAGATACCTGGCCTGGGTATCTATTACCTCAACATCGTAGCTGTTATAAAAGGTGTTTACAGTGTAATGGCGTTTGCTGTGGGTATTTACCATTTCGATGTTGTATGACTTCCCTTTCAGCAAGGCAGAATAAATGCCTTCGCCAACGCGGGCAAGGTCAAGTTCAAAAACCTCGCCATCAACACTCACTTTTACCTGGTTGCCTTCGCGGTGCAATAATTCCACTTCGGCGGTTCTGTTGTTTATCTGGATTTCTGTTTTCTGGGTGTTCATGTGTTCAAGTGTTCATGTGTTCAAGTGTTCAGGTGTTCGGGTGTTCAGGTGTTCGGGTGTTCGGGTGTTCGGGTATTGAAGTACTGAAGCGTTTTTGTGTTAAAGTTATTTTTAAACTGCATCACTGCATCACAGCATCCCGATAGCTATCGGGACAGCATCACATTCTTAAAGCTTTCCTCCTGCCATACTCTTTCCACCTGTTCGATCCGTTTTGTGACATCTTTGCTGTCGGCTCTGACTTAAATTTGTCTAAGTAATCAATGTAAGTGGCAATAATGGCAATGGTTTCGCATCGGTCGCCGCAATAGGGATCCTGCATCAGGAAATCCTGGTTGTTTTCAATAAAGTGGGTGTTGTAGTTCCCGTTCTTAAAGTCTGGTGCATCCATTATCCTTTCAAGGAATTTGATGGAGGTTTTCACACCGGTAATCTTGTACTCATATAATGCGCGCCGCATCCGCCTGATGGCCTCCTCCCGGGTCTGCGCCCACACAATAAGCTTGGATATCATCGGGTCGTAATAAATTGGTATCTCATACCCTTCATACACATAGCCGTCATGTCTGACCCCAAGGCCCAAAGGTTCGGAAATATGGCGGATCAAACCGGGACTGGGCATGAAATTATTACCGGTATCCTCCGCATATATACGGCACTCAATGGCATGACCGTGCTGGCGAAGCTCTTCCTGTTTCAGTTGAAGGTGTTCGCCGTTTGCAATGCGAATTTGCTCTTTCACCAGGTCAACGCCAACCACCCTTTCGGTGATAGGGTGCTCCACCTGCAGGCGGGTGTTCATTTCAAGGAAATAATAGTTCAGGTTGTCGTCCACAATGAACTCAATGGTTCCGGCGCCGTAATAATTCACCACTTTGGCTGCGGCCACGGCATGGCGGCCCATTTCCTCACGGATTTCAGGAGTAAGCAGCGGCGACGGGGTTTCTTCAATTACTTTCTGATGGCGTCGCTGAACCGAGCATTCGCGTTCGAACAAATGAATGGTATGCCCATGCTGGTCGGCCAAAATCTGAAACTCGATGTGATGGGGTGAATCAATGTATTTCTCAATATAAACCGCGTCGTCGCCGAAAGCAGATGCAGCCTCTGACCGCGCTGCACGTATTCCCGAAACAATATCTTTTTCATGGCGAACCAAACGCATACCCTTACCGCCACCACCCGCCGAAGCCTTAATCATCACCGGCAAACCAATTTCTTTTATGATTTTTATGGCTTCATCATCGCTGGTAATTTTGTCTTCGGTTCCTGGAACAACCGGAACACCAGCCTTGAGCATGTGTTTGCGGGCAGTAATCTTATCGCCCATGGAGGCAATTGCAAAAGGCGATGGGCCTATGAAAATGATTCCCTCATCAGCGCAACGTTGCGCAAATTTCTCATTTTCTGAAAGGAACCCATAACCCGGATGAATGGCATCGGCGCCGCATTTTTTTGCAGTTTCGATAATCTTTTCAATGTTCAGGTAGCTTTGCACCGAAGGTGCCGGGCCGATATGGTAAGCCTCGTCGGCATAGCGCACATGCAATGATTTGCGGTCGGCATCAGAGAATACAGCAGCCGTAAGAATACCCATCTCACGACAGGATCGCATCACCCGAACGGCGATTTCGCCGCGGTTTGCGACCAATACCTTTTTTATCATGTAAGCTCAGGTTGGTTAAAACTCTGAGATTAAACAACAGCGATTGGAAAAGGTTTGATTTCAGATGTGCTCAGGTGTTAGGGTGTTAAGGTTGTGTGTGACCACTTAGGTGCTTAGGGAGTGAAACTAACTCCCGTACATACGGGATTGTCGGTTTTTTTGTGATGCAGTGATGCGGAAGAAGGGTTTCGGACTTTTTTTGAGTTTTGAGCTTTGGATTTATTTTGGATTTTGTTCC
>ERZ869909.1271-NODE-1271-length-21049-cov-4.863961_pt1 | contig 21049 bp, 15 predicted proteins | sample MGYA00520892_ERZ869909 | MGnify/ENA primary metagenome ERZ869909 (study PRJEB32215, sample SAMEA104723947) | bioreactor metagenome | biome: bioreactor; feature: anaerobic bioreactor; material: water | place: China | collected 2015-03-12 ... | reverse complement strand
GCTCCGTCGATGCCGTCGGCAGCGCCGCCGCGCAGCCCGCGGCGAGCGGCGCAGAGGCCGCACGCGCCGCACGCGAAGCGGCCGCCGGCACATCTCCTGGCGCCAGCGCGAGCCACCACGACCCCACCACCGAGAGCTGGGTGGTGCGCAACGTCGAGCAGCTGCTCGACGACGACCTCGAGGTCGTGCTCGAGCGCGCCTGCGGCCTCGCCGGGATCACGCCCTCCGCCGTGCGCCAGTGGTCGCTCGTGCGCCGCTCGATCGACGCGCGGGGCCAACGCGAGCCACGCTTCGTGCTCAGCGTCAGGCTCGACGTCGCCGCCGGCACGATCACGTCCGTGCCCGAGGGCGGGCGCGTCGGCCGGTTCACCCCCCCGGAGCGGGCTCCCGTGCGCACGCTGCGGGCGACGCAGGCACGGCCGGTGATCGTGGGCTACGGCCCGTGCGGCCTGTTCGCCGCGCTGCACCTCGCCCTGGCCGGACTACGGCCGATCGTGATCGAGCGCGGACGCCCGGTCGAGACGCGGGCGAAGGATGTCGCGCGGCTGTTCGGTCGAGGCGAGATCGACGAGGACTCCAACCTGTGCTTCGGCGAAGGCGGCGCCGGCACGTGGAGCGACGGCAAGCTCTATACCCGGGTGTCGAGCCCGTGGATCGACCACATCCTGCGGCAGCTGGTGTCGTTCGGCGCGCCGGAGCGGATCCTCGTCGACGCGCGGCCGCACCTGGGGACCGACCGGCTCGTCCGGATCCTCAAGGCAGGACGAGCCGCGCTGCTGGAGCTGGGCGGCGAGATCCTGTTCGAGACGGCGGTCGAACGACTCGAGACGGACCGCCACGGCGCCGTAACCGGAGTCCGGCTGCGCGACGGTGAGCGGGTCGACGCGACCCACGTCATCCTCGCGCTGGGCCACTCCGCCCGGGATCTGTACGAGCGCCTCGCGCACGACGGCGTCCTGATGACGCCCAAGGCGTTCGCGGTCGGCTTCCGGGTGGAACACCCGCAGGCGCTGATCGACGAGATCCAGTACGGGCGGTGGGCGCAGCACAGCGCGCTGCCAGCCGCGTACTACGAGCTGACCGCCAACCTCACGCACCAGGGCCAGCAGCGTGGGATCTACTCGTTCTGCATGTGCCCCGGCGGCAGCGTCGTCGCGACGCCCACACGTGAAGGCGAGGTCTGCGTCAACGGGATGTCCCACGCGGCACGCTCCGGTCGCTACGCGAACAGCGCCCTGGTGGTGACCGTCGCACCGTCGGACTGCGCCGGGCACGCTCGCGGCGACGGCCCGGTCGAGGCGCTGCTCGCCGGGATGCGGTTCCAGCAGGACGTCGAGGCGCAGGCCTGGACCCTGGGCGGCGGCGGCTTCGTCGCCCCGGCGCAGCGGCTGGTCGACTACGTGGGAGGCCGGCCCTCGCGGGATGTTCGGCGCACGACGTACAAACGCGGCGTCACGGCGGCGCCCCTGCGGGGCCTCTACCCGGAGGCCGTGACAGACAGCCTGAGCGAGGCGGCGCGGCTCTTCGACCGCCGGATGCGCGGGTTCATGAGTGACGACGCCGTGCTGATCGGGGTGGAGACGCGTACGAGCGCGCCCGTGACGATCGTGCGGGACCGGGAGACGCTGCAATCGCCGAGCCACCCGGGTCTGTATCCGGCAGGTGAAGGCGCCGGATACAGCGGCGGGATCATGAGCGCGGCGATCGACGGGCTGCGCGTCGCCGAGCGCCTGCTTGCGTCGCTCGGCTGACGCCGGCCCGGCCGGCGGCCGGCGGCCGCTCGCGGTGGCGCGGCCGTTCGGCACGATGCGTGACGTCGCGGCGAACCTGATGCTTTGCATCGAGGCGGCGACAGATGAAGACGCAAGTCCCTTTCTCAACTGCATAATCAAGCCGCCACCGAACCTGAATGACGGACGGATGACGGACGCCTGGCGGGCTGGTCACGTTGGGTGTTGGTTAGCGCGGGCCGCAGAAAATGCGGTCGAAGGGCTAAACGACGGTGGGTGTGGTGTCGATACGGTTCAGTCCGGCGCTGTCGGCGGAGGTGAACGATCGTTCGCGGATACCGATCAGCACGATGAGTTCTTGCGAGATTCGTGCAGGATTTCGGGTTGCACCGTCGGGAATCGTTCTGGTACAACCCGGGATGCAGACAATCGAGCGAGGGGGGACCTCGGCTGGAAACGGCAATATGACGCGGCGCGTTAGCGTGCGTTACGCCGAGCGGGTCTCCTGTGTGGTCAGGACTTGGCAGAAACGGAGGGTGTATGGCGTTCGGACATCGGCGGGTACCAGGGTCGCTTCTCGACGTGATGTATGCCTACCGCGAGCGGGAGGAGCGTGGGTTCGAGGGTGCCCCCCCGGTAACGAACCCGGTGCCGCTTCGTCGCTCGACGTTCCGGACGCACGACCGCCTGTCGGGCCTGATCCTGGGCAGCGCGATCGGTGACGCGCTGGGGATGCCGGTCGAGGGCCTGGACAACGACCAGACGCTGCGCGCGATCCACCGCCTCGGCGGCATTCGCCACTTCGTGGCGCCGCAGCCGCATGTGCTTCGCTCGCTGCGACGCCTCCGCCCGGGCTGCTGGACCGACGAGACGCAGCTGGTGCTCGAGATCACACGCTCCATCATCGAGTACCGCACGCTGGACTACGACGGCGTCTCGCTGGCCATGGTCCGCGCGTTCGAGAACCTCGAGCTCCGCGGCTGGGACCCGGTCACCAAGCAGGGCTGCCGCCGCCTCGCCCAGGGCACCCACCGCCTGCGGTCCGGCAAGCTCGGCGGCGATGGCAACGCCGTCGCCGCCCGCATCGCCCCCATCGCCGCCTGGTCCTTCATGCGCCAGGAGTCCCGCGAGCAGCTGCTCGAGCACTGCTTCAACGTCGGCGTCATGACCCACCACGACGCCCGCGCCATCACCGGCGCCTACCTCATCGCCCTGCTCATCCGCGACGCGCTCGGCTCGCCCCGACGCTGGGAACCGTCGCAGGAACGCTACCAGGAGCTCATCGAGGAAGCACGCTGGGCCGAGTCCGTCCTCGCCCAACGCATCGGCACCACCGATGACCCGCTCTCCGAACACCTCAACGAGCTCGAAGACGCCCTCGACAGCGACTCCGTGGAGCTCGCCGAGCTGTGCAACGGCGCGACCACCTACGCCTGCCACTCCATCAGCTACTGCATCGCGCTGCTCCTCGGCCGCGCATGGGACTTCGAAGAAGGCATCATCGCCGCCGTCAACGGCGGCGGCGACACCGACACCAACGCCGCCATCGTCGGCGCCGTCCTGGGCGCTGCCTGCGGCGCGCGCAAGCTCCCCCGACTGTTCGCCGAGCGCCTCGAGGAAGTCGAGATCATCCGCGGCGTCGGCGAGCGCTTCGCCGACATCTTCTGAGCCGCGCCCGACCGGCTACGCCCTCGCCCGACGACACCCTCGCCCGGCGATGACCCCATCAGGCCGCACGCCCACCTGACCACAGACCCACGCGAACCCGCAGAGGCCGCACCGTCCAGCCCGGACGAGCGGCCTCTGGCCGTTCGTGAGCACGGTGAGAGCAGGCGGCGCCGGACCACGAGCCCCGGTCCGACCAGCGCGGAACGTGACCGCGCCGGAACCAGGCCTGTGCAGCTCGCCCCGGCGAAACACGCCGGCGCATGAGGCACCAGGCCACGAGGCTCAGCGCGTCAGGATCACCGCTGAACCGTGGCCAAAGAGGCCCTGGTTGATCGACATCCCCACCCGCGCGCCAGCTACCTGGCGATCCCCGGCCTCGCCGCGTAGCTGCCACGTCAGCTCGCACACCTGCGCGATCGCCTGCGCCGGCACCGCCTCGCCAAAGCACGCCAGGCCACCGCTCGGGTTCACCGGCACGCGCCCGCCCAGCGCGGTCACACCGTCGCGCACCAGCGCCTCCGCCCCGCCGGGCTCGCACAGCCCGATCTGCTCGTACCAGTCCAGCTCCAGCGCGCTCGACAGGTCGTAGACCTCCGCCACGCTCAGGTCCTCAGGCCCCACACCGGCCTGCCGGTACGCCTCGTCCGCGATCGACTCCTTGAACCCGCGCGCCGGCGGCGCCAGCGCCGCCGCAGAGTCCGTCGCGAACTCCGGCATCTCGATCGTGGTCTGCGGGAACGTCGGCGTCGTCGTCGCCAGCCCCGTCAGGCGTACCGCCGGGCGAGCCCCCGCGACACGACGCGCGTACGCCTCGCTGCACAGCACCAGCGCCGCCGCACCGTCGCTCGTCGCACAGATCTGCAGCAACCGCAGCGGATCCGCCACCATCGGCGACGCCAGCACGTCCTCGACCGTACACGCCTTGCGGTACCGCGCGTACGGGTTGCCCAGACCGTGCGCCGCGTTCTTCACCTTCACCTGCGCGAAGTCCGCCTCCGTCGCGCCGTAGAGGTCCATCCGCCGCCGCGCGTACAGACCAAAGTACGCCGGGTTCGTCATCCCCAGCAGCCGGAACCGCAACCAGTCCGTGTCGTCCCAGCGCTCGCCGTCCGCCGGCTTCAGGAAGCCCTTGGGCGTCGTGTCCGAGCCCACCACCAGCGCCACCTCGCACAAGCCGGCGAGGATCATCGCGCGCGCGGAGTTCACGGCCTGAGAGCCCGACGCGCACGCCGCGTACGACGTCGAGATCTGCGCCCCCGTCCAGCCGAGCGCCTGGGCGAACGTCGAGCCCGCGACGTACCCGGGGTACCCGTTGCGCACGGTGGCCGCGCCCGCCACGAACTGCACGTCCCTCCAGTCGATCCCGGCGTCGTCGATCGCCGCCTGGGCCGCGACCAGCCCGTACTCGACGAAGTTCCGACCCCACTTGCCCCACGGGTGCATGCCTGCCCCCAGGACCACGACCCCGCGGCCGTCCGCCGCCTGCCCTGCCACGCCGCTCATGCGCCCGCCTCCGTGCTGCTGGTGACCTCGTCACTCGTCTTCGCGCCAGCGGCGACCGGACGCCACTTCCAGATCAGGTGGTCCTCGCCGTCGATCGTGCAGAGCGTCTCGATCGCGAGCTCGACCTCGTCGCCCACCCGCAGATCACGAGGCTGGGTGCCGCTGACCGCCTGCCCCAGCACCACCATGCGCTCGCGCTCGAGCTCGACCGCGACGAGGGTGAACGGCACGTACGGGTCGGGCGCGATGTACGGCGGCGGCGGCGCGTAGCCCGCCGAGGTCACCGACCACACCCGGCCCCGCTCGCTGAGCTCGACCTGCTCGAAGCTCCGGCTCCGGCAGTCGGGGTTGCGACAGGCGCTGGACTGCGGCGGGAAGTAGTACGTCCCGCACGCCGTGCAGCGCGTGCCAAGCAGGCGCGGCCGGGCGGGGTCGGAGACGAGCCAGCCTTCGATGGCTGGCCGCTGCGCACGATCGGTCATGGGGATGCCTCTGTGAGGGTCGGACCCGGCCGCGCTCCCGATGGCCGGGCGGCGTACGGTCCGGGCTGAGCCGGCGTGACGGAGCCGGGTGGTGCATCGTGCCGAGTGGCGCGTTGTGCCCCGCGTCCTGGGCGCGTCGCGACCGGGGTACGGGCTCGCGCTGTTCCGCACTTGCCAGAAAATGAAACACGTTCTAGTGTCCGCGCGCAACCTACCGCCGCGCAGGCACCCGGTCAAGGGAAGGCACCGCTGCGGAGGTTCAGGGCGAGCCCGCGGAGGCCGCCCATGACGACGGCGACAGCGACCGAGCCACAGAGCCGGCCCAGCCGAACGAGCCAGCCGAATGCGCCAGCCTGCCCGATCAGGCGACCACGTGCCACAGCGGCGGTCGCGCGCGGCGCGCTGGCACGGCGGGCCGCAGGCAGCGCGCCGCAGCCAGTGAGGGAGACCCGTGGATCTGACGTACGAACCTGGCGATGAGGCGTTCCGCGCGGAGGTGCGGGCGTGGCTGCAGGCCAACGTGCCCACCGAGCCGCTGCCCAGCGGCGACACGGCCGAGGGCTTCGCGCTGCACGTCGAGTGGGAGCGGCGCCTGTTCGAGGCCGGCTACGCCGTCGTCTCATGGCCGCGCGAGTACGGCGGCCTGGGCGCGAGCCTCTGGCGCTGGCTGATCTTCGAGGAGGAGTACTACCGCGCCGGCGCGCCCAACCGCGTGACGCAGAACGGGATCTTCCTGCTCGCCCCGACGCTCTTCGAGTACGGGACGGACGAGCAGAAGGCGCGGATCCTGCGGGCGATGGCGTCCGCCGAGGTCACCTGGGCGCAGCTGTGGTCCGAGCCCAACGCCGGCTCCGACCTCGCCGGCCTGCGCAGCCGCGCCGAGCGCGTGGACGGCGGCTGGAAGCTGACCGGGCAGAAGACGTGGTGCACCCGCGGGGCGTTCTGCGACCGCGGGTTCGGCCTGTTCCGGACGGACCCCGAGGCGACGAAGCACCGCGGCCTGACGTACTTCATGGTCGACTTCCACGCGCCCGGCGTGACCGTCCGACCTGTCGAGCGGCTGGACGGGGACGTCGGCTTCGCGGAGGTGTTCCTCGAGGACGTGTTCGTCCCGGACGCCGACGTGCTGGGCGCGGTCAACGACGGCTGGAAGGTGGCGATGGCCACGGCGAGCTCGGAGCGCGGCCTGACGCTGCGCAGCCCGGGCCGCTTCCAGGCGTCCGCTGCGCGGCTGATCGACCTGTACCGCCGTCAGCGCGCGGAGGGCGTCGCCGACGCCACCGCCCGCCGCGCCGTGGCCCGCGCCTGGATGGACGCCGAGGCGTACAACCTGCACACGCTGCGCACGGTGACGCGGATGCTCGACGGCGAGCACGTGGGCGCCGAGTCGAGCCTGAACAAGGTGTTCTGGTCCGAGCTGGACGTCACGCTGCACGAGGCCGCGCTGGCGCTGCTGGGCCCGCTGGCCGAGCTCGACGAGCAGGCCGCCGCGGCGGTCGACGGCGGCGCGTGGATGAAGGGCTTCCAGTTCGCGCTTGCCGGCCCGATCTACGCAGGCACCAACGAGATTCAACGTAACGTCGTGGCTCAGCGCGTGCTGGGCCTGCCGCGGGGGGCGTGATGCGGTTCGCATTTTCCGAAGAGCAGCTCGCGGTCCAGCAAGCGTGTCGGCAGATGCTGCGCGCGCACTGCACCGCCGACCACGTGCACGCCGCGTGGACCTCGCAAGCTGGCCGCGTTCCCGGCCTGTGGGGCCGACTGACCGAGCTGGGCGTCCCGGGCCTGATGGCCCCCGAGTGGGCTGAGGGCCTGGCGCTGGGCGAGGAGGAGCTCGCGCTCGTGCTCGAGGAGTGCGGCCGCGTGGGCACGCCCGAACCGGTGATCGAGCACGTCGCGGTCGCGGTCCCGCTGCTGGCCGAGGCCATCGCCGCCGCAGAGCGGGCGCAGGCTGACGGGGCAGCGCTCGAGACGGCGCGCGCCGCGCTGCGGGCGGCCGCCGCCGGCGAGGCGCTGCTGGCGGTCGGGCTGCGGCCCGGCGAGCCGGTGTCGTACGCCGGCCAGGCTGATCACGCGCTGCTCGTCGATCGCGCAACCGGCGCGCTCCACCTGGTGCCGCGCGCGGCGCTGACGGTCGAGGAGCAGACGTCCGTGGACCGCACCCGGCGGCCAGGGCTCGTAACGTGGCAGCCTGACGCGGCGACCCTGCTGCTGGCAGGCGAGGCCGCCGGCGAGCTGTGCGCACGCGCGCTCGATCGCGGCGCCTTCGCCTCCGCCGCGTTCCTCGTGGGTCTGGCGGATCGGATGGTCCAGCTGGGCGTCGAGTACGCGAAGGTACGCGAGCAGTTCGGCAAGGCCATCGGCAGCTTCCAGGCCGTACAGCACCGGATCGTCAACGCGTGCATCGCACTGGAGATGGCCCGGCCCGTCGTCTGGCGGGCCGCGTGGAGTCTGGCCAGCGGTCAGCCCGAGGCCTCGCTGCACTGCTCGATGGCACGGATCCATGGCGTCGAGGCGGCTGAGCGCGCCGCCCGCGAGATCCTGCAGATCCATGGCGCGATCGGCTACACGACCGAATACGAGCTGCACCTGTGGATGAAGCGCACGTGGTCGCTGGCGTCCGCGTGGGGTACGGTTCGAGAGCACGAGCAGCGCGTGGAGCGCGCGCTGCTGGGTGCGGAGTGACCAGTGCGATGACGGCCGAGTGATGCGGCCGTCCTGAGGGGAGAGTCCAGATGGCAGAAGCCTACATCGTCGACGCGATCCGCAGCCCCGTGGGGCGGCGCAAGGGTGGCCTGAGCCACGTGCACCCGGCAGACCTGGGCGCCTACCTGCTCAAGGAGCTGGTGCAGCGCAACGACATCGACCCGATCACGGTCGAGGACGTCGTGATGGGTTGCCTCGACACGATCGGCCCGCAGGCCGGCGACATCGCGCGCACCTGCTGGCTGGCTGCGGGTCTCCCGGAGGAGGTCCCGGGCACGACGATCGACCGGCAGTGCGGCTCGTCGCAGCAGGCCGTGCACTTCGCGGCCCAGGGCGTGATGAGCGGCACGCAGGACCTGGTGATCGCCGCAGGCGTCCAGAACATGACGCAGATCCCGATCTCGTCCGCGATGACCTGCGCCCAGCCGCTCGGCTTCACCGACCCGTACTCCGGCTCGAAGGGCTGGGTGGCGCGCTACGGCAGCGAGCCGGTCTCGCAGTTCCACGGCGCCGAGCAGATCGCCGTGCGCTGGGACATCAGCCGCGAGGACATGGAGCAGTTCGCCTACCAGAGCCACCAGCGCGCGATCCAGGCCATCGATGAGGGCCGCTTCGCCCGTGAGATCATCCCGTTCGAAGGGGTGACCCACGACGAAGGCCCGCGCCGGGACTCCACGCTGGAGAAGATGGCGCAGCTCAAGCCGCTGATGGAAGGCGGCCGCATCACCGCCGCGGTGGCCAGCCAGATCTCGGACGGCAGCTCGGCGATGCTGATCGCCAGCGAGCGCGCCGTGAAGCAGTACAACCTCAAGCCGCGGGCCCGCATCCACCACATGAGCGTGCGTGGCGCCGACCCGATCCTGATGCTGACCGCGCCGATCCCGGCGACGCGCTACGCGCTCGACAAGGCCGGCATGAAGCTCGACGATATCGACCTGGTCGAGATCAACGAGGCCTTCGCGTCGGTCGTGCTGGCGTGGCAGAAGGACCTGGGCGCGGACATGAGCCGCGTGAACGTCAACGGCGGCGCGATCGCGCTGGGTCACCCGCTGGGCGCGACCGGCACCAAGCTGATGACCACGCTGCTGCACGAGCTGGAGCGCACCGGCAAGCGCTGGGGCCTGCAGACGATGTGCGAAGGCGGCGGCCAGGCCAACGTCACCATCATCGAGCGCCTCTGATCACCACGCGGTCCCGGCGGCGGGCCCACACGCCCGCCGCCGGCTCCACGCCGCCCCGTGCCTGAACACGCCCGCGCCCGCGCACGCGGCCGCCGGCCCAAGCCCCGGTACGTCGATGCACTTCGACTTCAACGAAGACCAGCGCGAGCTCAAGCGCTCCGCGCGCCGGTTCCTCGAACAACGTGTCGGCCTGAGCGAGGTCCGCCGTCAGGCAGAGCGCGGCGGCTACGACCCCGCCCTCTACCAGCGCATGGCAGAGGAGCTCGCCTGGACCGGCCTCGCGATCCCCGAGGCAGCAGGTGGCTACGGGTTCACCTGGGTCGAGCTCGCGGCCGTGCTCGAGGAGACAGGCAGGTGGCTGACGCCGAGCCCGCTGTTGAGCAGCGCGGGCCTCGCCGCCGCGATGATCCGGGCGGTGGCAACGGACGCTCAGCAAGCGGAGCTGCTGCCGGGGATCGTCGACGGGAGCCGGGTCATGGCGCTGGCCGCATGCAGCGGCGAGGGCCGCTGGAAGGGACTCGCCGGCGCAGCTGGGCGCTGCACGACAACCGGCGACGGCGTCCGGATCAGCGGGACGTGGCGCGCGGTCGTGGACGCGCCCGCGGCGACGGACCTGCTGCTGCTGTGCCGTGAGGGCGAGGCCGTGCGCGTCGTCCTCGCACCCGCCGGCGCGGCCGGGCTCACGATCACGGAGCTCGCGACGATGGACGCGACGCGACGCCTCGGCGCGGTCGAGGCTGACGATCTGTCCCTGCCAGCCAGCGCCGTCCTGGGTGACACCGCAGACGCCAGCGCAGCCGCCCAGCGTGGCCTCGACGTCGGCGCGCTGCTGGTCGCTGCAGAGCTGCTCGGCGTCGCCGAAGCCTGCCTCGACATGGCCGTCGACTACGCGAAGACACGCGTGCAGTTCGGAAAACCGATCGGCTCCTTCCAGGCCATCAAGCACCTGTGCGCGGACATGACGCTGCACGTCGAGTGTGCCCGCTCCGCCGTCTACTACGCCGCGTGGCTCGCCTCGCAACCTGACACCAGCGACGCCGCGCTCGCCGAGGCCGCCGCCACCGCCAAGGCGACCGCCTCCACGGCCGCGTTCCACAACGCCGGCCAGAACATCCAGATCCACGGCGGCATCGGCATCACCTGGGAACACGACGCGCAGCTGTACTTCAAGCGCGCGCGCGCCGCAGAGGCGCTCCTGGGCGACGCGCTGTTCCATGAACAACGTGTCGCCAACGCCCTGTTCGACGCCGCCCCCCTGCCCTGACCGCACCCCTGCCCTGACCGCACCCCTGCCCTGACCGCACCCCTGCCCTGACCGCATCCCTGCCCTGGCCGGACAGCGGGCCTGACCGGACAACGGGCCTGACCGGACAACGGGCCTGACCGGACAACGGGCCTGACCGCACCGTGGCCCTGACCAGGCTGCGGGCCTGACCGGACAGCGGGCCTGACCGCCGCGCCCGAACGCTGACGCCGGACGCCCCCTACGCCCGCGCCCCGCCCCGAGCCTCACCACCGCAAGCCCAGAGCAACCGATGGATCTCCGATTCTCACAGGAAGACGAAGCGTTCCGCACAGAGGTCCGCGACTGGCTGGAGAGCCGCCTGAGCGGCGCCTTCGCCTCCCTGCGCGGCCGCGGCGGCCCCGGGGACGAGCACGCCTGCTACGACGAGCGACGCGTCTGGGAACGCGAGCTCGCCGCCGGTGGCTACACCTGCCTGGGCTGGCCCCGCGCCTACGGCGGCCAGGACGCCAGCCTCATGCGCGAGGTCATCTTCCAGGAGGAGTACGCCCGCGCCCGTGGGCCCGGACGGCTCAACCACATCGGCGAGACGCTGGCCGGCCCGACGATCATCGCCTTTGGCACCGAGGAGCAGAAGCAGCGCTTCCTGCCGCCCATCGTCGCGACGTCCGAGCTGTGGTGCCAGGGCTACAGCGAACCCAACGCCGGCTCGGACCTCGCCAACGTCCAGACCCGCGCCGAGCTGGTCGACGGACGCTGGGTCATCAACGGCCAGAAGGTCTGGACGTCGCTCGCGCAGTGGTCCGACTGGTCCTTCGTCGTCTGCCGCACCCACCCGACCGAACCGCGCCACCGCGGCCTGAGCTACCTGCTCGTGCCCATGAACCAGCCCGGCGTCGAGATCCGGCCGATCCGCCAGCTGGGCGGCACCGCCGAGTTCAACGAGGTGTTCTTCGACAACGCCACGACCGACGAGGGCAACCTCGTCGGAGAGCTGCACGGAGGCTGGAAGGTCGCCATGGGCACCCTCGCCTTCGAGCGCGGCGCCTCGACCCTGAGCCAGCAGCTGCAGTTCGAGAACGAGCTGCGTGAGCTCATCGCGATCGCCCGTCGCAACGGCAGCGCAGAGGACCCCGCTATCCGACAGCGGCTCTCCAACGCCTGGATCGGCCTCAGGGTCATGCGCCTCAACGGGCTGCGCCTGCTGAGCGACGCCACCGGCACCGGGCGCGTCGGCGCCATCTCCAAGCTCTACTGGGCTACCTGGCACCGCGAGCTGGGCAAGCTCGCCATGGACATCCTGGGCGCCCAGGCTGAGGTCGCCGACGGGCACGAGGACCTGACGAGCCTGCAGCGGATGTTCCTGTTCACTCGATCCGACACCATCTACGCAGGATCCAACGAGATCCAGCGCAACATCATCGCCGAGCGCTCGCTCGGCCTGCCGCGAGGCTGACCGCATGAAGCACGCACCGACGTACCCGCAAGGGCGCAACCTGCTCGAAGGCAAGACCGTCCTGCTGACCGCCGCCGCCGGCGGCGGTATCGGGCTGTCCACCGCTCGGCGCTGCGTCGAGGAGGGCGCGACGGTCTTCATCAGCGACATCCACGAACGCCGCCTCAACGAGGCGTGCGCCGAGCTCTCCGAGCTCGGCGGCCGGCCCGTCCGCGGCGCGCTGTGCAACGTCACCTCCCAGACCGACGTCGACGCCCTGTTCGCCGCAGCGATCGCGGAGCTGGGCCACATCGACATCCTGATGAACAACGCCGGCCTGGGCGGCACCGCGAACGTCGTCGACATGACCGATGACCAGTGGGACAACGTCATCAACGTCTCGCTCACCGGCGCCTTCCGCTGCATGCGCGCGGCGCTGCGCCACATGTACGAGCGCGGCACCGGCGCCATCGTCAACAACGCCTCGGTGATCGGCTGGCGCGCACAGGAAGGACAAGCCCACTACGGCGCGGCGAAGGCCGGCGTCATGGCCCTGACCCGCTGCGCCGCGCTGGAGGCCGCACACCACAACGTGCGCATCAACGCCGTCGCGCCGAGCCTCGCGATGCACCCGTTCCTCCACAAGGTCACCACCCCGGCCCTGCTGCAGGAGCTCACCCGCCGTGAGGCATTCGGCCGCTACGCGGAGCCGTGGGAGATCGCCAACGTGATGATCTTCCTCGCCAGCGACCTGTCCAGCTACATGACCGGCGAGGTGCTGTCGGTCTCCAGCCAGCACCCCTGACCCAGGCGCCCTGACCCAGACGCCCGGAGCGGGCCACCCCAGACCCGCGTGACGGACCCGGCGCACTTCTTCTGCACCACGCGCCTCACCGTGACGACCTCCCTCCGAAAGGATCACGCACCACGCGCTGCCTGTCGGAGGAACCGTCATGCCCGGACCGCGCCACCAGGCGCTCGTCGCCGTCTTCGAGACTGTCCCCGAGCTCCTGCTCGCCACACTGCGCCACGACCCGCGCGCCGCACCGCTGCTCCCTGCCAGCCCGCCGTCGATCGAGGTTGTCCCGGACACGACGGTGCTCGCACCCGTCGAGCTGCGGGCTGACCGGGTATTCATCCTCTCGACCCCGCAGCGCCGCGTCGCGGTCATCCTCGAGGTCCAACAGCGCCCGGACCCGGCGAAGCCGTTGGCATGGCTCAACTACGCCGCGGCGGCGCTGCGCCAGTTCGAGGCGGACAACGCGGTCGTGCTCGTCATCACCTCCAACGAGGCCACGGCGCGCTGGGCGAGCAGGCAGTCCGTCGCGCTGTCGGACGCCACGTTCACCCCGCACGTCATGGGGCCCGACGCTCTGTCCACCATCACGGCCGAGTCACCGACCGTGGCGCTCGCTCTCGACGCCGTCGAGCTCGCGACACGCCGCCGCCGTCCCGATCCCATGGCCGTCGCCGACTACCTCGAACGACTCCGCGACCTTGATCAGACAACCAGCCGAGCCTACGCTGAGCTTGCGCTCGCAAGACTCTCCCTCGACGAACAGCACGAGGTGAAGACCATCATGACCACACGAACGAAACCACGCACCATCCTCGACGAAGAGCTCGAACGCGGCCGAGAAGAAGGCCTCGAAGCTGGCCGCGAAGAAGGCCGCGAAGAAGGCCGACGAGAGGGAGCTCGACGCCAGGCGGAGCAGCTGCTCGCCGCGGCGAGGCCGCTGCTGCCGGAGCGTGTCATGCGCGAGCTCGAAGCGCTCGACGACCCCGGAACGCTCACGAAACGCGTCGTCGCAGCGATCGCCGAGCACGCCCGCCACGCGAACCCAGGCTGACGGTCGCCCGCCATGACGACGAGCGCCCGCCACGGCTCACTCCTCGCCCCCGATCACTCCTCGTCAGCTGACCCGTAGGGGTTGCGGCCGGCCGCTGATGCAGCCCCACGAGCCACGACCGCGCCGCCAAACCGCGCCTCGATCGCGTCCAACGCACGCTCGAGCCGTTCGCTGCGAGCCCGATCCGGACCACGCCCGAGGTCGAGCAGCGGCGCCTGCGTGCCCGCCTCCGACTCGTCGCGCAACGCGATCGCCGTCAGACCAACCAGCCGGATCGGCTGCTCCAGCTCAACGCCACGCGCCAGCTCCAGCGCCGCCGCCAGCAGAGACGCCGCGTCGCACAGCCCCTCCGGGAGCCGCCGCTCACGCGTCACCTGACGAAAGTCCGCATACTTGAGCTTCAGCCGAACGCCACCGGCGCGGCTCGACCGCGCGCGCAGCCCACGCGCCACCTCCTGCGCCAACGGCCACAGCCGCCGCTCCACCTCCCGCTCCCCCCGGATGTCGTGCTCGAACGTGCGCTCGGCCCCCAGACTCGAGCGCTCGCGATCTGCCACAACCGGGCGCTCGTCGATCCCCAGCGCCATCCGCAGCAGCCCCTCCGCCTGCCGGCCCACGGCGCGCTCCAGCGAGCCCCGATCCGCAGTGAGCAGCTGCCCGATGCGGCGAATCCCCACCTCCGCGAGACGCGCCTGCGCCTGCGGCCCCACGCCCGGGATACGCCCCACCTCCAGCGGCGCGAGGAAGCCGGGCTCGCTGCCTGGCGGCACAACCACCAGCCCGGCCGGCTTCTGGAGATCCGACGCGATCTTCGCGACCAGGCGGCTCGTCCCCAGCCCCACGGAGCACGTGAGCCCGGTCGCCTCCTGAACCTCCCTCGCGATCCGACGCGCGACCACATCCGACGGCCCGAACAGCCGCTCCGTCCCCGTCAGATCCACGAACGCCTCGTCCAGCGAAAGCGGCTGCACCAGCGGGCTGAACCGCGAGAACACCTCCATCACGAGCGCCGACACCTCCGCGTAACGCTCCATCCGCGCCGGCACGAACACCGCCTCCGGGCAACGCCTCCGAGCCTCGTGACCCGGCATCGCCGAGCGCACCCCGTAGCGCCGGGCCACGTAGTTCGCCGTCGCCACCACCCCACGCCGACCCGCGCCACCCACCACGACCGGCCTCCCCCGCAGCGAAGGGTCGTCGAGCTCCTCCACCGCCGCGAAGAACGCGTCCATGTCCGCGTGCAGGATCGCGCGAACCCAGCCACTCACGACGACACCTGCCCGGCCGTCTCGCCACGCACCACCTGGCGCCGCACGCGCAGCCACAGCTCGCGCGTCACCCACGCGAGGCCACCGGAGGCCATCACCGCGCCTGTCGCGAGCAGCAGCCCCGTGAGCCACGCCGCGCGGGACAGCTCCCACGCTCCAGCCGCCAGCAGCAGCGGCACCACAAGGAGCGCCACGAGGTGCAACGACAGCAGCACCGCCAACAGCAGCGCGGACACCGATCGTCCGGACGCCGTCGCCCGGTCCCGCGTCGCCACCCGCGCGTCCCGCACCCGCCCCAGGTGCTCCAGCTGATGCAACCCGCTCACCTGCACCAGCCCACCGGCCGCGACCCACACTGACCCCGCCGTCAACCAGCCGATCACCTGCCACACCGCCTCGTCCGTCGCCGCCAGCGACCGCCAGACCAGCGCCACCGCAGGCACCAGCAACGTCGCGAACCAGCACCACGCCGTGATCCGCGGCGCAGCAGCCGCATACGACACAAGCCACCCACCCGCCCGCGAGGCCCCCACGCCAGCGGGCGCTTCGACGGCCCCGGGGAACAACAGCGGCCGACGCGACGCGACCACCCGCAGCCACGCCACCACGTGCGCGACCAGCAACGCGAGCAGCAGCGGCGCGCGGATCCCACCCAGCGCGCTGGCCTGCCCCGACTCACTCAGCGACGCCACACCAGCGCCAACCAGCACCACGAACGGCCCCACCGCGACCACCGCGGACGGCCTCCGGACCGGCGCCCACACCACCAGCGCGCACCACACCACGAACGCACACCCCACCAGCGCGACGGGCCACCAGCCCCCGGACAACACCCCGTCCAGCGCCGCCTCCACCCCCACCAGGACCAGCAAAACGCCGCCCGGCAGCGACACCAGCAGCCGCTCGCGCCACAAGACCCTGCTGGCGGGCGCGGCTCCTTCACCTGCGGCGGACACCCCGACGCCAGCGGGACGACCGCGGGCGCCGCGCCTCGAAGGACCGGAACGATCGGGAGCAGGTGAGGCCATCGGAGAACCGGGCGACGGAGGAACAGCGAGGACAGACGGTGGCGGCAGGCAACAGCGGCGGTAGGCAACAGCGGCGGCGCAGGCGACAGCAGGCAACAGGGAAAGCAGACGACCGGGTCGCGCGTCCGACGACGCCACCGGCGCGCAACACGCCACACCCGGAGCCCTGCACACTACATCGTCCCGGCGCGCTGTCGAGGCCCCCGCAGCCGCCAACCACGCCGCCAGCCAGACGGCGCAGCGTTGCGCCCGGCCGGGCGCGGTGCTACCGCGGTGCGTCCAACCGTACAGCGCCCGAACAGCCCGTGGCGCGCCGCGTTCCTGAAGGCACAACAGGCATGGCAGACTACCGACCCTCCGCTATCGAATCCCGCTGGCAGGCATACTGGGAGCAGCACCACACCTTCCGGACGCCCGACGACACCAGCCGGCCCAAGTACTACGTGCTCGACATGTTCCCCTACCCCTCCGGAGCAGGGCTGCACGTCGGACACCCGGAAGGCTACACCGCCACCGACATCATCGCCCGCTACAAGCGCATGCGCGGCTTCAACGTCCTGCACCCCATGGGCTGGGACGCCTTCGGGCTGCCCGCAGAGCGCGCCGCCATGCGCGACGGCTCCCACCCCGCTGAGCTCACCCGACGCTACGTCGAGAACTTCAAGCGCCAGATCAAGCGACTCGGCTTCTCCTACGACTGGGACCGCGAGATCAACACCACCGACGAGTCCTACTACAAGTGGACCCAGTGGATCTTCACGAAGCTCCACGAGCGTGGCCTCGCCTACCAGGCAGAGGTCCCCGTCAACTGGTGCGCCGCTCAGGGCACCGTGCTCGCGAACGAGGAGGTCGTCGACGGCCGCTACGTCGAGACCGGTGACCCCGTCGTCCGTCGCAACATGCGCCAGTGGCTGCTCCGCATCCCCGTCTACGCCGAGCGCCTGATCGCCGACCTCGAGGGCCTCGACTGGCCCGAGTCGATCAAGGAGATGCAGCGCTACTGGATCGGCCGCTCCGAGGGCGCCGAGATGGACTTCGCGCTCCGTGACCACCCGGACGAGAAGCTGACCGTCTTCACCACCCGCCCGGACACGCTGTTCGGCTGCACGTACATGGTGCTCGCGCCCGAGCACCCGCTCGTCGCCCGGCTCACCACCCCGGACCAGCGCCCCGCGGTCCAGCGCTACATCGACGAGGCCGCCCGCAAGAGCGACCTCGAGCGCACTGACCTCGCCAAGGACAAGACCGGCGTGTTCACCGGCGGCTACGCCATCAACCCGGCGAACAACCAGCCGATCCCGGTCTTCATCAGCGACTACGTCCTGATCACCTACGGCACCGGCGCCATCATGGCCGTCCCCGCGCACGACCAGCGGGACTGGGACTTCGCGCGCAAGTTCGGCGTGCCCATCGTCGAGGTGGTCGCCGGTGGCGCCATCGAGCGCGAGGCATGGACCGGCGACGGCCTGATGATCAACTCCGGCTTCCTCGACGGCATGACCGTGCCGCAGGCCCGCGCCGCGATGATCCGCTGGCTCGAGGAGCAGGGCATCGGCCGCTCCCGCATCAACTACCGCCTCCGTGACTGGCTGTTCAGCCGCCAGCGCTACTGGGGCGAGCCGTTCCCCGTGCTCCACCTCGAGGACGGCACCACCCGCTGCCTGAGCGAGGAGCACCTGCCCGTCACCCTCCCGTGGATCGAGCAGTACAAGCCCACCGAGGACGGCGAACCGCCCCTCGCGCGCGCCGTCGAGTGGCTCAACACCACCGACCCCGTCACCGGGCAGCCTGCACGCCGCGAGACCAACACCATGCCCCAGTGGGCTGGCTCCTGCTGGTACTACCTCCGCTACATCGACCCGCACAACGACAAGCAGCTCGTCGACCCGGAGAAGGAGCGCTACTGGATGCCGGTCGACCTGTACGTGGGCGGCGCAGAGCACGCCGTGCTCCACCTGCTCTACGCCCGCTTCTGGCACAAGGTCCTCTACGACGCCGGCATCGTCTCGACCCCCGAGCCGTTCGGCAAGCTCTACAACCAGGGCATGATCCTGGCGTACAGCTACCGCGACGCCAACGGCCGCTACTACGCGCCCGAGCAGGTCGAGCACCGCGACGGCAAGGCCGTCGTCCGGGGCACCTCGATCGCGCTCGAGGAGCAGGTCGAGAAGATGTCCAAGTCCAAGCTCAACGTCGTCAACCCGGACGACGTCATCAACGAGTTCGGCGCGGACTCCCTGCGCCTCTACGAGATGTACATGGGCCCGCTCGACCAGGTGAAGCCCTGGCAGACCGACGGCGTCCGCGGCATGCACCGCTTCCTCTCCCGCGCCTACCGCCTGTTCACCAGCGACGAAGGCGGCCTGAGCACCCGCATCACGGACGTCGAGCCCACCCGCGAGCAGCTGCGCCTCGCCCACGAGACGACGCGGCGGGTCACCGAAGACATCGAGGCGATGCGCTTCAACACCGCGATCGCCGCGATGATCGAGCTCGTCAACGCCCTCTACAAGTTCCCCGAGGTGCCCCGCACCATCGCGGACCGCTTCGCCCGCCTGCTGGGCCCCTTCGCGCCCCACCTCGCGGAGGAGCTCTGGAACCTCCTGGGCAACGACGAGTCGATCGCCCACACCACGTGGCCCGAGGTCGACCCGGCGCTGCTGGTCGCCGACACCATCACCGTCGCCGTCCAGGTCCTGGGCAAGACCCGCGGCTCCGTCGAGGTCCCCGCGGGCGCCACGGAGGACGAGATCCTCGCCGTCGCCACGGCGAACGAGAACGTCGCCCGCCACCTCGAGGGCAAGACCATCGTCAAGCGCATCTACGTGCCGGGCAAGATCCTGAACCTCATAGTGAAGTGACCGCCTCGGCGCGCGTCGCGCGCCGACACCGGCGACCCACTACCGGCGACCCACTACCGGCGACCCACTACCGGCGACCCAAGGCCGGCGACCCAGACCGGAGCCCCTCACCGATGATCGCCGTCATCCTCGCTGCCGGGCTCGGCACCCGCATGCGGTCCGAGCTCCCCAAGGTCATGCACCCGGTGGCTGACCGCCCGATGATCGACCACGTCGTGCAGCTCGCGCTGGACGCCGGCGCGACGACCGTCGCCGTCGTCGTCGGATACCGCCGTGAGCTCGTCGAGGAGCACCTGCGCCGCACGTTCCCCGGAGCGCCGCTGCGCTTCTGTGTCCAGGAGCAGATGCGGGGCACCGGCGACGCCGTCCGCAGCTCCCGGCAGGCCTGGGCCACCGGCGACGACCGCGTGCTCGTGCTGTGCGGCGACGTGCCCAACGTCCCGGCTCAGCTCGTCGCCCAGCTGCTCGACCAGCATGTGGCTGGCGGACACCCCGCCAGCCTCGTGACCGCCATCGCCCCGCCGGGGACCGCCTACGGCCGCATCGTGCGCGCGCCCGACGGCGCCGTCCGGGCCATCGTCGAGTGGAAGGACGCCACGGACGAGCAGCGCGAGATCCGCGAAATCAACACCGGCCTCTACGTCTTCGAGGCCGCCTTCCTGCGCGACCACATCGACGGGCTCGACACGAACAACGCCCAGGGCGAGCTCTACCTCACGGACCTGATCGCCGTCGCCGCCGCAGCCCCGGCCGGCTGCGGCTGCCTCGTCGCGCCGGATATCACCGCCCTCGACGGCGTGAACACCCCGGACGACCTCAAGCGCGCGGACGCCGTCGCTCGGCAGCGGGCTACGGCGACCGCGTAGTCCCTGCGTCAGCTGCCGTATCTGTGGCGTCTGCGACCCGCTCGGCGTCTGCGGTGTCAGCGGCGACCTCTGCGGATCGCGCGGCCTCACCCGCCCCCTCCGGGGTGATCAGCGCGCGCAGCGCCTGCTCCAGCAGGCCCATCGGCGCGGTGAACGGCTCGACCAGCGTGTGACGGCGCCCGGACCGCGCGAGCAGCACCAGCGCCCGCACCGGCGTCGAGCCGATCGCCAGCAGCTCCTCTGCCCGCTCGACGCCCACGAGCTCCCCGGCGGCCAGCGACGCCCGGGCGCCTGCCCGCGTCGTCAGCTCCAGCCGGCCGCCCTCGCAGCGCACCTGCGCCACGCGGCGCGCCATGCGCAGCAGCTGCCAGAGCAGCCACGCCGCGCCGCCCAGCGCCAGGGCAAGCGACACCACGGACTCGACCAGCGACGGCGACGACCACGCGATCCCCGCTCCCGCCAGCAGCAGGAAGGCCGCCAGCCCCGCCCACAGCAGCCCCTCGACCCACAGCGGCAGCCACTGCACTCGGCGCACCGCCCATGACGACGACGCGAACAGCGCCACCGCGCGCTCGCTGCGAGCCCGCTGCGCCATCACCAGCCGGCTCGACGCCTGGATCGCCAGCCCGCCACCCAGCAGCAACGCCAGCCCGGCGACCCCGGACCACGCCCCGGCGTCCGTGAGGCCCGCCACCGGCGTGCGCCGCAACGCCAGCTCGAAGAACGCCGCCACCACCAGCACCAGCCCGCACAGCGACGCCAGCCCACCCCACAGGCGCAACCGCCCGGCGCGCCGCGCCTCATGCGGCGACGGCGCGTCCGGATCCCCGCCGCGCGCCCACGCCGCCGGCGAGGCGGCGACGTCCGTCTCCCATGGATGCAGCTCGTTCAACGCTCGCTCCCTGTTCAGGTGAAGGCACCCCAGAGCATGCGGGCGCGCGGCACCATCCGCAAGCGCCCCCAACCCCCACCCGCGCTTGACGGCCTGCGCCCGGGCCCTGCCAGCGCGCCCGGATCCGGCCATCAGGCCTGCCAGGGACACCGCCGACGGCTGCCTGCGCTCCACGCCGCTTCCCTTCAGCCACCCACCGGGCTACATCTTGAGCCGTGTCAGCCACACCCGCCGCCCGGCGAGCAGCAGGGCGACCCGAGAGGCAGGGCGACCCGAGAGGCAGGGCGACCCGAGAGGCAGGGCGACCCGAGAGGCAGGGCGACCCGAGAGGCAGGGCGA
>ERZ869909.1270-NODE-1270-length-21070-cov-7.083171_pt1 | contig 21070 bp, 23 predicted proteins | sample MGYA00520892_ERZ869909 | MGnify/ENA primary metagenome ERZ869909 (study PRJEB32215, sample SAMEA104723947) | bioreactor metagenome | biome: bioreactor; feature: anaerobic bioreactor; material: water | place: China | collected 2015-03-12 ... | reverse complement strand
CCCCAGAGACGGCGGCGGCCCTTCGGGCCGCGCCGGTCAGGAGCCCGCAGGCGGGCGAAGAGCGGCCTTGTTTCAGTTACATAGGCCGCAAGAGCCCCGCCGATCACCGGAATCGGGGTCTGCTCCGGCTCAGTGCAAAATCCTACGTTAAGAAATATTTTTCCCTGACGCTGGCACCCTTTGCGGAATTTACATTGAGACACGAGCTGAGATGCACGAGTTCGCTATCTGAGAGCCTATTTTACATCCGTTTTACAAACCTGCGTTTGTGAAAGCCGCCATTCGCTGCGCAGCGAATGAAATCACACAGTGCGGGACAAAGCGGACGGTCGCGTTGGCGTCGACCACTATTCCATCATTCTCAGCAGCGAGTCGGTCACCATCGCCTTGACCTCCGGCGACAGCGGTCGTCCGCCCATGGCCCGGTGAGCCCAAAGCCCGTCAGCTGCAATCCGCGCCAAGAAGTTTGCTCGGCCCACAGGATCATCCACCTGCGGAGCCGGTGGTGCCCAATGATCCATCACTTCTGACCACACCTGAGCCAACCGTTCATCCCCGGCGCTTTCCAGCATCATCAGCAGCTCGGCCCGGGTGGCATCCCGGCTGCAGCTTTGCACATAGGCTTTGTAGCGGTCGGCGGGCAGGTCCGGGTCCGGTGTAAGACTGAGCAGTTGCGCCTCCCATTGCCGGGCAAGGTGCTGGTGCGTGGCTAGGATTAGCTCATCACGGGAGGAGAAGTGATAGATGATCCCTCCCCGGGTTATGCCGGTTTCTGCAGCCACAGCGTCGAAGGTGACCGCTGTGACCCCATCCCGCTCGATCAGCCGCACCACCCCATCGAGGATCTTGTCACGGTTGCTCTCTCTCATCGTGATCTCCTCAATGCGGATAGTGCGAAGACTGCGAACCCGGTCCATAGGACCGCAGTAATACGCCGGTGAACAGCGCACCAAGCGCAATGACACCCGCGACGACATACATCACCATCAGGAAAGCGCGGTCAAACGCCGTTGACGCGGCCTGTTTTAGCGCAATGCCATCGGCGCCCATCTCATCGGCAATCGACAAAGCATTGGGCAGGCTGTCGCGCGCCGCCGCAGCGATGCCCCCAGGCAAAACAACGCCCAGAGAATAGACCGCCGCCATCAGGCTGCCCAAAAGGGCAACGGCAATCAGACTGCCGAACTCAAAGGAAACCTCCTCGACCGAGGCTGCCATCCCGGCGTTTTTCACCGGCGCATTGCCGACGATGGCAGTGGAGGCCACCGACATGGCCGCCCCGACCCCAGCACCCGCAAGCACCGATCCGGCGATCAGCCAACCGATGCCGTGGCTGATCCCCAAGGTTGCGATCAGGACACCGACCGTCGCTACCGCCAGCCCGCCCGCGATTAGGATGCGCAGCCCGATCCGGTGCAGGAAGGCACCACCAAGCATTGCGGTCGGCAGCGACCCGATGGCTGCCAACGAAACAAGGATGCCCGCCTGCATGGGCGTGAAGCCGGCGACCAGCTGGAAGCGCTGCGTGGTTGCCAGTTGCAGCCCGGCGAAGGCGAACATGGCAAAGGCCGCAGCCAGAGTGCCCGCAAGGAAGGCCGGGTTGCGAAACAAGGCAAAGTTCAGGAGCGGGTCCGCCAGCCGGGATTGCCGACGCGTGAACAGGAGCGTTGCGATCAGGCCGATGGCTGCTGCGGCGGCGGGGACTGCCCAGGATTGCCCGGCATGAGCGGTTTCCTTGATGGCGATCACCAGCGCCGCTAGGGAAACCAACGCCAGCACGGATGAGACAAAATCCCAGTGCCGCGACCTGTCGGGAGCAACCCTCGGTGCCACAATCAGCGTCGAGATGAACGCGAGGGCCACCACCGGCACGTTCACCAGGAACACCGATCCCCACCAGAAATGGGACAGCAGGAAGCCCGAGATGATTGGCCCGAGTGCGACGCCGATCACCGAGATCGAGCCCCAGATCGCGATGGCGAAATTGCGCTCTTTCTCATCGGTGAAGCTGACCCGCAGTAGGGCAAGCGTGGCGGGCATCATTGCGGCGGCACCGACCGCAAGGAAGGCCCGGGCCGCGATGAGGACATTGGCCGTTGGCGCGAATGCCGCGACCAGCGAGGCGATGCCGAACAGGACCAGCCCGATCAGAAACATTAGACGATGCCCGACGCGGTCACCGAGCGTGCCCGCCCCAAGAAGCAACCCCGCCATGACAAGAGGATAGGCGTTGATGATCCACAGACCCTGGGTCTGGCTCGCGCCCAGTTCCCGGGTCAGGGTCGGCAGGGCGGTATAGAGGATGGAGTTGTCCAGCGTGATCAGCAGCAGACCAGCCGCCACAGTCACCAGAACCGCCCAACGGTTGCGGGGGGATACAGTCATTTTCAATGCACCTTGGCTAACACTTAACTATACTATCATGTTTGTATAGTTTTGCTAGACTGATTTTGTTTGTGTCAACCGGCGGGCTGTGCTGCAGCATCACACCAATCTAGGCGTCTGCTTTGGGCTCTGAACTGCCGTTCAGTGCATCGAGAAGGAACGACCGGTTTTGCTTAACGTAGGATTTAGCACTGAGCCGGAGCAGACCCCAAGAAGACCGAAACCAAAGCGCCGGCATTGATCGCCTGGCATGTCCGCGAAGCCAAAGGGGGCAAAGCCTTCTGGACCCGGATCGGGGCGGCCTGGCAGCACCAGAACGGCGACGGCCACACCCTTCAGCTCGATCTCTACCCGATGGACGGGCGCGTTGTCCTGCTCCCGCCGAAGGCCGATGAAGCGGCAGAAGGCGGTGCAGCATGACCCGCACCTTCACGCGCCACTACGAGCATCATGAAATCGTCTGGAACGGCATCAAGCTCGCCGTTTCCTACGAGCCCCGCTGGCTTAGTCTGGCCGATGACTACGGCCTCGACACGGCCCACATCGAAATCGAGGCCATCACGCCGGAGCGCGCGCCGCTCCCGATCACCGAGACCGGCTATCGCTCGCACTTCACGACGGCCTCAGCCGTCGCCGCCATGGGCGGGCCGGTGGCCCTCGTGCTCACCTGGCTCGATCAGGAAGCGGCCTCGCCTGTCTGGAAACAGCAAGCGGCCGCCGCGCGCCAGCTCACCCTCTTTTAGGGGGTGAGTCCGCGCCGGTGCCGCCGCCGATCAGAAAAGCCTTGAGCGCGGCGGCAACAGCGGCCTGATCCCGCAGCTCGCATTCCCATACCGTTGCCACGTCCCAACCGGTTTCTCTCAGGAGCTGCACCGCCGCCAGATCGCGCGCGACGTTCCGAGCCAGCTTCGGCTCCCAATAGGAATTATTTGAACGCGGCGTATGCGCCCGCCCGCAAGCAGCGTCAGGGTGTTGATGCCAGAAACAGCCGTGAACAAAGATAACCTTGCGGCGCGACGGGAACACGAGATCAGGCTTACCAGGCAAATCGGCCCGATGAAGCCTGTAGCGGAAACCCATGCCGTGCACCAGGCGCCGGACCAGCAGCTCCGGTTTCATACCGGTGCTCTTGATCTGCCGCATATTGGCGGAGCGCTGATCTGAGGTGAGGCGATCCACTCCCGATCCCTTTCACGCCCTCTGGCCGCTAAAGCTCCGCCTCGTCATCATGATCTTCTAAGCCTTCAGGGATTTCACCCGCGGCGATCAGGTCCGAAAGCTTCACCGCGCCCCGGACCAACGAGCTTTTGATCTGGGCGGTGAACGCGTCGCGCTGAGGCGGTTCTTTATAGAGGATCGCGTTCTGCAAGTTGGTGTGACTGGTGCCTTCGACCGTCACCAAGCGGGGCCGGTACTCGCCCGGTCGCGTAGGGTCATGTTCGAGGCGGTAGGTCATGAAGATGATATTGACGGTCGGGTCGTTCTTGACGTCGTTGGTTTTCATGAAAGCGGCGCGGCCGTGGATATACCGGTAGACCTGCTCCGGGATGACGGCGACGATCTTCGATTTCCAATGGTGATGGAAATAGCCCTTGCGGATGAGCTGCGTGACGTAGCGCTTGTAGACGTTATCCCAATTGAATCCGTAGGTCGGACGGGCCGCCAAGTCCTGCGCAGCGCGCAGCGCTTGGTACGCCTGAAAAGCGGAGCCTGTAATGTCGATGGCTTGCAGCTCGACCGATAGGAACTGTTCGATCTCGTTGTCAGCCTTCACATCGGCAATGACGAAATCGACGTTTCCAAAGCCCGTCATTTTGACCTCGCGGGCAATCTGCGGGTTCGCAGGAGCTGCGCCAGGCCAGCAATGCTGAATCACTTCGGTCAGGAAATCGACCGCGTAAAAGCGTTTCGGGCAGACGAAGATGAGATCTTCGTCGGGATTGGTGGCCGGGCCGTTCTTCCAGAGAGTGCAAACAGGGTAGGGCTCATCCGGGAGCTGGGTGCTGCGCTTGGGACAGCGCGACCGGATAAAGGGGCACTCGAAGTTGCTCACGGCAGGATCAGCACCCTTCAGCGCTTTCTTCCCCAGCACCTCGCCGATGATTTCTTCAGGATTAAACGGCAACAGCAATCTCCCCGCTCACAGCACGGCCCCGCTTCTTGGGCGTTACCGTCATCGTGTCTGCGAGCAGGAGGCTTTCCGCAACCCTTTTGCCAAGAAGCGGCGGGACCGCGTTGCCGACCTGAACATACTGTTCGGTCCGGCTGCCTTGGAACGTGAAGAAGTCCGGGAAAGATTGCAGGCGCGCCGCTTCGCGCACCGTCAACGCGCGATCCTGGACCGGATGGATGAATGCGCCCCAATGCACGTCACACTTTGTCAGGATCGTGCAGGCCAGGTCCGTTTTTCGCGGCCGTCCGTAACGCTTGGTGTGGTCGCTGCGCTTGGCCTTCAGCATTCCGGCGGGCAACAGCTCGCGCGGAATGTCCCGCCACGAGCCGCCAGGCGGGATGTGGCGCATGCGATCTTCGTTGATCTGTGACAGGCGCGGCGCTGTGTGATTCTGCACAACGGTGCAATCGCCGCGCAGGAGTGCCTGATAGCCGTTCTGCGGTTGCTTCGCGTAGCCGCGCGGCTCCGGCTTGTCACCGTTCGCCAGCTTCGGCAGATCAGAAATCGCATCCCAAACAGTGACGAAGGGCAGCAATCCTGGCCCGTGCGTCGGCTCTGGAAAGAGGATCGGCGCATCCGTGCGCGTGGCGATGAAGAAGACGCGCCGCCGTTCCTGCGGAACGCCGAACTCTTCGGCCTTCAAAACTTTCATCTCGACACGATAGCCGAGGCTCTCCATGCCGCTGAAAATCTCATCGACGATCTTGCCGCCCGCAATGGACGTAATACCCGTGACGTTCTCCATCACCAGCCAGCGCGGCTGGATGCCTTTGACGATGCGAAGGTATTCACGGAAGAGCCCGGCGCGCGGATCGGAGTCTCCGCGCTGGTGGTTATAGACGGAATACCCTTGGCAAGGCGGCCCGCCGACGATCACATCAATCTCGCCGCGCTTTTTTCCGGCGGCCTTTAGGAGCTGCTGAGGCGTTACGTCCTGAATTGGCCCGCCGATAAAAGTCGCTTCGGGGTGCGTTTTGGCGAACGTCGCGCCAGCCTGATCGTCAAAATCCTGACCGGCCAGGACGTGAAACCCGGCTTGGCGGAAGCCCTCTGAGAGCCCCCCTGCCCCGCAGAACAGGTCAATGACGGTCATGTTGTGGCGCATCTTCATCGGGCCTCCCTCTGCCGCAGCCGTGCCAGCGGAAGCGGCAACTGTGCTTCATCTTTTTGAGCGCGTTCCAGCATTTCGCTGATCGCCTGCCGGCCGAGCCACGCTTTCGAGACCTTCAGGCGCGCAGCCAGTTGATCTAAAGCGGCGTGCTCGTCCTCTGCTAAGTTCACAGTGACTCGGCTTTTCGACGTCATATCGTGATTCATCCTGCTGCATGGTGCAGCACCTTGCATCACTATGCCTTCGGACCCTTGGCGCGTCAAACAGAAAGCGGCTCAAATGTTCACATTATGTTCCAATCGCCGCAAGGTCTAAGTGTCTGCGCGGTTCTCTCACAAACGGTCGTTTCTGAGAAAGCGCTCACACGGCGCGGCCTAAGAGCCCCTGATAGCCCGCGCAGGCTCTCAAAACTGTCTCTTGAAACAGCGCTCGCAAAACTGGCACAGTGGGGTGAGTTTTGAGAGGTTCCTATGCTCATCGGCTACGCCCGCGTTTCCACCCAGGATCAGAACCCGACCTTGCAGCTCGACGCACTGACGGCGGCAGGCTGCGAGCGCGTCTTCACGGAGAGAGCATCTGGTGCGCAGCGCGACCGGCCCGAGCTGGCCGCTGCGATCTCATACATGCGCGCGGGCGACAGTCTGGTTGTCTGGAAGCTCGACCGGCTTGCGCGCTCCCTGCCCCAGCTCATCGAAACCGTCGCGCATCTGGAAGCGCAAGGGATTGGATTCCGCTCACTCACCGAAGCCGTCGATACGACGAGCGCAGGCGGCAAGCTCATCTTTCACATCTTCGGCGCTCTTGCCGAGTTTGAGCGATCCGTGATCCGCGAGCGCACCCAAGCGGGCCTTAAGGCCGCCCGCGACCGAGGCCGGAAGGGTGGCAGGCCCCCTGCCCTCTCTCCGGCAGACCTGGCCGCTGCGAGAGCCCTGCTCAGTGATCCGGAGATCACGGTTGCGGAAGTGGCGAAACGCCTTCAGGTGTCGCCCGCCACCCTCTATCGGGCGTTGCCAGGGGGCCGCAGCGCAGCGGCAAACTAGTGCTGATCAAGCCAGCGACGCAAATGTTCGACCCGATAAACCAGAAGCGTCTTTGTTTTGTCATCCCAACGGCGAGCTATTCCCGTGATCACGGCATCCTCCGGGCTCCACTCTTGCCCTGCCGCCCAGGTCTCCAAAAAGCGCGTGTTCCACACAAGCGATCCGCTGAATCCGTGCGGATCATCATACTTGATGGAAGCACGGGCAGCGGCGCTGGTAGATTGTGTAACTTGGGTTTTTTCGGGCTCCCAAAAAATCTCGAATTGTTCCGCGTCCCCGCTGCCTTCTTTCTCCTGTGAGCAATAGCCTGAGGCATTGGCCTCGTGCACGCCGAAGCCATACCGAGCATTCTCATCCGCAAATCCGCGGAAGAAGAGAAGCTCAGCTCTTTGGCATACCCCATGTTTGGCGGCGAACCTTGCATATGGAATCATCGCTGCGCTGTGTTGGGTTGCGTGCCAGGCTGCGTCACCTATTTCGGCGAAGGCAACGTCAACAGGGTGTGCCGTAGCCGTCCAATCGCCCCGAACCGGAAACACGTCATCTGAGCCGTGATAGCGATGGTCCAACGGACCTTTGGCAGAAACATGCTCGCAGGAGAGCAAGAGCCGCTTACCATTCCTTTCGACGTATGATCCGCTTCCGATCAGCCGGACCCTTTCCGGTGTCTGCTTAGAAAGCGGCGTCACGAAGGGCCTCGTATATGCCCGCATAGCGTCGGTAACGTGCTCTTTTGCCCTTTCCCAATCTTCCGGAGTCATTGTGCACAAGTGCACGCCTGCACAATCATGGACGCCCCCGCTTCTCAAACCAGCTCTGGCAGAACTTCACAAAGTGGCGCTCCGGATGCTTCGGCACGATCTCGTTCTCACCGAGCCATGAACGCCATTCCTGCTCCAGATAGTGAATATCCCAACCAGGTGCGGCGTTGCGGGCATCGCCGAACACGTCGGCATCGAGCCGCCCCGTCCAAGGCTCGACCGGCGCAAGCGCCGCCTTCATCGTGCCCCGGTTCTGGAACGTGACCATGCCCTCCTTCTCGTCGAAGGTGACAAGGTAGTCCGGCAGGTGATCGGTGGCCGCCAGCTCGCGCACGGAGCGCCGGAACTCCTTCTCCGAGGACTTCGAGCCCGATTTCTTGAGCAGGACTTCGAGCGAGACCTTCCAGGAAGCCTGCTGGCCGCAATGCTTACGCGCCAGCTCGTAAATCCGCCGCTCTATGGGCCGCCGCAGCCGGAAATAATCCCGATGCAGCGTCAGCACTTCATTGTGCCGGATCGCGTTGAACACCCAATCCGAGAGGGTGATTTCGCAGGAGATCAGGCGGCCATCGAGACCATGCTTGCGCCGGATGGATGAAGCGTCGATCAGGCCGAACGTGTCGGTCTGTTCTTCATCGCCCGTGCGAATGTTGGTCGAGATCGTCGTGCCGCGAATGCGCTCGATAGCGTCTTGCAGCGCCTCGTAGTCCTTCCCTGCCGTGCCCCGGTTCGTGAAGATCAGCAAGTCGCGGCTGTTGATGCGCACCCGCTTGGAGACAGGCTCGTTGTTCTTCAGCTTCGCCATGATCTGCGAAATGCAGTAGATCAGAATATCCTTGTCGTAGATCGTGGCGAGCCCTTTGACGCTCGGCGTCACCTGAAGCCACTGACCATTGTGCTCATAGCGCCGAATGCTTGTCTCCGGCTTCTTCGAGAGCGAGTAGAACGGATGCTCCATTTGCGGCATCACGTCCTTGAGCACGGCGTCAGCCACGTCGCAGATGAACAGATCATACTGCGGATGACGCTCAGGGATCAGCGCGAGCTGTGGATTCGGGGTTTCAGACACCATGGCCCATATTCGGGGTTTCACCCACCGAAGGCAAGAGCTTTCGGGGTTTCACCCACCCTCCGCCGGAAGCGCCCTGTCGGGAACTGGCTTCGGGGGATCAGCCACGCCGATCAGGAGCCCTTTTCGGGGTTTTACCCACCATCCGAAGGATTCGGGGTTTCAGACACCAAGATTCGGGGTTTCGCACACCTAGATTCGGGGTTTTACCCACCAGTTATGAACAAAGAGGCCGAAAACGAGCCGCGAGATCAGTGACTTAGGAGCGTTCCAGAATCCCTTAACACTGAATCTAACACCTATTTAACACCCTCTCTTGCAGCGCTGCCTGTGGATAACTCTGCTTTGAAGCCGTGCGAGCCCGCAGAAGCCGGTGCATGCTCAGAAGAGAAGAAGGGCTTGGCAAAGGGACACAAACGGCCTGGCCAGCGCCCTACTTACGAAGGAAGCGCGAGCCGACAATCGCCGCACGGGCACTCTCATCGCTCCACGGCAGGCGATCAACCCTCCCCTGCCCTATCTTCTCGCGTCGTCTCCTGATCGGCAGGCCAACTTCCAGCGGTGCAATCGGATGCCACCAGCGCGGCAGTGGCGTCACGATGCAGGCCGCCACCTGGATATGAACCCAGCCGTAGCGGTCGATCTTCGAGATTTGGCCCGTGATGATCCGATGCCCGATCATTGTCGGCGGCTTCTTTGACTTGCGCGGCTGAGGCTTCCAGATCGGCTCGCGCCAGCGGATCACGTCAGCGACGATGAACTCAGTCCCGCATTTCAGCCATTCCAAGAGCCCTCCCCTCCGACTGTGCCATTGTGCACAAGTGCACGTCTGCACGGAATCCTTGACGAGCACCCCTCTCTCTTGATATTGATCCTAATTGCAATTGTGCACAAGTGCAGGATTGCAGTTTCGCAGGGGTGCACATGAAAACAATCGCCATAGCTATGCAAAAAGGCGGGGTCGGAAAGTCCACCTTGACCCGATCTATCGCCGTCGCGGCTTCAAAAGCCGGGATGAACGTCCTTACACTCGATATGGACGCCCAGCAGTCCACGACACAATGGGCGGACCGGCGCGGAGACCAGCTCCCCCTTGTCCGCTTCGTCACCGAAATCGAGCTTCCGAAGGTGCTCAAACAGGCCGCCGAGGCGGGCTGCGATCTCGTTGTCATCGACACACCACCCGCGCGCAGCACAGAAGCGCCCGCCGCCGTCGAATACGCCGACCTCGTGCTCGTACCCTGTACGCCTGACATAGAAGCCTACGAACAGCTTCCCCGCACCGAACGCCTGGCACGAACGACCGGCAAGCCCGCCGCCGCCGTGCTCACCATGGCGCAGCCCAACAGCCGGAGCGAAGAAGAAATCGCCCGCACGATCTTCGCGGAACTCAAACTTCCGATGGTTCCGGCGATCCTGCACCGCTTCAAGGTGCATCGGGACGCCAGCAGGGACGGCCAAACAGCGCAGGAGCTGGAGCCCGACAGTAAGGCCGCCCAGGAAATCCAAGCCCTTTGGGATTGGGTTCGTGCAGAGTTGCAAATGGGCACAAGTGCACCTGTGCACAAAAAGATGAGAGCGAAAGGGTAGGGCCATGGCCAGAAAAGCGACCGCAGAAACCTTTCTGAAGAAGATGAACCTCGCAAGCGAGCCCGAAGCGCCCGCCGCGAAGGCAGAGACACCGGCAGCGCTCGCGCAGACGGCCAAGAACAAGAAACCCGCAGGGCGCACCGGCCTCAAGCACATTGGCGGCTACTTTGACCGCGAGACCGTCGAGCAGGTGGCTGTGCTGCGGGCGCGTCTCGACCTTGATAACTCCCAGCTTATCAAGCGCGCCATCGAAGAGCTTTACAGCCGCGAGCTAGCCGCCCGCAAATTCGGCGACCGCTAAAATCCTGCAACTGTGCACCACTGCACGTGTGCACAAACGTGAGACCTGCCATGCCGAACGGGATTCCGCCTGACGACGAGGACAGCGCCGCGCTTGCGGCATGGGAAAGAGGGCAGGGGGATGCAGACGATACGCCCAACCATCCCAAACAAGCCTGCCTACGCGCGCTCTTCGACGTGCTGCCCGACGTGCGGACGCTTCAGGCGGTGCTCGACGCCGCCATGAACGACGGCCGCCCGCCAGAGCGGCTTGCCATCGAAGCCGAACCGGCCATGCTCGACCTTCTTCGCCACATCGAGCGCCTCGACGCGGCCGCCGCTGGCCGCGCACCCGTGCCGGTCGAGCGGATCGTGAGCCTGATCGTCAGCAATCACCTTCAGAGCCTCCTGCACCAGCTCGTGGCCGATCCAACGAGCCATCCGCATTATGCCAAAGCATGGAACGCTCTTTGCGCCGCTGAAGGCGTTCCCGACCTGGCCGTACCCGAAGGTACAGCCGCAGAAGGGCCGCAGAAGGCCGAGGAAGGGCCTTTCTGATGCTTCAGGCTACACGACCCCGCCTTCATGCGTTCGTCGTGTTCCTTGGGCTTCTCCTGGCGTTTATGGCCCCCGCTGCCGCCCAGCAGCTTTCTCAGGCCCAAACCGTGGAGCTGGAGCAGGATGCGGACCGGCTCGCCGACCTGATGGTTGAATACCGCAACCTGTTCCTGGGGCAGAACACTACGCTCACGGAACCCGAACGGCGCGCACGAAACGGCGAGATCACCCGAGACATGGACGCGCTGCGCGCCAAATGGCGCGCGCGGTCGCAAGCGCTTGAAGCCCGGCTCACCCAACGAGCGGAGGAACTTGCCGCGCCCCGCCATCTGGCGGAGCGGGAGAGATACGCCCGAGAGGCCCCCGTGCCGCCAGAGCCGAGCCAGTGGGATCAAACCCTTGAAGCGGCGGCCGAGATCGCGGGCCGCCTGTGGTTCACCTTCGGAGGCTTCATCCAGCTCGTCCTGACCATTGCCGTTCTCGCGCCCGTGGTGTGGCTTCTATGGTGGCTATCGCGGCTTTTTCGCACCGACGATCAGGCCAAGGAGCTGCCGCCGCTCTCGGGCAACTACGGCACGGCCAGCTATGCCGACGTGCGGTCGCAGATGCCGCATTTCATCTACGCCGTGCAGGGCGTGTTTTTCGGCAAGAGCAGTGCGCCCGAGCTGGATCAGATACCGCTTGCCGAGCAGCGCGGCGCGCCGGTTCTCTCGACACCCGAGCATCACACCTTGATCGTCGCGCGCACCAGGACAGGGAAGGGGACGCGCGTCATCGTCCCGACCCTGCTGCGCTATGCGGGCTCTGCCATCGTCATCGACCCGAAAGGGGAAAACGCGGCGATCACCGCCCGCGTCCGCTTTGGGATGCTGAACAAGGAAGTGCATGTCATCAACCCGTGGGGCGAGCTGGCCACGACCTTCAAGGCGCGCGGATTGCCGCCCGCCACCTTTAACCCGCTTGACGTTCTCGACAGGAACGACCCGAACGCCGTCGCCGTGGCGCAAAGCCTTGCGGGAGCGATTTGCCCGTCAAGCCCCGGAGACAAGGACCGCTACTGGCAGGGCAGTGCCGCGAATGTGCTGACCGCCGTGCTCCTTTGGATCGCCGATCAGCCAGACGAACAGAAAACGCTCGCCCGCGCCCGCGAGATCGTCAGCCTCAGCCGCAAGGATTTCACCGACAGGTTTCTCGTGCCCATGGCCGCATCGAGCGCCTTCGGCGGCGCGATCCGCGAAATGGTCAGTCCCTATCTCGACCTCGCGCAGGAGACCTACAGCGGTATCATGGCGAACTTGTCTGAGAACACGAAGTTTCTCTCCGACCCGCAGGTGAAGGCCGCGACGGCCACGTCATCCTTCGACATGGCCGACCTGATCCGCGATCCTGTGACGGTCTATCTGGTCATCCCACCCGACCGCATCGACACGCAGCGCACCTGGCTCCGGCTGATGACGGCAGCGGCCATGCACACCTTCAAGCGCTATCCCTTGGACGGACGTCCGCCGCACCGCTGCATGATCCTGATGGACGAGTTTCCGGCTTTGGGCCGGATCGAGGACATGCCGCGCGACATCGCCACCATGTCGGGCTACGGGATCGACTTCACGCTGATCGTGCAGGGGATCGACCAGCTCAAAGATCACTACGGGGCCGCCGCCGGAACGATCCTCTCCAACTGCGCCTACAAGTGGTTCTGCAACGTCAGCGACCTTGAATCGGCGAAGTATCTCTCCGACACGCTCGGCAAGGCGACCGTGCGCACGGTCGGGAAGGGCGAGTCCCACAACGAGGGGCCAGGCGGCGCAGGCAAGGGCGAGAGCATCAATTACGGCGAGACCGGCAGGCCGCTTCTCATGCCCGACGAGGTGCTGGCCCTTGGCCGCGAGGTGGCGATTGTTCTCAACCCCGACGGCCGCCCGCACTATCTCCGGCCCGTCGATTACTGGCGCATCCCCGAAGCCTTCGCCTCGCTCATGACCAGCTATCGAAAGCTCTATTGGGAGCCGCCGCTAGCTTGGGACGAAAACCCGTACTTTGCCCGAAGAGGGGAGGGGGGTGACGAGCGCAAGCAGGCCGCGCCCCCCAGCGGCAAGATGAGCCGCGAGGAAGCCCTGGCCATCCTTGGCCTCGCAGAAGGGGCGAGCGCTGCCGACATACGCGCTGCCTGGAAGCGGCTCATGCAGAAGGTGCATCCGGACGTCGGCGGCTCCAACCGTCTCGCGCAAATCCTGAGTGAGGCGAGGGACACGCTCGCCGGGAGCGCGACATGAGAGCGGCGGGGCAGGGCGCTCTGTGCTATACTGCGACTCGCACAGCGAAGGGTGACAGCCGCCGCGCCCGACTTCGTGCCCGCAAGCCCCTGACTTGCCGCGAAGTCCCCCACACCCGCACCGTTTGTGCTATCCTAAAGGAGTCGGTTGAGTGGGTGTGCAAGCCATGTGCGGGGGTCCCGCACGCTTGGCAAGGGTGGCGCTTCGCCCTCCCGTTGCATCCCTCCAGACCCAGCGTTGACACCTGGGAACCGTCCGAAGGCTCTGCCTCTCGACACCGCCAGGGTTTCACCCGTGGACCGACCAAAAGGGCCTTCGTGCCCCTTGGAACCCTGACCAAGGCGCTTCGCCCTTGGAACCAGACGAGGGGCTATCGCGCCCCTTCGACCACTCGCCGGGACTTTCGCGTCCCAGCACCCACGACCAGAGCTTTCGCGCTCTGGACGACGAGCAGGCGGCCTTCGAGCCCCTGCACCCTGACGAGGGGTATGCGTCCCCTCGACCACGCGCAGGACACACTGTTCCTGCACCTCAGCCGGGTTTCGCCCCGGTATCGACAATGGAGCGGCCATTGAGCCGGTGAGCAGAAGCGAGGGGGCATATGGCCGGATCGGACAAGCGGCAGCGGGACGCACAGATCAAGTTCAGGTGCACCTCGGAAGAGTTCGCCACCGTGGCCGGTAAGGCCGACAAGGCCGGAATGAGCCTCGCCGCCTTCGCCAGAACCGCAACCGTCGGCGCGGCGGGGCCGCGCTCTCTACGCCGTGTTCCCGCCGACGCCTATGCCCTTCGCCAGGTGCTTGGCCACCTTGGCAAGGTCGGCAGCAACCTCAACCAGATCGCCCGCTATCTGCATACCGGCGGCGATCCGCAGACCGTCTTGCCGGATATTCGGGAAGCGCTCGCCGATCAGGCGCGGCTTCGCGGTCTGATCTATGAGGCGCTTGGCAAGACCCCTGACAATGCCCCGCCGGTCAACCCGCAGCCACCGGCTGCGTCGTCGAAGTTCATCCCGCCCCGAAAAAAGTGACGGGGCGGTCATGATTATCAAAGGGGGCTCCCGCGCCGGACCACAACAGCTCGCCGCCCACCTTCAGCGGACGGATACCAACGAGCAGGTGGCGATCTTGGAGCTGCATTCAGGCGTTGACGATCTCGCCGCCACATTTCGCGACTGGCAGACCCTCGCCGAGGGCACGCGCGGCACGAAGGGGCTCTATCACGTCAACATTGATCCGGACGCCCGCTATACGATGACGCCGGAGCAATGGGCGCAGGCCGTGGACGTACTGGAGCGGGAGCTGGGTTTCGAGGGCCAGCCCCGCGCCGTCGTCCTTCACGAAAAGAAGGGCCGACAGCACATCCATGTCGTTTGGGCGCGCACCGACGCCGACACCATGACCATGCGCACCGACAGCAACAACTATGCCGCTCACGAGCGCGCCAGCCAGGCGCTTGAGCGTGTATTCGGGCATGAGCCCGTGCCCGGCAAACATGCCAAGCGCGACCGCGACCGGCAGCCGGAACCCCCGAAGGCCGCCGTCAGCCATGCCGAATGGCAACAGGCGGAGCGCACCGGCCTCAGCATCGAGGACCGCCGCGCGCAGATCGCCGCGCTACACAGCGCGAGCGACAGCGGCACAGCCTTCAAAACTGCCCTTGAAGAAGCCGGATATGTGCTCGCGCAGGGCGACCGGCGCGACTTCGTGCTGGTCGATCCGGCAGGAGAAACCTTCAGTCTCGGGCGGCAGCTCAAGGGCGTGAAGGCCGCTGAACTGCGGGCCTTCATGGCAGACGTGGACCGCGCGGCGTTGCCCACAGCCGCAGCGGCCGCCGATCAGCAGCGCGACCGCGCCGCCGAGGCGGAACCGCCACCCTCCAAAATGGAGCGCCCGCCGGTCGAAGATTTCGCACCCGTGCCCGAGGTGAAGGAGCCCAAAGCAGAGAATCCCGGCCTCGATCCGCGCGTCGCAGAGGCGCTTGCCGAGAGAGAGCGGGCGGATTCTGCCAAGCTGGCCGAATGGCATGCCGCTGAAATCCGGCGGCTTGATTATGTGCTGAAGCTGGACGACAGCGAGAAGCCCGCCGCGCTCGACCGCCAGCATGCGGCCGAGCGTGACCGGCTCGCGCGTGAACAGCGCACGTCTGCCAAAGGCATTGAAGGCTTCATTGAAGCCATGAAAAACCGTCTGAATCCGGGCCGTGGTGCCGAAAGCATGGAGGTGCGAAAGAAGGAATGGCGCGCTCTTCACGCGCGCCAGGACCGCGAGAAGGCCGATATGGAAGTGCTTCTCGCCCAGAACCGGGCCGAGCAGCTTGACGAGCTGAGGGAACGCCATGCGCAGCAGAGCCGGGAACAGGCCGCACTCTTCGAGCGCGACCGGCAGCGCTATGCCGAAGATGCCGCGCGCGCCGCGCGCTTGCTCCAGCAGATCGAGGCCGACCGCCGCGAAGCCGAAAGGCTCAGGCAGGAGGGGAGGGCGGGCGAACCGCCCCCGAGACAGGCAAAGTAGGCGGCTCGCGTTTCTTGCAACCAGAACCGGGCCGGTCACAGAGGAAAAAGGTTGCCACCGAACAAGAGGACGACGAGCCGGACGATCCGCCCGAGCTGGTGCCCGGCTTCATGCCGATGATCCGCCGCGCGCTCACCCGCTTTCTGCGGCCAAAAAAGCGCAGGCAGATCAAGAACCGGCGCGCCCGTGGACTTCGAGCGCTTCTCGCCCGTCTCGCCTTTCGCTCGAAGTTTCTGGACGCACCGGCTCCGCCGCCTGCGCCGAAACCGGCTCCACCCGAGCCACCGCCAAAGCCGCCGCGCGGCCCACGGCGGCCCTTGCGCGGCCGCTTCAACCGGCCTGCCGGGCCATGATCCCCGAAGGGGCGGGGTTAGAACCCCGGCCCCTTCAGGCGGCGCTTGATGATCGCGCGGTTGATGTTTTCGAGAGAGGCGAGCGCATTGGCGCGGTGCGTTGTAGCCTGTTCCGTGCGCGCGAGTTCGCGGCTGACGGTCAGGAATTTCGAGTTCAGGATGGCAACGGGCTGATCGTCGAGTTCGGCGGCGGTGATGAGGCGCATGGGGCTGTCTCCTGTCTCTGAGGCCGCAACCATCACGGCCTTTCATGCCCCAATGGTCGGCAGCGGGATTGCCGGTGCGCATCCGGAGGACTGAAACAGCGTGGAAGAGCCCTTCAGGGCTTGCGCCCCAAGGGAAGACCGATGCCAGGGTGCAGGATCAAAAGGACGCTGTGGGGCGGCTGTATGACAGAGACCCCGATCTTCGCCTGACAGCACGTCTCCGCCGGAGAGATCAGCTCTTGCTTGCTATCGACGTTTCCGCCGCCATTCCAATGGCGGAATCCGCTCCGCCGCAGGCAGCGACCAAAGCCCGCGCTTGCACCGCCGCGCTTCGCCGGCAGGTGCTCACGGAGCGGCAAGATTGAACAGCCGCTCGATGTCGGCAGCAGCCTTGCTGACGATCTCCTGGCGTCCGAACCTGTTGAAGTGGCATTTGTCCCAGCGGTAGTCGTCGCCAAGCGTGTCCGTATCGAAGCCAAGTTTGATGCGCGGCACGGTATCGGCCACGGCAGCCTGGGCCTTTCGGACCTCGCCGGACTGAGAGGCGCGCTTGGGGCCGATGCAACGTGAAGCCTGGAACATATAGAATTCCGCGTCTGGAGCGGCCTGCATGATCTGGCTGGCGAGCGCGTGAAGGTCGTGTTCGACCTGCTGTGCGCGAGGGCTCGCGAGCCCGTCGCTTTCTCCCTGATGCCAGATGATGAGCGCGGGTGTGAAACGTCGCTGCTTTGCCGCCGAAATCTGGGCTCGAAGGCGATCTAGATACGGCGCGCGCGTGGCAGTCCAATCGGAATAGCGGGTTCCGCCCGCCGCTGCGAGGATGAACATGACAGGGCGATCAAGCCGACGTGCCAGGTCCGCCCCGAGGGGCGGCCATAGGCTGCCCCTGGTTCCTTCGGCCCCAAGCATCGGGTCCTGCGCGACATAGCACTTGCCGTCAAAGAACGTGAAAACCCGCTCGTTTGGGAGGCTAGCCGACAGGTTGCTGTTGTAGTTTCCGGCGTTGGATTGTCCGCCAGCGACAATCAGCAGCGTTTCCCTCGGACTCGGGCAGTCTGCTTCTCTCGCGGTGCTGGTGTCGCTGAATACCGGCTTCGGGGTGTTGCGGGGCATGGAGAGAGCAGCGCGGGCCTCCATCCGCAAAGTGTCAAAGTAGGGCCGGATTTCCTTGAGCTGGCTGCCGACAACAGCGCACAGCAGAACGACGGTAAGCGGAACGACAAACTTCAAACAAGACGGCCCTCCAAAGCCGGATAATGTATCTTATGGGAAATAGCCCCTATGGCCTGATGTGCAGAACCGGCGTGGCCGCTGCGATCTCGACCGCAGGGAAAGGCTTCTTCGGGATCACAGGGATCAGATCGAAGCGCCCCATCTGCAATGACGGGCGCACAAAGCGGATCATTTCCGAGCCGTCGATCAGCGTGACGAGCGATAGCCGACCGATGGCCGAGGCCAGCACGTCGGTTGCGGGCACATAGCAGAACGTCCACCCGCTCATCGTCGATTCGTGATCGGTGCAGACCACACTGACCGTGTTCAGCGGCAGATCGGGGAAAGATGCCATCGGCGGAACCGACGGATTGGGCGGCCGCCGCGTGATGTTCAGCCCATGATCGGCGACGCCGACAATCGGGATGATCGTCACCGGCACAGTGACGCCCGCCTTTGCGAGGACGATTTCAAGCGGCACGTCGAAAGCTTTCGAGACGCCGATAGCGCGCGCAACGCCGATAGGTTGCCTTCCCCGAAGGACACGGCTGAGGCTGGAGGGATCGGTTTCGATCAGCTTGGCGAGTGCGCGGAGGGAAAGAGACTTCTCTTTCATGCGGGCTTTAAACCAGCGCTGATCGACCGTGAATGTAGGTCTGATTTCTGTCATGGCCATGCACAAAGAAATACAGGCCGGACCCGAAGGTCCGGCCTGTATCCCGTTACTTCAATAATGTGGTACTTCTCGCGAAAGACACATTATTAGAAGCGGATGTCAGTACCAATAGCGACCATCGTGAAGTCTTCGCTATTGCCCGTCTCGGAAATTTCGCCGAAGGACAGGGAGCCACGGAAGGTCATGCCGGGGCCGAAGGCGTAGCCGCCACCGACAGTCCAACGCTCGGAGTCGAGATCACCAGCCGTGCCGAACACGTTGGCATCGTCGCTGCGATCCAGATAGGATACGCCAGCATGCCAGGGACCGTTATCCCAAGCAGCGCCGACAACCCAAGTTCTGCTGTCACCCTCCGGACCGGAGATGCCGTTGTTGCTCTTCAGGTAAGAGCCACCAACCGAGAACTGGTTCCAGGCAACATTCGTACCGACGTTCCAGGTTTTCAGCTTCGTGTCAGCCGGGTCTTCGTTCTTGGCATAGCTGTAACCAGCGCCGAAGCTCAGGCCAACGCCTTCAAACTGACCATCCCAACGAGCTGCGATTTCCCAAAGGTTCTTGAAATCCTCAGCGTCGTTATCCGCGCCCATGGCAGCAATGCCGGTCGCACGGCCAGCGGTCGGAGCGTAGGAAGCACCAGCCTGAAAGCCGTTGAATTTCGGCGTCAGGTAGGTCAGGCGGTCGGTGCCAAAGCCCTCTGCAACTTCTACATCAATGGTATCCCCGTTGCTGTCGGTGAGGGTTTGAACGGTGCGGATAGTCGGCCGGTTGCCGAAGTCAGCGTGTTGGTAATCCAGCGGAACGCCACCCAGGCCGGTGAAGTTGGCAGCGTTGAGCGCGCTGATGGTCGAGCGCAGGCCGTCAACGTTGCTGTCAGCAGAAGGAGCAGCAACCTGAAGCAGGTAAGCAGCGCCGTCTTCGTTACCGAAGTTAACGCGGCCCCAGCCGCCGGAGAAATATGCATAGGATTCATTGTTCAGATCGTTGCCTTCGATTTCCATTTCCGTGTGGAAACCAACGGTCAGGCCGTTGTCCAGCGTCGTTTCGCCGGTGAAGTGGATTTCCGTGTTGCGACGGAATTCAAAGTTGTGCTGATCGGTGTCGTTGTCTTGATCGTGATAGACAGCATAGCCAGAGAAATGGCCACCGAGGCCAAGTTTCAGTTCTGCCTGAGCGGGAGCAGCGAGCATTGCCACACCGACGAGGGCGGAACCAGCAAGAAGAATCTTCTTCATTTTGTTTCCTCCAAATGTCCCTGAAATAAAAAGCAGGGTGTTTTTTAATGAAGCCGACCAATCAATAAGTATTGGGCGGCACTTGGAGGTAAAAATACATTCCGGCATTAAAGCAGGTCAACAATGCTGACCTATATGCACCATCAATTGAATTAACAGTTGCAATTAAATCACAAGAATAGGCGTTATTTTTACGTAATAAGGATTTTGATTTACATAGCAATTTTATTGGCGCGTCCGCCTATGTGGCGGATTGGGCTCTATGGCGCTAATTGTGCACAAGTGCACAACGGAGCGCGCCACCGAGCCGCCAGCGCGGTTCCCGCGCAAACCCTGAAGGGTGGCGTCTCAGCCATGCGGTGACGATCCCGCGCGCAATCAACAAGCGGTGCGGGCAGATGCCCGCTGCACCCTCTCCGGCGGCCATGGGCCGCCGCTTTCGTTTGGGGCCTGCGGCCCCCTGGCCGTCAAGACCAAGCCCTGTCGGGCGGAAAACGGGGGCCGTGTTGTCGCTGGCGCTCCTGCCCGCACCACCCCCGTTTTCCGGTCCTGACCGCCGATCCCCCGCTCATTGCCGCGTGGCTAGTCGGTTGCATGCGCAACCCCTAAGCCAAGGAAAAAGGCAATGAAACAAGATGTTTATGAGAGAGTGACCGCCCACATCGTGGCCGATCTGGAAAAGGGCGTCCGCCCTTGGTTCAAGCCGTGGAACGCCGAACACGCCGCAGGCCGGATCACCCGCCCCTTGCGCGCCAATGGTCAGCCCTACCGTGGAATCAACGTCCTGATGCTCTGGGGAGCGGCCAGCGAGCGCGGCTATAGCGCCCCCATCTGGATGACCTTCAAACAGGCGCAGGAGCTGGGCGGCCACGTCCGCAAAGGCGAAAAGGGCAATCTGGTCGTTTACGCCAACACCATCACCAAGACCGAGACCGACGAGAACGGCCAAGAGAGCGAGCGCGATATTCCCTTTATGAAGGGCTACACCGTTTTCAACGTCGAGCAGGTGGAAGGGCTCCCCGCCCATTTCTATGCGCTGGCCGAGCGTCCCGCCGAGACCGTGCAGCGCATCGCGCATGCCGAAGCGTTCTTTGCCGCGACCGGAGCCGATATTCGCCACGGCGGAGACCGCGCATTTTTCAGCCCCGCAGAGGATCGGGTGCAGATGCCCCCCATCGAAGCCTTCCGCGAAGCCGAAGCCTACTATGCCACCCTTGCCCATGAGCTGACCCACTGGACGAAGGGGAAAGGCCGCCTTGAGCGGGATTTCGGCCGCAAGCGGTTTGGAGATTCAGGCTATGCGATGGAGGAACTTGTCGCCGAGCTGGGAGCCGCCTTTCTCTGTGCCGATCTGGCCTTGAGCCCCGAGCCTAGAGACGAACACGCTGCCTATCTCGCGCACTGGCTGGCCGTCCTGAAGGAAGACAAGCGCGCCATCTTCAGCGCCGCCGCCCACGCGCAGCGCGCCGCAGACTATCTCCACGGCCTTCAGCCGCAGGCCGTGGAAGAAAGGCAGGAGGTGGCCGCTTAGCGGCGCAGATCGCCGGAGGGCCTTGCCCTCCGGCGTGGAGCTGCGCGCCAAAGAGAGGCGCAGCCACCACTTCCTATCCCGCCCACCCACCCCAGAGACGGCGGCGGC
>ERZ869909.1268-NODE-1268-length-21088-cov-5.170673_pt1 | contig 21088 bp, 17 predicted proteins | sample MGYA00520892_ERZ869909 | MGnify/ENA primary metagenome ERZ869909 (study PRJEB32215, sample SAMEA104723947) | bioreactor metagenome | biome: bioreactor; feature: anaerobic bioreactor; material: water | place: China | collected 2015-03-12 ... | reverse complement strand
GGCGTTGTTCATCGACTCCCACCCCCTTGATGCCGGATGCGTACTGCATGATTTCGTGTTCGTTGATCTGCTCCCCCTGGAGCACCCCGGTCAGCACCCCCGCACACATCACTGCCACCCGATGCGAGAGGCCGATCAGCTCGGCCATCTCCGAGGAGATCAGGATGACCGAGCAGCCAGCGTCGGTGAGCTCGCGCACGAAGTGGTAGATCTGGTGCTTGGTGCCGACGTCGATGCCGCGGGTCGGCTCGTTGATGATGACGACCTCGGGATCGATGGACATGACCTTGGCCAGCAGCAATTTCTGCTGATTACCACCGGAGAGTTCGGCAGCGGTGAGTGCTTGGGTCCGCAGGCGAATATCGAAGCGTTCGATGGCCTCTTGAAAGGCTTGCTGTTCGCGACGCCGATCGATCAACGGGCGGCAGTAGGCGCGCAGATTGAGCAGTGTCAGATTGGAGCGCAGGCCCATGTTGAGCACCAGGCCCTTGCCCTTGCGATCTTCGGTGAGATAGGCGATACGCTGGCGCACCGCATCGCGCAGGTGACGTAGCGTCACCGGCTGCCCGTTGCGAAGCACCTGGCCTTGGCTGCGGGGGCGCAGCCCCAGTACGGCCTCGATCAGCGCCGTTCGACCAGCCCCCACCACTCCGCCGAAGCCCAGCACCTCGCCACGCCGCAGGGTAAAGCTCGCCTGCTTGACGGCCCCTGGCACGACCATATCGCGCGCTTCCAGCACCACCTCGGCGTCGCTGTCCAGCACGCTGCGCTCGGGGTACATGTCGCTGATTTCACGCCCGACCATCAAGCGCGCCAGCTCCTCCTTGCTACGCCCGGCCATCGGCCCACTGTCAATCAGTCGGCCATCGCGCAGCACCGTGACGCGATCGGCGATCTGCTCGATCTCACGCAACTTGTGGGAGATATACAGAATTGCCACGCCGCGCTGGCGCAGCCGCCTGATCAGCGCGAACAGCACTTCGACTTCATGCTCGGTGAGGGTCGCCGTGGGTTCGTCCATGATCAGCACGCGCACCTCGCGGGTGATCGCCTTGGCGATCTCGACCATCTGCTGATCGGAGGTGCTGAGATCCTTGACCCTGGCGCGCGGATCGACCCGGGTTTCGAGCTCGGCCAGCGCCGTGCGGCAGCGCTCACGCATGGCCCGTTGGTCGAGGAAGGGACCGCGCCGTATTTCACGACCGAGGAAGATGTTCTCCTCGACGGTCAACTGCTCCGCCAGAGCCAACTCCTGATGGATCATCACGACACCGTCGGCCTCCGCTTCTCCACTTGAGCGGTAGTGGCGCGGCTCACCTGATATGGCAACCTCACCCGATGTCGGAGATAGATATCCGGCGAGAATACGCACCAGCGTCGACTTGCCGGCGCCGTTCTCACCCAGCAGCGCATGCACCTCTCCCGCCCTCAGCGTCAGGCCCACATCGAACAGCACCTGATTGCCTCCAAAGGAGCGGGAAATATGCCTTCCCTCGAGTAGCACCTCATTGACCGCGGCCATCATCCCCACCCCGCATCGACCGGAAATTCCTGGCCGGTCAACTGGGCACTGTCATCCGCGGCCAGAAACAGCACTGTCGGTGCCACATGCTCCGGTGTCAGGCACACCTTGAGGCACTGATGATCCTGGATGCGCGCTTCGTCCTCGGGGCTGATCCATTTGTCGAGCTGACGCCGGGTAAGGATGCAGCCGGGCACCACCGTATTGACGCGAATGTTCCTCTCGCCCAGGTCGCGGGCCAGGCTGCGCGTGAGGCCATGAACCGCGGCCTTGGCCGTGACATAGGCGGCAAGACCACCCAGCGCGAGGCGTACGCTGATCGAACCGAAATTGATGATCGAGCCACCGCCAGCCGCCGCCATATGATCGGCTACCGCCTGGATGGAGAAGAACATGGGTCGCAGGTTGAGCGACATGCGCTCATCCCAGTACTCGACGCTCATCTCTCGCCAGTCGTGACGATCATCGTTAGCGGCGTTGTTCACCAGCGTGCGGATTGGCCCCAGCGTCTCGCCAATCTCATGGATCACCGTCTGAAGGGCATGCACATCGCGGATATCACAGTGGCGATAGACCACTGCCCTGCCCGTTTCCACTTCGAGTTCGTGACACAGCGCCTGGCTGGCTTCATCATCGATGTCAACGAAGGCAACCTGGGCACCCTGTCGATGGAAGGCGCGGGTCAGAGCGGCACCAATCCCGCTGCCGCCTCCGGTCACGAAGACGACGCGCCCATCGAGGCTGGGATAGCGCGCAGTTGGGGGTAGCATGAAGGTCACCTTTTGTTGTTATGCAGTGCACGAGGTCGCATTTACTTTAGGTGATAAAATAATATCCCGCATATACCACTTAGGTCGCATGATCCGGGGGCTTTTTGAGTCTGAAAAGCGCTCTTTTCCACACCGAAAGCAGTAGTTGCGATCATTCTCAGGCAAGATGGCCGTATCTTACCGGTGACCTCATCGCCATTTGACTGATATACTTTTTTTATTAAATTAAACGAATCGGCAGCTTGAATGGCCACTCAGATTATTGAAAATAACAAACAAGACAATACGTTAGCCGTAATCGACTCACTACGAACAAAGGGTCCTATGGCTCGGGTTGACCTAGGGCCGATGAACGGCATCAGCTCGGCGACCGTCACATCAATTACCGCGGAATTGCTGAGCCAAGGCCTAATCAGCGAACTCCCCCCAGAGACGATCCGCAGCGGGGGGAGAGGACGACCCAAGACCCTGGTCCAGCTCAACCCGGAAGCCGCCTGCGTCATTTGCGTCAAGGTATCGATCAACGAGATTCAGATCGTGGTGGGGGACTTCACTGGCCAGATCCGCCACAGCGTTCTCCACTCGCTCACCACGCTGACCCTCACACTCGACGAATTATGCGCAATTCTGGAAGAGAAGATCGAAGCGATACGAACCGATGTTATCGGCACCTATCGCCATCTCGCTGGCATCTGCCTGGCCGTGCAGGGAGTGGTTTCGCCCAACAATGGACTCATCATCTGGTCGCCGGCCCTGAGCTTTCGCAATGCCCCCATTTCGGAGCGTCTCGCCACCGTATTCGATTGTCCGGTGCTGCTCGAAAACGATGCCAATTGCATCGCCAAGACCCTGACCAATCACCCCGATTATGCCGCCTACCCCAATCTCATCGTCATCATGCTCGGCTATGGTATCGGCATGTCCGTCTTCATCGACGGCAAGCCCTTTCTCGGCACCAACGGCTCGGCAGCAGAATTCGGCCACACCAAGTACGAACCTGGTGGAGCCTTGTGTGCCTGCGGCCGACGCGGCTGCATCGAAGCCTATGCCAGTGATTACGCGCTGTATCGTGAAGCCCGCGCCATGCTGACCTTGCCGCCAGGAGATAGCGCCCATCCTTCCGATGCACAGATGCAGGCCCTGAACCAGTTGGCCATGGAGGGAGAGCCCATCGCCAGCCAGATCTACCACAAGGCCGGCCGCGCGCTGGGCTATGGCATTGCCAACATACTCGCACTGTTCAACCCCGATCTGGTCTTGATCACCGGCTCCGGTGTGCGTGGCTTCGAAGCCATGCGGGCAGCGATGGAAGAGGCCATTGACGAAGCCCTGGTCAAGGAGCTCATCGGTCCGAGCCGCCTGGCCACATGCCCATGGGATCGGGACATGACCTTCCTCGGCGGCATTGCCATGACACTGCATGCCACCGACCTCCAGACCTTGGCGGGCTGCCAGACAAATGTCTGATCGACCACCGCATGAGCCCCGGCAGGGGCCCCGCTGGCATCAGTGCGAGTGCCTGGGCACCTCGGCGCCACGACAACCGACCAGGAAATCGAAGTCGCAGCCCTCGTCCGCCTGCAGCACGTGCTCGATGTAGAGCTGGCGGTAACCGCCATCGCTGGCGATACGCCGCGAGGCCGCGGTGGGATCACTCTCAGCCAGACGCGCCTCGAGTTCGGTATCGTCGATCTCCAGATGCAGTCGCCCAGACTGACAGTCGAGTTCGATCCAGTCGCCGTCGCGCACGGCGGCTAGCGGGCCGCCGGCGGCCGCTTCCGGCGCCACGTGGAGTACAACGGTGCCGTAGGCGGTTCCACTCATGCGTGCATCCGATATCCGCACCATGTCGGTGACGCCCTGCTCGAGCAGCTTGGCCGGCAGCCCCATGTTGCCGACTTCGGCCATGCCGTGATAACCACGCGGGCCGCAGTTCTTCATCACCAGTATGCTGTCGGCGTCGACCGCCAGGTCGGGAGCATTGATCCGCGCCTTGTAGTCGTCGAAGTCTTCGAATACCACCGCCCGGCCGCGATGCTGCATCAATTCAGGGCTTGCCGCCGAAGGCTTGAGCACTGCCCCGTTGGGTGCCAGATTGCCCCGCAGCACGCATATCCCGCCATCGGCTACCAACGGCTTGTCGATAGGACGAATCACCTCATCGTTGTAGAGCGGCGCATCCTTGACGTTATCCCACAGGCTCTTGCCGTTGACGGTCAGGGCGTCCTTGTGTGGCAGGCGCTCGGCCTCGCCGAGGCGGCGCAGCACCGCCGGCAGCCCACCGGCGTAATAGAACTCCTCCATCAGGAAGCGCCCCGAGGGCTGCAGGTCGACGATGGTGGGCGTACCACGGCCAACACGACTCCAGTCGTCCAGCGCCAGATCGACGCCAATCCGCCCGGCGATCGCCTTGAGGTGGATCACCGCATTGGTCGAGCCACCGATGGCGGCGTTGGTGCGGATGGCGTTCTCGAAGGCTTCGCGGGTGAGTACCTTAGACAACGTGAGATCCTCGTCGACCATCTCGACGATGCGATTACCCGACAGGTGCGCCAGCACGTAGCGGCGTGAGTCCACTGCGGGAATCGCCGCATTGTGCGGCAACGAGGTACCCAGCGACTCGGCCATGCAGGCCATGGTCGAAGCGGTGCCCATGGTGTTGCAGGTACCCGCCGAGCGCGACATTCCAGCCTCGGCGGCCATGAAGTCATGCAGCGATATCTTACCGGCCTTGACCTGCTCGGAGAGCTGCCAGACCACGGTACCGGAGCCGATGTCCTTGCCCTCATGCTTGCCATTGAGCATCGGACCACCGGTCACCACGATCGTCGGGATATCGCAGCTGGCCGCACCCATCAGCAGTGCCGGGGTGGTCTTGTCGCATCCCACCAGCAGCACCACCGCATCCAGTGGATTGCCACGAATGGCCTCCTCGACGTCCATGCTCGCCAGGTTGCGAGTGAACATCGCCGTGGGCCGCAGCAACGACTCCCCATTGGAGAAGACGGGGAACTCCAGCGGGTAGCCACCGGCCTCCAGCACGCCCTGCTTGACGTGGTCGGCGAGCTTGCGGAAGTGGGCATTGCAGGGCGTGAGCTCCGACCAGGTGTTGCAGATACCGATGATCGGCTTGCCCTGGAACTCGTGGTCGGGTATGCCCTGGTTCTTCATCCAGCTGCGGTACATGAAGCCGTTCTTGTCGGCGGTGCCGAACCATTGAGCAGAACGCAACGAACGCTGGCGGTCGGTCATGACAAAGTCTCCAATAACGGGGGGCAGGTTCAGGCACCCGGCTTCGGTCTCGGCGTGGGGAATCCCAGGTCTGGGGCAGTCTGGATCAAGGGGCAGCCGAGACGCTCAGGGCAACTCGAAGCCACGGCCCAGCGAACTGGCGCCGGGCTCGAGTCCCAGGGCATCGGCGGTACCGGCAAGCACCGCCTGGGCGGCCAGGAAGGCTTCCTTCGGACGCCGCATGCGTATGCTTTCCATCACCTGACGATGGCGTTCGAGGCTCTCCTCGGGGTCGCTGGCGTGCTCGTTGGACATGGTCACCAGCAGGTGGATCGATGGCCTGAGGATGTGCGACAGCTGCGCCCAGACGATATTGTGAGTGGCCTTGAAGATCGCCACGTGGAAGGCCACGTCACACTCGCTGTGCAGGCGCCGCTCTTCGGCGCAGCTGGCATTGCGCAGGTTCTGCCCCAGCCCCTCGAAGGCCTCCTCGATGGCGACCAGGTCCCGTGCCGTGGCACGCCGCGCCGCGGTCATCGCCACGTAGGGCTCGACGTCGAGGCGAAAGGCCAGTATCTCGCGCTGGATCTCCGGATTGGGCGCCGCATAGCGGGACATCCACTCGGTCACCTGGGGATCGAGGATATGCCACTCGGCATACTCGCGGACCTTGGAGCCATGACCGGAGATACGCTCGATGATTCCCGCATCGACCAGCTGACGCAGGTCGCTGCGCACCGCCGAGCGGTTGATGGCGAAGCGCTCGCAGAGATCGAGTTCCCGGGGCACGAAATCGCCCGGCTGGTAGCGGCCGGCAAAGATCGCCTCGGCCAGATATTCGGCGATACTGGCGCGGGCCGGTGGCTTGCGTAGAGGTGACGTCACGGTGATGAGATCCTGTTTCGATTCCTGAATATCATAACGCACTCGACCGGTCGGCCGGCGCCCGCAGCGCCGGGTCGACCCCCGCTCTCAGCCTCAGCTCCAGCCGACGTTCATAGAGCCCCTTGGCAAACAGAGTGCCAAGCACCAGGACGCCGCCGACCATCGCCATCGGTGCCGGCTGCTCGGCGAGAATCCACCAGGCCAGCAAGGTGCCCACCACCACTTCCAGCAACAGCAGCAGCCCCACTTCGGCGGCGGGCAGATAGAGCGGCCCGCGCTGCAGCAGGGTCACCCCACAGGGCACGATGACCAGGCACAGGAGGATCACCACGAAGAGCTGGTTCGTCGGCGGCAGCGCCGCCTCACTGCCGGCGAGCCAGAACAGCCCGGCGACGCTACCGACAATGAGGCCGTTGAAGACCAGCATCGGACTCATGTCGATGCCCGGGCGTGTACGACATAGCGTGAAATTGATGGCCAGGGTGGTGGCCGCCATCAAGGCAAAGGCATTGCCCACCCAGGAGCCGGCTCCGGCATCATCCAGGGCGATCATGGCGATACCCGCCATGCACACCCAGATCGCCAGCCAGGTTCGCCGCGGCAACCGCTCCTTGAGGATCACCCAGGACAGGGCTGCGGCGAGCAGCGGCGCCCCGGCCAGGATCATCAGCACGTTGCCCGCCTTGGTGTACTGGTTGCCCAACACGAAACCGCAGGTGGTCAGGCTGAACAGCAGCGCCACGGCGATACCGGTCCAGCCGCAGCGGCGATAGGCCGCCAGGGTACCCCGGCCATGGCGCACCAGGGCGATCAGCAGGAAGCCCAGTGCCGAGAGGAAACCCCGCCACATCAGGATCTCCGCATCGGGCAGATCGGCAACCTTGATCAGCAGCGCATCGGGCGCCATGATCAGCGCCCCGCCACCGGTCAGCAGCAGGCCCTGTTGGCGATGTGACAAGGTGCTGAAGCGGCTCATTTCAGTGATTGTCCCGCGGTGGATGCCGGCGAGCGACGTCACGATATTTGGTCGCAGGCTCCAGGGTCATGCCACGATCCAGCGGTTCCACCATGCTGCGCTGGATCTCCTGCCAGGGAGTCTGGTGATCCGGATAGATATAGCCGCCGCGGGCCTCGAGCCGCTGCCGACGCACCGCGATTTCGGCGTCATCCAGCAGCAGCCGTACCTCCCCGCGCCGCAGGTCGACGCGTAGCCGATCACCATCCTCGAGCAGCGCCAGCCCGCCGCCGGTGGCCGCTTCCGGCGCGGCATTGAGAATCGACGGCGAGCCGGAGGTCCCCGACTGGCGTCCATCGCCCAGGCACGGCAGCGACTCGATGCCGCGCTGCAGCAGGGCCGCCGGCGGCTGCATGTTGACCACCTCGGCGCCACCGGGGTGGCCCACCGGGCCGGCGCCGCGCATCACCAGGATGGTGCGCTCGTCGATACCGAGCTGCGGGTCGTCGATGCGTGCATGGTAGTCCTCGGAGCCGTCGAACACCGCCACCTTGCCTTCGAAGGCTTCGGGGTCGTCAGGGTCGCTGAGGAAACGCGCCCGGAAGTCGGGTGAGATCACGCTGGTCTTCATCAGCGCCGAGTCGAACAGGTTGCCCTTCAGGTTGAGGAAACCGGCGTGCTCCACCAGCGGGTTGTCGAAACGGCGGATCACCTCGGCATCCTGGGTTTCATGTCCCTGCAGGTTTGCCGCGAGCGTCTGGCCATTGACGGTCAGCACGTCGCCATGGATCTTGCCGGCGGCGAGCAGTTCATGCAGCACCGCCGGCACGCCGCCGGCACGGTAGAACTCTTCACACAGATAGGCCCCGGCAGGCATGACGTTGGCCAACAAGGGCACCTCGTAGCCGAGACGCTGCCAGTCGTCATTGGTGAGTTCGATGCCGGCATGGCGGGCGATGGCATTGATGTGCACCGGCGCATTGCTGGACCCGCCCAATCCCGAACAGGTGACAATGGCATTCTCGAATGCCTCGCGGGTGAGGATATCCAGCGGCCGCAGGTCCTCCCAGACCATCTCGACGATGCGCGTGCCGGTATCGAATGCGACCATGGCACGCTCCTTGTAAGGCGCCGGGATCACGGCAGACCCGGGCAGGCTCATCCCCAGCGCCTCGGCCATGGAGTTCATGGTCGAGGCGGTGCCCATGGTGTTGCAGTGGCCAATGGAGGGCGCCGAATCGCTGGCCCGCGAAAGGAACTCGGCATAGTCGATATCGCCGGCAGCCAGGCGCTTGCGCAGCTCCCAGATGATGGTGCCCGAGCCGACCCGTTCCGCGCCGCGCCAGCCGTTGAGCATCGGCCCGCCGGAGAGCACGATGGCGGGAATATTGACCGTGGCCGCGGCCATCAGCGCCGCCGGGGTGGTCTTGTCGCAGCCGGTAGTGAGTACCACGCCATCCAGTGGATAGCCGTGCAAGATCTCCACCAGCCCCAGGTAGGCCAGATTGCGGTCGAGCGCAGCGGTGGGGCGACGCACGTTCTCGTGGATCGGGTGCATGGGGAATTCGAACGGCACCCCGCCTGCGCCACGAATGCCGTCCTTGACTCGCTTCACCAGTTCGATGTGGTGGCGATTGCAGGGCGTCAGGTCCGAGCCCGACTGGCTGATGCCGATGATCGGCTTGCCGCTGGTCAGCTCGTCCAGGGTGAGGCCGTAGTTGAGGTAGCGCTCGATGCACAGCGCCGTGGTCCCCGGATGCTCGGGATTGTCGAACCAGTAGCGTGACCGCAGCTGGTCGGGGCTGATCCGGTGTGGCTTGGCCATCGTCTCGCTCCACGCCTGAGTGGGAAATAAGGGGAAGGATGACTTAGTGGTCTCCTCATGCTGCTGACCTTACGCCTCAAGCATCCGCAAAGTCGATACATACAAAAGTATATGTTGAACAAATGGGGAATAAGTCCGACATTCTATCCCAGGCATGGTGATCAACCGTCATGTCGATAAACGCATATCCGACAACAACAACGCACCGCGCAGTCGGCCAGACGCTGGAGGAGCACCCCAGCAGCACTGCGCCTGGAGGCTCATACCATGCACCACCCCTGGAAGCTCACCCTGGCAATGACGGGCGCCGCACTCCTAGGCTCCAGTTTTGCCTACGCCGCGACGCCAGACCTTTCCGACCCGCCCCCCATCCAGGGCGATGTGATCACCGAGGATCTCGGTTCACATACCATCCGCGTCGGCCTTGGCCTGGCCGAGACCTCGCCGCTGTATATCTCGACCCGCTACTTCGGCGACATCCTCGCCGAGCGCACCGAGGGTCGCTTGACCGTCAATGTCTTTCCGAACAGCCAGTTGGGCGACGATGCCCAGATGATGGAGATGCTCCAGACCGGCTCGCTGGACATGACCATTCCTTCGACCTCCCCAGCCACCACCTATGTGCCGGAACTGGCGGTCTTCGATCTGCCGTTCCTGCTGCCGACCCGTGAAGCCGCCATTGCCGTGCTGGAAAGCGATGTCGCCCTGGGCCTGCTCGACAAGTTCGAGGGCACCGGCATCAAGGCCTTTGCCTATCACGAGAATGGCTACCGCCAGCTCACCAACAGCGTGCGGCCGGTAGAGTCGCCCGACGACGTGGCCGGGCTGGATGTCAGCGGCCTGACCATTCGCACCATGGAAAACCCGGTCCAACTGAGCATCTGGGAAGCCTTGGGCGCCAACCCCACGCCGATGGCCTTCGGTGAGGTCTTCTCGGCCATGGAGCAGGGCGTCATCGACGGCCAGGAGAACCCCTGGAGCACCATTCTGACCTCCAACTTCCAGGAGGTGCAGGACTACGGCTCCGAGACACGCCACGTCTACACCCCCTTCATCATCATGATGTCGGAGCGTACCTGGGATCGCCTCGACCCGGCCTACCAGGAGCTGGTGCGGGAAGCGGCCCAGGAGGCAGCAGCCTACGAGATCCAGCTAGCCACCGAATACGACGACTGGGCCCGTGACCAGCTCGAGGAGCGCGGCATGCAGATCAGCCGCCTTGACGACGACCAGATCGCCGCCTTCCAGGAAGCGGTGCAGCCCGTCTACGACCAGTGGGGGCCGCGCATCGGTGAGGATCTGATCGCCAGCATTCAGGAAATTGCCAACGCTGCCGGCAACGATTGATCCCTTCCCTGGACTGATTGGCAGGGCATGGCCTGTGTGCCCTTGCCCTGCCACCGGAGCTTTGCATGATCTCATCCACCCCCCCGCCCGACCCCTCCGAGTACCTCGACGACCCCAATCGCAAGGCCCTGGAGCTCGACTTCGAGGCCCGCAAGGGACCGGCCCTGTTCCGTTGGCTGACGGTGCTCATGGAGCACCTGATCGCCACGATCCTGGTCGCGCTGATCGTGTCGGTGTCGGGCAACGTGGTCGGCCGGGCGCTGTTCAATCGCTCGCTGCCCTGGGCCGACGAGCTGGCTCGCATGCTGTTCATCTGGCTGATCTTCATCGGTGCCGCAGCGGCCTTTGCCCGTTATGAACACATCGCCGTGGACTTCCTGGTGCGCCGCCTCAAGCCGCGCGCCGCCCATGTGCTCTACCTGATCCAGCACCTGATCATCATCGCCCTGATGGGCGTACTGATCTGGGGCGGCTACGTCGTGCTGTCCCGCTCTACCGGGCGCACCGCCATCCTCGGGGTGCCCTGGAACCTGATCAATGTCTCGCTGGTGCTCTGCGCCGTCTTCATCGGTGCCGTGGCCATCTGGCGCGCCTGGCGAAGTATCACCCTGATTCGTACCGGCCGGGAGGCGTAGCGCATGTTGTGGATCTTTCTCGGCATTCTGTTTGCCTCCATCGCCCTGGGCCTGCCGATCGCCTTCGGCCTCGGCGTGGCCGCGGTGGTCCTGGCGGTCCTCTCCGACATTCCCCTGTCGATCCTGATCGAGCAGTCGGTGCGCGGGGTCAACAACTTCCCGCTGCTGGCGATCCCGTTCTTCATCCTGGTGGGTGAGGTGATGAGCACCGGCGGCATCGCCCGGCGGCTGATGGAGCTGGCCGGCGCACTGGTCGGCTTCATCCGCGGCGGCCTGGGCCAGGTGGCCATCACCGGCTCGATGTTCTTCGGCGGCATCAGCGGCTCGGCCGTGGCGGACACCGCCGCCACCGGCTCGATGATGATCCCGTCGATGAAGCAGCAGGGCTATTCCGCCCCCCAAGCCACCGCCATCAACACGGTGTCGTCGGTGATCGGCATCATCATCCCGCCGTCGATTCCGCTGATCCTGTTCGGCATCGTCACCGAGACCTCGATCAGCCGGCTGTTCATCGCCGGCATCGTGCCGGGCCTGCTGATCGGCTTCGGGCTGATGGTCACCACCTTCATCATGGCCAGCTTCGGCGGCGCCGGGCAGACCCGCAAGTTCCGCCTCGACCTGCTGTGGCAGGCGTTCAAGGCCGCCTGGCTGGCCCTGGTGCTGCCGGTGATCGTGATCGGCGGCATCATCGGTGGGGTGTTCACCGCCACCGAGGCGGCGGTGGCCGCGCTGCTCTACTCGCTGTTCATCTCGCTGGTCTTCTATCGCGAGATCCGCCTGCGCGACCTGTGGGGCATGCTGATCCGCACCGCCCGCCTGACCGGCATGGTGCTGCTGCTGCTGGCCTTTGCCACGGTGATCGCCTGGTTCCTGACCATCAACATGGTGCCCCAGACCCTGGTACGCCAGGTGCAGGCGATCACCCAGGAGCCGTTCCTGCTGCTGCTGATCGTGGCCGCGCTGCTGCTGCTGGTGGGCTTCGTGATGGACCTGACCCCGGCCATGGTGATCATGGCGCCGATGCTGACGCCGATCGTCACCACGGTGGGTGTCGACGCCGCCTATTTCGGGGTGCTGATGGCCTTCATTCTCGGTATCGGGCTGCTGACGCCGCCGGTGGGCACTTGCCTCTATGTGGGCTGCGGGGTGGGCAAGGTCTCGATGGAGTCGCTGGTCAAGGCGATGCTGCCGTACTACGCGGCGCTGCTGGTGGTGCTGGTGATCCTGATCGCCTTCCCCGGCATCGTCACCTGGCTGCCGGACCTCACCGCCGTGCGCGGTAACTGACTGGGAGGCTTCCGTGACGGCAACTTCGCATCGCATCCTGGTAATGGGGGTATCCGGCTCGGGAAAGTCGCATATCGGACGGCTTCTTGCCGAGTATCTAAGCGTGGATTTCATTGACGGTGATGGCTATCACTCGCCCGGGAGCATCCACAAGATGGCCCGTGGCGTGCCCCTCACCGATGCCGATCGTAAGGCGTGGCTCGACACCCTGGCGGCCCTGTTTGACGAACATCGACGGCGCAACGAGTCAGTGGTGATCGCCTGCTCCGCTCTGAAGGCGCGATATCGGGAGATATTGCGCCAGGGTGATCCGGCATTGACCATTCTGTATCTACAAGGTGGGCGCGAGCTCTTGCTTGAGCGGTTGTCCACGCGCAGGGGCCACTTCTTCAAGGGTGATACCATGCTCGATAGCCAACTGGCCGACCTGGAGCCCCCCGGTGTCGACGAGGCGCTGGGGTTGGATATCTCACTGCCACCTGAGACGATTGCCCGCGAATTTGCGCGCTGGCTGAGACAGCATGAAATGACGTGAAACCGGGCTAGGCAATGCTGTCGAGGCCTGAATGGTTTAAGGTATTCGGCCCTGAACCGACCTCATTCAGGGCCCTTACCAGCAGGCTGGGACGCCGTGAAGAAAAAACGCCCAACACTTCAGGATATCGCCGACCGGGTCGGTGCGACGAAGATGACCGTCAGCCGCGCTCTGCGCGACCCGACCACCGTCTCCGAAGGGCTGTGTGAGCGCATCTTCGCCGCGGCGGAGCAGGTCGGCTACATTCCCAATCGCGCGCCCGATCTGCTCTCCCGAGCGACGAGCCACTCCATTGGCGTGCTGGTGCCATCGCTGACCAACCAGGTGTTTGCCGATGTGCTGGTCGGCATTGAGGCCGTCACAGAGCCGGCTGGCTATCACCTCATGCTTTCCCATTATGGCTACAGTCCAGAACTCGAAGAGCGCAGCCTGGCATCGCTGCTCTCCTACAATGTCGATGGCGTCATCCTCTCGGACAGCCAGCATACGGCGCGGACCTGCCGCATGCTGGAGACAGCCGGCATTCCAACCATACAGATCATGGATTCACTGACACCGCCGCTGCATCAGTCGGTGGGTTTCGACAACGTTCGGGCCGGCTATGAGATGGTCAGCGAGATGATTCGGCGCGGCCGGCGCCATATCGTGTATCTGGCCGTGCGCCTGGACGAGCGTACCCGCCAGCGCGAACAGGGCTACCGTCAGGCAGTGGAGGAGCATGACCTGCAGCCTATTACCCTGCAGCGGAGTCAGCGTTCGTCATACAGCGTGGGTGCGGCGCTTCTCGGTGAGGTGCTTGATCAATATCCCAAGACCGATGCGCTCTTCTGTACCAACGACGACGTGGCCGTTGGTGCCTATTTCGAGTGCCTGCGCCGAGGCATCCGGGTGCCGGAGCAGATGGCGATAGCGGGATTCCATGGCCATGATGTGGGGCAGGTGATGTCGCCTCGCCTGGCCAGTGTCATCACTCCGCGCCAGGCGATCGGCGAGCGGGCTGCCCTCGAGCTGCTCAAGCGAATTCGCGGTGAAGACATGGGAGAAGCGGTTGTCGATCTGGGGTATCGAATTGAGCCTGGCATGACGCTCTAGCATCAGCACACCCACCTCACCTTATTACATTACACCTCGCCACACGGTGCGCGACTTACTCTTTTATGGGTGCGGGGCAGCGTGCGACGAGGGTGATCTCCACGTTCGAGGAGCCGCTGAGTCGCGGTGATTCAGTGCAGGTCCGGGCCGGATAGCGGTGGCCGTCGAAGAACTCCGCATAGGCGGCGTCCATGGTATGAATCGTATCCAGATTGGTCAGGTGCACGTCCACTCGTACCGTGTCGGTCAGGCTCGCACCGGCGAACTCCAGCATGTGTGCCAGGCGGCGCATGATCCAGCGCGTCTCTTCGGCAATGTCGCCGACCACGGACTCGCCGCCCTGAATATCGGTTACCGTCAGCCCAGAGAGGAAGATGTAGCCATCATCCATGACGATATGGCTGCCGGGGAAGACGGGCACGGCGAGAGTGGGGTCGTTGAGATACTGGTGCATGTTGCGTTCCCCCCTGATATGCGTGCCTGTCTCACTATAGTTGGCCTGTTGCTGTCCCGCGTCAGCCGGCCATCGTCGCTTGATATCGATCATGTGTTGATGGATAAACACTGACAGGTTTTGCTGCGCCGCAGTATGCTGAGGCTGACGAGACATGAGGAGGTTAATGGCTTATGGATAGCAATGACCAGATCGAGAATCGGACGTTCGACGAGATCCAGACCGGCGACACCGCCTCGATAGAGAAGCGGCTTACGCTGGATGACATCAAGCTGTTTGCCGTCATGTCGGGGGATATCAACCCGGCTCACCTCGACGACGACTTTGCCAAGAGCACTCGGTTCCAGGAGGTGGTCGCCCACGGCATGTGGGGCGGAGCCCTGATCTCGACCGTGCTTGGCACCGAGCTGCCGGGCCCCGGGACCATCTACTTGGGCCAGACCCTGCGTTTTCTCAAGCCGGTGATGCTCGGCGACGTCATTCGGGTCAGCGTCCGGGTGCGCAGCAAGGATGAGCAGCGCAAGCGCATCGTCTTCGACTGTCGTTGCACCAATCAGAATGGCGATACGGTGATAGAAGGCGAGGCAGAGGTGCAGGCACCCACCGAGAAGATTCGTCGTCCACGTACCGTGCTACCGCGGATTCGTCTGGCCGAGCGGGCTCGACTGCATGAGATGCTGGCGGCAGCCGAGCATCCCGAGCCGGTCGATATGGCGGTGGTGCACCCGGTGGACGAGGTCTCGATTCTCGGTGCCGCCGAGTCGGCCCGCCAAGGGTTGATCCGGCCGGTGCTGGTGGGGCCGGAGGGAAAGATCCGTGCCGCTGCAGAGGCTGCCGGCATCGACATCGCCGAGTTCGAGCTGGTCGATGTGCCTCATAGTCATGCCGCTGCCGCCGAAGCGGTCGCCATGACCCGTTCCGGCAGGGTAGGCGCGCTCATGAAGGGGGCGCTGCACACCGAGGAACTGCTGCACGAGGTGGTCAAGCGCGACACGGGGCTCCGAACCGAGCGTTGTTTGAGCCATGTGATGGCATTCGACGTGCCGACCTATCCGCGGCCACTGTTCATTACCGATGCCGCGATCAATATCTATCCCACGTTGGCCAACAAGATGGACATCGTGCAGAACGCCATCGACCTGGCCCACGCCCTGGGAAATCCCAACCCCAACGTGGCGATACTCTCGGCGGTGGAAACCGTCAACCCCAAGATCGCCTCGACCCTGGAGGCCGCGGCGCTTTGCAAGATGGCCGAGCGGGGGCAGATTCGCGGTGGCACGATCGACGGCCCGCTGGCCTTCGACAATGCCGTTTCCGAAGCGGCCGCCGCCGCCAAGGGGATAGTCTCACCTGTGGCGGGGCGGGCGGATATCCTGGTGGCGCCCGATCTGGAGTCGGCCAACATGCTGATGAAGCAGCTCACCTACCTGGCCGATGCCACCGGGGCTGGCTTGGTGGTGGGCGCGCGGGTTCCCATCGTGCTCACCAGCCGCGCCGATGACGCCATCACCCGCATGGCCTCCTGCGCCCTGGCGCTGCTGGTGGCTGAATATCATAAGCGGGAGCGCGGCTGATGCGAGAGATACTGGTCATCAACAGCGGCTCCTCCAGCATCAAGTTCGCTCTGTTTGGCGTCTCACCGGGGGCCGAGCCGACGGATCTACAGCTGCGTTATCGCGGTCACTTCGCCGGGCTCGGCAGCCAGGCCCGACTGAGCCTCAAGGATGGGGAGGGCCGGGGGCTGGATCCTGGCAAAGCCGGCCCTGCACTGAGCGACGTGCCGGTCGATCTCGATCACGATGGGGCGTTGTCGAAACTACTGGCCTGGATCGAAGCGCACCCGGACCTCGGCGATATCGGCGCCGTGGGACATCGCATCGTGCATGGCGGCCGCGACTATGTGGCTCCGGTGCACCTCGACGCCGAAGCACTGGATGCCCTCGAGGCCTTGGTCCCGCTGGCCCCGCTGCACCAGCCCTACGGACTGGCGCCGGTTCGTGCCCTGTCGGCGCTGCGCCCCGATCTGCCTCAGGTTGCCTGCTTCGACACGGCCTTTCATGCCGAACAGCCCAGCGTGGCACGGACCTTACCCTTGCCGAGGCGATACCGCGATGCCGGGGTCATCCGCTATGGCTTCCATGGGCTCTCCTACGACTACATCAACCGTACCCTGAATGACCGGATATTGGCGACGCTTGGCGGCGAAGCAAAGGCGGGCAGGGTGATCGTGGCCCATCTGGGCAACGGTGCCAGCCTTTGCGCCATCCGCGACGGCAAGAGTGTGGCCTCCACCATGGGTTTCACGGCCGTGGAGGGGTTGATGATGGGCACTCGCAGCGGCAGCCTCGACCCGGGGCTGGTGTTGCACCTGATTCTTCAGGAGGGCATGCCGCCTGAAGCCGTCCAGCGGATGCTCTACAAGGAGTCCGGCTTGCTGGGTGTCTCCGGTATCAGCGGCGACATGCGCGAACTGCTACAGAGCGATGCACCCGAGGCGGCAGAGGCCATCGAGCTGTTCGTCTATCGCATCGTGTCCGAGATCGGCAGTCTCGCCGCTGCCCTCGGTGGGCTCGATCACCTGGTGTTCACCGCGGGGATCGGCGAGCGGGCCGCCCCGGTACGTGCCGCGGTGGTGGAAGGGTGCCAATGGCTGGGGACGGCGCTCGATCCGGCGGCCAATCAGGCTGATGCCAACGACATCGCGGCGGTGAACAGCCGGGTGGGTCTGTGGGTGATCCCCACCGACGAGGAGCGCATGATCGCCTGGCACACAGCCAGAACGTTGTAGCCGAGCCAGCTCCTTCGGCGACGCTATAATCCTAAAGTCAAATACTGCCGGGAAGGGCCTCGTCTTGACGAGGCCCTTTCTTGGTCTACGCTAATAATAGACCGGTCAGTCTAGTGGAGTTTGAATGGCACATACGACACGCGAACGTCTGCTCGATGCGGGACTCGAGATGCTGCTTCAGCACGGCTACAACGATTTGGGCATCCAGGCGCTGCTGCAGGCCACCGGGACGCCGAAGGGCTCTTTCTATCACTATTTCCGCAGCAAGGAGGATTTTGCCTTGCAGGTCGTCGACCGCTACATGGACGAGGTACACCAGGGGCTCGATGCCGCGCTGGGCGATCACTCGCTGCCGCCGCTGGATCGGGCGCGACGCTTTTTCGAACTGTCGCGGGAGAAATACAGTCGGGACGGCTACCTGGGCTGCATGCTGGGGGGGCTGGGTCAGGAACTGTCCGGCATCAACCCGACCTTTGCGGAGAAGATCGAGGGCTGCTTCGGTGAGCTGACACAGCGCCTGGCCGCCTGCCTGGAGGAGGCGCGCCAGCATGGTGATATCCCACAGGACTCCGACCCCATGGAACTGGCCAACCTGCTGCTCAACTGCTGGGAAGGCGCCGCGTTGCGTAGCCGACTGTGGCGCGACCCGACGCCCCTGGACCAGATGCTGGATTTCTATTTCTTGGCGGCGACCCGCGCCTGACGTTGACCTAGAGCCGGGTTGCCAGGGATGTGGCCGCGACAGGCGGCCTGTGGAGCGAGAGCCCCTCGGCGTGTCATAAGCCGTGTGCGTTCACGGACTACCGCCACGCCAGGGAAACACATCCTGATGCTGGTGGAGGTGGAAGATGAATACCGCAACAGAGCAGGGCTATCGTCTCGAAGGCACCATGCTGGAGATCTGCTCCTGTGCCGTTTCCTGTCCCTGCTTTATCGGCGAGGACCCCGACGGCAACGAGTGTTTCGGGGTGATTGCCTTCAACCTGGAGCAGGGAGAGGCCAGCGGCGTTGACGTTTCCGGCCTGACCTTGGTGAATGTCGCCCATATTCCCGGTAACGCCCTGGCCGGGGGATGGCGGTCGGTATTACTGATCGATAGTCAGGCCAGTGACGAGCAGTGCAATGCCCTGATGGACGCCTTTGGTGGCAAGCTTGGGGGAGCGTTGGCCGATCTGGCGAGCCTGGTGGGTGAGCTGGTGGCCGTCGAGCGGGTGCCCATCGTGCACGAGGCGCACCAGGCCGAGGGGCGCTTCCTCGCCGAGGGCATGGTCGAGGCGGAGTTCGCGCCGATCCAGTCCTCGCCGGATGGCACCACGGCGACGCTGCACGACAGCGCCTTCACTACGGTGAAGGGAGCCCCGGCCTATCTGGGTAAGTCGCGGCGTTATCGGGTCACCATGCCGCAATACGACATGAGCTGGTCCTTCGACGGGCACAATAGCATCCAGACCGCCTGGAAAATGGAGCATCGGCCATGAACGGGGTCGCAGTGACGGGGGGCTCCGCCTGGCGGGGCGCTCCCCTCCTGATGGGGGTGATCGGCCTGGCCTGGCTGCTGGCCATCGGTGCCGAACTGACCGGCCAGGTGGCGTGGGTCCATCACCATCGGCTGCTGGTCGACGGCGTCGCCGTCTGGGCCAGCCTGGCCCTCTTCCTGGTGGCCTGGCAGGTTCATATTGCCGCCATGATGCTGCCGAGCACGCTGCCCATGGTTGGCCTGTTCAATCGCGCCTCCGCCGGGCAGCGTTACCCGGGTCTGGCCCGAATCGGCTTCCTCGGTGGCTACCTGGCGGTGTGGACCCTGTTCGGTCTCGTGGCACTGGTCGGCGGTGCGCTGCTGGAGCGGGTAACGCTGCATTGGCACTGGCTGCTGCATCATCCCGAGTGGTTGGCCGGCGGCGTACTGGTCCTGGCCGGGGCTTTCCAGTTTTCCTCGCTGAAGGAGCGCTGCCTGGACAAGTGTCGCCAGCCACGCGCGTTTCTGCTCAACCACTATCGGCAGGGCATGGCCGGTGGCTTTGCCCTGGGGGCGCGCCATGGCCTGTTCTGTCTTGGCTGCTGCTGGGCGCTGATGCTGGTGATGTTCGTGGTGGGGATCGCCAACCTGGCCTGGATGGCGCCGCTTGCCGCGCTGATGCTCGTCGAGAAGGTGGCGCGCCACGGCAGGCGTATCGTGAGGCCCACCGGAGCCGCGTTGATGCTGCTTGGTCTGTTGGTGGTGATGGATCCGGCCTGGCTGCCGAGCCTGATACCCACGGCGGCGCCGATGCACGCGCATTGAGCCAGGTTCACACCATGCGCCAGGGCGCGGCGGGGGGCTCGTGCAATAGTTCGACGAGGATATCCAGCGCCTGGGCCAGTGCCTCCTGCGATGGTGCGGCGCTGAGACACAGGCGCAGCGCCTGTGGGGCGGGCTCGCTGCCGACGCAGAAGGGCTCGGCGCTGGTAACCAGCACGTCACGCCGTGCCAGCGCCTCCTGCAGAACCGCGCTGCGCAGCCCCTCCGGCAGGGGGAGCCAAAGGTTCGCGCCATGAGGACGGCCGTCGATATCGAAGCCGGCCAGCCTCTCCCGGGCTAGCCTCTGCCGCTCCCCCAATTCCTTCGTCTGCCAGGCGAGCAGCGTCGTGTCGTCGTCGCTCGCCACCCAGCGACAGACAGCCTCGACCATCAACGATGGCACCATCCAGCTCTGGGCACGCAGGGCCGCGGCCAGACGCTCGCGTAGCGCTGGCGGTGCCACCAGGGTTCCGATACGTAGCCCGCCGGCCAGCACCTTGGCGGTACTGAAGATGAACAGGGTGCGCTCCGGTGCCAGCCGATGAAGCGGCGTGCCGCGCTCCTGTTCCGGCAGGTATTGAACGCCGTCCTCCAGAATCAGGACATCGTGCCGGCGGGCCAGCTCGACCAGCCGTTCGCGGCGGCGCTCGCTGAGCGGCACGCCGGTGGGGTTGTTCTGGTCCGGGGTGAGATAGATCAGCCGTGGCGGCTGCTGGGCGCAGAGTCGGGCCAGCGCTTCCATGTCCATACCTTCGTCGTCCATGGGGACGCCTACCACCTTGAGATGCGACTGCTGGGCGGCGTCGATCAGTCCCGGATAGGTGAGCACATCGGCGGCGATGCGTTCGCCCGGTCGCGTCAGGGCCTGCAGTGCCAGGCTGATGCCGTGCTGTCCGCCCTGGGTGATCAGCAGTTCATCGGCTTCGACAGGCATGCCCAGGTTTGTCATCCAGGCTGCCAGCTGCTCGCGATGGGCCGGTATACCGCGCTCGGACTGGAACTCTACGGCGCGCTGAAGTACGTCTGTATCCGTGGCGATGCCCTGCAGGGCCCTGCCCAGGGCGGCGGCACGCAGTGGGTGCGGCGGCGGCAGGCTGAGGCTGAGATCGATCGTGCCGGCATCCATGGGGTGGTTGTGCCGCAAGGGAGACATTGGCGAGGCGTCGCCGTTGCGTACGTAGGTGCCACTACCGATCCGCGCGGTGACCCACCCCTGACGTTCGGCCTCGGCATAGCCCCGGGTCACCGTTCCCACGGTTACGCCGAGGGTATCGGCCAGTCGCCGCTGGGGTGGGAGACGCTGGCCGGGTGCCAGTTCGCCGGCCTGTATCGCCCGGGCAATCGCATCGGCAATGCCACGGTAGCGGGGGCCTTGGGTTGTGATGATGGGTTGCCATATTGTCATGGTGACAATAAAACCTTTGACGCCATAATTGTGCCCATTATGCTGGGAAGTGCGCGCAAAACCAACCGATTCAGGCAAA